>JACXTT010004384.1_pt1 | contig 20989 bp, 18 predicted proteins | sample 9270951 | NCBI WGS metagenome assembly JACXTT01 (sample SAMN15532306, study PRJNA645909) | rock metagenome | isolation source: weathered quartz diorite | place: Puerto Rico | collected 2017-06-21
AGCGAAGCGGCATCGATTGTAAACGGCTCCAGGCCGGACAGGCGCAAAGCGGTATCGACCACGGGCAGCTGGCGGGGTTTGGTTTCGGCCAGCAGGGCGGCGATGGCAGCGATGTGTTCGGGCGTGGTGCCGCAGCAGCCGCCGGCGATATTGATAAAGCCGGCGTCGGCGAATTCGCGCAGCAGGGCCGAGGTGTCGGCTGGCAGTTCGTCGAAGCCCGTGTCGCTCATGGGGTTGGGCAGGCCGGCGTTCGGGTAGATGCACACGAAGGTGTCGGCCACTTGCGACAGCTCCTGCGCGTAGGGCCGCATCAGGGCGGCGCCAAGGGCGCAATTGAGGCCGATGGTGAGAGGCTTCGCATGGCGCACCGAATTCCAGAAGGCGGGCACGGTCTGGCCGGACAGGATGCGGCCGGAGGCGTCGGTGACGGTCCCTGAAATCATCAGGGGCAGGCGCGGCGTGTCCGGGTGCTCGCTGAAGTACAGGTCGATCGCGAACAGCGCTGCCTTGCAGTTCAAGGTGTCGAAAATGGTTTCGACCAGCAGCACGTCGGCGCCGCCATCGACCAGGCCCCGCACCTGCTCGTGGTAGGCCGTCACCAGCTGGTCGAAGGTGACGTTGCGGGCGGCAGGGTCGTTGACGTCGGGCGAGATGGACGCCGTCTTGGGCGTGGGGCCCAGCGCCCCCGTGACGAAGCGGGGTTTGTCGGGGCTCGTGTATTTGGCGCAGGCGGCGCGGGCGATGCGGGCTGCCTCGACGTTCATTTCGTAGGCCAGGTGGCCCATGTGGTAGTCGTCCTGGGCAATGCTGGTGGCGCCGAAGGTGTTCGTTTCAATCAGGTCGGCGCCGGCTGCCAGGTAGCGCTCGTGGATTTCCTGGATCACGTGAGGGCGGGTCAAGGTCAGCAGTTCATTGTTGCCCTTGACGAAAAGTTCACGGGCACCGCTGCCGGCGGGGGCCGTAAAATCTGCGAAGCGCTCGCCCCGGTACTCCGCTTCGCCCAGTTTATATTGCTGGATGATGGTGCCCATGGCGCCGTCGAGAATCATGATGCGGCGGGCGAGTATGTCGCGCAGCAATGTCTCGGTGGGGGAAACGGCGGCTTGCATCTGGGTCATGACGTTCTTTCAGGGGGGCGGTGGCGCGGGCGGCTTAAAATTATACGTCATTGGGTGGGGACGGTTTTTCCGGCGGGCCATGTTGCCGCCCTTGCCGACCGGGCTAGCTATTTGTATGTATCGCTCTGTTTCAAGGCCTGATTTGTTACAGAACGATACAATACCCGCAAACCCAGCAATCTTTCCGATACATACAACGTCCAAAATCCTGTCCAGGGGTGGCTAAAGAGACCACCTCACCCACACAACGTTCGACAGGAATCACCATGGATAAAGAGTTTGCTCAAGAATGGGATGCGCCCCGCGCCATCGATTCGCGTTCGGCCATCGCCAAGCAGCATCCCGTTGCGCTCAAGCAGATCGTCACGATCCGCCTCGACACCGACATGCTGGCCTGGTTCAAGGGCGCAGGTCCCGGCTACCAGACCCGCATCAACCAGATCCTGCGCCAGTACATGGCCGATCATGCCGACGAAGCGCTCGCTTCGAAAGCGAACTGATCAGCTGAGCAGTTTGCCCTCGAGGGCGTTGCCCTTGAGGAATTCAGCCGCAGGCAGGCGCTTGCCGCCCGGCTTTTGCAGGGTGGTAAGGCGCAAGGCACCGCTGCCGCAAGCGACCACGATGCCTTCAACGGCATTGGCGCAGAGCACAGTTCCCGGTGCCGCGCCGCTGGTTTCCGTGATAGGTTCCGCCGTCCACAACTTCAAGATGAGCCCATCGACACTCGCCTGCGCCCCCGGAAAGGGATTGAAGGCGCGGATCTTGCGGTCCAGTTCGGCGGCGGACAGAGTGAAATCGAGTCTGGCCTCGTCCTTGCCGATCTTGGCGGCGTAAGTCACGCCTTCCTCGGGCTGGGGCGTGGCAATCAAAGGCCCTGCAGCCATTTTCTGTAAAGTGTCAACGATCATGCGGCCACCCAGGGCGGCCAGGGTGTCGTGCAGGCTGAGGGTGGTGGCGCGCGGGCCGATCGCCACTTTTTCCATCCCAAGCATGGGCCCCGTGTCCAGCCCCTCTTCCATTTCCATGATGGTGATGCCGGTTTCGAGGTCTCCCGCTTCGATGGCCCGATGAATCGGGGCGGCGCCCCGCCAGCGGGGCAGCAGGGAACCGTGAATATTGATGCAGGGCTTGATGTCGAGGGTGGCGCGGGGCAGGATCAGGCCGTACGCGGCCACGACCATCACGTCGTAGTCGAGCGCCAGCAGGCGGGCGTGGGCCGCTTCGGCCTGGGCGGCGCGTTCGGGGTCCTTGCTGTCGCGGCGCAGGGACAGCGGTTGCAAGACTTCGATGCCATGCGCCAGTGCAAACTGCTTGACGCTGGACGCCTGCAGCTGCATGCCGCGGCCGGCCGGGCGGTCCGGCTGGGTCAGCACCAGGGGTACCGTAAAACCGGCGGCGTGGATGGCCGCCAGGGCGGTGGAAGCGAACTCGGGCGTGCCGGCGAAGACGACTTTCACGGCGATCAGTAGCGGCGGCCGGCAGCCTTGAGCGCCGCCTCGCGCTCGATGCCGCGGTTTTCCTTGACCATTTTCGCCTTGATGCGGTTGCGCTTGAGGGGGGACAGGTACTCGACGAAGACTTTGCCTTGCAAGTGGTCCATTTCGTGCTGGATGCAGACGGCCAGCAAGCCATCCGCTTCCAGTTCGAACGTGTTGCCGTCGGCGTCCTGGGCCTTGACCTTGACCCTGGCGGGGCGCTCGACCCCATCGTAAATGCCGGGCACGGACAGGCAGCCCTCGTCGTAGACCTGCTTTTCCTCGCTGGCCCAGGTGATGACGGGATTGATGAACACTTGCAGCTGGTCCTTGGCCTCGGTGATGTCGATCACCACCAGTTGCTGGTGGACATCGACCTGGCTGGCGGCGAGGCCCACGCCTGGGGCTTCGTACATGGTCTCGGCCATGTCGGCGATCAAGCTGCGCAAGCCCTCATCGAATACGGTCACCGGCGTGGCCACCTTGTGCAGGCGAGGATCGGGGTAACGCAGGATAGGAAGTAAGGCCATGGAATGCTCGCGAAATAATTCAATAATAAATCAAGGGAAGAATCGGGTCAGCGATTCGGGAATCCGATAACAGAGTGGTAAGAGTTCGCAGCGGACAGCGAAAATAATGCCCTAAATCAACAAAAACGCAACAGTCCGAGGGGGGCACCGGGGGGAGTTTGCCTTGCTAGTTCAAGGATTTATGGGCAGAATTTGATCCAGTTAGGCAACCTTTTCCGCCGCTTGCCGGTGAAGAAGGCCGTTTCTGGTCTTGCCCCGCGCCTGACGCCGGCAGAGAACTGAGCCGGGATGCCGTTTTGATGCCGCACTTTACGGATACTCCATGAAAAATTTTATCACAGTCGGCACCCGCGTCGCAGTGGCCGCGCTGTTCTCGCTCGCCGCCGCAGCCTCTGCCCAGGCGGCCGATTGCAGCTTCCGGCCGAACGCGCCTGACCAGCACACGGTGGTGCGTGGCGATACCTTGTGGGGAATTTCCGGTACCTTTCTGGAGCATCCCTGGTGCTGGCCCCAGGTCTGGGGCATGAACCGTGATGAAATTGCCAATCCCCACTGGATTTATCCGGGCCAGATCGTTTATTTCGACCGCAAGAATGGCCGCCTGAGCCTGGTCAAACCGGGCAGCGGCGATGGCAGCGAAGGCTTGCCCACCACCCGCCTGTCGCCGCAAGTGCGCACGCAGGGCATGGGGGAAGGCGCGATCGCCTCCATTCCGGCCGGCGCCATCGAACCGTTCCTGACCCGTCCCCTGATTGTGGACGAAGGGCAGATGAAAGGCGCGCCACGGATCGTCGCCCAGCAGGACGGCCACGTCTACCTGGGCGCGGGCGATAAATTGTATGTGCGCGGCGATTTGCAGGGCAGCACCTCTTTCCAGGTCTACCGGCCCGGCGTGCCCCTGCGCGATCCCGAGACGGGCAAGATCATCGCCTACGAGGCTGTGTATCTGGGCAGCGTGGCCCTGGTGGCGCCGGCCCGCGCCGGGGTGGACGTGCACACTTTCCGGGTCGCTTCTTCCGCAGAAGAAATCGGCGTGGGCGATCTTCTGATGCCGACCCCGCCCACGCCTTTGCGCAACTATGTGCCGCATGTGCCCAGCCGCCCCGTCAAGGGCCGCGTGCTGGGGATGAATGCGGGCCTGAGCTTTGCCGCGCAAAACCAGGTGGTCAGTATCAACCGCGGCAGTGTTGACGGAATCGATGTGGGCGCCGTACTGAGTCTGTATCATTTCGGCGAGACCATCACCGATCCGGGTGGCCGCCAGGGCATTCTTGGCTTCGGCCGCACTGCCCTCAAGCTGCCGGACGAAGAGGTCGGGAATGTGTTTGTGTTCCGCGTGTTCAAGAACGTCTCCTACGGCTTGATCATGCAGGCCACCCAGCCCGTGCAAATCGGCGACGTGGCCGCCTCACCGGAGTAACGTTTCCGTGCAAGCCACGGACATCCAACCCCTGCCAAGCCAGCCTGCGGTCGACCTTGCCGCATGGCTGCGCCTGGTGCACACGCCCGGGGCGGGGCCTGCCGCCTGCCGTCGCCTGCTCGACAGTTTTAAAACGCCCGATGCCGTCTTTGCCGCATCCCGCCCGGCCCTGCACGCCTGCGTGGGAGTGGGGCTGACCGAAGCGCTGCTGGCGCCCGCCGCCGCCGTCACCCGCCAGCGCATCGACCTGGCGCTCGACTGGGGCAGCCAGCCTGGCCACGCCATCGTCTGCCTGCACGATCCCGCTTACCCCCTCGCCCTGGCCCAGATCGCCGATCCGCCCGCCGTGCTTTACGTGGTGGGCAAGCCCGGTTTGCTGGCCGGCCCTGCAATCGCCATGGTGGGCAGCCGCAACGCCAGCACCCAGGGCAAGATCAATGCGGAGGTGTTTGCGGAAGCCCTGGCCTGGTCCGGCTTGACCATCGTGTCGGGGCTGGCGCTGGGCATCGATGCGGCCGCCCACAACGGCGCCCTCGGCGCACCGGGTTCGACGGTGGCGGTGGTGGGGACGGGCCCTGACCTGGTCTACCCGGCGCGCAATCGGGAACTCTGGGAATGCATCGTCGACGAAGGCTGCGTGGTCAGCGAATACGCGCCTGGCACGCCGCCCATGGCGCACAATTTTCCGCAGAGAAATCGCATCATCAGCGGCCTGTCGCTGGGGGTGCTGGTGGTGGAAGCGGCGGCCAAATCCGGCTCGCTGATCACGGCGCGGCTGGCCGCCAGCCAGGGGCGCGACGTGTTCGCCATTCCTGGCTCGATTCATTCTGCCCTGGCGAAAGGCTGCCACTTGCTCATCAAGGAAGGCGCCAAGCTGGTCGAGTCGGCGGCCGACGTGCTGGAAGAAGTGCGCATGTCGCCCATTGCCCGCCTCGCGCCTGCCGCGGCACCCGCGGAGGAAGCCGGCTGCGTCGTGCTGGCCGCCATGGGCCACGAACCCGTCTGCCCGGATGCGCTGGGCGCGGCGCTGGGCCAGGCGCCCCATGAGCTCAGCGCCACGCTGCTGGAACTGGAGCTGGCGGGCAGGGTGGAACGCTTGCCGGACGGCCGCTTCCAGCAAATCAAAAAGTCGTGATCACTGGCCGTGGCGTATGCCCAGGCGGTCCAGTTCCCCCGTCAAGGCAGGCGCGCCCACGGCCACCAGGGCCGCGATCGGATAGACATACAGACCGCCCTTGTCACTGCTCAAGGGTGCCGCAGTTTTCAGCATGGCCTCGGCGGCCGTCCACAACCGTTGAAGATGGGCCAGCAGCAGGGGGCTGCGGCGGATCCTGGCGTAGCTGGCCGGCTCGGTTTGCCGCACCGTGCGCAAATACGCCAGGGTGTAAAGCATCAGGTCGGCCGCGCCGCCGATATTGCCGTCGAGCGCGGCATTGCCTTCGGCGCGGAAGCGCGCGTACAGGGGAGAGTTGGCCAGCGCCACCTCCATCTCGGCCGCGCCGACATACGCGTTCAATTCATCGAGCAGGGTGGTGAAATCGTTGGCCGCCACCTTGGGTGTGCGCACCATATAGGTCTGGTAGCGGGCCGAGCCGCCCGTCTTGAACGGGGCCGGCACGGCCGCGGCCGCTACCACGTAGGGCGCGGTGCTGCCACGAACGAGTTCCGTCACATAGGTTTCGCCATGGAACACGTAGACCGCCTTGCCGCCGTTGCAGGCCGCCAGCGCCACGTCGATGGCGTGATTGGCTTCGTGAAAGGCGGTGGGCACGCTGGACAGGTCGACTGTGCCCTGGCGGCGCAGCCACCAGGCCACGTCGCCACCCACGGCGCCAAGCAGGCGCTGCGGTTGCGCCAGGCGTAATGGCGGCAATTCTTTCAGTAGCGCAGCGTCGGTGGGCGTCAACGAGGACGTGGGATGGGAGGCCGCGAGTCTCGCACAGTCGGCCGGGCCGTACCCGGGTTGCGCGGTGGCAAAACACGATAAGAGGGCGGCCAGGACGGCCAGGCAGATGCGATTCAAATATCACCGGAAGGTTGGGGTTTTATGGGCCGTATTGATGTACTTTAATAGGCGTCGATTGTAGGCCATCGCCGCCACAGCACCCGCCCGGCAGGCTGTACAACACTTGTACATCCATAAACTTAGCTGATAGAGTAGAGCCATGTTCGATATCCTGGTCTACCTCTACGAAACCTATTACCGCCCGGACGCCTGTCCCGAGCCGGCGGCGCTGGCGCGCAAGCTGTCCGCGGTCGGCTTCGACGAAGTGGAAATTTCCGAAGCGCTGGTCTGGCTGACCGACCTGACGGAAATGGCAGGCGCCGAACACAGCGCCGTGCAAGCGTCCACCGGTACCCGTTTCTACGTGGCCCGCGAGGTCGACAGCCTGGGCGCCGGCGCCATCGGTTTTATCGCCTTCCTTGAAAGCGCCAAGGTCATCAGCGCCCTCCAGCGCGAAATCGTCATCGAACGGGCGCTGGCCCTAGGCGAAACCCCGGTCGGCCTGGGCAAGCTGAAAATCATCGTGCTGATGTTGCTGTGGAGCCAAGGCAAGGAGCCGGACGCCCTCATGTTCGACGACCTGTTCGGGGCCGACGACGAGCAGGCGCCCCGCCTGTTGCATTAGCGCGCGTCCCTGGCGGCACTTGAAAGCTGCCCGCAACACCCCTATCATTTGCCGCTGTCTTGTTCGCTGTCGGAATGGCAATTTGCCACTTCCCTTGACAAGCCATGTATCATGCGGCTGCTTCAGCCCTTTATCCGTACCACGAGAAACCTATGACCAAAACCCTCATCATCGCCGAGAAGCCCTCCGTCGCGAACGACATCGCCAAGACGCTGGGCGGCTTCACCAAGCACGATGAGTACTTCGAGTCCGACCAGTACGTGCTGTCTTCCGCCGTCGGTCACCTGCTGGAAATCGCCGTGCCGGAAGAGCACGACGTCAAGCGGGGCAAGTGGAGCTTTGCCCACCTGCCCATGATTCCCCCGTACTTCGCGCTGAACCCCATCGCCAAGACGGAAGCGCGCCTGAAGGTGCTCAATAAACTGATCAAGCGCAAGGATGTGACCACCCTCATCAACGCCTGCGACGCGGGCCGCGAAGGGGAGTTGATTTTCCGGCTGATCGCCCAGAACGCCAAGGCCAAGCAACCCGTCAAACGCCTGTGGCTGCAGTCGATGACGCCGGGCGCCATCCGCGACGGCTTTCAACATTTGCGCAGCGATGAAGACATGCTGCCCCTGGCCGATGCGGCCCGCTGCCGTTCGGAAGCCGATTGGCTGATCGGCATCAATGGCACCCGTGCCATGACGGCATTCAACTCGAAAGAGGGCGGCTTTTATTTGACGACGGTGGGCCGGGTGCAAACGCCGACCCTGTCGATCGTGGTCGAGCGCGAAGAAAAGATCAAAAAATTCGTGCCCCGCGACTACTGGGAAGTGCGCGCCGAGTTCATCTGCGCCGCCGGCATCTACGAAGGCCGCTGGCTTGACCAGTCCTTCAAAAAGGACGAGAACGATCCGGAAAAACGCCCCGAGCGCCTGTGGAGCAAGGCCGCGGCCGACACCATCGCCATGGCATGCAAGGGCAAGCCCGGCAATGTGACGGAAGAATCGAAGCCGACCACCTCGATGGCGCCGGCCTTGTTCGATCTCACCAGCCTGCAGCGCGAAGCCAACGGCCGCTTCGGCTTTTCGGCCAAGAACACCCTGGGCCTGGCCCAGGCCCTGTACGAAAAGCACAAGGTGCTGACCTACCCCCGTACCGATTCGCGCCACCTGCCGGAAGACTATATCGACACGGTCAAGCAGACCATGGGCGTGCTGGCCGAGAACCACAATTACCACCAGTTCGCCAAGCAGATCACGGACAAGGGCTGGGTGCGTCCCAATAAGCGGATTTTCGACAACACGAAAATCTCGGACCACTTCGCCATCATCCCCACCAACGTGGCGCCGAAGAATCTGTCGGAACCCGAGCAAAAGCTGTACGACCTGGTGACGCGCCGTTTCATGGCGATTTTCTTCCCCGCCGCCGAGTTCCAGGTCACGACCCGCTTTACGGAAGTGTCCGGCCACCAGTTCAAGACCGAAGGCAAGGTCATGACCAACCCCGGCTGGCTGTCCATCTACGGCAAGGAAGCCTCGACGGACGAGGACAAGGACGGCAATGCCAACGGCAACCTGGTGCCCGTCGCCAAGGGGGAAAAGGTCCACACGGAAAAAGTCACGGCCAACGGCCTGGTGACCAAACCGCCTGCGCGCTACACGGAAGCGACCCTGCTGTCGGCCATGGAAGGCGCCGGCAAGCTGATCGATGACGACGAGTTGCGCGACGCCATGGCCGGCAAGGGCCTGGGCACGCCAGCAACCCGCGCCGCCATCATCGAGGGTTTATTGGGCGAGCGTTACCTGCTGCGCGAAGGCCGGGAATTGATGCCGACCGCCAAGGCGGCGCAGCTGATGACCTTGCTGCGCGGCCTCGGTGTCAACGAATTGACGGCGCCGGAATTGACGGGCGAGTGGGAATACAAGCTGTCGCAGATGGAAAAGGGCAAAATCTCGCGCGAGCAATTCATGCTTGAAATCGAGAAGATGACCCAGATCATCGTCAAGCGTGCCAAGGAATACAACAACGACACCATTCCGGGCGATTACGCCACCTTGAAAACGCCGTGCCCGAACTGCGCCGGCGTGGTCAAGGAAAACTACCGCCGCTTTGCCTGCACCAAGTGCGACTTCAATATGTCGAAGACGCCGGGCAGCCGCCAGTTCGAAATCGAGGAAGTGGAAGAATTGCTGGCCAAGCGCACCATCGGCCCCATGCAGGGTTTCCGTTCCAAGATGGGCCGCCCGTTTGCCGCCATCCTGCGCATCGTGCGCGACGAAGACATCAACAATTTTAAATTGGAGTTTGACTTCGGCCAGAACGACGAAGAAGGCGAGAACGGCGAAGGCGTCGATTTCACGGGCCAGACTGCGCTGGGCCCCTGCCCGAAATGCAATGGCGGCGTCTTTGAAATGGGCCTGGCCTATGTCTGCGAGCACAGCGTCGCCAAGCCCAAGACCTGCGACTTCCGCAGCGGCCGCATCATCCTGCAGCAAGAGATTCTGCCGGAACAGATGGCGAAGCTGCTCAACGAAGGCAAGACGGATTTGCTGCCGGGCTTTGTGTCGCAGCGCACCCGCCGGCCCTTCAAAGCCTTCCTGGTCAAGGGCAAGGATGGCAAGATCAGCTTCGAGTTCGAAGAGCGGAAAGCCAAGCCGGGCGCCAAGGTGAAGGCGGCGCCCGTCGCCGATGGGGCGGACGATGCCGCCACGCCGGCCAAGTGGCCTGCCGCCAAGAAAGCAGCGGCGAAAAAGCCGGCTGCGAAGAAGGTGGCGACCAAGACGGTGGCGGCGAAGAAAACGGCGGTGCGAAAGCCCGCGGCGAAGAAAATCGCTGCCAAGTAAGCGCGGCTGACGAAAAAAACGGGACCGCATGCGGTCCCGTTGTTCATTCAAAAGCGGGTTTGCATACCCGTCGTGTGGATCAGCATGCTGACTCCGATCAGGTTGTTCGAATATTCCTCGGCCAAGCGGTCGATCAGGGCGGCCTGGGGTGGCTGGGCCGCGTAGATGTAGTGGGCCAGCCTGCCGGAGGCGGGCAGGGCTTGCACCAGGCCCGCTTCGGACAACTGCGCCAGCACCTCGCCGGCTGCCACCTGATTGACGTAGAGCGCTTCAGCCAGGCTGGAACGGTCGAGTCCGGCGTTGCCGGCCCGGCGCATCAGCAGCAAGGCTTCCAGATAGGGCACCGACACGATGTGCTGGGTGATAAAACTGCGGAGATCGGCGGGAATGATGGGGCGTGTCATGGGCACAGGGACGTGCGACGAACGCGGTCTGGCGGGTGCGGCAGGGGAGGGGCCGCGGCAAGGACTAGCTGCTTCATCGATAGCGTACAGTTAAGCGAACAGCCAATTATACATTTGAGCCAAAGCAAATGGTCAAATGCCATCAATTGCGTGTGTCAAAACTGCGCGACAAAGAAAAAGCGCCTGCAAGAGGCGCTTTCAATTTCGGCGGCGACGGCAAGTCGCCCGGAAAAAATCGGTGACAAAGCAGTGGTCCCCTGACCGTGGGATTACTCCTCCCATTGCTCCTGCAGGGCGCGGATGGCGGCCTCGCCGTTACGAATCGCTTTGACGCGGTGCACAATTTCGTTGCGCCAAGCTTCTTCCGCATCGTCTTCCGCCACGCCGCCGTTCACGTCCAGCAGCAAGATGCGCAGCAAATCGCGCTTTTCTGCGCTGGAGAGCTTGTTCAGCTGACCGGCGATCTCATCAACAAGTACCGACATAATCATCTACCCCTGGTGTTTTTCAAGGCTGGCGGCACACTTCATAACGAAGAGTTACCGTAAAGCTCTTGTATTTTTTTATATGCTTTCTTTAGTTTAACGCATTTCCACGTCAATGAGGTTGTCCGCGGGCTTGCGGTCGATCAATTTATTATCGGGATCAATTCCAGCCTTGGCGGGCCGGCCCTTGACCACCATGGTCACGCTCATGGTCTTGTCCGTGACCAGGCGGCGCTCCCGGATCAGAGGATTGCCATCCTTGTCGTCCACGCCAAATTCGATCATATCGCGCAATCCGATTTCGCGCTCATCGCCCAGTTCTCCCGCGCGCAGCTTGGCGACGCTGGCCGTGACCGTCACTTCGTAGCGCCCGTCGGCCAGCCGCAGGGCGCGCGCTTGGGTAGCGCGGTTTTCATACAGGATGATGTTGTTGAACAAGTCATCCACCAGGTAAGCCAGTTGCGGTCCCGCCACTTGGCGCAGTGGCGTCGTCAAGGCAGTGACGTTGGGGTAGGGCGCCCCCTTGAAAGCATGCTCGGCCACGATCTGGTGCAATACGCCATTGACTTTGTCTTCGCCCAGCAGGTCTTGCAGAAGGAACATGGCGAGACTGCCCTTGCGGTAGTGAATGTACTTCTGGTCCTCGTTGTCGGCCAGAGGCAGTTCCCGCTTCGATTCCTGCGAGCGTCCGCCCAGGTAGCGGTCGAGATCGTAGCGGAGAAAGCGGCGCATCTTGCCGGGACCAACTGCCTGCTTCATCACCATCAGGGCGGTGTATTCGGCCATGGTTTCACTCAAGACCGTACTGCCGCGCACGTCTGCGCCCACCACCTGGTGGCCCCACCACTGGTGCGCCACTTCGTGTGCCGTCACGTACAGCGGGTAATCGATGTCTTTCGGATTCTTGTCGTCCACCTTGGCGATGAATCCCGCGCTTTCGGAAAAGGGAATGGTGTTCGGATAGGACTGGGCAAACTGGGCGTAGCGTGGAAATTCGACGATGCGCAATACCTTGTGCTGATAGGGGCTGAAATGCGACGCTGAATAGTCCAGCGACATTCGGGCGCCCTTGATCATGCGGTCGAGGTTGTAATCGTGGCCCGGGTGGTAATACAGGTCGATGGTCACGTCTTGCCAGCGCTCATGACGCACTTCGTAGCGGGCGGACTGGAAAGCATAAAAATTGAGGATGGGCCGCTCCATCTTGTAATGAAAGTAGCGGCGGCCGCCCTGCATCCATTCGCGCTCCAGGGTGCCCGGGGCCACGGCGATCTGGTCCGGACTGGTGCTGACGACGGCATCGAAATTGATCCAGTCGGCATCGTTGGCAATGTAGTTGCTGCTGGCGCCATTCGGATCGGTGGCGGCCAGCATGGCGGCGCGGGGCGCGAGGCGGTGGCGCTTGCGGTCGCGCTCGTCCGTCAGTTCCGCATGGGGCTGGTAACCCATGCGGGGCAGGGCCTCGTTATTGAAAAAGGTGCCGTTGCCCACGACCAGGGTGTCCATGCCCAGGCCGAGGATGCCTTGCGGCGTGCTGGACAGATCGAATTCGATGGCCATGCGCGCGCCGGCGGCCAGCGGCGTGTTCAGGCGCCAGGCATACATGCCCCGTTCGCGGTCCGCCACCACCATCCGCGCCGGGCTCGACAATTTGAAGCTGGTGCCGCTGTTGCGCGGTTGGTGGATGACGATATCGGCGATGGGCCGGCCGCTGCGGTTTTCCAATTGGTAGGCCCCGCGCACGCGCAGGCTGCGCGTTTCCGGCGCCAGATCGACCTGCAGATTGACGTCGGTGATGCGCGGTTGGGGCAGGGCGGCAAACGGTTTGTAACGTTTCTCGTAGTCGGCCCGCACTTCGTCTTTTTGCCAGGCGGTCTGGAAATTGTTGGCGACGTGCAGGTTGTAATAGAGCAGCGCGCCCGTGCCGACGAACAGCAGCAATCCCGCCCCGAAACTGGCCAGCACTGGCATGGTCAGATGGCGGCGCGCCAGTTGCAGGCGGCTGCCGGCCTCGGCGTTGTAGCCGCGCGGCCAGAACACCACCGACAGCACCATCAGCATCAGGGCCGCGCCGCCCCAGTACAGCTCGAACCAGCGCTCGCGCGCCAGGTAATGGCCGTAGCCGTTCATGGCGGAATACATGAAATCGGGCGAGGTGCCGTACAGGATCATAGGATGATCCAGGCCCAGAGTGCTGAAGGTGAGCGTGGCGGCGTAGTAGAGGATCATGGCGAAGTAAGCCAGATACTTGTGGTTGATCAGCACCTGCAGGGCAATCGCCAGCACGGCCAGCAAGGCGTACTGCGGCAGCTTGATGAGGAACAGCGTCTGCAGGTACAGCCCAGGCTCGATCGCGAAATAGCCTTTGAACATCTGGATAAGGATGCCGCACAGCATTGCCACGGCCAGCATCAGCGCCTGCAGGGCAATCAGGGCCAGGGTCTTGCTCAGCAGCGGCAGCCAGTCGGGCACGGGCATGGCATCGAGCATTTGCGCCATGCGCGCTTCGCGCTCTCGCCAGATCAGTTCGCCCGCATAAAAGGTCGTGATCACCAGCATGACCAGGCCGTAGCCCTCGTTCATCATCTCCAGGATCTGATAGGTGACTGGGTAGGTGTTGGTGCCGTAGATCGAGCCCAGGGTGAGTCCGCTGGCAGCGAGCACCAGCACGCCGGCCAGGGCAATGACGATGAAATAGACGTTTTTGACGGATTCGCGCAAGTTCAGCCAGACCGATTTGGCCAGCAGCACGGTGGTGCTGCGCTGGCTCAGGTCGGGCGCTTCGCGGGTGGCGATGGCCGCATGGCTGAGCACGGGCGCCGCCTCCCCCTCGGGACGGTGGGCGGCGCGGCTGTCGAAATTGCTGACGAAGTGAAAGCGCCAATAGCCCAGCAAGAGCACCACCAGGGAAAAGCCGGCCCAGATGACGCGGTTGAGCACATACACGCCCTCGAAGCCGATGGCGCGGCTGTTTTTTTCGCTGATGGTCCAGTATTCCGTCAGCCGCACGATGGCGGTGGTACCGAAGGGATCGATCAGGGCCGCCAGGGTTTTATAGTCGAGATCGCGCGCCAGCGAAGGCGCGACGATATAGCCGACCATCATCACCACGCTGGCGACGTAGACGGGCAGCATGCGCCGCGTCAGCGCGGCCAGGGTAAAAAACAGGCCGCCGAAGATGAACAGGTTGGGCAGCAGGGTGAACACATAGGGCCGCAGATACAGGCCCAGGCTGGCCGGACCCAGCTTTTCCGGTTCGACGCCTGGCACGTAGGTACCCAGCCAGGCGCCCAGCACCACGCTGGAAAATACCACCGCGAGCGTCAGGTAGGCGCCCAAAAAACGCCCGAATACATAGGCGTGCTTGGGGATCGGCGCGCTGAAAAAGAAATGGTGTACATCGTATTCAAAATCCTGCTGAACGGAGCGGCCCATCATGGCCGCCATCACCACCACCCCCAGGCAGCCCAGCCACGCCACCGTCAAGCCCACCGAGCGGGGCGCGTTGATGAAGACCCGTCCGCCGAAGGACACCATGGCTTCCTTGAACACGCCGCCGGCCGCCGCCATCCACAGCAGGGCCAGCACGAAGAACATGGCGAAATACACCCAGGTCGACAGCAGCTTGAGGCGCTGCCGGGCCTCGAACAGAGCAATGGCGAACATGGCCGTGCCCTAGCAGACGCTGGCGCCGCTGTGGCGCCCCGCGATGGTAGCGAAATACACGTCTTCCAGGTCAGGCCGGGCCGGCTCGAAACCATGGCCGGGGTCGTGTTCATCGTAGACGTGGATCAGGGTGCGTCCTGTCAGCAGGCGGCTGGAAATGACGGCATGGCGGCGCTGGAATGCAGGCAACTCCTGCTTGTCGACAAAGCGCGCCCAGATCTTGCCTTCGATGGCGTCGATCAATTTGGGCGGTTCACCGCACAGCAGCACGGTGCCCTTGTTGATGATGGCCATGTTGGCGCACAGATCGGCCACGTCGGACACGATATGGGTCGACAGCAGCACTGTCTTGTCGTCGCCGATGTCGGACAACAAATTGTGAAAGCGCACCCGTTCCTGGGGATCGAGGCCGGCGGTGGGCTCGTCGACGATGATGAGGCGGGGATCGCCCAGCAGGGCCTGGGCGATGCCGAAGCGCTGGCGCATGCCACCCGAAAAGCCGCCCAGGCGCTGGTGGCGCACCTCGAACAGATTGGTTTGCTGCAGCAGGCCGTCCACCACCTCGCGCCGGCGCGCCTTGTTGCTCAAGCCCTTCAGGACGGCAAAGTGGTCCAGCAATTCATAGGCCGTCACTTTCGGGTAGACGCCGAAGTCCTGGGGCAGGTAGCCCAGCAGGCGGCGGATCTCGTCTTTTTCGTCCAAGACGTCGAGGTCGCCGAAGAACACGGAGCCGGCATCGCACTCCTGCAAGGTGGCCAGGGTGCGCATCAAGGTCGATTTGCCCGCGCCGTTGGGGCCGAGCAAACCGAACATCCCGGCGGGGATGGTCAGGCTGACCTTGTCGAGCGCGACCACGCCGTTGGCGTAGGTCTTGGACAAATTTCGAATGCGTAACTCCATGAACAACTCCTGCTACCGTGCGGGCAAGGCCCCGATGATTACATTGTATAAAATTTACCGCTGAGCAGGCGGCCTGCTGCGACAGTCGGGACGATCTTGTGCCCAGAGTGCGCAATTGGCGTGCTGGCCCGTGGACGGCATGCCGTTTTCCTGTTCCCGGCGGGGCAAAATGTGGATAATGGACCCATGGATACCGCCATTCAAGAACGGGTGCTGCAAGTGGCCCGCGCCGCCCGCGACCGCGAGGAATCGCTGGCCTGGTTTCGCGTCGCCATCGGCCTGCACTACCTGGCCGGCCTGGTGCGCCCGGAGGCGATCGACTTCAAGGTAGTCGACAAGGCTTATAACAGATTTATTTACCGCGCTATCGGGCCCGGCCACAGCATTGCCAGCGCCTTGCAGTTCATGAGCGGGGCAAAAGTGGTGCAGGTGGTGGACTCGCCCCGTTTCATCGCCGTGTTCGCCGAGCACTGCCCGGAAGTGCCGACCGACACCATCGGCTTTCTCCTGTCGCTCAATCTCGGCGTGGCCAAGGCCATCTCGAAACTGGACATCGGCGGCCCCGTGCTGGACTGGATCGAGAAACAGAATCTGGCGGCGCAGCCGGGCGACCCCGCCTTGCCGGGCATCCTATAATGACGCTTTGACAGCTCGAACCTTCGCCATGCAAGAAACGAACACTTTTCTGCCAGGCCTCGGCCGCCTCGACAATCTGATCAGCGGCTTTGACAAGGCCCTGCGCGTCGTCGCCGGCGTCGCCACGGCCACCCGCCCCAATCCCGCCGCGGGGGTGGAAGACGTCAACCTGGAAGGCAGCGATCTGCGCCGCAGCGCCGGCCTGATGCGGGTGAACCACGTGGGCGAAGTATGCGCCCAGGCCCTCTACGATGCCCAGGCCCGCTTTGCAAAAACGCCGGCCATGCGCCTGCAATTCGAGCAGGCCGGCCGCGAAGAGGAAGACCATCTGGCCTGGACCGCCCAGCGCCTTGCCGAACTGGGTTCCCAGCCCAGCATTTTCAATCCCCTCTGGTACGCGGGCGCGTTTGCGCTGGGCACCGTCGCGGCCCACCTGGGCGACCAGCGCAGTTTGGGTTTTGTGGTGGAAACGGAGCGCCAGGTGGAAGCCCATCTGGACGGCCACCTGGTCTCCCTGCCTTTGCAAGATGCCCGCTCGCGCGCCATCGTCAGCCAGATGCGCGACGATGAGGCCGCCCACGGCGCGCAAGCCCAGGCACTGGGCGCCATCGAAGTGCCGGCGCCCGCGCGGGCCGCCATGACGGCGATGGCGAAGGTGATGACCAGTACGGCGTATTACCTTTAAAGATCCACGATCTCGACCGAGTGGCTCATCTCGACGGTCGCGGCCAGCATGATGGAAGCCGAGCAGTATTTTTCGTGCGACAGTTTCACCGCCCGCTCCACGGTGGCAGGTTTTAAATTCTTGCCCGTCACGACGAAATGAAAGTGGATCTTGGTGAACACTTTCGGATCCGTCTCGGCCCGCTCCGCTTTCAGGGTGACATCGCAGCCCTGTACGTCTTCGCGGCTGCGCTTTAAAATCAGCACGACGTCGTAGGCGGTGCAGCCGCCGGTGCCGAGCAGCAGCATTTCCATGGGGCGGGGCGCCAGGTTGTGGCCGCCGCCTTCCGGTGCGCCATCCATGGCGACCAGGTGGCCAGAGCCCGTTTCGGCCCGAAAACTCATGCCCGAGGGGCCGTTCCAGCTGACTTTCGCTTCCATTGCTTCCTCCATTGATGAGAAAGCTATTGTAAGAGAAGCCCGGCCGGCTTGCCGCTCACACCCCCAGCACGTAGTTTTCGCTCTTTAAGCGCCAGCTGGCAAAGGCGGCCGCGGCCAGGGCGGGGATCAATGCGCTGAAAAACGTCAGCACATAGGGCAGGGCGCCGATCGCTTCGCCCTTGGCAATTTCCCGTAGCAAGGTCTGGTTGGCAAGGATAGGCACGGCGTACATCCACAAAGCCGTTTTCAATTCCAGCATGGACACGACCACGCCCGGCACCAGCGGCACCAGCATCAGAAAACTCAAGGTGCTTTGCGCTTCCTTGAACGATTTCGCATTCATCGCCACCGCCACTTGCAGGGCGGCGGCAAACAGGGCCAGCGGCACCGACACCAGGCAGACCAGGGCCAGGTCGGCCGTGCTGACGCGCCAGCTCATGCCCACTTCCTCCAGCGGCAGCCAGGACAGGATGGCGTGGGCCATGAACAGGCCGACGCCGACCCCGATCATCGACAGCACGGCGGCCGCCAGCCACTTGCCCATCACCAGCTCCCAGGCAGCAGCAGGCTGGGCCATCAGCACTTCCAGCGAACGCCGCTCGCGCTCGCCCGCGGTGCTGTCGATGGCGGCCGACAAGCCGCACAGGAAAGCGGGGAAAAACAGCATGCCCAGCACGCTGCCGATCAGGCCGGCGGAACGGGCCGCCGTGCTGCCCGTGTCGTAGCGCTGCACCTGGATCGGCTGCACCAGGGCAGGCGAGACGCCCCGTGCCAGCAGGCGGGCGCTGGTGACACCGGCACCGTAGCTGCGCAGCACGTCTTCGATATCGCGCTGGCGCTGGCCGTTGTCCGCCGCCGAATCGAACCACAGCTCGATGCGGGCGGGACGCAGCGCCTGGTAATTCTCGGCAAATTTATCGGTGATACGCAGCAAGCCCACCACTTTTTTCGCTTGCAGCAACTCGGTAATGGCCTCCTCGTTCATGGGCGCCACGCTTTGCACGAGAATATTTTTTTGCTTCAATTGCGCCATCAAATTGGGCGCCTGGGCCGCGCCGATCACGGCCAGTTCAATGCCTTCGCGCTCGGGCTTGGTGGCCCGCTTGATTTGCTGTTGCAGGATCACGCCCAGCAGCAGGGGATACATCAGGGTGAACATCAGCAGCAAGACCAGGGAGCGGCGGTCGCGAAACGTTTCGCGCAACTCCTTGTCCATCACGATCCGCCATTTTTTGCCGATCCGGGCCATCAGGCGATTCCTTCTTCCGTGCCCACCAGGCTGACGAAGGCGTCTTCCAGGTTGGCGATGCCGGTGCGTTCGCACAATTGCTGGGGCGACCCTTGCGCCACCGTCAGGCCGCCGGCGATGACGATGACGTCGTCGCACAAATGCGTTACTTCCTGCATCACATGGGTGGCCATGATGACGCAGCAGCCATCGGCGCGCAGGGTGTGCAGGGCCGTGCGCAGGGCGCGCGTGCTCATCACGTCGAGTCCGCGGCTGGGCTCGTCAAGCAGCAGGTGGCGGGGCCGGTGCAGCAGGGTGCGGGCCAGCGCCACCTTGATGCGCTGCCCCTGCGAAAAGCCCTTGGCGCGGCGCTCGACGATGTCTTCCATCGCCAGCAGGGCTGCCACTTCATCGATGCGCGCATCGAGCCCGGACAAGTCCATCCCGTTGAGCTGCCCGAAATAACGCAGGTACTCGCGGGTGCTCAGCTTTTCGTACAGACCGAACTGGTCGGTGAGAAAGCCGATATTGCGCCGCACGGCCATCGGGTCTTGCTGGGGATCGATGCCGTCGACGGCGATGCTGCCCTGGTCGCGCCGGATCAGGCCCACCAGCAGGCGTAGCAGGGTGGTCTTGCCGGCGCCGTTGGGGCCCAGCAAGGCGGTGATTTCGCCATCGCGGGCGGTAAAAGTGACGCCGCCCAGCGCCTGCACGGCGCCGAACTTTTTGCGGACATCGCGGGTCTCAATCATGGTGGGTCCTGATCGGTGAGGTCAAGGCTGCGGGCCGGCGCTGCCCAGCTGAAAGCCGGGCACGGGAATGTCTTCCAGGCAGCTGGCGGCCAGGGGAGCAGTGGGGCGGTCGAGAAATTCGCGCAGCAGGCGGGGCGCGCAGCCCAGTTGCGAAATGCCGTGGCCCGCGTTGCTCACCACCAGTTGCTGGGCCTTCGGGATGGTCTTGGCGGCAGCCTGGGCCCGGCGGGGCGGCGTGACGGGGTCGAGGGCGCCGGACAGCATCAGGGTGGGAACGTCGATGACTTTCGGCGCGGCGTAGGGGACGGGCGCAACCTTAACTGCCTTGCAGAGCATGGTCATGCGGTCGAGCATGGGTGTGAGCAGGGCGGAAGCGTCTTCGGCGCGCAGCTGGGGCGTCAGGCGTGGCACGTCTTCGGCGCATACCACGGCCAGGTGCAGCAGCATGGCGGCGCTGCCGTCGGCCGCGAAATCGGCGCTGACGTTGCGCCGCGCCATGAACGGCTCCCAGCGGCCTTGCGCGGCGCTATGAATCAAAAACGGCAGGCGGCGGCTGTCGGCCGGGGAATACAGGATGCTGTGCACCGTGCCCAGGAAGCGGATGCTGGTCATGGGCAGGCTGACCGGCTGGGAAGTACGAGGATCGGCAATGTTCACAGTCACCTTGCCGGCGGCAATCTTGGCGCTGAGGGCGTCGAACTCGCCCTTGATGTCGGGGAAAGTTTTTTTGCACATGGCCTCGAGGGCGCACTGGCGGAACAGGGCGTCCAGCGCCGCCTGGGCGTCGCGCCCGCCCGCGGGAATCACCTGATCGGGCGCCGCCACGCCATCGAGAATCAGGGAACGCACCTGGTCTGGGTAGGCGCGCGCATAGGCCTGGCCCAGCCGGGTGCCGTAGGAGCCGCCCCACAGGTTGATCTTGTCGTAGGCAAGGGCTTGGCGCACCGCCTCGATGTCGGCGGCGGCCGCGGCGGTGCCGTAGGCGCCGAAGTTGATTTTAAGACGGCCGATACAGGCGGTGAGCTCCGCTTCGAGTTGCTGCTCCGTCATGGTTTCTTCGCCGGGCGTGGTCTCGCAGTCGAGCTTGCCCGACAAGCCGGTGCCGCGCTGGTCGATGAAGACGATGTCGCGGGTGGCGCGCACGCGGCGGAAAGCCGTGTTCACCAGCGGCAGCACATCCGAACCCGCTTGGCCGGGGCCGCCAGCGAGCACGAACAGGGGATCGGGCCGGGCCGCCTCGCGGAAGGCGGGCGCCACCGTGACGTGCAGTTTCAGCTTGCCGGCGCCGGGCTGGCTGCGCTCGAGCGGCACTTCCAGGCTCAGGCAGCGCAGCGGTTCTTCCACGCCGGGCAGGTGGCAGGGGTGGGTGGCGGCGGGCACGGTGGCCGCCATGCTGGCCGAGGTAATCAGGCTGAGCAGGAATCCGAACAAGGGCAGGCAGGAACGGCGTGGCACAAAGTCTCCCGGGATGGCATCGAACCTAGTCTAGAGTGCCGATGTTTCCCCGGTCAATCTCTAGTTTCGTTTTCGAATGATGATTTGAGGCAACGCCACGCCTGCCATGCGGCTTGCATTGGCGGTTGACGGCGGCCCCGCTGCCGCGTTATACTTGCCGGCTTTCCGTTTGCTCAGGAAAGACAATAAGGCAGAGTCCGCAGTTGCAGAGCGGAACCACCATTTGAGCGATGTTTTATATTAGGAAGTCAACATGAAAACTTTTTCCGCTAAAGGACATGAAGTCCAGCGCGATTGGTTGGTGATTGACGCGACGGACTTGGTCCTCGGACGTGTTGCCAGCGAAGTGGCACGCCGA
>JACXTT010004385.1_pt1 | contig 20987 bp, 20 predicted proteins | sample 9270951 | NCBI WGS metagenome assembly JACXTT01 (sample SAMN15532306, study PRJNA645909) | rock metagenome | isolation source: weathered quartz diorite | place: Puerto Rico | collected 2017-06-21
CCGTGTCGGTCGCCGCGCGGTTCCGGCCCGGCCGCGCGTTCGCCGGCGAGCCCGTGATCCTGCGCGTGAAGATCACGAACGCGAAGCGCCTGCCGATTCCGTTCGTGCGCGTGTCCGTGTGGCTCCCGGGGGGCCTCCGCCCCGACGAGCCCGAGCGCGCCACGAGCATCCGCGGCTTCCAGCGCCGCGTGTTCCTCGCCGGTGGCTCGACGCTCACGCTCGACCTGCCCGTGCTCCCCCGCCGGCGCGGGGAATACTGGGTCGAACGGATCAAGCTCGAGCTGTCGGATCCGTTCGGCCTGGCCCCGGTGCTGCAGGACCTCGTGCCCGACGCCGACCTGCTCGTGCTCCCCGAGCCGCGCGTCGCCGTCCCGCTCCGGGAGCGCCGGCGGCTTCCGTTCGGCATGCCGGCGCCGTCGGCGCGCATGTACGAGGACCGTGAGCGGTTCGCCGGCGTGCGACCGTACGAGGCCGGCGACCCGCTCAACCGCATCCACTGGTCGCTCACCGGCCACACGGGCAAGCTGCAGATCAAGCTCTTCGAGCCCACGCGCACGGCCCACGTCCAGCTCGCGCTGGACCTCGCGGCGGGCGAGCCGTTCTGGGACATGGTCTACCCCGAGATCGCCGAGGACGTGATCGGTTGGGCGAGCTTCGTCGCGCGCGAGGCGATGCAGGCGGGCTGCCGGGTCGGGATGGTCGCGAACACGCACCTGACGAAGGGCCGCGGCCCGATCCGGGTGCCGTCCTCGATCCGCGTCGGGCAGGAGGCGGCGCTCTTCGCGGCGCTCGCGCGGATGCCGAACGAGCCGACGTCGGACCTCGCGCCGGTGCTTCGCATCACTGGACGCGCCATCGGCCGCGACGCGACCGTGGTCGTGCTCTCCGCGCGACCGGGCCCGTGGTTGCGCCAGGAGATGGACGTGATGAAGCGGCGGGGCGCGGCACTCGTGCACCTGTCGCCGCTCGAGGTGGCCTGACCGTGGCACGCCGCCAACTCGCCGCTGCACTCGCCGCCCTTGCCGAAGCGGGCGTCGCGTTCCTGCTCGTGGCCGAGGTCGCCGCCGAAGGCGCGAACGCGACCCACGGTCCGCTCCTCAGCTATCCGATCTTCGCCGTCCTGTTCGTCGGCGGGGTCGTGCTCGGGATGCGCCTGCCCATTCGCGTGTACGCGGTCGCCGCGCTCGCGGTGGCCCTCGGCCTCGCGCTCGCGCAGGGGTTCGCCTGGGGGCACGTCGACGTCCTCGGTATCGTGCTCCTGGTCGTCGTCATGACGTTCTCCGCGACCCGGACAGTGACGCTCGTCCGGCGCGACTGGAGCGAGCCCGTCGAAGGCTCGTTCCTCGGCGGGACGGCCCTCCTGCTCCTCGAGGTCGCCCTCGCGCCGTCAGCGACGCACCTCTGGCGGGAGCTGATCCCGTGGATCGTGGTCCTCTTCTTCGCCGCGTCCCTCGCCTCGCGCGCGGTCAGCATGACCGTGCTGGAGCGGTCCCGAAGGGAGGCTGCTCCTGCTCGCCGCGCCCGCGAGGACCTACCGGCGCCGGCCGCGTTCCTCATCGTCCTCGTCGCCGTGATGGCCTTCGCGGCCGCGCTCGGCGGGTCGAACGGACTCCTCCAGCGACTCGGCGTCCCCGTCTACGACGTCGCCGTCTTCATCATCGTGGGAGCCGGCTGGGTTCTCGCACGCATCCTGTACGTGCCGGCATACGCGATCTTCCACCTGCTCCATCTCAACCTCTCCGGCTTGCGTACCCTCGCGGAGCGGTTGCACGATCTCGCCGTCCATCCCGCCCGCGGCCGGGGCGGCGGCCTGGACTGGCTCGTGCGACTGGCCGGGTTCGCCTTCCTGTCGGGCGTCGGCTTCCTGCTCGCGCGAACGACCGGCCGGTGGCTGCGGCAGCTACAGCGCGAGCACACACCGACGAAGAGGCCGGCGAACGTGACGGAGACGATGGCGCTCATGGCGCCGCAACTGGCCGGCCGCCGGTCGTTCCTCCGTAGCGAGCTGCCGGCCGACGTCATCCGGCGCTGGTACGCCGAGGCGCTGGTCGTGCTCGAGCAGCGTGGCCTCGCCCGGCCGCCGGGTGCCACGCCGGCCGAGTACCTCGCGGACGTCGCAAGCGCGTTCCCGATGACTCGAGCCGCCTTCGCGCAGCTCACCCGGGCCTACGAGGACGTCCGCTACGGAAGCATCACCGTCAATCGAGCCGTGGTGCGCCGCCTGAAGGAGGGCCGCGCCGCGATGATGGAGACGTTCCGGCGCGAGGACCCCGTCGCCCCCGCGCGCGCCTAGTCGGATTGTTGGTTAGCCCAGGGATCATGAGGCCAGGTGGGTAGCCGGTGACGCCTTACCCGAGGTGGAACGCATACAGATGGTCATCGAAGGAGCCGAAGTACAGGACTCCGTCGGCGACTGTCCCCGAGTTGTTGAAGATCCCACCCGTCGTCACCGACCAGAGAATCGTTCCACTCGATGCATCAAGCGCATAGAACGTGTGGTCCTCCGAACCCATGTAGACGACCCCGTTCGCGACAACCGGGGAGGCGTCCACGATGGTCCCTGCCGTCGGCGTGCTCCACAGCAAATGCCCCGAGGAGGCGTCAAAGGAGTACACGCGTGTGTCCTCCGAGCCCACATACACTGCGCCATCCGAGACGGCTGGCGAGGACTCAACCGCACCCCCGGTGGGAGCTGTCCATAGAAGCGTCCCGGTTGAGGCGTTCAGGGCGTAGAGGCTCTTGTCGTTGGAGCCGACGTACAGCACGCCGCCGACCACTGAGGGGGAAGAGGTGACAGCTCCGCCTGTGGTGGTGCTCCACAGAAGGGACCCGGTCCGAGCATCGAATGCGTAGACCGTGTGGTCATCGGACCCCAGGTACACGGCCCCCATGGCCACGGCGGGCGCGCCGATCGCAATGCTCAGGTAAGGAACCGTCCAGATCGTTGCTCCCGTCTTGGCGTTGAGCGCATAGAGGTTCCCGTCCCCCGATTCGGCGTACACGATGCCATTGGCCACGGTGGGGGTGTTGACCTCAGCACCAGCCGTGAACGTCCAGAGGGGATGCCCGGTGTGGCATCGAAGGCGTGCAAGGTGTGGTCGGTGAGCCCGCCTACGTAGAGGACGTCACTGGCCAAGGTCACGCTAGAGGTGGAAAGGGCGAAGCTCAGCCGCTGCTGCCATACGAACCGTCCGGTCGAGGCACGGAAGGCATCGACGTAGGCATGGGGGCTGGCGCTCGCGCCGACGTAGACGATCCCCTTCACCACGGCCATGGAGCCGCTTACGAAGCCTCCCGGGGGGGCGACTTGGGCGGCCCAGCCCTGGGTGAGCCCAGAGACCGTTGAGGGGGAAAGGACGTTCTCGTAGGGGTTGGACCCGGAGTTGGCCAGATCGAAGTGGAACTTGGGCCAGTCGGTTCGCACGGTGAACACGGCCGATGCAGAGAGCCCGCTCGACTCGCCCGTGCCCTCGACCTGATGGGTACCTGGGGGAGCCGCTGACGGGACCGTGATCTTCGTCGAGAACGCTCCCGCTTGATCGGTCACGGTCTGTGCCACGAGTTGCGTGTCGAACTTGAGGTCGACCGCTTCCGACGGACCGAAGCCGCGCCCCTTGACCGTGGGGAGGCTCGTGGGGGGTCCAGTCTGTGGCGAAAGCCGCAGTGCCGCCGTGGCCGCGGCCGCCGGGGGCTGGGCTGCGCCCATGGCCAGCAGACATGACCCAACGAGCAGCGTGATCCGCCACCGCCGAGATTTGGCACGCGGGGTCATGGGACCGAGAGCTGAAAGTCGGGCAGCTTCAACGCGATCCTCCTAGGGGGGATCATGCACTGATACTTCACATCATCGACCAGAGCAAGAGCCACCGGCTGGCTCGTCGAAGAACGGCTTACATCCGCCTGGTCAGTCGGGCTCGCGCTCCGCGCCGATCGCGTGGTACCCGCCGTCCACGTGGATGATCTCGGCGGTGATCCCCTTCGACCAGTCGGACAGTAGGAACGCAACCGCGCGCGCGACCGGCTCGGGATCGTGGATGTCCCAGGCGAGCGGCGCCCGCCGTCCCCACGACGCGGCGAGCGAGTCGAACCCCGGGATGCCCTTCGCCGCCATCGTGCGAAGCGGTCCGGCCGACACGCAATTGACGCGGATGCCGTCGGCGCCCAGGTACTGCGCCAGGTAGCGCGTGATCGCCTCGAGCGCCGCCTTGCTCACGCCCATCCAGTCGTAGATCGGCCACGCCACCGACGCGTCGAAGTCCAGGCTCACGATCGCTCCGCCACCGGCCTTCTGCAGGAGCGGGCGTAGGCCCACGGCAATGGCCTTGAGCGAGTAGGCGCTCGTCTGGAACGCCGTTCGCGCGCTCTCCCACGGCGTGTCGAGGAACGCACCCCCGAGCGCGTCGGTCGGGGCGAAGGCGATCGCGTGCAGGAACCCGTCGAGCGTTCCCCAGCGCGACTCGATCTCTCCGGCGACGCGCTCAATGTGCTCGGGGTCGTTCGCGTCCATCTCGAGGACATCGGGCGTCTCCGGCAGGCGCCGCGCGCTCTTCTCCGTGAGGCCCATCGCCTTGCCGAAGCTCGTGAGCAGAACGGTCGCGCCCTGCTCCTGCGCGACCCGCGCGACGTGGAACGCAATGCTCTGAGGCGTCAGGACGCCGGTGATCAGGAGCTTCTTGTCCTCGAGCAGCATCAGTTGACCTCGATCTCCATGCCCTCGTAGGAGAGCACGATGTCGTCGGGCTCCTCGCCCCACAGCTCCTTCGCGCGCGCGAGCATCGCCTCGAGCTGCGCGTCGGAGTGCAGCGGGTCATGGTGGAACATCACCAGGCGCTTGACCTTCGTGATGAGCGCGAAGCTGACCGTGTGCGCGATGCTCGAATGCCCCCAGCCCACGCGGCCCGGGTATTCCTCCTCCGTGTACTGCGCGTCGTGCAGGAGCACATCGGCGCCGTACGCGATCGCGTAGCCCGACACCCAGTCGGGCGTCACGCTCCGCAGGTCGACGCCCAGCGCAGGTTCGTGATCCGAGATGTACGTGAGCACCTTGTCGCCGTCCTGCAGCCGGTAGCCGACCGTCGGCCCGGGGTGGTTGACGGGCTGCGCGCGGATCTTCGTCGTGCCGATCTCCCACTCGCCGTCGGGGACGTCGTGGATCACCAGGTGCGACGGCAGGTCGTCCAGGTGCACGGGGAAGAGCGGCGGCGAGAAGTACTTCGCGATGTCCTCGCGAAGCGTCCGGAGGGGCGACGGCGGTCCCCAGATGTGGACCTCGCAATGCTCGTCCCACACCGGCCCGAAGAACCCCAGGCCCTCGATGTGGTCCAGGTGCAGGTGCGTGAGCAGGATGTCGATCCTGTCGGGGCGATGCTTCCCGAGCGCGATGCCGAGGTTCCTCGCGCCCGTCCCCGCATCCACGATGATGAGCGAGTCGTCCGAAGGGCGCACTTCCAAGCACGACGTGTTCCCGCCGTACCGAACGGTCTCCGGGCCCGGGGCCGCGAGCGAGCCGCGGCAGCCCCACACCTTGGCTCTCACTCGTGGAGCTCCCAGAAGACGGCGGCCGCGCCCTCGAACTCGTCCGTGCGGGCGAAGAGCGGGAACGCCGTCGCCGCGATCTGGCGGACCTCGCCGCTCGGCGTCGTGACGGCGAGCTGCTTGTGCACCGGCTTGCGCTCGTGGAGCGCGACGATGAGCGGCAGCTCCTCCAGCGTGAGCACCCGGCCGCCCTCGACCGTGATAGGTCCGAACGCGTTCGCCCAGACGTCCATCGGCACGGGACCCACGTCGGCGAACGACCGCCCGAGCATGCGCTCGGCCGGCTCGTTGAAGTAGACGAGCCTCCCCTCGTGGTCGACGACGAACATGGCGGACGCGAGCTTGTCGGCCAGGTCCCTGGCCAGGATCAGCACCAGGCTCTTCTGTTCCTGCATGGAGCCCACCCCCCACGGGGTCGCGGTGGTCCGGAGGCGGACAGGTTAGTTGGTGCTCCGGCTTCCCTCAATGGTCTACATTCGCCGCGGGATGTCCACGCGAGCGCTGCCCGAGCCCACTCCCGAGCTGATCCGAAGCCGGGTTCGGACCCTCCCCAAGCGCTTCCGTGAGGCGTCGGCCGACGGTTTGGCGGCCGAATGGGAGCTGCGCGTGGGCGACCAGGCCTTCGCCGTGTCCGTCGCCGACCACCTCTGTAGCGTTCGCGAGGGGCAGGCCACCGCCGCCAACACCGTGATCACCGCCCAGCCCGACGTCTGGATCGCCATGGACGAGGGGAAGGTGAACGGCGGCCGGGCGTTCTTCGAGGACCGGCTCGCCGTCCGTGGGAACCTGGACCTGGCCGTCCGGTTCCAGACCCTCTTCCGGCCCTTCCGCCGCGCGCGACGGCCGGCCGACCTCGACCAGCTCGACGTCACGGTGGACCGGCAGCAGCTCTCCACCTACGTGATGGGCTCCGGGCCGCCGCTCCTGCTTCTGCACGGCCTTGGCGCGTTCAAGGTCACGTGGGTGCCGCTCCTCTCGACGCTCGCGCAGACCCACCGCGTGATCGTCCCCGACCTCCCCGGGCACGGCGGCTCCGGCAAGCCCTCCGCCGAGTACACGCCGCGCTTCTTCGCGAGCGCGATGGTCCGACTCATGGACGAGCTCGATGTCGAACGAGCGGCCGTCGTCGGCAACTCACTCGGCGGCCGCGTCGCGCTGGAGCTCGCCCTTCGCGATCCCGATCGCGTTGCGTCGCTCGCGCTCCTCGACCCCGCGCTCCCCGGCTTCCGGTGGCGCTCGATCGCCGCCTTCACGCGCGTGATCCCGACCGAGCTGATGGCGTTCCCGGTCCCGCTTCGCGAGCGCTGGATGGAGCTCGCGATCCGGCAGCTCTTCGCGCACCCCGGCAGCCTCCCGCGCGAGGTCCACGCCGTCGCGGCGCGCGAGTTCGTCCGCGTCTACCGCGAACCTGCGGCGCGCATCGCGTTCCTCTCCGCGCTCCGGCACCTGGTCACCGAACGGCCCGACCCGTTCTTCGCTTCGCTGCACCGAATCAAGCAGCCGGCGCTCGTGATCTTCGGCGAAGGGGACCGGTTGGTGCCGCCACGGCTCGGCGTCCGGCTGGTGCAACAGCTCCCCGACGCGCGGCTCGTCGTCCTGCCCGGCGTGGGCCACGTGCCGCAGATCGAGGCGATGGACGAGACGCTCGAGCACGTGACGTCGTTCCTCGCTTCCACACTTAGGGGCCTGAACCGGGGGTAGGCTCCGGTTCGAATGCCACCGACGTCGCACCGGCGCCCGCCCCACCGCGGCCTCCGCGCCATCGTCGCCGTCCTGCTCGTGGTCACCGTCGGCGTGCTGCTCTGGCGTTCGGGCGCGGTCGACTCGCTCTTCAACACGTCGAGGACGACCGCCGCCATCGGGTCGTCTTCGCCATCCCCGTCGCCCAGCCCGAGCCCGTCGCCGTCGCCGCTCCCGAGCCCCAGCCCCACCCCGACGACCGAGCCCGCACCGGGTCCGATCAACACCGCGTTCCCCGGCCTGACGACCTTCCGCGGGAACGCGACGCGCGACTACTACGGCGAGGGCCCGCTCCCGACCCATCCGGTCATCCGGTGGCGCTATCCCACCTCGGGCGGGCTCTGCGCGAGCTCGAAGGACCTCTTCGGCACCCGCACGTGGTGCGGGACCGGATGGACCGGCCAGCCGAACGTGATCCAGCACGCGAACGGCTCGATCGAGGTTCGCGAGGGGGCCTACGACGACCACTACCACTTCCTGAACGGCATCACCGGCCGCCCGTACCGCCCCGACCTGGTCACGGGCGACCTCGCGAAGGGTTCGGCCACGTCCGACGCCGACGGGTTCCCTCTGTACTACGGCGGCTCGCGCGACAACCTGCTCCGGGTGGTCGCCATCGACCGCCCGACGCCCACCGTCCTCTGGTCGTTCGACGCCGACACCCAGCCCGGCGGGACGTGGAACGACGACTGGGACGGCGCGCCACTCGAGATCGGCGACTACCTCCTGGAGGGCGGCGAGAACTCGTGGTTCTACGTGATCCGCCTGCACCGCCGCTACGACGCGAAGGGCAAGGTGCAGGTCAACCCGAAGATCGTCATGCGCGTCCCAGGCTGGGACCAGGCCGAGCTGGACGCGATCGGCGACACCGATGTCTCGATCGAGGACTCCGTGGCGTTCGACGCGCACACCGGCGTCGTCTACTTCGCGAACTCCGGCGGCCTCGTCCAGGGCTGGGACATCAGCAACGTGCTCGCCGGCGGGACGAAATACCAGCGGACCTTCCGCTTCTGGAACGGCGACGACACCGATGCGTCGATCGTGATCGACCCGGAGGGCTTTCTCTACGTCGGACGCAAGATGGAGGACAACGTCTCCCGCCCGGCGAGCTTCCCGCGCGACCACCAGATCGGGAGCCTCATGAAGCTCGACCCGCGCAAGCCGAACAACCCCCTGGTGTGGTCGGTGCAGCTGGGCGGGTTCGAACGGGACGGCGGGCTCCTCGGCACGCCCGCGTATTACCGGGGAACGATCTACGCCACCTACACCGAGGGCGGGTTTGCCGCCGTCAACGCCACGACCGGCAGGCTGTATTACACGTACTCGCTTCCGGGTCCTACCTGGAGTTCACCGGTGCCCGTCGACGACAAGCTCCTCGTCCCCGACGCCGCCGGCGATCTACTCTGCTTCGACATCTCAAAGCCGTCGAAGAAGCCGCCGCTCGTCTGGAAGCTCCACCTCGGCGGCACGATCGAGTCGACGCCGGCCGTGTGGCACGGCTGGATCTATCTCGGGACGCGCGGCGGCGCGATCTACGGGATCAGCGACACGAAGTAGACCCTTAGGAGGGCTTGGCGTCCACCTGGCGGGCCGCTTCGGCGAACCAGGCCATGTGGTTGTTGAGCCGCTCCCCGGTGATCGCCCCGACCACGCCGAAGTTCTGGACGATGACCTGGGCGCGGACGGCCATCCGCTGGAAGTCGTCCTCGGACCGGATCTTGTTGAGCTCGGCGAGCTCGCCCCGGACCAGAAAGAAGCCCTCGAGGTCCCCGCCGTGGGGCTCCAGGAAGAAGGGCTCGACCGAGGCGATGCGGCCCTCGGCGAGCAAGCTGGTGAGGTATTTGAGGGACTCCCCGAACAGCTCGACGGACTTCCGCTCGCGGCCGGCGGCGGTCGCGCCCCATCCGATGAAGAGTGCCGAGTCGGTCATGTCGATCCTCCAGGGTCGGTGTGCGTGCACAGTGTTCCACCGACCTGAGGTCCGGACAAACTGGTGGGGGGCTAGGATAAGGCGGGGTCCGAAACCGGACAGAGAGCATGGGAAACCCGGCGGCTTACGATGGACTCGTGGCCGTCGTCCAGAGTCCCCGATCCCGGACGCTATCCATCTCCTCCCTGATCGCCGCGCTGATCGCGTTCGCCGACGATACGCTCTACCTTCTCCTCATTCGGTCCCAGGGGAACCCTCAGGACGCCCGAGTGGTGTTCGTCGCGCTCTTCATCGCGAGCGAAGCCACGGTCGCCTTGGCTGGGGCGCTCGTTGGTCGTCCTGCGGTCAGGGCCGTGCTGCTCGGAGCGGCATCCGCCGGCCTGGTCGCGCTCGGGCTCCTTGCGCTGTTCTCGATCGGGTTGCCCCTGGTAGTGGCCGGGCTACTCACGGCTCTGGCGTGGGCTCGGTCGATTCGTCCGCGTCAGCCGTCGTCCGTCAAGCCTCTTTCCTTGGCCGTTGCCGTGGCTTCGGTTGTCGTCCTGGCCGTGGGGATCGCGCTGACGTAGCTGGCAGACCGCCGAGCCCGGGACGCGTCCGCACCGTCCGCGGCATCAGCGGAAAGGACGCTGTTCCACTGGCTAGGGTCCGATCATGAGACCTATCCTTAGCGTCGGATCGGAGGACATAGGACGATGGCGCGGCGGTCGCTTGGTCCCTTTGTCCTATCCGTCGCCATCGTCCTATGGGGCACCGGCGTTTCCGCTGGCGCTGGGTCCGGAGGGGCTCGACCCCTTCCCTGCGACGTGGCCCCCACCCCGGATGCTGGAACGGCCGTGAACAAGCTGGTGGCCGTCTCGGCGACGTCCCAAGACGACGTCTGGGCGGTGGGCAACTTCTATGCGAGCTACGGCTGGGGCGTATTGAGCCAGACCCTCATCGAGCATTGGGACGGCACCGCCTGGAGCATCGTGAGCAGCCAGGACGTCGCGCGGGCAGGCTCCTTCCTCCGCGGGGTGGCCGCCCTCTCCCGAACCGATGCCTGGGCCGTCGGGTACTACGAGCTAGCTGGCGGGGAGCACACGCTGACCGAACATTGGGACGGCACCGCATGGTCCATCGTTGCCTCTCCTGATCCAAGCTGGGGGAACAATGTTCTAAGCGGAGTCTCGGGCAACTTCTCTAACGATGTATGGGCCGTCGGCGGCTCATCGAACACACAGGGCACGGTCTCTCGAACGCTGACCGAGCACTGGGACGGCACGGCGTGGGTGGTGGTCTCCAATCGGAACGGCAGCCACACCACGGCCGGTTTCCTGGGCGTGGCAGCCCTGTCCTCCAAAGACGTGTGGGCGGTGGGGTTGGTCGGGACTCAGTTCTACTACACGGCGACCCTGACCGCCCGATGGAACGGGAGGACGTGGCGATTCATCGACTCCCCAAGCCCCGGCCCTACCATCAACATCCTGTACGCGGTCTCCGGGGTGGCGCAGAACGACGTGTGGGCGGTGGGGTACTCCTGGGATCAGCACGCCGTCGCCCACACCCTGGCTCTGCACTGGGACGGGACGGGCTGGACCCTTGTCCACAGCGCCAACTGGGGCACGGCGGGAAGCTTCCTCTCCGGTGTGGCCGCCGTCACCTCCACGGACGTCTGGGCCGTCGGTTCCTATACGACCACGCCCTACGCTGCTTCCCATACCCTGGTCGAGCACTGGGACGGCGCCGCATGGCATCGGATGCCGAGCCCCGACCCTGATACCAGCGAGCTTATGGCCGTGGCCGCCTCTAGCTCCCATGACATGTGGGCGGTGGGCGACTCGTATGCCATCGCGGGCAACACATACTCCACGCTGGCCGTGCACCTGTGCGGGCATTGAAGGTGGGGGCTCTGCCTGCCATCTCCGGTTGAACGACATCGAACCTGGAACGCGAGCGTCCGCACCGTCCGCTGGAGCCATTGACAAGCAGATGCCGAAGTGAAAGCCTCGGACCGGTCACCAGGAGGGGCAGGATGTGGCTCTCGCGGCGGGTCGTGTTGCTCGCTCTCGTCACTCTGGCGGCGACAAGCTCGTCATCTGTGACGGTCGCGCGTGCAACCGCTGCGTGCCAGACGTGGCAGCGCGTGAACGCGCCCCAGCTATCGTTGACGTACCTGACATCTGTGGCTGGCACTTCGTCTCAGGACGTCTGGGCCGTTGGCGGGAAGAGTTACGGCCCGAGCATCCCGCCGATCTTCCATTGGGACGGGCACTCATGGAAGGGCTCGCAGATCGAACAGGTCGACGCCACGTTGAATGACGTCTCCGCCGACGCTGTGAACGATGCGTGGGCTGTGGGTCCATACGGCCCAGCGGGCGCCCCGATCATGCACTGGGACGGGACCAGCTGGCAGCTCGTGCAAAGTATCGCCTCCGAGTACCTCTACGGCGTCGTAGCCATCGATCCTGCGGACGTGTGGGCGGTCGGCTACTCGCTACACCACTGGGACGGGACGACGTGGTCGCTTTCCGCAACCTCGCAAGGCCTGCTTTACGACGTGGCGGCCGTCTCCCCGACAGATGTGTGGGCGGTCGGATACGCGGGTTACCGGACCTCGCCGCTTGCAGAGCACTGGGACGGGGTGGCTTGGACCGCGGTACCCGTTCCCTCTCCGCCGGGGTCGGGAGCCATCACCTTGGAGAGCGTGGCCGCTGTCTCGACGAACGACGTCTGGGCGACCGGCTACTACGGGTCACTTCTGAATCCGCTCATCGAGCATTGGGACGGCGTGGCATGGAGCATCGTGCCGATCGCCTCACCGTCTGGCCTGAACCTCTCAGGGGTCGCGGCCACGTCGGCGACCGACGCGTGGACAGTCGGTGGTTGGCGCAAGATCTCCGAGCATTGGGATGGGTCGACGTGGACCGCGTTTGCCTACCAGGGACCGACGCAAGCGTACCTCTCAGCGGTCGTCGAGATGTCGCCCACCGACATCTGGGCCGTCGGGAGCTACTTCTTCGGACATGGTGCCGTCCCCTTGATCGAGCATTCCTCGGGGCCGTGTCCTTAAGACTCGCCCGCATCCGCCGTGTCCGCTCCGTGCGCTCACCTCTCTCGCGACGCCTAGTGCCCCTCCTCGTGGTCCTGCTGATGCTGACGATTCCGGCCGTCGGTGCAACCACGCAAAGACAGGTCATCTCTCGAAGCGACGCGTCCTGGCCCCACTTCCATTTCGACCCCGCGAACTCCGGGTACAACCCATTCGAGAACGTCCTGAACTCCTCGAACGTCTCCCAACTCCGTCCGGCTTGGACCGTGCAACTCTCCCAAGGGACCACGCCGTCGGCCGCCGTCGCAGGCGGAACCGTCTTCGCCACGGATGCAGTGGGCGTCGTCTGGGCGATCCGGGCCACCACCGGCGCCATCGAGTGGTCCTTCGCCACCGGCTCCGGCCTGCACGGGCCTACGGTCTCGGCGGGCCACGTTTACGTCGGGACCGCGCCGGGCGAGGTCCTCTCCCTGGACGAGTCGACCGGCGCGCTCCAATGGAGTGTGCAGCTGAACGGATCCATCTTCGACTCGGTGACCGTCGAGGGCGGCCTGCTCTATGTCGTGGCGGCGACGGCGAGCGGCAGCGACGTCACCTACGCGCTAGACGCAACCACGGGTGCACTCGCGTGGAGTCGAGCGATTCTCGCGGACAGCGTCCCGGCTGCGTCGGACGGATCGATCTACGAGACGTCTCCCATCAACTGCTCGGCATATGGGCTCGATGCGTCCTCGGGGATGCCCATCTGGTCCTACAGCACCGGGTGCGGGGAGGGTGATCTGGGCTCGGCCGCGTTCTCTGACGACACGGTGTTCGTGAACGACGACGGCTCGGTGGTGGCCCTTGACTCCGAAACCGGTCGCGCTCGCTGGAGCCGTCCCTATTCGGGGGTATCCGACTCCACGCCCGCCGTGGGAAGGGGGGTCGTCTTCACTGCCTCGGCCAGCGAGCTCATGGCGATCGACGAGGCGACGGGTCAAGTTCTATGGTCCGCCCCGATCCACACTCGCTATTCGTCCCCCGCGCTCGCGAACGGCGTGGTGTATGTGGGTGCAGGCCGCTTTCTCCGTGCCTTCGATGCCGCGAGTGGGCAACTGCTTTGGATCAGCGCCCCCCGAAGTGGCGGCTTCGATACCTCCCCGGTGGTCGTCGATGGGACTGTCTATATGGGCTCGGGGGACGGAACGATCACCGCTTTCACGCTCTTTCCGTAAGTTGATCCACCTGATACAGATGGAGCCGTCGGGCTCCGCGCGTACACTCCCTTGTGACCAACGCGGCGGCTGACCCTCACGTCTGCACGCTGCCCATGTCGCCCCACACGCCCTACGCCCAGGGGCGATCGTCTGCCTGGGCGGCTGGGCTCGGCGATAGAGCTCGTTGGGCTAGTAGAGGCTCGGGACCACTGGACGCAGCCCATTCGCTATTGAGCTCCCGTACGCCATGAACGCCTCTCGGTCGTGCAGAACAAGCGCTCCTGGCCAGTCCTTCTCATCTTGGGCAGGCCAAATGTGCAACTCGCCCTGGAAGTCCGCGATCATGGCTGACTCGATCTGATCGGAGCCCCAACCGTAGTGTTGGATGATCACGGCCCCCAACGAGAAGGTCGTGAGAACCTGCGTTGGGTTCAACCGGCCTTGGTGCCGGTGAGCCAACAACCCTGGGCCGTCGTACGCAGCCAGCCAGGCGAAGCTTCTTTCGAGCGGCTCCTGTGTCCGGTAGAAGGATGCGTGGTCCTCAGGAGGTATGACCCGATTCTTTGGCTCAGTGAACTCGGCCATCATCGCCGTCTTCGTTACCCACGTCGCCAAGATCCGCTGATCATCGACAGTCAGAAGTCGAGCCTGTCCCCGGATCATGGGTTCGAGGATCGGCCGGGCAGTGGCCTCCAGCCGGCTCATCCAACCGGTGTTGCACGACTCACACACGCGCTTGACTTTTACGTCAAGCAAGCTGAGATCCCAGTTTGCGACGGTCCTGTGCTGCTCGCCTGCGGGGCGAGAGCCGTGTTCCCATTTGAGCGGCGCGCCAAGCGATGGGAGCGTCTTTCGTAGCCAGCGGGGCCACACGTGCTCGTCGGACACGGGCTTCCCCTTGCAGAACACACAGGCGCGAGCCATGACGGCCTCCGGGTACTCGGGACTGGTCCTCAGCCCCTACTTCTCTTGGCGCCGCTTTTCGCCTCACCCCTCACTTGCTCGACGACCGTTGTCTTGGGATGGTCCTTCGCGTACTTGATCGGGACGAACTGTCCGGTCCCAGCGTCGCGCCCGCGGGTCGGAGCAGGCGGCCTTCCCTTCGCTGCCATGACGGTCCTCCTTCACTCGTTGATTGGAATGTTCGCATCTGTCTCCGACATCACTTGACCTGCTACGTTGCGCCGGCTCATGCCTCATGCAGATACACCGGAACCAGACATGGGTTCGAAAACGAGGGCGGTGAGACTCTATTCGAGGCCATTGGGCGAACAGCAGTGGACTGGGACGGGTGCACGAGCGGACCGGGATCTCGATCAGTGTATGACATCTCGACTGTCGTGTTGCGCGATCTTGGGCACTACAACTCGCGGGATGAGCTCTTCCGCCGACACGGCCAAACGCTCTCATGGTTGGCCCGGTCGATTGCCGATCCCATACTGGTTAGGAGGCACCTGAGACCCGGTTCACAGGGTCAGGCGTACCCCTGATGGCCGAGTCGGTCTCCGTTTCCTGTCACAAGCCGAACGCATACACCTTGTGGTCGAAAGATCCGACGAACAGCATTCCGTTGACGACCGCGGGAGAGGCCTCAACCAAGGACCCCGTGCGATAGGACCAGAGGACGGCGCCAGTTGCGGCGCTGAGGGCATACAAATTGGTGTCGTCCGACCCCACGTAGACCACTCCATTCGCCACGGCTGGAGCCGATAAGATCCCGCCCCCGGTCGAGGTCATCCAGCGCAGGGCGCCCGTCGAGGCATCTGCGGCATACAGCACCGAGTCATTCGATCCGACGAAGACCGTGCCATCGGCGACGGCAGGCGATGAGAGGATCGAGCCGTTGGTGGAGAGCGACCACACGGGCGACCCCGTGGCTTCGTCGAGGGCGTCGAGCTTGCCCGCGCCGGAGCCGACGTACACGAGCCCGTCGGCGACGGCCGGGGATGTTTGGACGCGACTCTTCGCGCTCGCGTCCCACACTGTCTCGCCGGTCGAGGCATCCAATGCGAGGACGTCTTGACCGCAACCCACAAAGACCTTGCCGTCGGTTACCGCAGGGGACGAGAAGCACTGCCCGGCCGTCGTCGTAACCCATCGCACGATTCCGGTCGATGCCTGCGCGGCATACACCCGCGCTCCATTCGATGCCACGTACACGACTCCCCCGACAACGGTAGGTGAGCCGTAGATCTCACCGCGAGCTTGCTTCCTCCAGATCAAGGAACCCGTCGAGGCGTTCAGGGCATCGAACTTCCCCGTGTAGGACCCGAAATACACGAGGCCTTTCGCCACGGCCGGGGACGAGTCGATGAGTGATCCTGCTGCGCTCGTCCACAGGATGGATCCCGTAGAGACGTCCAGCGCGTAGAGCCTTCCGTCATAGGAACCCTCGTAGACGATGCCATTTACGACGGCCGGCGAGGAAGCTTCGATAAGGTCGGTGGTGGGCGTGCTCCATCGCAGCTTGAGACCGGTCACTGTGGCGGGACTCAGGAGCCGTTCGTATGGGTTGAAGCCTGTGTTCGCGTCGTCGAAGTGAAACCGTGGCCAGCTGACCAACCGCCGCGACGAAGCCGCGACGGCTTGCGGCTTCACGGTTCCCGGGAGTGATGCACTTCCAAGGGCGCCGGAGTGCATCGAGAGCGTGACGAGTGCGGCCGTGGTGGTCAGACGGACGATTCGCCAGGGGACTCGAAGGCGCATCCTGGCGCCCCCTTCCGGCTCGATGGCGAGCGAGCCACACTCGGCGGTCGCCAGGATTCTGCCGGTCCACTCCCCGCGCTTACAAGCCCCGGATGGCAGCCCGCGGGAAACTGGTGGGGGGGATAGGGTAGTGAGCGGTGCCGAGGGTGGGACACCGCAGGAATGCCGGCAGACCGGCCGTTCGTGGCGTTGGCGCTGAATGCGCATGCACCTCCACCCAGTGGTGGACTTGAACGCAAGAGAGGGGCCATGAAGAGGCTCTCGAAGATCGCGCCGGTCATCGCGTCTATCGTCTTCTGGATCTTCCCCGTCGGAACCGCTCAAGCGACGCCCGGCTTCGGTCAGTTTTACATCCGTTGTCAGCGATCGCACGCGAACGCTACAAACCCCATCGAGAAGCAAACGAGCACCGAGCTCTACGAATTCTTCGGAAACGACGCCACGATCTATAACCCGGGGACGTTCACATCGACATACGCCCAACTTCATTGGAACGACGGAGCATCGGCGACCGTCATCGGAGGCACAGCCACCTTCACGGCCAACAACGCCGTGACCGGTCTGATCTATGTCGGGGAGGAGACGCAGGGGTACGGATTCGCGACTCTGACTGGTCTTGACACACAGGGAACCGTCTCGGCGATTTCGCCGCAAAGCACCAGGAAGTTCCAGGAGACGACGACCTCAGGCAACGGGACGGACACTGGGAACATGCAGGTTTCCACCTCTTGTATCGACCTTGATGCGAACGGTGTCTACCTCGATCGAGCCGCCTACTTCCTGCCCGCGATGTACAAGCGAGGCACCGACGGCAATTGGTCGGAGCTGCTGCCGAACTCCTTCCCAACCACATTTTGGGCCGCGTACAACGGAGACGGTCACTGCGGAGAACCCCGCGGACCAGATTGCGCAGGAGGGAACACCAAGTTCAACGTTGATTGCCAGGACTCAGGAAACCGATGGTGTGACGGGAAACCGGCGCTCGTCCCTGGTCTGCAGATGATCGCTGGAGATGATTCCTGGACCCCGAACAATTGCGGAGCCGTGGCGTGCGGGCCAGGCGGGTACCAGTCCCATTCAGTGGCTTACTTCGACTGCCAGAACCACCCCCAGGCTCGGTTCGACGAACCGGTCAACTGCCAGAGCTACTACGGTGACACCTCAAAACTCGAGATGCAGCTTGTCTTCCCCCAGTGCTACGACGAGTCCGGAACGGCGACGTGGGCCGGGACCTACCCTCTGGACTCCACTGGGCATGTTGCATACCCCGACTCGACGTCCGACTGCACGACGTTCGACGGCAACGGCCGGAGCTGGCACCTGGTTACCCAACTCGCGATCCGAGACCAGTTCCCTGCCTCCGACGTGTACGACGCGAACCCTCTGTGCGGATCCGACTCGACAAGGGCTGACTGGTGCGGCAGTGCAGCTCTAGCGGGCACGCCTCGCCTTGCACTGTCCTCCGATGGCACGATCTCGGGGGGCGCTTTCACGACCTTATGTAGTGGCCCGAGCAGCAATACGTCGGGGACCGGTGGGACATGTGGTGGCACCGCGAGCGGTGACTTCATCAACGCATGGGACCAAGGGAATGGAGTGGCCCTCGACAAGCTCGTTGGACGGTGCGACAACCCCGGTGGCGTTCAAGACCGGTGTGGAGCGGAGCCTGTCCCGTAGGATGAGCGGCTGCTTCTCCCATCCGGCCGCCCTCGCCGATTACTTCGAGATGGTCAACGTTCGCCGCACGATCTCTGAGTTGGCGGGGTCGATCGCCGGAGATACGACCTTCAAACCGCCGATCCCGGTGTTCGCCGGATTCCAGCTCCCCACATCAGTCGGACACCCTCCGGCCCCGATACCTGAATCGAGCGATCGACGACGGGAGACGCCTTGGGCGAGGCGGCACGGAAGCCACTGGAGTGGGGCCGGGACCTCGCGGCCGAGTCCCTGAGGGAGCTCGCCCAGGTTCCGGCGGCGTCCTCGATCGTCCGGGAGCCGGAGCCTCTCGAGGGCCCGGGCCCTCGCCTGCTCCTCGCCGATGACAACGAGGGCTTCCGCTCGATGATCCGGGACTGGCTCACCGAGGAGGGGATCCAGGTCGTGGGAGAGGCCTCAGACGGCGCCGAGGCCGTGGCGCTCGTGCGAGAACGAAATCCGGATCTCGTGCTGATGGATCTGCAGATGCCCCAGATGAACGGCTTCGAGGCCGCCCGTCGGATCCGGGCCGACCGTCCCGGCACCCAGGTGATCGTGCTCTCTGCCTACGGCGGGCGGGCGCTGAAGGAGGCGGCCGATGAGGCGGGGGTGCTGTGGTACCTCGTGAAGGACTCACCTCCGGAGATGCTCTGGCGCACGATCCGGTTCGCCTGGAGCTACAAGCGCGAGACGGAGTCGGATCTCCCGCCGGATGCCGGAGCCCCGTGACCTGGTAAGGCGGACGACTCGAGTCAGAACTCAGCGGTTCGTACGTGGGGCGGGAGCTGGGGCCCGAGGCTCCGGACGTGAGGCCCGCTCGGCGGCCGAGCCTTCAGTGTCCCGGCGCTCAGCACGCAAACGCGATCGCCTCCGGCCCACGCCACTTGGTGCAAAGGCGGCATGCCTTCGGGCGGGATCCGATCCGGCCGCCGCTACGGCGAAAGGGGGCGCTCAACCCGGAGGTGGGGTAGGCCGATTGTCTAGGCGAGCCTCCGAAAGGGACGATCGACGCCTTGCCCATGGGAAGGGAGGCAAGGATGAAATCGACGAAGGTGAAGGTCGCCTGCACCTGGTGCGGGCAGTACACGCCGCGCGGGCCGGCCTGCGAGACGTGCGGCTCGCCGCTCACCACCGGCTTCGCGCCGTTGAGGTTGCCCGCCACCATAACGGAACACCATTGCCGGTACTGTCGACGGCTCACGTTCGACTCGATGTGTGACGCATGTCGCGCGGTCCTGGAGACCTTCCGGAATCTGTCGGAGTCGGCCCTCGTCGCGGGCTAAGGCCAATCCGGGCCGTCGCTGGCGACGCATGAAGAAGGGCCACGCCCAATGCTGCCAGCGAGTGTCGACGTCGTCACCAGCGATCTCGCCGATCACGCAACCGCGTTCCTGGAAGATGGGCGATCAGCCTGAACGTTCTTGCGTTTCGGCCGACTCCTGGTCTGTGCTGGGTCCCACAGCCTTCCCTTGCTTCTTGCGCACCGCGCGCCGTTCCTCTTTGGCCTGGCGTCGCTTCGCCTTCGCTTCGCCGCGTTGACGCTTCCCAGGAGTGTCCGGCATGGGGCCATGGTACTCGGCCGCCGGGAGCATGACGCCTGGCGGCCGTGTCGTCCGGCAGCCGGGCATCTGATGACGTTTGCTGCCTGCGGGCCCTTCTGACCGTTTCCGGTCGTTATCCGAGCCGAGATGAGGGTAGACTCAGTATCGTTCGAGCTTCAGCAGGTTCGCGTCGAGCGACCGACCCAGCGCTCTCCGAAGTCGGGTCCCTTACTCCCACGGATCGCGGAGATACGGAGGATTGCGCATGAATCGGTGCCCTGTCTGCCGATCCCTTCAGATCACCATCGACGTCATGCCATGGCCCGGCTCACACACGGGTGAACCGCCGCCGGCCACGGGGAGCGCGCACTGCGGGGGATGCGGTGCCCGGTGGGTCCATTGGCGAGGTCGGGGGCCCAAGGTCCTGAGGCACCAGGAGACTCCCTCGCGGCCTGGGGGCGCCCAGGCATGAGGCCGGAACGCCCTGTCTTCACCTCCGTCCGAAAGCAAGGTTGGCTCCGGAGCTCTCTGCCGGGTCGGACCTGTGAGGCTGAGGGATGTACGACCGTGCTCTCGATCTACAACCCGGCTCCGCTCTGTTGGTCACACATACCTCGAAGGTTCGGGCCGACCATCACCACAGAAATCGATGGACGAGTCGAGGGACACGGAGCGCCCGACGCTCCCCCCAAAGGCTGATTCCGGCAGCCACCCGCCCGCGTTGCATGCCACGCGCTGAGGGATCCATGGTTACGCGTGGCCGGAATGCCTTGGGTCAGCGTCGGCGAGTCGGGCGCGTGACGTGTAGAGAAGTGTGGCGGGCCTTCTCCGAGCGTAACCACGGCATGGCCTGATACGTCTTGACGGCGATGGGCAGAAGGAAGCCTGTTCAGAGTGACGCGGACATCGAACAGTTCCTGGCCCGCGACTACGCCCGGCTCGTGGCCGGGCTCGCTCTCCTCTCCGGGAGTCGGGCTGAGGCTGAGGAGGCCGTTCAGGAGGCTATGGTCCGAGCCCTCGAGGGACGGGGGCAAGCGTGGCCCGAGTTGTTCAAGGGATGGGTTGCGGTCGTCGCACGAAACATCATGAGGGATCGGTTCCGACACCTCCGGATCGAGCGGCTGGTCCACCGTCGCATCGTGGAACGGGATGTGCCGGACTCGGTCGGCCTGTCGGTGGCGGACGCGCGGATGGACCTCGTGCGCGCGCTGCGGGTCCTCCCCGCTCGACAGCGGGAGGCGATCGTGCTCCGGTATTTCGCCGACCTCTCGGTGCAGGAGCTGGCCGGAGTCCTGCGCTCGAACGAGAACGCGACCAAGGCCTTGCTGTTCCGAGCCCGCGCAGCCCTCGCTGGCGCGATGGGAATCTCAAGCATGGAGGAGGCGAACGAGCATGCAGGATCTTGATGAGCTCCTGAAGGCGACCGTCGATCACCTGGCGAGGTCCGTCGACGTGAGTGGCGTGCCCGAACGGCTGGCCCGACGAAGGATTCGCTGGCGGCTCGTGCGGCGGTTGGAGCTCTCGGCGATCGTCGCGGTGGTCCTTGCCGTCACCGTCGCCGGAGCGTTCGTGCTGACCCGGGCCTTCGGCGTCAGGCACGTGACTCCTCCTGCCGC
>JACXTT010004386.1_pt1 | contig 20984 bp, 13 predicted proteins | sample 9270951 | NCBI WGS metagenome assembly JACXTT01 (sample SAMN15532306, study PRJNA645909) | rock metagenome | isolation source: weathered quartz diorite | place: Puerto Rico | collected 2017-06-21
AAGTTCCCCTTGTACCTGTATGAGATGCAGTTCCGGTACAATCATCGGCACGAGGATCTCTTCCAACGGTTCCTCGATGCCCTCACACAACCGGTACCAGATGTTTGACAATCACCTAACGCTTACCTGGACGATTTGTTTTTGAGTCCTCTCAAATCAGTCCGTGATCGCCAAACAAATCAATAGCCGTTCCGGCCGAATGAAGAAAGGATTTTGAGACATCCTGACCTCTGGGCCCGCACGGAACGATCACCAGAGAGCATACTGATGGAATGAAGCCGCAACAGTCGGCGTAGATGGAAACCACCGCCTCTAGGAGGCTGGTGACGGGCTGGTCCTGGCCTTTAACACCAGGCCATTGTCACCGGCCGTAATGGGCGGTGAACATCGCTTTGGCCAAGGTATTCTGGTGCAGATAGTAACCCACCATCGCCCCGCTGGCCTCTGCTCTCAGCGGTAACAGGTCCACCTTCAATGCGTACACGGTAAAAATGTACCGATGCGGCTTGTCACCCTGCGGCGGACAAGGACCGCCGTAACCCGGCTGGCCGAAATCCGTCATGCTCTGGATACTGCCTTTGGGCGCCAACCCGCTGTCCGGCTTGCCGGAGTTAGCGGGGAGTTTGGTCGTAGAGGGGGGGATGTTGAAGATGAGCCAGTGCCACCACCCGCTTCCGGTCGGCGCGTCGGGATCATAGACCGTCACCGCGAAACTCTTGGTGTCCTTGGGCGCGTTCTGCCAGATCAACTCCGGGGACGTATTGCCTCCGGTGCACCCGAAGCCGTTGAAGACCTGTTCATTCGCGATCGTGCCTTTATCTTTCATAACCGGGCTGGAGACATGAAAATCTGCGGCAACGCCTGGAACGGCCCAGAGGACCACGATCACGGCTAACCAGATACGAATCATTGTGTTCTCCTTTAGTTGAACGCAGGTGATTGATTGACTGAAGAAGACGCGCAAGCCGGACCCCCCGTGGGACGGACCTTTTGCGTGACGTTGGCAGGAAAGAGGGGCTCAGGCTAGCATAGTGCGGAAAACGATTCAAGCCGCCGCCAACCCTATGCACGGCTACAGGGAGGAGGAACCAGCAGCGTACTGGGTGTGCTCCTTAGAGGTACTCAGCCTTCCCGGGTGACTGCGGTTGTACGTGAGAATGCGCCTTTGCATGGCGAAGCAACTCAAACCGCAGCGACCACGCGGCAGATGGGTTTTTAAGCGCCTGTTAGAGCTCGATGCTGCCGACCCCTTCTCCATTCCCGGCAATAGACTGCACCTCAACCTCCGGAGTTCCCGGCGTGCCTGATTGACTCCGCCGCGGCGGCGCGCCTTTCCTTGCCAGCCCGCTGCGCAAGAGCACATAGAAGACCGGTGTGAGGTTCAAGCCGAAGATGGTCACGCCGATCATACCGGTAAACACCGCGATACCCATAGCTTCGCGCATTTCCGCCCCGGCGCCTGAAGAGAAGACCAAGGGCATGACGCCGGCGATGAACGCGATGGACGTCATCAGGATCGGCCGCAGACGCAAGCGGGCCGCTTCCTTGGCGGCCTCCACCACGCCCATGCCGCGGTGTTCCAGGTCGCGGGCGAATTCGACGATCAGGATGGCGTTCTTGCAGGCCAAGCCCACCAGCACGATAAACCCGATCTGCGTGAAGATGTTGTTGTCGCCGCCCTTGCCGATGTGGCCGAACAGCCATACGCCGAAGATGGCGGAGAGCAACCCCATGGGCACGATCATCACCACGGCCATCGGCAAGGTCCAGCTTTCATACAGCGCGGTCAGGACCAAGAAGGCCAGCAGCACACACAGCGGAAAGATCAGCAGCGTCGTATCGCCAGCCAGGAGTTGTTGGAAGGTCAGGTCCGTCCACTCGAACGTCAGGCCGTTGGGCAGGTTCTCCCGCGCCAGCTTCTCCATCATCGCCTGCGCCTGCCCGGAGCTGACGCCGGGCGCGGCCGCGCCGTTCACGTCGGCCGCGAGATAGGCGTTGTAGCGAATGGCGCGGTCCGGTCCGTAGCTGGGCTGCACCTTGATCAGCGAACCGAGCGGCACCATGTCGCCCGCGCTGTTCCGCGTCCTGAACTGCGCGATGTCCTCCGGTTTCTGTCGAAACGGCGCGTCCGCCTGGGCGATGACCTGGTAGGTGCGGCCGAAGCGGTTGAAGTCGTTCACGTACATCGAGCCCAGGTAGATCTGCAGGGTCTCGAAGATGTCGGTGACCGCCACGCCCTGCTGCTTGGCCTTGACGCGATCCACGTCCGCGAACAGTTGCGGCACGTTGATCTGCAGGCTGCTGTAGGTCTGGTAGGGGTTGATGACTCCCGACATCCGGGCCTTGTTGAGCAGGTTTTGCGTCTGCTGGTACAACTCCTCGATGCCCAGATCGGCCCGATCCTCGACCATCATCTTAAACCCGCCGCTGGTGCCAAGGCCCAAGATCGGCGGGGGGGGCAACACAAAAACAAAACCATCCTGGATGCCCCCCAGTTTCTGATTGAGCGCGCCCGCAATGGCTGGCGCCGACAGGCCCGGGCCTTTGCGCTCCGTGAAGTCCTTGAGGGGGAAGAAGACGACGCCGGAGTTGGGCGCGTTGGAGAAGCCGCTGATGGACAGGCCCGGGAAGGCAACCGCGTTCTCCACGCCCGGCTGCTCCATCGCGATGGCCGACATGCGGCGGATGACGTCTTCGGTGCGGTCCAGCGACGAGGCATCGGGCAATTGCGCGACGCCGATAAGATAGGCCTTGTCCTGCGCCGGCACGTAGCCGCCGGGCACCAACTTGAAGAAAAAGGCGGTGGCCGCGATCAGCAGCACGTACACCAGCATGGCGATGCTCTTGTGACCCAGGATGGTCCCCAGTCCCCGGTAGTAACTTTGCGACCGGTTGGCGAAGAGCCAGTTGAACGGCCGGAACAGCCAGCCGAAGGACTTGTCCATGAACTTGGTCAGCCAGTCCTTGGGCGCATCGTGGCTCTTGAGCAGCAGGGCCGCAAGCGCGGGCGACAGGGTCAGCGAGTTGAACGCCGAGATCACCGTGGAGATGGCGATGGTCAGGGCGAACTGGCGGTAGAACTGGCCCGTGAGGCCGCTCACGAACGCGATGGGAACGAACACCGCGCACAGCACGAGCGCGATGGCGATGATCGGCCCGCTCACTTCCTGCATGGCCTTGTAGGTGGCGTCGCGCGGAGAGAGGCCCAACCCGATATTGCGCTCGACGTTTTCCACCACGACGATAGCGTCGTCGACCACGATACCGATCGACAAGACCAGGCCGAAGAGGGACAGCGCATTGATGGAAAAACCGAACGGCAACATCAAGGCGAAGGTGCCCACGACCGACACCGGCACGGCCAGCAGCGGAATGATGGAGGCGCGCCAGGTTTGCAGGAACAGGATCACCACCAGCACCACCAGCAGCACCGCGATGAGCAGCGTTTCCACGACCGCCTTGATCGAATCGCGCACGAAGATGGTCGGGTCGTACACGATCGAGTAGTCGATGCCCTGCGGGAACCCCTGCTTCAGGTCCTTCATGGCGCGCCGCACGTCGTCGGACAGCTGGATGGCGTTCGAGCCCGGCGCCTGGAAAATCGCCACCGCGACCGCCGGCTTGTTGTTGAGCAGACTGCGCAGCGCGTAATCCGCGGCGCCCAGTTCGAGGCGCGCCACGTCGCCCAGGCGCGTGACGGCGCCGCCTTCGCCGGTCTTGATGATGATGCCGCGAAACTCGTCTTCGGTGATGAGCCGCCCCTGCGCGTTCACGATGAGCTGAAAGTCGGCGGCGCCCTGGCCGTCGCTCGGGAACGGCGGCGCGCCGATGCTGCCGGCCGCGACCTGCAGGTTTTGCTCGCGGATCGCCCGCACCACGTCGCCGGGCGTGAGGCTGCGCGCGGCGACCTTTTGCGGATCGAGCCACACGCGCATCGAGTAATCGCCGCCGCCGAAGGTGATGGCCTGGCCGACGCCCGGAATACGGGCCAGGGCGTCCTTGACGTTGAGCACGGCGTAGTTGCGCAGATAGACCGTGTCGTACCGCTGGTCGGGCGAAATCAGGTGCACGACCAGGGTCAGATCGGGCGAGCTCTTCACCGTGGTCACGCCCAGCCGGCGCACGTCTTCCGGCAGGCGCGGCAGCGCCTGCGACACGCGGTTCTGCACCTGCACCTGGGCGTTGTCCACGTTGGTGCCCAGCTTGAAGGTGACGGTGATCTGCATCACGCCGTCGGGGGTGGACTGCGAGGACATGTACAGCATGTTCTCGACGCCGTTGATCTGCTCTTCCAGAGGCGCGGCCACGGTCTCCGCGATGACCTTGGGGTTGGCGCCGGGATAGACGGCCCGCACCACGACCGAGGGTGGAACCACCTCCGGATATTCGCTGACCGGCAGCCGATTGAGGGCCAAGAGACCGGCGAGGAAAATGACGATGGAGAGCACGCCCGCAAAGCGCGGGCGATCGATGAAGAACCGGGAGATGTTCATGGCGACCCCGATCGGCTGGCGAGCGTGGTGGCGGCCGGGAATCGCTCAGCCTTCTTGTCCGCCGGTTTGTCCACCGGCTTCGCCTCGGGCGTTTTTTCCGGCGACGTTTCCGCCGCTTTGGCGGGCGCCTCGGGCGCCCCGGCCGGCACATCCGTCTCGAGCATCGACACGGTTTGCGGCGTCACCGGATCACCCGGCCGCACGCGCTGCAGGCCGTTGACCACGATCATCTCGCCGCCCGTGAGGCCCAGCTTTACCACGCGCAATCCGTCGATCACCGGCCCGAGCTTCACTTCCCGGTACAGCGCCTTGTTGTCCGTTCCCACCACCAACACGAATTTCTTGCTCTGGTCGGTGCCGATCGCCTTGTCGTTGACCAGCATCGCCTTGTAGGTGCCGCTGCCCACCAGCTTCAGCCGGGCGAAAAGCCCCGGCGTGAACAGGCGCTCCTTGTTGTCGAACACGGCGCGGGCGCGGATCGTCCCGGTCTGCGGATTCAGCGCATTGTCGACGAAATCCACGTAGCCCTGGTGCGGGTGCCCCTCCTCGCTGGACAGGCCCAGATAGATGGGATTGCGCTTGTCCCGCGAACTGGGCCGTTCGCCGCGTCGGCTGAGTTCGGCGTATTTGAGATAGATCTGTTCGTCACCCTCGAAATAGGCATAGATCGGATCCAGCGACACGACCGTGGTCAGCAAGGTCGCCCCCGCACCGCCGCCGGCGACCAGGTTGCCGACCGTGACTTCGGCGCGGCTGGTCCGGCCGTCGATGGGCGAGCGGATTTTCGTGTACTCGAGATTGAGACGCGCGGTGGTCAAGGCCGCCTGCGCGGCCTTGACCACCGCGTCCGAATCCTGCCGGCCGCTGGTCGCCTGCTCGTAGCCCTGCTGGGAGATGGCCTTGGATTGCACGAGTTCCTCCGCGCGAGCCAGATCGCGCTGGGCGAGATCGAGCCTCGTGTTGGCGCGGACGAGCTCGGCCTCGGCACGGGCCAGCTCGGCCTGCAGCGGGCGTGGATCGATCTCGAACAGCAGATCACCCTTCTTCACCTCGGCGCCCTGCTGGAAATACATCTTCTCGATATAACCGGAAATACGCGGTCGTATTTCCACCCGCTCGACGGCTTCCAATCGGCCGGTGAATTCATCCCACTCGTTGACATCCTTCTCGATCACCGCGGCGACGCTCACCTGCGGCGGGGGCGGCGGACCGCCGGGTCCCTGCGATGGTCCCTTGTTACAGGCGGCGAGGAACAGCCCGGCTGCGAACAGCAACAACATCCCATACGGCGTGTTTCGTTTCATGATCTGCTCCGCACTGACAGTGTGTTGGGCTTGGCGACGGTTAGGGTTTCGTCCCGACGTAGTCACGCCCCTCGACCAGAATATCGGACACCACGCCGTTACCGTCGGCACCGGGCATCGGTTCACGCCGGCGTGCGAGCAACGTGTAGGCGGTGGGGATCACGAAGAGCGTGAGAAGCGTGCCGAGCAGCAGGCCGCCCACGATCACCCAGCCGATCTGCTGGCGGCTCTCGGCGCCTGCGCCGTGGGCCAGGGCCAGCGGGACCGAGCCCAGGATCATGGCGGCCGTGGTCATGAGGATCGGGCGCAAGCGCAGCGACGCGGCCTCGATGACGGCCTCGCGCACCGCGCGGCCCCGTTCCTGGAGTTGGTTGGCGAACTCCACGATCAAGATCCCGTTCTTGGCGATCAAGCCCACCAGCATCACCATGCCGATCTGGCTGTAGACGTTCAGCGTGTTGCCGGTCAGTTTCAGCGAGAGCAGCGCGCCGGTCATGGCCAGGGGCACCGACAACATGATGATGAAGGGGTCGATGAAGCTTTCAAACTGCGCGGCCAGTACCAGGTAGAGGAACGCCAGCGCCAGCGCGAAGGCCAGGTACATGCTCGCGCCCGATTCTTTGAATTCCCGCGACTGACCGTCGAGCGCGGTCTGCGTGCCGGGCGGCAACACCTCTTTGGCGGCCTTGTCCATGAACGCGAGCGCGTCGCCCAGGGCCACGCCGGGCGCCACGTTGGCCGAGATGGTGGCGGACCGGAGGCGATTGAAGTGGTTGAGCTCCTTCGGCGCCACGGTCTCCTTGACCTGGACCAGATTGGACAGCTGCACCAACTGGCCGTTCGTACCCCGTACGTAGATCGCGGTCAGGTCGTTGGGCGTGGTCCGGTCCTTGTCCGCGACTTTGACGATCACGTCGTACTGCTCGCCCTCCCGCTTGAAGCGCGTGACCTGCCGCCCGCCAAGGAGTGTTTCCAACGTGCGGCCGACGGTTTCGACCTCGACGCCCACGTCGGCCGTTTTCTCGCGGTCCAGGTTGACCGCGAATTGCGGCTTGTTGAGCTTCAAGTCCGAGTCCATGTTGACCAGGCCGGGGAACGTCGCGGCCTTGGCCAATAATTTGTCGACCATGGTTTGCAGCTCGGGGTAGGTGTTCGCCTGCACCACGAACATGACGGGCGGATTGCGAAAGCTCTGGCCCAGCGAGGGCGGGTTGATGGCAAAGGCCAGCACGCCGGGCAGCCCGCCGAACATTTTCGGCATCAACTCGGCGACGATCGCCTGCTGCTTGCGCGCCCGCTCCGACCAGGGTTTGAGCATGACGAACGAGAACGCGGAGGTCACGGGATTGGGCCGCTCCAGGCCGGGCGCGACCACCATGAAGTAGGTTTTGATCTCCGGCACCTGCTTGTAAAGTTCTTCCACCCGGCGCGCATACCCGTCGGTGTAGGCCATGGTCGCGCCTTCCGGCGCCAGCATGACCCCGATGACGATGCCGCGATCCTCCAGGGGCGAGAGCTCGGCCTTCAGGGTCATGAAGAGGAACACGATGGCGCCGGCCGCGACCAGCCCCGTCGAAATGATCACGCCGCGATGGCTCAGCGACCGGGTCAGCAGCGCCCGATACCCGGTGTTGATCCGTTCGATCCCGCGCTCGATCAGCCGGTAGAGGCGGCCGTGCTGGCGTTCGTGGCGCAGCAGTTTGGAGCACATCATGGGCGTCAGCGTCAGGGCGACGAAACCCGAGACGAGCACCGCGGCGGAGACCGTGAGGGCGAATTCCCGGAAGAGCCGGCCGGTGGTCCCGGACATGAACGCCACGGGCACGAACACCGCGGCCACCGTGATGGTCATGGCGAGCACGGCGAACGCGATCTCTTTGCTGCCCTCCAGGGCCGCTTGTCCAGGCGGCATGCCGCGCTCGATCCGGCGGTAGATGTTCTCCAGCATGACGATGGCGTCGTCCACCACCAGCCCGATCGCCAGCACCAGGGCCAGGAGCGTGAGCACGTTGACGGTAAAGCCCAGGGCGTAGACGAAGATGAAAGCGCCGATCAACGAGACCGGGATCGTGACGAACGGGATCAGCGTGGCGCGCCCCGAGCGCAGGAAGTAGAAAATGACCAGTACCACCAAGGCCAATGCCTCGGCCAGGGTCTCGAAGACCGACTTGATCGACTCGTCGATGAAGATCGAGCTGTCGAACCCGATCTGCAGCTTCATGCCGGGGGGCAGCGCGGCGATCAGGTTGGGCAACTCGGCCTTGACGGCCTTGGCCACGGCCAGCGTGTTGGCGTTCGACTGCTTGACCACGCCCACGCCCACCGCGGGATTGCCGTTGACGCGAACCGCGTTGCGATCGTCGGCCGCGCCGAGTTCGGCGTAGCCCAGGTCGCGCAACCGCACGGGATACGTGTTCACGTTGCGGACGATGAGACGGTTGAACTCCTCCGGTGTGCGAAGGTCGGTTTGGGTCAGCACGGTGAATTCGCGCTGCCGGCTTTCGATGCGGCCCGACGGCACCTCGACGTTTTGTCGGCGCAACGCGTCTTCCACGTCCTGGGGAGTAAGGCTATAGGCAGCCAAGCGTTCGCGATCCAGCCACAGGCGCATGGCGTAGCGGCGCTCGCCGCCAATGATGACGCTGGCCACGCCCGGCAGCGTTTGCAGGCGGTCTTTGACCACGCGATCGGCGTAATCGGTGATCTCCAGCGGACCGTGGCGGTCACTGGAGAACGCGAGCCAGATGATGGGGAAGGCATCGGCCTCGATCTTGGCGATGACCGGCTCGTCCGTCTCCTCCGGCAACCGGCCGCGGACGCGGGCCACGCGGTCGCGCACGTCGTTGGCCGCGGCGTCGATGTCGCGTTCCAGCGTGAACTCCACCGTGACCTGACTGACCTCTTCGCGGCTGACGGATTTGATGGTCCTGATGCCCTCGATCCCGGCTAGCGAGTCTTCCAACGGCTGGCTGATCTGGCTTTCGACGACTTCGGCGCTGGCGCCGGTATAGACGGTGCGCACCGACACGATCGGCGCATCGATGTTGGGATATTCCCGGACCGCCAGGCGCGAGTACGAGATGACGCCGACCAGGATCAGCATCAAACTCATGACGGTCGCAAGGACCGGACGGCGGATGGAGAGTTCGGGAAGAAGCACGCGTTAGCCTTTAGCTGCCGGCGGCGGGCCGCCGGGTCCTTGGTTGATGACGGTGACGGGCGCCCCGTCGCGAATCTTCATCTGGCCCCCGGTCACTACGACGTCCTGCGGGCCCAGTCCCGAGACGACCTCGGCTTCGCCGGCCTTGCGCTGACCGATCACGATCTTCACCATCGCCGCCTTACCGGCGACCACGCGGAACACGAACGTGTCGTCGCCCACCGGCACCACGGCCTGCTCCGGAATCAGGATGGCGTTCGGCCGATCGGCCATCACCACGGCCACGCGCGCGAACATGCCGGGCATCAGGGCTCCTTGCGGATTGGGAACGCGCGCGCGCGCCAGCACGGTTCGCGTGGCCTCATCGAAGCGCGGATTGATCGCCTCGATCGTGCCGGTAAATGCGCGGCCTGGAAACGCGTCGACCTGGATCTTCACGGACTGGCGGACCGCCAGACGCTCCACGTTCGTCTCCGGCACGCGGAAATCGACTTTGACGCTGGAGACGTCCTCCAGGTTCACCAGGGCCTGGCCCGGCTGCACATAGTCGCCGGGGCTTACCTGGCGCAGACCCAGCTTGCCCCCGAATGGCGCGCGAATCGTGGCCTTGTTCAGCCGTTCCCGCGCGACCGCCACGTTGGCTTCGGCTTCTTTGAGTTTGGTGTTCAGTTCGTCGAAGGCCTGGGGGCTGATCAGCTTTTCGTCCAGCAGTGCTTTGGTCCGCCCGACGTTGGCCCGCGCCAGCTCCACGGTCGCCTCGTTCTGCGCGACCTGCGCGGTGAGTTCGGCGGCGTCGAGCCGCACGAGGACGTCACCCGCCTTCACGGTCCGCCCCTCGGTCAGTTCGATGGCGGCGATGCGCTGCGCGATCTCGGCGCGGACCACCACCGACTCGTTCGCCTGGAGCGACCCCACCGCGGTGAGCTCATCCGTGACGGTCCCCACGCGCACCGGAGCCGCTTCCACCGGCATCCCCCCCATCGCGCCGCCCTGGGCCGGCTTGGAGCCGCCCTCGCCGCGAGAACCCGCTACGCCCCACGCCACGATGCCAGCCACGGTGATGGCGGCCACCGCCCACATCCATTTGCTGCCCGATCTCATGACGCTCTCCCAATCAACGGGTCGACTAAGCTACAGCCCCATCCAAGTCATCGGGCGTTTGAGCCTGTTCAGGAATGGTCAGGTGCCAGGCGCCGCGAGCACCGCACCGGAGCGTACGCGGTGGGTACGTGAGGACGCGGATGCGCAGCGGCAACGCCGCAGATGGCCATTCATGGACAGGCTCCTACGAGCCCGCCGGCGTCTCCTTCAGCGCCTCGGCCAAGAACACCCCGGCGCTGCGTTGCAGATCCAAAATCGCCAGGTGCCGATCGTAGGTCGCCGCGATCACGTCGCGCTCGGCCTCGATCAGCGCCTGGTTCGCGTCGAGCGCGTCCAGATTCGTCGCGAGGCCGAACGTGAATTGCTTCGACACCATTTCATAATTTTTCTGCGCAAAGCGGAGCTGATCCCGGCGCGAGTCCAGGGCGTGGGTGACGGCCTCGAGGGTCAGCCCCGCGCGGGTCACGTCCAGATCGATCTGCTTGGTCAGCTTCACGGTCTCCAGCCGACCTTGTTCCAGCCTGGACTTGGCCTGGCGCCACTCCGCGACCCGCAGCCCGCCCTCGAAGATCGGAAACTCGATCTTGCCGCCCACGAACCAGTTCTGCTCGATGAAGAAGGTTGACTGGGGGTCCTGCCTGCGGCTGGACACGCTGCCTTCAAGGGTGACGCTGGGGAAAAAATTTCCGCGGGCGAACGCCACGCGGTCCTCCGCGATGCGCTCCTGGACGCGGCTGCGTTGGGCCTCCTCGCGGTTGGTCTGGGCCGCTTCGCGCAGGCGCGCCATCGGCTCCTCCGGCACGCGGGGCACCGATGGCTCGACGATCTCCACGTCGCCGGTCAACCCGGCCAGCAGCTCCAGCTCCCGCTTGGCCACCGCAACGTCCCTCTGCCGGGCCACCAGCTCGGCGGTCGCGCCCGCGAGTTCCGCGTCCGCCCGCAACAGAATGGACTCGGTCACCTCCCCCACCTTGTAGCGCAGCTCGGACAGGCGCCGGTGCTCTTTGAGCCGCTCGACGTTGCGCGTTTGAATCTCGGTGTTCTTCTGCGCCCGCAGCACGGCGTAATACACCTCCGCGGCGTGCAACAGCAGCTTTTCCCGCGTCAGGCGGACGTCCTTCTCGGCCGCCACGGTCTCCTGCTGGGCGATGCGACGACCCGCGCTGTTCTTGCCCCCGGCAAAGAGCGATTGTTCGACGCGCGCCTCCCCCCCGTAACTCTCTTTCGATTGGATGATCCCCGCGCTCCCACCCACGCCCCTTTTCTCGGGATACCGGTTGTAGTCTCCGCTCAGCGTGAGCTGCGGAAACACCGTCGAGATCGCGCGGCGTTCCTCCTGCTCGGATTGGCGCACGTTCTCAACGCTGATCCGGAGCTCTTCGCTGTGCTCGATCGCCCGGCCGTAGACCTGGCTGAGCGTCAACTCTTCTGCGCGCGTCGTTCCCGTCCCCACCCCCAGCATCACGACCATCACCGGTACGAACAGTCCCTGTTTCATCAGACCACCTTTCCGCTCCCGATCCGTGCCCGCCCACCCGTCTCCCGCAACACGCCGCCGAGAAACACGTCTCGGATGACCTCGGCCTTGTCCACCAACGATTCGTCGCCCGCGCTGACGATCCAGCGGTGGATGATCGCGTTCATCATCCCGTCGAAGAGGTGGGCCATTTCGCGGGCGTCCATTTTCTTCAGGACCCGGCTCCGAATCCCCGCGGACAGGGTCGAGGTGATCAGCGCCAAGTAGTCCTCGCGCCGCGCCGAGATTTTTTCCCCCAAGGCCCCCTTCACGGAACACTCGCTGCCGCCCCATTCGGTGACGTAGATCCGGAAAAATGTTCGGTGTTTTTCGAAGAAGCGGACCTTGGTGGCGATCAGCGCGTCCACCTTCTCCAACACCCCCTTCGCGGCGTGCACCTCGCCCTGCACGAGCGCGAGGTATTCCTCGAATTTTTCTTCCATCAGCGCGACGTAGATCGCGTCCTTGGAGGGAAATAACTGATAAAGAGAGCCCACCGCGAACTCGGAGTCGTGGGCGACCTCGGCCATGCTGGTCTTGAAGAATCCCTTCTGTGAAAACAGCCGCTCCGCCACGACCAGCACTTCCTGGCGGCGTTGTGTCAGCTCGCGTTCTTTACGATTGGGACGTCCCATCACGCCTCGGATTTGTAATGAGTATTCTGTATATCGAAGTAATATTCTCTAAAATGAATATGCGTTCAAAATACCGGAGTCCAGAGGGCTTTGTCAAGGGGGAGGGATGGCCCAAACCGCCTTGACGGCGGAGGGTTTCCTGCTAGTGTTACCCGACGGCTTGGGCAGGAGTGGTCGGGCCGGCCCCCAGCCCAGCCGGAGAGTCAATGTCCTACAGGCCTAAAGTCTCCTTAGTTTTCAATGGCCTGTGAACAAAGGAGGTCTCTATGTTGGAACGAATTTTGACCATGGTTCCCGAGCAGTGGAGATCCGTTGCAGAGATACTGCTCGCCCCGATCGCCTGGATTCCTCCGATGCAGGAGGTGGCCGTGGTGTTCTTTCAGAACTCCGACTCCGGATGGATCGCGGCGGGGAAGTTCCTCTTTCTGTTGTTCCCGATCTTGCTCTGGGTCGGCGCGGTCTGGTCGACCCAACTCGCGATCTACACCCTGCCCTTTCGCTCGCATCGGGTGAACTTTATCTCCACGCTGCTTCTGGCCTGGTGGGACGGCGCGCGGGTGGTGTGGATGTACTGGGTCGGCCTGGTGCGGGTCGTCGCGGTGGCGATCGGCTGGCTGTTCGCCCTCACCCGGCTCGCCGTCAAGCTGATCATGGAGGCGGGCCGGCAGTTGGTACTACTGCCCTTCACCATGACCGGGAAGATGACCACGAGCTATTTCCGCCCCGGTGTGCCGTGGATCGCGTTTCTGATGCTCTTGTTCTGGTGCCTCCTGGAAACCACCATCTTCACGTACACGCTGTTTCCGACCATTTCGGAGGTGTTGGCCGACTTGGTGGGGGTGGAGGCGCCGGCGTATACCGGGGTGATGCTGTCGCTCTTCCTGTTCTTCCTCATCATGGGAAGCTTCGCCTGCATTCAGGCGCTGATCGACACGATCAAGGCGCGCGAGATCAAGTTCCTGGTGCAGATGATCGTGGTCGAGCTCTTCGTGATGTTCTTCGAAGTGATGTTCTTGTACCGCGAACTGGTGGATGCCATCACGCCGTGGATCGCCCAACAGACCGGCGACCAATTTCGCATGGGGGTGGTGTTCACGCTCTCGCTGGCGACCTTCGCTTGGGTGGGCGTCCGCGGCATGACGTGGTTCCTGTTCGGACAGTTCGGCACTCCGCCGCTGCTCGCGTTCATCTCTCGTCGGCCGATGGTCGAACCGGAGTTGGCGGCCGTTGCGGTAGCGGCCGAAGAGCCGGCCTGGTGGCGCGCGCCGATTGAGGACGGCAAGCGGGAGATCGGCTGGCTCCACGAGAAAAGCGACGAGCTCTTGGGCTATCTCGCACTGCCGGCGCTGCACGTGCTCGCGGCGGCGGTGAACTTTGGGTTGATCCTGGTGGCATCGCGGCCGGTATTCAGCCTGCCGTTCAAGAATCTCCAAGAAGTGATGGAGACGCGGCAGATCCTCGCCGCCATGCACCTGCAACCCAAGAAGGTGGGGTCATGACCAGGCGGCGCGCCGAACGGGCGCAGCTCCATACGATCCGCAATCGAGTGTTCGCCGCGACCACGCTCGCCGGTGCGGTGTTGTTGGCTCTAGCGGTCACGGCGTGCAACCCCCAATCCGGGGAGTCCAAGCCGCGGCTCACGCTGTTTGTCGGCGTGGATTCCAGCGGTTCATTTCGGACGTCGGGGTATTACGAGAACGCGCTTTCGTTTCTGGCCCATTACATTTACGGCCACTTGAACCAGCTCGGCGGGCTGGCAGAACCCCGCGAGCTTTTCGTGGGATCGGTCGGCGGAAAAAACCTCGACGACCCCAAGACGTTTCATCCCATTCACGACTTCGCGGGCAAGAGCGTGGAACAGATCGAAGCGAATCTCCTGGAGTGGTTTCCCCCCACCGACACGCTGACCGATTTTAATTCATTTTTCCGGCAGGTCGCGCGTATCGCGAAGGAGCGCAACCTGACGTTGGCGCCGATCACGTTGATGGTGATCAGCGACGGCGTCCCGGACGTGGGTGCGATGGCGGCGTCGGCAGGGCCCGACAAACGGTACGAGACGATCGATCTCAGCAGCCTCGAATATCTTTCGAAGAACGTCACGCTGCGTCTCGCGTATATCAACCCCAAGGTCGGCGAGAACTGGCGCAAGCACGTGCCTCGTCAGCGGGTGCGGATGTGGACGGTCGACGCGGAGGTGATGAAGGGTTGGACCCAGCAGATGCAGCCCGGTGTCCAGATCGAGCAGCAAGAACACTTGTGGAAGTGGGTGCGGGACAACGTGGACTATCGCGTCCGCTCCACGGCGACCTGACGAACACGACACGGGGTGGCCGGCGCGGGGCCATGGATGGCGCGCGCCGGCCACCCTGCTTTAGCCCACCGGCCTACCGGCCTTTCTTCATCCGCACCTTGATGCGGATCGGCGTGCCGGCAAAGCCGAACTGCTTGCGGAGGGAGTTCTCCAGATAGCGGTGGTAGTTGGCGGGCAGGCCCGACGCGTCGTTGCTGAACGCGACGAAGGTCGGGGGCTTGGTTGCGGCCTGCGTGATGTAGTACAGGCGCACGGAGCGGCCCTTGGACAGCGGCGGCGGGTGGTCGCGCATGACCTTTTCGAAGAAGCGATTGAGATCTCCGGTCGTCACGCGCTTGGTGTAGGCGGCCATCACGTTGTCGATCGCGGAGAAAATCTTCCCCACCCCCGTGCCCTTGAGCGCCGAAATGAACAGCGCCGGGGCGTGTTCTAAGAACACGAACTTCTGCTTCACCTTGTCCAGGAACTCTTCCTTGGCCTCGTCTCCGCGCGGCTTGAGATCCCACTTGTTGATGAGCAGGATGCACGCCTTGCCCGCGGCCAGCGCGTCGCCCGCGATCTTGGTTTCCTGCTCGACCACGCCCTCGCTCGCGTCGATCAGCACCAGCGCGAGGTCCGCGCGCGCTACCGCGTCCTGCGCGCGCGCGACGCTGAAGTGCTCCACCCCCCGCCCGATCTTGCCCCGACGCCTGATCCCGGCCGTGTCGATGAACCGGTAGGTCTTTTCCCCACGCTCGACCACGGTGTCGATCGTGTCGCGGGTCGTCCCCGGCACCTCGCTGGTGACGAGCCGCTCCTCACCCAGGATGGTATTGATCAGCGTGGATTTGCCGGCGTTGGGCCGGCCGAGGACGATGATGCGCGGCAGTTGGTCGGGGGGCGGCTCATCAAGCGCCGCGGTCCGCTTGGGGATCGCCGCTTCCAACAGGTCGTCGAGGCCGTAACCGTGTTCCGCGGAGAGGGGAAAGAGCCGCTCGACGCCCAATTGGTAAAAATCGTACAGCTTCTCGTCGTGCTTGGACCCGTCGATCTTGTTGACGGCATACCACACCGGTTTGGTGACCTTCCGCAGCCGTTCGGCGATTTCGAGGTCGACCCCGGTCAGGCCTTCGCGGGCGTCCATCATATAGATGAGCACGTCCGCCTCTTCGATCGCGAAATCGGTCTGGCGCTGGACCTGGGCCAGGAGCGATTCGGAGCGCGCAGCGGACGGCGCGTGGTCGGGGATGATCCCGCCGGTGTCGATCAGCGTGAAGCGCGTCCCGCAGTATTCCACCTCGTGGTAGTTGCGATCGCGGGTTACCCCCGGTTCATCTTGGACAATCGCAACCCGATGCCCGACCAGGCGATTGAACAGGGTCGACTTGCCGACGTTGGGACGGCCGATCACGGCGATGAACGGGCGCGGTAACCCTGATCCGCCGATACGGGGCGGCTGCGGCGTTGTCGCTTCGGTCATGCGTCCTCACGTACGACCCAGTACGCTCCGGGCGCTGCCCTTGCTCCGCCTTGCATCCGCCGCCGTCTTGGCGGCCAGGGCGTACTGACCTGATTCTTAAAAAAACGCTTTGAAACCATCTTTGACCTCGTCACAGGGTGGGATCCGTAGGAATTGGGTACACGTCAGCACCCATCACCTCGGTCGTTCGATATGGGCGTTTCTGGACGAGGTAGCCGTACCATTGCCGAGCCGATTCGGCGAGGATGATCACCGCAAGCAGGGCCACGGACGCGATCAGCGCGGCGTCGAGCCGAAAATTGAACGCCTCCTTGGCAACGGTTGTGGCAACGGCCTTGGCGGAGAAGAGATCGTAGAGCTGCCAGCAGGCGGTGAGCGTGACCGTGCCGACGAAGACCATCGGCACCGCAGTCACCCAGAGATACCGGGCCTTGCCCATCTTGATCAAAAGCGTCGTGCCCACGCAGAGCGCGAGCGTGCCAAGGAGCTGGTTGGCCGCGCCGAACATGGGCCAGATCGTGGAGATCGATCCGTTCGCAATGAGGTAGCCCCACGCCCCGACCACCGCGCCGCTGGCGATCGCCACACCGGGCGCCCAGTTCAGGTCCCCGAAGCGTTGGTACGCCGAGCCGCCCATCTCCTGGACCAGGTACCGCGCCACGCGGGTCCCCGCGTCGATCGTGGTCAGGATGAACAGCGCTTCGAACAAGAGCGCGAATTGATACCAATAGGCGATCAACCCCCGCAGGCCGGGAACCGACGCGAAGATCGTCGCCATGCCCACGGCGAGCGAGACCGCGCCTCCGGGACGCCCCTGGACGTTGGTTTCGACCAATTGAGACAGCTCGCCCACTTCGACCGGCGGGAACCCCATCGCGGTCAACTGTGCGGCCGGGAGCGCGGTGTTGATCGCGAAGTAATCGCCGGGCAGGAGGATCGACGCCGCGATCAGCGCCATCACGCCCACGAAGCTCTCCATGAGCATCGCGCCGTAGCCCACCAGCGCGTGGCCCTCGCGCTCGAGCATCTTGGGCGTCGTGCCCGAGCAGATCAGCGAATGGAACCCCGAGATCGCGCCGCACGCGATGGTGATGAAGACGAAGGGAAAGAGCGTGCCTGGAATGATCGGCCCGCCCCCGGCGATGAAGGCCGTGGTGGGCGGCATGTGGAGATCGGGCGCCATCACGACCACGCCCGTGGCCAGGAGCACGACCACGCCCACCTTCATGAACGACGACAGGTAGTCGCGCGGCGCGAGCAGGAGCCAGATCGGCAAGACCGAGGCCACGAACCCATAGCCCGCAAGCCCCCAGATCAGGCTCTCGCGCCCGAGGTCGAACCACGAGCCGACCGGCAACGCCGCGACCGGCCGCCCCAAAACCACGGCCGCGAACAGGAGCGCCACGCCGATGAGCGAGACCTCGCCCACGCGCCCGGGCCGCCAGCGGTGCAGGTACAGACCCATGAAGAGCGCAATGGGAATCGTCATCGCGAGCGTGAACGTGCCCCACGCGTTGTGCGCGAGCGCATTGACCACGGCGAGCCCCAGACCCGCGAGCGCAACGATGACGATGAACAACACGGCAATCGTGGTGGCCACGCCGGTGACCACGCCGATCTCGTCGCGCGCGATCTGCGGCAGCGACCGCCCGTTGCGCCGCAACGACCCGACCAAGATCACAAAATCCTGAACCGCCCCCGCCACCACCGCCCCGATGACCAGCCACAGAAATCCCGGGAGGTATCCGAACTGCGCCGCAAGCACCGGCCCCAAGAGCGGCCCCGCCCCGGCGATCGCCGCGAAGTGGTGACCGAAGAGCACCCAGCGATGCGTGGGATGGAAGTTCTTGCCGTCGTTGAGCCGGTGCGCGGGCGTGATCCTCCGGTCATCGAGGCCGACGACGGTGCGCGCGAGGAATCGGCCGTAGAACCGAAACGCCAAGACGTAGAAGCACGCCGCGGCCACCACCATCCACAGCGCGTTGACCTTCTCTTCGGGCCGCACGACACCGGTCACGACGGCAAAGGCAAAAGCGCACAGGAGGGCGATCCCCACCCAGAGGGCTTGTCTCAGCAACGATTTCATATCGGGCTATCGTAGCGGAGCGAGGCTGGGGAAGTCAAAACACGGCCCCAGGATTGAACTCCCTCGCTAAAAGGCGTATCGTGGGCGCATATCCCACGCAGGAGGGCCCCCCGTGCCCACGCTCTGGTTCCCCGGGAATATGCCCGTTCAGTTCCTCGCGTTCTTCACGCTCATCTTCCTCGGCGGCATCGCGTTGCAAAGGCCACTCGTGCGTAGAAGACTCGGTCTGATCACCTTCTGGCAAGCGCTGTTGTTTTGGGGCGCGTGTGATGTCGTGTTGACGGGCATCGTCTTGTTCAGATCCCTTCACAGAGTTGTTTCATACGTGCCTCGGCTCGGACATCATCGCGATGTATGGATTAAAAAACCTGAGCTACCCCCGTTTATTTCGCTTCCCGTGAGAAACGCAGCGTAGTAGAGCTCTTCCTTTACACAATGTTTACTTGACAACGATCTTGAAAGATTCTACATTGGGCCAATTTTAATCCTGCTAAACCCCCAAGGGCCCAAAAGATGTTGCCCGCCGTCAAATTCTATTCTGGGGTCTTGAGGGCAACCGCTTGCTTGGTTCTTACCTCACCACTCGCATGTTCATTCTGGAATCATCCATCAGAGGGAGCGGAATCTGAGGGGGTCACGTTTGAGGTCATCGCAAATGGTGGCGGCACACTGATTGTCAATGAGCAGACTGGGGTCATCCGGGATCAAACCAACTGGGAACAGTTTTGGCTTCGCCACTCGGGCGGTAAAACTCCGGCACCCATAGTGGATTTTGGCAAAGAGATGGTTGTGGCAGTCTATTTGGGGGGCCGACCGACGGGCGGTTATGCGGTGAAGGTAGTCAAGATTGAGGAAACGGCCAAGAACCTAGTCGTCAATTATGAAGAGCAAAGACCTGGTGCTCGTTGCTTTGTCACTCAGGCAACAACTTCCCCGTTTCAAATTGTCAGACTTCCGAGAGCAGAGAAGGACGTCGTCTTTATCAAGGTAGTCACCGTAATAGATTGTTGACACGGAGTTTCTTTATCTAAATCTCATGACGAACCAGAGAGGGAAAAATATGAAGCCATCAACATGCGCCAGAGGAAGGCGGCAGGTATTGGCAACGATTCTGATGGTTAGTATCCCTTTCGGTCTTTATTTGATTAATCACTCGTCAACCGCTCTATATGCTAACGAGCTCTCGGTACCTTCTCAAAAGAAAGCAAGCTTTGTCCAGGGAGAAGTCCTTGTCACCCTTAAGAAGGGGATCTCTCGTGAGTCTAGAGAAAGCCTTTCGGTGGAGGCTAATGTTGAGGTGATCGATGGGGTTCCCCAACTAGGAGTCTATTTGTTTAAGTCCAAACGAGGAGAATCGACCGAGGACCTAGTGGAGAGGCTTACGGGTCACCCGAATGTGGAACATGTCGGGCCAAATGTGTATTTTCACTTAATGATGGTGCCGAACGATCCACAGTTTGGATCCTTATGGGGGTTGAACAACACAGGGCAAAGTGGTGGAACCTCTGACGCGGATATCGACGCACCAGAAGCTTGGGATAGCCAGTTTGGAAACAGCTCGACAATAGTTGCCGTTATCGATTCAGGTGTTGACTATACGCATCCGGACTTGGAGCGAAATATTTGGACGAACCCTGGAGAAATTCCGGGGAACGGGATTGACGATGATGGGAATGGATTCATCGATGACAGTAGGGGTTGGAATTTTACCGCCCCAGGTCTGGGCAATAACGACACATTTGATGACCTTGGCCATGGGACCCATGTGTCTGGAATTATTGCTGCCGTAGGAAACAACGCTGTTGGAACTGTCGGCGTCGCATGGCAATCGAAAATCCTTCCTATAAAGATATTCGCCTCGGGTACCACCACAACGCCAATGATGATAATAAAGGCAATCACATATGCAGCTGACATGGGAGCCAAGGTAATTAATAACAGCTACGGCTGCGAAGGTTTTGGCTGTTTCGTCCCCGAAATTGAAAATGCCGTTGGTTATGCCTATTCAAAAGGCGCTCTGTTCGTGGCCGCCGCTGGGAACAGCGGTGCCGATAACGATACCGTAGAATCTTATCCGTGCTCATCAAAACATTTTAACGTCATTTGTGTTGGAGCATCTAACCGAAATGATCAGTTATGGAGTGACTCTCTCGGGAGTTCCAACTATGGGGCAAAGACAGTACACCTAATTGCTCCAGGTGCAAACATTTTGTCTACGGTGCCTCGCGGGACATGTGAAGACTGCGATCCCAGTGGTTACAAGGAGATCAGCGGAACATCTCAGGCTACACCATTTGTCTCTGGAACAGCAGCCCTTATCCTTGCGTCCTCCCCTGCTCTTCCGGTTGATCAGGTCAAATCAGCGATTCTCCACGGTGTGGATCAAGTACCAGCGTTTGCATGTAACACATCGACGGGTGGACGGCTGAATGCGTTCAAAGCCCTTCAGTCGTTAGGATTAGCCGAGAGCTGGACCTCTAGGTATAACGGTCCTGGTAATTCAGCGGGAACTAAATTTTAATGATGCCGCCTTAAAGGTTCGCCAAGATTTGTGTGGCAATATTGCGGTGACTGGCTACAGCTTTGGCCTTGAAGAGGATTTCGCGACAGTCAAATATGGTGCGTCCGGAAACCCACTCTGGGCTGTACGATACGATGGCATTGGTGCATCCGACCTGGCTCGGGATCTCGCAACCGATAGCCAGGGGAATCTTTATGTCGTGGGCAAATCTGCAAAAGAGTATCCTCAGGGTAACGATTTTGAGACTGTGAAATACTCCGCTTCCGGTATCCAGCTGTGGGCAGTTCCATATGACGGCGGGGGAGGCCCCAATGCGGCCCAATTACAAGGAGATCGGGCTGATGCAGTTTCGGTCGATCCCGCTGGGAACATCTACGTGGCGGGGACGAGTCATAACG
>JACXTT010004387.1_pt1 | contig 20980 bp, 14 predicted proteins | sample 9270951 | NCBI WGS metagenome assembly JACXTT01 (sample SAMN15532306, study PRJNA645909) | rock metagenome | isolation source: weathered quartz diorite | place: Puerto Rico | collected 2017-06-21
CGACCTCCGTCTTACCCTGATAGCCCTCGCCGCTACCGGACTGGCCGCCGGGTTGGCCGTCCTGGTCGTGGCGGTAAAATCCGTCGCCGGTTTCACCCTCACCGGCCCGCGCCTGCAACGCGACATCCAGACCCATTACCGGCGTTATGCCCTGTTTGCCTTTCTGCGGCTGGCGGCCTATGGCTTCGTTATATCTCTGCCCCTGGTGGGGGTAGGTGTATTGGTGTTCGCCGCCGCCGCGGCGGAGCTTGCGAGCGCCGGCTTGCTACAGACTGCCTTGGCGGGCCTCGGCGCCATGTTGTTGCTGGGAGGATTACAATTCAGCCGTCATCTGTTGTGGCTGCCCGCCAACATCGCCGCCTCTTATAACTACCGTCTGAGCCGCCTCTATCCCTATTGGCAATACCTCACACCGGCCGCACTACGCTTGATCACCTTTCTGGTTCTGGCTCTGCCGGCGCTGTTTGTACTGGGGATCGCGGTCAGGCTGCTCGGCAAAGGTCTGATCCCGGCCGGCTTAGCTTTATTCGCCTTTCTGCTGTTCTATCTGCTACTGGGGTTGTGGCTGCGCGATTCCGAACCGGGCGCCGTGCACAGTGCGCGCCGTTCCGGCCCGCCCAACATACTCATGATCGGATCGGACACCCTGCGCTCAGATCGTCTGGATGGAAGTTACGCCCGTGAGGTCGCCCCTTTTCTGCGCGGCCTTAGCGAGCAAGGCGTGTTGTTCAGCCACTGCTATGTCGCCTGCGCGCGCACCGCCCCCAGTTTACTGTCCCTGCTTACGGGGCGCTGGCCTCACGAATACGGCGTGCGGGACAACTACGTCACTGATGAAGAAACCCGCCTGCGCGTGGACAGCCTGGCCAGCGTCTTGGGCAGCCTGGGTTATGACACCGCCGCGCTGTCGGACTGGTGCGGCGCCGACATGGGAAAATTCACCCTGGGCTTCGATCACGTCCATACTCCCACCGACCAATGGAATATCAAGTATTTCCTGCGCCAGGGCCCGAAGGACCTGCGACTGCTGCTTTCCCTGTTCGCCCGTAACCGGTTCGGCAAGCGCTTCGTGCCGGAGATCTATTACCTCGGCGGCGTGCCGCTGACCGACGAACTGGGCCGCGATGCCCGCCGCCTCATCAACGACCTGGCCCGGCAACAGCGGCCCTTCTTTCTTAATCTGTTCTTCTCCACCACCCACGGCCCGTTCGGCTCCGAATACCCCTACTACACGCGCTACGCCGATCCCGGTTACGCGGGCGAGTCCAAGTTCACCATGGCCCGCCTGACCGATCCCTTCGAGATTATCCGCCGTCAGGGTGAGCCCAAGGAGGAGTTCGACCTGGACCAGATCATTGACCTCTACGACGGCTGCGTGACCCGTTTCGATGACGAGATAAAGCGCCTCATGGCTCACCTGGAGCAGTGCGGATTGGCGCAGAACACCCTGGTGGTGATTTACTCCGACCACGGCATGGAGTTCTTCGAGCACAACACCTGGGGACAGGGTAATTCCGTCATCGGCGACGTCTCCAACCGTATCCCCCTGTTGATCTGCGGTCCGGGCATCTCACGCACGGGCATCGTCCGCAATCCGGTGCGCAGCATAGACCTGATGCCTACCCTGGAAGAACTGTGCGGCATCAGCCGTGAGCGCGGCACAGAGGGCGTATCGCTGGCGCCTTATCTGCGGAATCCGGCGGCCTCGATGGAACTGGACGTGTTCAGCGAGACCGGAGTGTGGCTGACCGACCTGCCCGGCACACCGCCCGGCCACCTACGCTATCCCAACCTGCTGGACCTGCTGACGGTGCGAGACAAAACCACCGGCACCATTTCCCTCAAACCGGAATACGTGGAACAAATCATCCGCGCCAAGGACCGCATGCTGCGCAGAGGCCGTTGGAAATTAGTGTACCAGCCGCTCAATAACGGCTACCTGCTCAAACTCTTCGATCTGGAAACCGATCCGGCGTGCGCCGTTAACGTGATAGAGCAACACAGAGAAATTGCGAACCTATTGTGGCCTCGGTTGCAGAGCTGGATAGAGGCCGATCCGATTTGTCTGCGCATCCGGCAACGCGCCGAATCGCTCAACCTCGCCACGTCTGAAAACAGATCGCCGGCCTGATTCTCAGCGGCGCACACGGAGCATTTTATGTTGCCTCAGCTCACCCAAGCAGGTATCCGATTAGGCGCACTCTACTTGCGGCATACACCATTTGAGTTCGGCCGCTGGCGGCTGAATTCGATCCTGCTGCCGATGCTGCGCCGGATAGGGCCTCACATGGGACGGTGTACCGTGCGTTGCCGGCATGGGTTCAGATTCATCGCGGACTTGGGAGACTGGCTGGGACAGCAAATCTATCTGAAGGGTGTGTATGAACGGCCTACCGCCGATATTTTTGCGCGGCTGATCAAACTGGGCGACAACGTTCTCGATGTCGGCGCTAATGCGGGCTATTTCACCGTGCTGGCGTCCCATCTTAGCGGATCAAGCGGGCGCGTGCTCGCGTTTGAGCCCGTCCCCGGCGTGCGGGCTCAACTCCGCGCAAACCTCGAGTTGAATCATATGCATAATGTGACGCTGCACGAAACCGTCGTATCGAATCAAAACGGCGTCGTCACCCTGTATGAAGGACCGCAGGGACACAAGGGGCTGTCTTCGCTGCGCCCTCTTGACGACGCCGCGCAGGCATTAACAGTCCGTGCCGTCAGGCTCGATGATCTCGCGGATACGCCCGCTAAGATCAGCTTCGTCAAGATAGACGTGGAAGGAGCAGAGTTGATGGTGTTGCAAGGAATGTCGCGCATCATCGAACGCGACCACCCCTATCTGGTCATTGAATTCACCGATAGTTATCTGCAAAGCTTTGGCGCATCGGCAACGCTATTGGCTGACTGGCTCTGGAATGCGGGTTACGAATTGTTTCGTATCAGCGAACAAGGCTTGATTCCGATCAACGCGATCGGCGCTCAGCTGGCTTTTCAATTCAACGCATTATGCATCCCATCGGGAAAATTTCCTCCCGCCTTGCAGGAAAAACTCCGCAATGGTTAGCGCCCCACGCAGAACCTGTTTGTACGTTAACAATAGCCCAGAGCCCGGCCGTGGCCATCAGGCGAAACTCGGCGGCGGCGGAAAAAGTCTGCTGTCTATCCTGAAGGAACTGCCGCAGGCCGGTTGGAAACCCTATGTCGTGGTGCCCGCGGAAGGTCCCTTTACGGACGCTTTACGGGACCTGAATGTTGCTCATGAGATATTTCCCTATACATCGCCTGCGTTGCGCCATCCGCTGGGGACCCTGGCTTGCTTCATGAGATGGAGGCACATTATCGGCACGCTGCAGCCCGCCGTCATTCACGCCAATGGTTTTGAAACGAGCCGGTCTTTTGCGCTTGCAGCCGCCAGCCTGCGCATACCCTTCCTCAGCCACGTTCGCTTCCCGGTAGCGCCGGACGGTATACGCTGGGTGCTGCGCCGGTTGCCTAAACCGGCGGGATTCATTTTCAATAGCCAGGCTCTGCGCAATCGCATGTGGCCGACTATTGCCGATGTTGCCCCGCGCGCCCAGGAGTTCGTGGTACATAACGCAGTGGACTTGGATAATTTCACTCCTGCCCCCTGGCCGGAAGGTCCACCCTACCGGGTGGGCATCGTTGCCAACTTCGCCCCTTTTAAACGCCATGAGGACTTCCTGCGCATGGCGGCGGAGATGCTCAAGGTGCGGCAGGATCTGGAGTTCTGGATCATTGGTGACGACACGGAACAGACAGGCCGTCGTAGGGTGCTCGAACATCTCGCCGGGGAATTGGGAGTGACAGGATACACTCGCTTTTTGGGTCATCGCTCGGACATTGCGGATCTCATGCGGCAACTGCACGTGTTAGCCGTTCCTTCACTGTTCGAACCCTTCGGGCGCGTTGTGATTGAAGCCATGGCCTGCGGCAGACCGGTGGTGGCGAGTCGTGACGGAGGCATTCCGGAAATCATCGAGGACGGCGAGACCGGCCGCCTGATTGAGGTTGGGGACTGGGCGGGATTCGCTCGCGCGGCCCTGGATCTGCTAGGCCGGCGGGAATGCTGGGAAATTATGAGCCGCCGGGCCGTGGAGACCGTCCAAGCGCGCTTTTCCATCCCCGCGCATGTGGCGCGCATAACGGAAATCTACAGGCAACTAATAGGTGCCCAAAAAATAGAGGATAAGTAAAAAAGTCACTCAGGTGGACAAAACCGGCACCAAGGGTTGGATGGACTGCCGATCTTCGGTTTGTCGGACGCCGCCGATGGACTTTCCGCCGGGGCAGTGGAATCGGTCTTCGGCGCGTCGTCGGACTGAGGCGCGCTTTCTTTGTGCTCCGTTGTAGCGGCCGCCGGCGGCGTTTTTTCCTGTTCCGGCGCGGACTGTCTCAAAGGCTCTGGATAGGGCTGTTTGCCACCGAGTTGCGTGTAGCGGTGCTTGAGCTTGTTGCTGTCCGGCGAATGCCGCAGCCCCTCTGTGACGGTCTCCAACGCCTTATCCCGTTGATCATGATCCACATAGAACTTTGCCAGGGTGTCGTAAGCCTTGTCGAGTTGTGGATTAAGTTCGACGGCCTTCATGATATCGCGGATCGCTTCACTGTCCCGCTTTACATATAACAAGGCGGCACCCCTGCTGAGATAGATTTCAGGCGCCAACGGAGAGTTGGGGAATAAATGCTCGACCATGTAGCTGAACTCGTTCAGGGCAAAATTAAGATTACTCGCCTTGTCTTCGGGACGGCTGTGGAATAAATAGCGATTGACAAAATTCAGCCCAAAGCAGTAGTGGTGCAAATTTGTGAACTGTTGGCCGACTCTTGGAGCCCAAATTCGGGTCAATGCCGGGTCATTCCTCAGCTTGGCAACGCAGTATGGCGGCAGCAGCCTCAGTTCGGCATCCGTCGGCGCGGACCACTGTGCCGCAAACGACTGACCGGCCATGAGCGTTATGGCAACCGTAAGTAAACATCGTCTTAGTAATTGCATCGTTGCATCTCCTTACGAATAACCTGTAGCCGCGTGCGACAGGGCGGCGGTTTTTAATGCCACCTGCTCCCAAGCAAAATCTCCGATAGCCCGGCGGTAACCCTGCTGCCCCAGGCTGTCCGCTAAAGCTTGATCTTTAAGTAGGCGGACGAGCGCCTGTGCAACCTCGGTAGCGTCAGCGCCGTTTATTCTCAGGCCCGTAACCTGGTGAGCTACCGCCGCGCCGGTGCCTCCGGCGGCGCCCGCGATGACTGGCTTGCCGCATGCGGCAGCCTCCAGAAACACCATACCGAATCCCTCGGTGTCACCGTCAATCTCCCGATTGGGCATGGCGAACACGTCGCAGGCGTTATACCAGCGCGGCAGATCCTGCGTACTCACGTGTCCTAAAAGGCAGACCCGGTCCGCTACACCCAATTCGCGGGCAAGTTCGAGCAGGTAGTCGTGGTCCTCGCCGATGCCGATGATGGCGTAACGCACCGCCACTCCTAACCCAGCCAGTCCCGGCAGGCTGCGCACGACACTATCGAAACCCTTGCGTCGAGACAGACGCCCCACCGACAAAATGAGTTTTTCATCCGGCCGCAGACCGATGCCGGCCTTGAGATCATCGCAAGCGAGACCCGGGCGGAAGCGCTCCACATCCACACCCGGGTAGATCAGTGTGATACGTTCCGGCTGCACATCCATTTTCACCAGTTCGTCGCGGGTGAACTCGCTGTTGGCGATCACCCGGTCGGCGTGGCGCAGAGCGAAACGCATCGCCCGGTACTTGCCCCCACGGCCCCACGTGGTGAGCTCCTCGCCGTGGGCGTAGATCACCAGCGGCAGCCGTACCAGCCGCGCCACCGCCCAGGTTACTAATCCTTCCGGCAAGGCGCGACCGGCATGCACCGCATCGAAATCGTGGCGCAGCGCGAGCCGCAGACCGGTGACGAACAGTTTGGCGTACATGGCCATAGACTCGGGTTTGAGCCACCAGTGGCGGCGGAGCTTCACCCGGTGCACGCTGTTGGGGTGGGTTGCATCAACTTCCGCCGCGCCCGGCACGTCGGCGGTGACTATATGAATCTCCTTGCCGCCCAGACGCCGATAGACCTCGGCGAACCATACCGCGGTGCCCCCCTTGGTGGGTAGAAACAATTCGCTGAAAACCAGATATCGCAGCGCCATCCATAAGCCTATTTTTTGTCATCCAGGCCGCGCGCCACCGATAGCACATCGCGCAGCGTGGACAATCCCGGTTGCGTCAGCAGCGACGGCAGCACCGCAGCGAGTGCCTCGATCCAGCGTCCCTCACGCAGCAGCGCCAGCGCCAGATTGTAGCGGGCGCTGCGCAGGCTGGCGCGCAAGCCTCGTTGCACGGCGGGCAATGCCGCGGCAAGCTGCGGCTTCAGCGCCGTAAACGCCTCCACCGTGAGCCGCTGGGCGCGCAGCGGGTCACGCCGGGTGGCGCTGCCGGGGTAGATGTAATAAATCGCCAATGGGCGGAGCACCACGCCGATGCGACGGCTGATGGCGGTAAGCCGAATCAGAAAACTCACATCCTCGCACACCGCGCGCCCCGGCGGATAACCGCCCAATTCCAGAAAAGTCTGGCGCGGCACACTCAGGGTAGGCGTGTCGCCGAAATGGTCGGCGACGAAGGCTTCGATCTCCGCCGCTGGCTCCATTACCAGTCGCTCCGCCCCCGCCGCTCGCGCCAGCAACATCCGCCCCGCCGCCGTGTAGACGAGCGAGGTCTTGACCAACCGGCCGTCCGGCTCGCGGTACTCCTGCTCGCCGGTGAGAAAGTCCAGCGCTGGATCTTCGCTGATCCACTCCGCATGCCACTTGATGCGGTCGGGATAGTATATGTCGTCGGCGTCGAGAAATGCGAGCCAATCGCCCGTAGCCAGCCGGACGCCGGCGTTACGCGCCGCCGACACCCCGGCGTTAGGCTGGTAGAGGTAGCGCAACTGCTCGCCGTAGTGCGCCGCTACCCGCGCGGTGTCATCGTCGGAACCGTCATCCACCACTATCAGCTCGTGAACCGGATGGCTTTGGGCCAACACCGAGTCAATGGCGCGCGCCAAAGTGGATGCCCCGTTGTATACCGCGATGATGACCGAGAAACGCGGCGTCATGCCCGCTACCCATGAACTTGTGGCCGAAGGCCACACCGGCTCGCCTTCTCCCGCTTGGGGGGGTAGGTGGCCCGAAGGGTCGGATGAAGGAGAGACCGCCCGGTTCATAGGCACAATTCGTGGCTGTAAGGGTCGGGCGGTCTCACTCACGAGCCGGCCGACCAGCCGCAGAGGTAGCGCCAGGCCGCTGATGCGCGCCAGTTTCCAGAAGCGCGGCAGGATGCTGAGGCGCACCAGCCAGATTCGCAGCCGTGTCCTGAATCCCGCTTCGATGAGATCTGCTGCGCGCTGCGTCATGGCTTCGGCCAATTCCGCCGGAGCCAGGAAACGGGTAGCGGGGTACGCCGCCAGCGCTAAATCCAGCGCCCTTCCCAATTCCGCCAGCGCCTCGGTGGCGCCGGCACGCACGAAATTGAAGCGATGGCTCTCCACCAGCGTCGGCCGGCCCAACGCCGTGTTGCGCGCCAGCGCCGCCGTCAACCGCTCCGCCTTGTGGCCCAGCGCCGGTTCGAAATAGGCATCGCGCGTCAGATACAACACGCCGGCAGGACTGCGTTCGCCGTTACGCAGATCGCGGCCGGCCCGGTCAGGCCGGCCATCCGTGCCGCGTCCCTCATAACGCCGACCCGGTGTCACTACCACCCGCACCCCGCGGGCCGCCCAAGCCTGCTCCACCGCTGCGCTCCAGACGAAAGTGGGCGGCACTACCACTAACGGAGGGCTGTCAAAAACAGCCTTGAACAACGCCGTTTCTTCCGCCACCGCTTGGCTAATGTCCACATCCCGCAGTGCCACGGACGGCAGTTGGCTGGCATCGGTCCAGCGGCTTTGTAAATGGGAAGGCAACGCTTCGGTTTCGGGCAGAATGTCGGCGCTCAGCCACTGCGCTACGGCGGGATCGGTATGCGCTGCGTTCATCAACGCGGCCGGCCAATAATGTTCCAAGCCGTGTAATTGCACCGCGAATACGCCGTCGGCGATTCCCTGCGCCAGCGCTCGCCGTATCGGTTCGAAACGCACATCGGTCAGCGGCAGACGTTGATAGCGCTCCATCCGGGCGGCACGGATGGCCGCCGTATCCGGCAGCGCCAGGATTACTCCCAAAGCCATCAATGCCGGCCGGCCCCGGCTGTCTCGATAGCGCAGCAATACCTGCCGCAGACGCTGCAAAGCCTCGGCGTGCTGGGCCGTCCCCGGCCCCCAGTCGTCGCTCTCAATCACCAGGACAGGGAACTTCAGTACTGGTTCGCGCCATGCCGCCTTGAACTCTGCCCGGAATGACCAAACCAGCAGCAGGACACACAGGGCCCAGCCAAGCAGCGGATAAAGGATCCAGGGCAGCATGTCAGAAATCGAAATAGGCAGCGGCAAAAAAACCTTTCAAGGGCACCTCAAAGAGGGTATCCCATGCGCTGGGCGATGGCCAGCAGCGACGGAAGCACGCGTTCGATCTTGTTCCGGTTGCGCCCGTCCTTCCACTTGTCCAAGCGGATGGCCGAGAAGGCATTGTACGGAGTGTCCAGCACGTTGGCGCAAAGCTGTTGCAAGGTCGCTGTGAAGCGCAGGCCGCTGGCCTCGAACAGCGGGCGGAAACCCGCCACCGGATCGCGCACCAAATCCTCATAGCACACCTCGCTCCACTGCGAGGACGGAACAGTGCGCTTGGCGTCCAGGATTGCCTGATTGATGGCGCGATACTGGGACGCGCAGACCTCTTCGATCGGTGCGCGCAGGTAATCGCGCCAGCCCTCAGCCAGGAAAAAGCACCATTTGGTGTAGCGGCCGCCGTCCACTTCCACCCGCTCGGGCAGCTGGTCGGACCAGGTGGCGAATTCTTGCGGTTTGCCCCAACCCTCGATAAGGGAATTGATATTGTCGCCCGGGGCGCGTTTCACGTAGATAAAATGGGCATCGGGGAACAGGGCATGAAGATACGGTATACACAGGCCATTCTGATTATTTTTGTCCACGAAACGACGACGGCCGGTGCCGGTATAAAAAAACCGGCTGACATAGTCGCGATCGCGCGGACCCGCCTGCGCGGCGCCGATGGCATGACTGTCCCAATTCCGTGCCGCGGGAGGATGCAGCCCGGCCCAAAAGTCGTGGCTCTCGCGTTGCAGCGAACCAAGCTCGGCCGATTCCGATAAAGTCCTGTATACCAGCGTGGTCCCTGCACGGCTGCAACCCACCACAAACACAGGGCGCTCAGCCACCGGCCGTGTTAATTGCCACCACCCCGCGCGCGCCGTACGCAGGAGCTGGCGGCTGTGGTAGCGCACGGTTTTTTCAACTTTGAGCCAAAACTCGCCCACGCCCAGACCTCGGTGATTAAGATTATTCCGGCATTGCAAGGAGGCCCATTATACGCCATGTATTCACCCTATCGTCCTTCAGGGTGAAGCCGTCCTGGCGACTCGGGTTCCTGTATAATAAAAAAATTCCTCACCAACCCGATTAGTATAGAGAGCGACGGCACATGGACGGACTATGCGGATGGGTAGGCGGGATGTTCCAACAGGCCGAGGCGCAAACTCTGCTGGAGAAGATGGCGGGGCGCTTCGCCATCATCCCGGAACAGCGGCGCCGCCACCACGCATCGCCCACACAAGCCGTCGCCGCCGCGGGGCACCCCGACACGTCGGGCATTTTCGCCGATGACCGTCTATGGATCGCCATAACCGGGGATGTCTACTGGGAAAATGAAGAATTAAACCGCTTGGCGCAGACCGGCGGTGTCGCCGCGGCCGTTGCGCATATCTATCTGCGTGATGGGATACGCTGTCTTGAAAACATCCGCGGTCCCTTTTCTCTGGCGCTGATGGATCGCAGGCAGGGGCAAACTCTGCTCGCCATAGACAGGCTCGGTATACATCGTCTGTGCTTTGCCATCGCCGGCGATCAACTGGTGTTCGGGGCGCGCGCCGACAGCGTGGCGCAGCATCCCGCCACGCCCGGCGAGATCAACCCCCAGGCCATTTTCGACTACCTCTATTTTCACGCAGTGCCCGCGCCCCACTCGATATACCGCGGTCAACAAAAGCTGTTGCCGGGGCAGTACGTGATCTTCCGGGCGGGCAAGCTGGAGCAGGGCTTTTACTGGCAACTGCCGTTTCAGGACGAGAGCACAGTACCGGCAACAGAGCTGGCCGAGGAATTCCGCCGATTGCTGCGCAAGGCGGTACGGCGGGCCTCCCACGGGGTTCAGTTGGGCAGCTTCTTGAGCGGCGGCACCGACAGTTCGACCGTCGCCGGGGTGCTTACCGAAGTGAACGGCAGAGCGGCGGAAACTTTCTCGATTGGTTTCCAGGCGGCGGGTTATGACGAGACACACTACGCGCGCATCGCCGCCAAGCACTTCGGCACCCATCATCACGAATACTACGTAACACCCGAAGATGTCACCAACGCGGTCAGCCTGATCGCACAGACCTATGACGAACCCTTCGGCAATGCCTCAGCGGTGCCCACTTATTACTGCGCAAAATTTGCCAGAGAACATGGCGTCGCCACCCTGCTGGCCGGCGATGGCGGCGACGAGATCTTCGCGGGCAACGCCCGCTATGCCAAACAGGAGGTATTCGAGCTGTACGGACGCCTGCCCGGCGCCCTGCGCAACGGGGTGATCGAGCCGCTCGCCTTGCTGCCCGGCGCCGGTGCGCTGTCTCCCCTGCGCAAGTTGCGCAGCTACATCGAGCAGGCCCGCATTCCGCTCCCCGACCGCCTGGAGAGTTACAACTTTCTGCACCGCTGCCCGCTCGACGAAATCTTCGCGCCGGAATTTCTCCGCATTGTAAACCCGGAACAACCGCTGGAGCTGCTGCGTGAGGTATACGGCCGCACTCGGTCGCTGTCATCGCTCAACCGCATGCTGCATCTCGACCTGAAGATCACCCTGGCGGACAACGATCTACGCAAGGTGCGTGGCATGTGCGAGCTGGCCGGAGTAAATGTGCGCTTCCCCATGCTGGACGAGGAGATCGTCGAGTTCTCCGGGCGAGTGCCCGCCGCTCTCAAACTGAAGGGGCGACAGTTGCGCTACTTTTTCAAGGAAGCGCTAAGAGACTTCCTTCCCCCCGAAACTCTCAGTAAAACCAAGCACGGCTTCGGCCTGCCCACGGGATTGTGGCTCAAAGAACATCCGCCGTTACGGCAACTCGCACGGCAGAGCCTGGATGCGTTCACCCAGCGCGGCTATTTGCGGCCACGTTATGTAGAGCGCATCTGGCACCTGCATCAAGGGGAACACGCTTCCTATTATGGGGTGATGATCTGGGCCATCATGATGCTGGAGCAATGGCTAGCGGCGGGAGGGTTGTAAACTAGCGCAGCGATTTCTTATAGACCCCAGCCGCTCCACACGATCACCCCCCACCGTCGGTCCTAATCGTAACAGATCAAATTGGCGCGCCGATTGTGTCGAAACCGATATTCAGACTCCCCTCTTTACTCCAAACCCGGCCTGCTGCCCCCGCCGTACCACGGTGCTACGGCTGTCCTGAGCCCTTGGGGCGCCGACACCTTTTGTCCCGCCTGTTCGCCAAGCAGTATGATCTTGCTCAAAACCATGATGCAAATCATATGGTAATACAGATCAAAGTAGGCCAGTCCCAGAAAGGCGCCTGCTGCGGCGTAACCCACCATGCTGACTTGGGTCATGGCGGTAAGATCCGCCGCCCATTTTTTTTCCGGGTCTCGCTTTGTGTTCTTAATGACCCATGAGCCGGTACGCCAAGTGGCAAAGCCCAACAACAGGAATAGCCCCAGGCCGACAAATCCATGTTCTCCTAACACTTCAAAGTAAATACTGTGCGCATCATGGAGATTTTCCGGGTCAGGGGCGTATATTTTGAATATCTCATACCTAAAGGCTCCGAATCCACCACCCACCAATGGCCGATCCTTGGCCAGATTGAAGGCCATCGCCCAGGCGTTGATGCGTCCTTGCGCGGAAGCGTCCTCCTGGTAGGTGGTGATGGTAGACATGCGATCATGCCATTTCTGCGGCATGATTATGAGAATCAACACCACCGATACGGCGATGACGAGGCTGATCAGGAATTTGTTGCGGCTTTTCAGCCACAGGAAAAGGCCCATAGCAACGATACCCAGCAGCCCACCGCGTGACTGGCTGCCGATCACCGCGAGGGCGCTCAGTATCATGGCCGCACTGAGCCCGTGCCGGAGCCAGATTTTTTTCGTATTCAACTGCAGATAGCGCATCAGCGGGATGACCATATTCAACGCCAGTGCGATCTCGTTATTGCCGCCTATGAAGGTCCCGAGCGGCCCCCTTACCTCGTACACACCACCGTGCAAAACGGTGAAGATGCCGCCTTTGATTCCATAGAAACCCAGCGAGAGCGCGATAATCCATACCAGGGTATGCAGCTTCTCCCGGGTATTTATAAGAATCAGCGTAAGAAAGATCATGAACTGGATCTTGGCGATCTTTTCCATCTGCAGCCAGGCGAGTTCCTGGGAAAATGCAAAAAAGCTCGTGACGAGCATCCATAGGATAAACATCAAGAGCAGAATACTCTCCCGGGTCCACGGGATACGCTTGGGTTCCCGTGAAAATAGCAAACCCACCAGCGTCGTCAAACCGACAATGTAAGCGAAGGGAAAGGTATAGGCAAAGTCCCAGGACAGGCGATGCGGATTCATGTAGCCGAGCCACGACCAAACGTAAATCCCGATATAGGGCTTCATCAGTATATACGGCAGACTGATAAGTACCACTGTGGTGACGAATAAGTCTCTTATAGGCATGTCTAACCCTTGTTGCGCCCGAAAAGCGTTGCGTCGGGGTTTTCTATAACCGCAGATGCCGCTCCAAACCACTGGACTCGTTTTGGCAGATGAATATCCTGCAGCAGTCCCTGTTGCATGCGTCGCGCAAGCGCGCGCTCAGCCCGCCAACTGCGATCCTTGACTTGATAGAGTCGGCCCTTTTCCGATTGCGCCTGACCGAGACGCTCGCCGCGCCCGACCCGGACCAGCATTTCGCTGAATACTCCGGCGCTGTCTTGCACCGCGCGCCAGAAGAGGGTCAACTCATCATCGCCGCTTTTTACCTCTGGACAAACGTGAGCAATCAACGCCCCCGTATCGATGCCCGCATCTATCCGATGCAGGGTGCAACCGATTTTTTCCGGTTCGCCGTTATGGAGCGCCCAAAAGGTGCAGTCGGCGCCCCGGTATTCCGGCGACAAACCACCGTGAAGATTAACTATTCCGACTCTCCCCATTTCCAGCAAAGCGCCGCGTATCAAGGAAACGCCAAACACCGCAATCACATCCGGTTGCAGTTTCTGTGCCAGCCTGACCACATCCGGGTGATTGATATGCGGCACCTCCACCAGCAAATCAGATCTGGCAAGCAACGGCGTCCGGCTGCCGAAGAAGAATTTGGCTTCGCCGCCTCCGCTATAGCGCCCGCGATCTCTCAACCAGCGCCAGCCTTTGCGCCAGAGATTGACCGGATTGAGCAGGCGCCGCATTTTTTTACCGTTCCAGTGAGTTCCGGTTTCCTGCACGATGGCAAGCGGGCGGGCGCTTTCGCACAGCGCATTGGCGACATAGAGATGGCGGGGCGAGCGGCCGCACAGTATCATGACCGACAGCTTAGACACTCGGCTCCTCCTCCTGCGCGGTTCGCACCATGACAGGTACGGGAGGGACACACACAGAGGCCGCATCCATCATCAGGGCATCGGCAAAAAATTTCGCCGCCCAATTGGGAAATTCAAACATGGAATAGCGCCCCCAAATCGGCGTCGAGCCGGCCAACGCGCCGCGGAATGCAGGATTTGGGTCGCTCAGCCGGTGATTTCGCTTGAGGTAATTCAATCCGCTGTGAGCATGCTCACGCAGGTCTTCCGCCCCGCGCTCGCCGGCGAGTCGCAACCAGTTTAACCCCATTTGCGCCACACCGGTCAAACAACAGTAGCTTGCTGCGCCCCGCCAATTCGCGTCATAGGTACCGGCCAGCCAGCCGTCCTGCCGCTGCACCTTGGCCACGGCGCGCGCCGCTTTCTCCGCCGCCGCAATATAGCGCTCCTCGCCCAGCAGTACCCCGCACTCCAGAAATCCGCGGATGGCATAAGCGATGGTATGAGTAAAAGGCAACCGTTCGGGAGTGAAGGCGTTATTGGCGAACCAGCCGCTGGCCGTTTGCTGCGCCAATGCCCATTCGAGATTGCGTATCGCTGCAGCCTTGAGTTTCGCCTCGCCTGCGATCAGCGCGGTGGCGAGTAACGCCCAGGTGCCACGGGTATTATAGGTATGTGGCACGCCATTATGCTCGAAACGCCACCAGCCGCCATCGGCATCCTGTTGCCGGGCCAGCCAGTGGCCGGCCTGGAGCGCGGCGTCGAGACATTCCTGGCGACCCAATTGCGTGTAGCCGGCGATCATGCCATGCATAATCTGGCCGGTATTGAATATCACCGGATGACTGCCGGGCTCGCCGAAATGGCCCGGAAAAGCGCCGTCGCTTTGTTGAATTGACAGTTCCCAATCTATGATCCGATGGGCGCGGCCGATCAGTTCAGGCCGGTCCAATATTTTCGCGGCCGCCAGAAAAGTTTCGATGATATAGCCGCTGGTTTCCGGATAGCTGGGCAGCCAGCCATCCTCAAAGCTCCATCCGGCGGATACGCCGCCGGCATCGGTTTGGTCCGCCCTTATATCCTGCGCACGGCACAGCCAGTCAATAGCGGCCCGCAGATGATCCAGGTGGCCTCGCTCCGGCTGATTAGCGGGCGTCATGAGATCCTGCATAATGAGGCGCAGATGGTTCGGGCGCCATGGCTTGTAGCGCAAGGGTAGCGCGGCAATTTTTACGATATTCATAGGCGAGACTCTTGTCCGAGCTAATGCCGCGGGCGCAGGGATGCGCTGGAGCGGCCGTGCTCTGAGAATTAGTCGCTCCCGGCATCCTGCCTCCCGCGACACTAACAGGACCCTTCGCTACCGCTCTTCCCTGTGCGTCGCAGGATGGACTTATCCAGAGCTTCCTTAATTATACCCGTCGCCCGTGGCGTATGCCGTCCGCGCGCATTCCAGGCCAGCCTGCAAGGGGACATGGCTCACCACATAACGAAATTTCCCGGACGCCTCTACGGGGATGCGTTCCACCAGCCGTATGTTCACGCGCACCGCGTCGCCCATACGCGCCTTGATTCCGCTTTCAATTTCTGCGCGCCGCTCAGGGCCGAACTCCCGGCCCGGCACTACCAGAACGTCCATGTCCTCGACTGTATGCTGGATCAGCTTGAATTCCGCGACGCCTTGCACCGCGCGCAGCACATAGATGAGCGCCAGCGCGTGCATGATGACACCGTCAGCGCGCACGATAAAATCCGTGTTGCGCCCGGCTACTTCGGCGATCACATGCAGCCCGCGTCCGGCGGGGCAGACAGCGTCTGTTATGCGCACCCTATCGCCGCTGCGGTAGCGGATAAAAGGCTGGGCCTCGGAACATAATCCGGTCATCACGGCCTCGCCCATTTCACCCGGGCGGACCGGATTTCCGTTTGCATCGAGCACCTCCAAGAGGATGCTTTCACTCATCAGCAATAGCTGGCCGCCGGGAGCTTCGTGAGCGGTGAATCCGATGTCGCGGCTACCGAATTCGTTGGCGGCGGGCGCACCGAATACCTCCTGGATAAGCTCCCGTTGATAAGGATAAAGCGGTTCGCCGGTGGTGCACACCACCTTCAAGCCCGACAGCTTGAGGCGCACACCGCGCTCGCGGGCACGCGCTGCCAGCAAGGCGATGCTGCTCGCGTAACCGTAGATACATTTAGGCTGATAGGCTTGTATCGCCAATAGATAAGCGTCCATGTTGGCGGGGGACATCTCGAAGGCATTCAGCACCAACTGGTTCAGTAAACGATCGCGCAAGGTTTTGATGCGATCGGTTTTGTTGAGCTCTACCGGCGCGCCCCACAGATACACTTCACGGTCGCCCACATCCACGCCCCACCAACGCCGCGCACGGATGCGGCCTGCGGCATCGGAGGCCTGGCGGCGGCGGCCATAATAGAAAATCAACGGCTGACCGCTGGAGCCGCCGGTGTTGTATTTGAACGCGCCGCCGGGTACACCGGCCCAGCGAATCGCCTCGCCATATCGTTGCGCGTCCTGTTTGTCCATGGTCGGCAGGCGGCGCAAATCGGCCAGCGTCAACGGCGCCGAATCGGGCGACACATCCAACCCGGCGGCACGGATCCGTGCCGCGTGCCAAGGGCTGTGCGTCAACGCGCTGTGCAGCAATATTTTCAGTTTTTCAAGTTGCAGGTGTTCGATGGCTGCACGCGACCACCATTGAGTTTGCTCCAGTTCAGCGAGGTAGCGAAACGTGGGGCGTTTGAGCAGCCTCTCATGCAGAGGGTAAATAACGCGGCGGGCGAGCAAGGGGCTAACCATTTGTCTGCCTCAAGCAAATCGGCCGTGTGATGCAGGTTGCTTGTCCTGCGGAGTGTTCCCAGTAAGCGCGGAAAATTCTTCCACCAACACAGCGACCCGGCTGTCCCAGGAATTGGCTCGGGCGTAATCCACGATGACACTGCGATTCCAACTCTTTTGCAAGGCATCGGCCAGTGCACGCCTCAGCGCCGGGCCGTCGCCGAATTCTACAAGGGCACCCAAATCGGGACTTACCACAACTTCGCGGTTGCCACCCACATCGGTCGTGACCACAGGTAAGCCGCAGGCCATGGCTTCGAGAAACACGTTGGCCCAACCTTCGTTACGCGTGGCCAGCACGAAGACATCCGCTGCGGACAGAGGGCGTTTCAACTCGTCGGGGGGTAGTGCTCCAAGAAAGATGACATGGTTCGCAAGGCCCAACTGCGCGACCTGTGCGTGCAGCCTTATACCCCAGTCTCCTTCCGGGCTGGCGCCACCTACGATCAGGTAAATCAGATTGGGGAATTTTTTCAGCAGCGCCGGCAACTGCTCGATGACCCGATGGAATCCCTTGCGTTCTGTGAGTGCGCCCACCGTGACCAGTGTCGGGGCGTTCGCTGCCAGTTTGAGACGGCGGCGTGCCTCGGCTCGATCCATGGGGCTGAATTTGACGATGTCCACCCCATTGCCCACCACGCGAATTTTGTCCGCGGCGGCGCCCAACCCTAGCGCGTGACGCTTGAGCGATTCGGACACCGAGAACACCCGCGTCGCGCCGGCAAGCGCGGCGACGATACGTCTGCGCCGGCCCGGTTGCCGCGACAAGGGTACTTCGGTGCCGCGCAAGGTAATCGTTACCGGAACTTTCAACCATTTGCTGAGCAGCGTGGCGGCATAACCGTCTGGATAGGCGAAGTGCGCGTCTATCAGATTAAATGTAAAACGCTGTTTCAGACGCAGCAGGGTCAGCAGGCTACCCAGCGCCATGAACACGCCATCCAAAGATTTGCACAATCCCGGCACGGAAAAAAAGCGCGGGTGCAGGACTTCGATACCGTACTGAATTTCATGGCGCGGCGCAGCGGGACGAAAATGAGGCCGCCATTTACGGATCAGCCCTTGCAGCGGAAACCATGGCACCGGCGCCACCACAGTAATTGGCAAATGCTTAGCCACACGGAACATGCGTTCACGGATAAACAGCCCGGCGGCGGGTTGACCAGGATGAGGGAACAGCGTGGTAAAAACCACCAGGCGCGGCCGCTCACCCATATCTTGCCGTAAGCCGCTCATAGATATCTTGGTAGCGGGCGACGGAGACCCTCCAGTTGCGTTCGGTCTCTACGAACCGGTGCGCGGCGGACTTGAGTGCGGGCCAGCGTTCGGGGTGTTCGATCAGCTCCAGCACCTTGGCCGCAAGATCGGCTGGATCAGCGGACTTAAACAGCACGCCAGTTTCTCCGTCACGGATGAGTTCGCGGTGGCCGCCCACATCGGACGCGGCGAGCAAACGCCCCTGCGCCATCGCTTCCAGAGGTTTGAGCGGGGTCACCAGATCGGTCAGGCGCATGGAGAGACGCGGATAAACCAGCACATCTATCAGATCGTAATAGCGTTGCACATCAGCATGCGGCACCCGCCCAGTAAAGATTACATTATCCCGCACGCCCAATTCCGTAGCCAACTGCATCAGCGCCGTTTCTTGCGGACCGCCGCCCACCAGCAAGATACGCATGTCCGGCCTATGACTTAGCATTTGCGGCAAGGCCCGCAGCAACACCGCGAGCCCCTCATAGGCATAGAAGGAACCTATGAATCCCAAAACCGTACTGTTCCCCAGGCCCAGCGCGTGCCCCAGCGCAACATCTGCGCCGGCGCCGGCGGAGAATTTGCCGATGTCCACGGCATTGGGAATCACCGTCACTTTATGTTCCGCTATGCCGCGCGCGACGATATCGCGGCGCAGGCCTTCGCAGATGGTGGTCACGGCATCCACCCGCTTGAGCGCATAGGTCTCCATGGCGCGTGTCAGCCGATAGCGCAGCCCGCCCGCGCGGCTGGTACCGTGATCCACGGCGGCGTCTTCCCAAAAGGCGCGGATCTCGTACACCACCGGGATACCCAGCTTGCGTCCCACGCGAATGGCGGGAATCGCGTTCAACACCGGCGAATGGGCGTGCAGGATGTCGGGCCGGATCAGACTCGCCACTTCCATGAGCCGCCGCTGCGTCGCTGCCATGACGGCGAGCGGGTCGAGACCGGGCAGCTTCGAGAGCCAGCCGCTGGTGGACGCGGTGCGGTAGAAATGCAGCCCGTCGGCCTGCTCTTCCGGCAGCGTGCAGTTAACCTGTTTGGGGCTGGTCAGGTGGGAGGTCTCCCAGCCCAGCTTACGCTGTTCGCGCAGGATGTTGGCGCTGCGAAAGGTATAACCAGAGTGCAGGGGCAGGGAGTGGTCAAAAACGTGCAAGATACGCATGAAGATTTTTTATATTTTAGAAGGACAAAGATACAGTTATTAAATTGGCCTGTTGGCGCAGTTGTGGCTTATACATGTGTGTTGTCCTCCAAACCGGCCAGAATATATCTGATCACTTCTGTTTGTTGTTCTTCAAGTCCGAGCCATAGCGGGAACCGCACCAAGCGAGCTGTGCAGCGGCACATAGTGGAACACGGGATGGATGCCGACCTGCAACCAGTTGTTGCACTTTCGGGTGAACTCCCCATCACCTGCCAGATGTCCGTTTGCATGGGCCTGGGCGATGTACTAAAGCTCCTTGCCGGTCATGTAGGGCTTATTGAAGGGAATAGGCATGATTTGCTCGTCTGTCGAATTGATATTCAATGCCGCGGAAGCGCGGAGAAGGCAAGGGCGGCGAGCACAGCCAGTACGCCGGTGACTGGCACATGGTGTCTGGCGCCACTTTCGAAGACACTGTCAATGGCAAGAAAATACAGCACAGACAGCACCACCAGCATGACGGTCGGCGTATGACAATAATCAGCTCTGCGCGACAGCCAACCGACCCAGCATAGTATCCATATCAACAGCCAGAATGCATTGCTGATGCCTTTGAAGATAAAATAAGTCAGCCCTGCGCTATTCATCCCCCGCTTGAGTGTCCAATACGCACCGTCAGAGTCATCGCCGAGAAACAAGATCTGCTTTTCGACCGCCAGGGAGAGAAAGTCCGTAACGTTCGCGGTAATCCACTGTTCGGCCAACTGATAGCCAACACTATTCTTCTCCAATTCCCCCAGATGGCTCAGGTCTATCTCGCCGCGTTCCGTCCAGCCTCCTGTTGCAAGCGGGTTGTTCGCGCGGTACAGCACATCGCCGCCATTCGTGGAGACGGGCACCAACTGGCCGAAAACCTGGTAATTGCGCAGCGACCATGGGGCCACGACCGCCGCCAGCCCCACCCCCACGAGAATGAGCCGCAGCAGTGCCCTGCGTACCCCCGCTCCCCGCAACAGTTCGGCCAGAAAAATCACGCCGGGAAAGAGCATGAACGATGGCTGTGTAAGAGTAGCCGCCCCCAGTAGCAGACCAGTTCCGAATAGCTGCGGAACATTCGAGCGGTTGCGGAGTGGCGCATCGCCTTTCAGATAGAGCGCAAGCGCCCCCAGGAACAGCGCCAGGATCAACTGCTCCTTACTGGCGAGACCCGCGCTCATCACCAGGTTAGGCCATATCGCCATAAACAGGCTGGCCAATCTGGCCGCCGCCTCGCTGGCAACCGGCTTAGCAATACGGTAGGTCAGAAATACCGTCAGGCAAGTCAGTATAAGGTTAGCGACCAATACAGTCCAGGGCTGTGGACCGAACACGGCGACGAACGGCGCAAGAAAAAAAGGCAGGCCCGGTGGCCAATAGGCGAATCCGGAACGCGCCCCTCCGTAGCCGCCCTGCTCCACGAGTTGGACCGCCAAGCTGAAATAAGTCGCCGCGTCCGAGCTGAGCGGCGCATGGAATACACCCCACCAGGCAAAACGCAATCCTGTGGCGATCGCCATTACCAACAGCAACCAGGAGCGCAGGCCGATCCTCTCCGCTGTGGCGCCACGGCGCCCCAGCCACTTCGCCAAACGGCTGCCGAATCCGCCCAGGACGGCGAGCCATACCAGAGTGAGCGCCAGCGAGACAGCTACGGCCGTCGTTCCGGGCCCAGACAACAGCCTGATGTTCAGATAGGGAATCGCGATCAATGCCCAAACGATGACCAGACCGAGCATCCACGCCACCAGCCGCACCAGCATCATCGCCCTCCCGTTTGTCGCCTTGGTTATTGAGTTGCCCTAGGGAAGCGCTGAATAAGTCCATCCTGCGACGCACAGGGAAGAGCGGTAGCGAAGGGTCCTGTTAGTGTCGCGGGAGGCAGGATGCCGGGAGCGACTACTTCTCAGAGCACGGCCGCTCCTGCGCATC
>JACXTT010004388.1_pt1 | contig 20979 bp, 25 predicted proteins | sample 9270951 | NCBI WGS metagenome assembly JACXTT01 (sample SAMN15532306, study PRJNA645909) | rock metagenome | isolation source: weathered quartz diorite | place: Puerto Rico | collected 2017-06-21
GCCGATTTCCCGCAAACGGTCTTCATTACAACTTCTGGCAGTACAGTTCGGAAGAACGTTGCCCCCATGCGCTTCATGCTTGAACAGGCTACGTATCTTATGGGAATGATGAGTGCTCACCTCTCAAAGACAGGAAAAGTAGGTGCAATTGGCGGAGTAGAAATTCCCCCGCTAAAGAGCACCTTCCTCGCCTTCGAAGCCGGAGCGAAAAGTATTAGACCAGATTTCCAAGTCGTCGTGACATACATCGGGAATTGGGACGATGTAGGAGCAGCCAAACAAGCGGCTCGTGCACTCATAGAACAAAACTGTGACGTCATCTTTCCTAATGCTGATGCCGCAAGCCTAGGAGCTTTCCAAGCCGCCCAAGAAAAAAAAGTGATTGCGCTGGGAGCAAACAAGAATCAGAATGATATTGCTCCCGACGTAATCCTTGCAAGCGGCGTCATTGATATCCCTACGGCATTCCTACAGGTTGCTGAAGAAGTTCAGAAAGGAAGCTTTCAAGGACATATTATGCAGCTGGGTATAAAAGAGGGCGTTATTTCTCTAGTCTACAATGCAGCCTTAAAAGATCGCCTTTCTTTGGATGTACAAGCTCTTCTCGCCTCAACTCAGGAACAAATAGCTAAGGGTTCGTTATTAGTTCCTACTGTCGAGTTTACTCCAGTCAATACTCGTTGAGCGAACACTGATCTCTCCATCCTCCTCGTTCAGTTTGAGTCTATGCAAGAAGTGTCATTGCGCGAACTGTCAAAAACCTTTTCAGGAGTTCGTGCTGTTGACCAAGTCTCTCTCGACTTTAATGCTGGCGAAATTCACGCCCTATTAGGAGAAAATGGAGCTGGTAAGTCTACTCTGATGCACCTGCTCTCGGGTCTCTACCGCCCAGATGCAGGAACCATCTCGCTATATGGACAGCAGCAAACCTTCTCTTCTGCGCGCGACGCCCTCGCGGTTGGCGTCGCGATGGTCCACCAACATTTCATGCTCGTGCCAACTCTTACGATTGCTGAAAATATTCTCCTTGCTTTACCTGGTAAAATCTATGCAACAGTGAAGAAAAAAAAACTTACTCAAGAAGTCTCCGACCTAGCTGCCCAATACGGTATTGCACTCAAGGATCCCAATGCCCCAATCTCAACTCTTTCAGTCGGAGCGCAACAACGAGTTGAAATTTTAAAAGCACTAGCAACAAAGGCGCGTGTACTCATTTTAGACGAGCCAACGGCCGTGCTCACGCCGAGTGAAGTCTCCAACCTCTTTGAGTCACTCCGAAAACTCAAACAAGATGGTTACCTCATCCTTTTGATTACTCATAAAATCCCAGAGGTGCTCGCCATCAGCGATCGACTCTCAATTCTTCGACGTGGGCGACTCATCACGACACGAGAAACACGCTCGTGTTCAGCCCTGGAGCTGGCAAATCTGATGGTTGAATCTCCCATCGCTGAGTTCCCGTCTTCTCCCAAAGCTACTACCACTTCCTCACAACAGCATCCCGCTCCGCCACTCTTGGTACTAGAAAACTTTTCTTTGTCAGAAGGAAAACTAGAAGAAGAAAACAAAAGATTCCAACAGAATGCTCCCCTTGTGCTCCATTCCGGAGAAATCGTCGGTATTGCTGGAGTTGACGGCAACGGACAAACAGAACTAGCTGCATCATTAATCGGCTTGCGCACCCCAGGACAAGAAATCCTCTCCATTAAAGGCAAACGTGTTAAACATCCTACTCCATTTACGCTTCGTACGGCTGGAGTAGCCATCATTCCTCATGACCGTCGGAAAGAGGGACTTGCCCTAAGCCTCTCTATTGAGGAGAATCTCCTCGCCAACACCCTATCGCTTTCGACCCTTACGGATGGATTTCTGTTGTCCTCGTCAAATATGCGCCGTTTTGCCGAGGAACAGATCACCCGCTTCTCGATTATTCCCGCTTCTCCACATCAACCCGTAGCAACCTTGTCTGGCGGCAATCAGCAACGCCTAATCATTGCGCGAGAACTCTCAACGGAACCATCTGTTATCATCGCTGCTAATCCCAGTAGAGGACTTGACATTGGAGCGACTCAATACATCCACCAACAGCTGCGAGAACGTCAAGCTCATGGGGCAGGTGTATTTCTTATCTCAACAGATCTTGATGAAATTCTATCCCTCAGCGATCTTGTCTACGTACTCTATCAAGGGCGCCTCCAAGGACCCGTTCCACCAACAACGGATCGAGAAGAAATAAGCCAAATGATGAGCGGAGTCTGGGAGACTCACCAGTGATACACCTGGCTGCGTTTTTTTCTTCTCTACTCGCACTCTTTTCAGCTTTCACTGTTGTGACGCTAGGCCTCTGGCTAAGCGGCTTTAGTGCAAGTGCGGTCTTCTCAGCCCTCCTCAACGGTGCTGGAGGCGACGCATATCGTTTGTCTGAAACCTTCGTCAAAGCGTGCCCTTTGCTCTACACAGGCTTGGCTGTCTCTTTTGCCCTCCATGTAGGATTATGGAACATCGGAGCCGAAGGACAATTTTTGCTTGGAGCTTTAACAGCTGCCTGGATTGGACAACACATCTCGACATTGCCGCACCCACTCGGCGTCTTCCTCTTGTGTTTCGCCGCCATGTGTGGAGGTGGTCTTTGGGCCACCGGTGCGGCTATACTGAAAAATAGACGTGGTGTTAATGAAGTAATCAGCACGATTATGTTGAATTTCATTGCAGCGGGCCTTGTGAGTTATTGTGTACACGGCCCACTCATGGAAAAAGGGGCTCAGTATCCACAGACGGACTCTCTTCCGTCCACAGCTCAGCTCCCTCGGTTACTGCCTCCCACTCGTCTCCATCTTGGTATTGTTATCGCGCTTCTAGCCGCCATCGGCGTGCACCTTTTCCTTTTTCGCACTAAGGCAGGTCTGAAACTCAGAATCACCGGAGCAAATGCCATAGCCGGGCGCTTTGCGGGCATTCCTATAGAGCGTCAGATCTTTCTTGCCTTTGCCGTCAGTGGGGCTTTGGCTGGACTTGCAGGAGGAGTTGAGGTAAGTGGAGTCACACAAAGAGTCTATGAAAAATTCTCCCCCGGATATGGCTACACCGCTATTGCAGTCGCACTCGTGGCCCAACGTTCCCCGTTAGGCGTCATCTTTGCCGCAATTTTTTTCGGCGCGCTGGAAGCAGGCTCCGGAGCCATGCAAAGAAACGCTGGAATTTCTTCTGTGCTAGTCTCAGTAATTCAATCGATTGTCGTCTTTTTTCTCGCTGCGTACAGCACCCAGCCCGTGCAAAGATTCCTTAATGAAAAATTGCGACGGCGAATACCTTTTGGACTACTCTCTCTTTTTCCTTCCCTACTTTTCTCCTTCTTTTATGTCTACAGATGTGCTTTCTACTTTAGTCTCTAACAGTATCGCACTGTTGCACGCTACTCTAGTCGCGACCACCCCACTCCTTTTAGCCGCCCAAGGAGAAACACTGGCCCAACGCGCAGGAGTGATCAATATCGGTCTTGAAGGACTCCTACTTTGTGGCGCCTTTGCTGGTATGGTCGGCAGTTACTTCACCGGCTCTCCGCTTGTCGGACTGTTCTTGGGTGGAATAAGCGGCATGTTGTTAGCCATGCTTTTTGCTTTTATCGCGGTTGGCTTGGCAGCAAATCAAATCGTTGCTGGCGTTAGTATTAATCTTTTTGCCACTGGGGTTACTGGGGTGCTGTATCGGGGGCTTTTTGGAGTCACCGGACAGGCCCTCATTGTTACATCCTTTACTCCGTTTCCTATCCCATTCCTTAGTGAACTACCCTTTTTTGGACCAATTTTCTTCCAACATACTCTCTTAGTTTATCTCTCAATTTTCTTGGTCCCTTTCTTTAATTTTTTTCTTTTTTACACCCGAGGCGGCTTACAAATTCAAGCTGTAGGTGAACATCCGCAAGCGGCTGAAACTTTGGGTATTTCTATATATTGGACAAGAACATTAACTATATTAGTTGAAGGATTTCTAGGAGGGATTGCTGGAAGTTATCTCTCGCTCGCCTATGCAAACACTTTCATAGAAGGCATGTCAGCTGGTCGTGGATTTATCGCACTTGCAATTGTTATCTTTGGGCGCTGGAAACCAAATGGAGTATTTGCTGCTGCACTCTTCTTCGGCGGCGCTACAGCTCTCCAGTTTCACCTCCAAGCTCTAGGGTCGATCCTCCCATACCAGTTTGTCCTTATATTGCCTTACCTTCTTACTCTCCTGACTCTTGCTTTCACAGGAGCCAAGCTGTCAGCCCCAGCCGCATTAGGCGAAACGTATAATAGAGAGTAAAAGAATAAGCTCTCAGAGTTCTTAACTTGCTCTCCAAATACGTTCTATTAACGAATGGTGCTAGTTTGCATGGCTCTTGAAAAGCGCCAGGCGGTGACCCCAAGCTGTGGGTTGCAACACCTACACAGCGGAAGGGGGACGCCGCATGACTACGGAGGACTTTATCAGCGAGTTGTTCTACCGAGTAGATGAGGCGAGGAGAGGCAGAGCCAAACACCGGCAAGCCAGTTTGTGGCCAGTGAGGTCGTGACCTTGGGCCTCCTCTTTGCTCTCAAGGGAGTGGGAACCGGGCATTTTATCGGTGGGTGAGCCGCAACTGGCGCAACTTGGTTCCCGCGCTGCCCGAGCGGACCCGCCTCTTTCGGCTCTTGGCGACCCAGCGTACCTGGACGGACGAGTTCCTGGCCGCGCTCTCGGTCTTGGGGGTGGTCGATAGCTATGGGATTGCATTGCTCCATCCGATGCGAGCAGGCCGCAGGACTCAGCAAATCGGACGCAAAGGCAAATCCAACCATCGCTGGATTGTCGGGGGGAAACTTTGCCTCCTCCTTAACCAGCTTGGCTTGGTCGTGGCCTGGGCCTGTGCCGGTGCCAACGCACCGGACACCGCCTTTCATCCCCTGAGTGAAGCTTTCGACCGCCAGATGATTGTCTTGAGCGATAGGGCTTTCCATGCCAAAGAAGGGGATCCGTCCCACCTCAAGCTCTGTGACCGCGGCCTGTGGCATACCCGAATGGTGGTGGAGACGGTGCTGTCGATGTTGACCGGAGTGTGCCATATCAAAAAGGTCGCGCACCGCACCTGGGCTGCTTTCCAAGCACGCTTGGCGTTTACGTTGGCGACTGTTAATCTTCTCGTGCAATGGTACGACTTGCAGCCGGACACTCAGGGGTTTGTTCATCTCTCGTTAGCCGAGTTCAGTTTGTAAATCACTAGCACCATTGGTTATTATCTTAGACACCGTCTCAGAGATACTCGACTCTATTCTTCCTCCAATCAATGACATGTGGCGGGATAGAGGGAATAAAGGGACCAGGAGTGACGGAAGAAGACGTACGAATCGTCACGGATCCTTTATGAAGAAGGGGAGCAGAAGCCACAATGTAGAACAATGAGACATGAATTAAGACCTGCACCGACCATAAAGAAAGAAGCGCCTTTTTTCCACGCGGTTGCATCCTTCCACTTAACAGTCTCTTCGCCTTAAGATCAAAAAGAAGCGTCATCAACAACAAAATCAAACAAGCACAGAAGGGGGCGAGCAGCATATAAAACTCCTACGGAAAACAATAAGAAGATACCCCTTTCCGCAAATCTGCGGCCAATTCTGTTGCTATTTTGAGCCCTATCTCTCTATAGTACAGTTTCAGAATAAAGGTGAAAAAGCTGAGAAATATGCATTCCATGAACATCGAGTTCAGCAAATCCCTTCGCTCGGCTCGTTTTGAATCGCTAAAGAGCCTGTAATTTTATACCCGATCGGGCGTTACAGTCTGAAGAATAGACATTAAAAAGAAAACGGAGGGAGTGGGATTTGAACCCACGAGGGCCAGATTAGGACCCTGCCGGTTTTCAAGACCAGTGCTTTCAACCGCTCAGCCATCCCTCCACATAATTAAATCAAGCACTTAGCACGGTCTCAGGGAAACGTCTAGGGAGGGTGTTGTGAATATTGGTGGGACTTTTTTGTGCAAAGTTGCGCTCAAGCGCTTCTATCGCTTTTCGTTTATGGTCCGGCGAAAGATGAGAATAACGTAATGTCATGCTGATCGTTTTATGTCCCATTAACTCTTGCACGGTCCGAATATCGACACCAGCCATTATCAGCCGCGAAGCAAACGTATGACGGAGGTCGTGAAAATGGAAATCTACCAATCCTGCCCGCTTAACGGCAAACTCAAAAGCACTGCGACACGAACGATAGGGCTCTCCACGACTGTTGCGAAAGAGACACTGGGAATCCTTTGCTCTCGCCTCCTGGACGAGGCGCTGTAAAATGGCCTGTAAAGTATTTGTCATTGGTACAGATCGCGCCTCCCCGTTTTTCGCGTACCCAGCTTGTACCCATATAATCCCTCGAATGAAGTCTACATCTTCCACCCTTAGGTTTAACAACTCATTACGTCGAAAACCGGTCTGAAGAGCCGTCACCACAAGATCATGCAAATGGTCCTGGCATTCTGTTAACAACCGCCCTTCTTCTTCATCATCTAAAATTCGTACCCGGGTATTGTTTACCCGGAAAAGGCGAATTTGCTTGCCAGGATTCTCTGTCGCTTTCCCCCAGAGAACAGCTTTCGAAAACAAGGCTCTGAGACATGCTAGTTCAAGATTTACAGTTTGATTGCTCCGTCCCCTCTCCTTCCTAGTTTTTTTGTACTTTTCGATAAGCCATGGCGTAATGTCTGATAATTTTTGTTTAGTAAAATCTAAAAAAATGCTCTCGCACGCGACGCAGGAGATATAGGACAATCGTAATGTTCAACAGCAAAATAGCACCTTTTATAGCCGATGCCTTCTTCATAAGTTCGTAGAACTCAACCGGAATCAAGCCCGCCGTCGAAAGAATGGCCAGATACTCGGCCCACGTTCGCGCAAACCACAGTCCAATCCCTTCAACAGAAAAGAGGGTGGAATACATTACCGTACCGACGCTCAGTAAACGCAGTTCTTCCTCGTCAATATTAAGCAGCCAAGCTAAGAGTCCATGCGGATAGTGATTATCTGAATCGACATGAAGAACTCGCGCTAAATTAATAAGGGTCCTGGTCGTATCATGATGAAGCAACCGGATTTCTGTCGCGGCAATGACCAGTAAAAGCAGACCTTTCAACAATTTAAACAATGCAATCAACCGAAGCATGCCAAACTGCACGCCTACAATTTTCGCGTCTCTATCCTGCACGTTCCGACAGCTTGCCTCACTCATACATATCAACATAACAGTTTCAGTTCGTATTGGTTCTACCGATATGTGAAAAAAGAGGGCCAACGGGATGCACACGTATAAAGAAGGCTATCAAGCAGGTTGGTTCGCATACCTCGCAGACTGCAAGGTGGTAGATGGGGCCATTGGACAATTACAGATCGAAGCGCAGCACCTGGCGGAAAAAGCTGGCCAGGCCCTCCCACCTCAACAGCAACGCGATTATTGGTTAGGGTATCATCATGGTCGCACTGCGGCCAAAACTTGTCTAACAAAACAAAATTTGCATTAACGTAGCAAACACCTTTAAACTCCGTTGTTTCTATCCGCTTGCATTGCGTTGTAGTCAACATCTCACGACCATCCTCGATGCACTAGCGAATGGGGTGCACAAACCGCTACCTTATCCCTGCATTTCCAAACTGACGAAAGGGGAAGTCAGCAATGCAGGACATTCGTTTTGATGGTCGAGTAGCGGTCATCACAGGTGCAGGAAACGGTCTCGGACGTAGTCACGCACTCTTTTTTGCTTCGCGTGGAGCCAAAGTCGTAGCCAATGACCTGGGCGGCACAGTCGCAGGAACAGGCGGCTCCCGGACAGCAGCCGATGCTGTTGTCAACGAAATTAAAACCGCTGGAGGACAAGCCGTCGCCAATTATGACTCGGTCGCTACGGAAGAAGGCGGACGCAACATCATTAAAACCGCGCTCGATGCGTTCGGCACGGTAGATATTTTGATCAATAATGCCGGTAATGTCCGCGATAAGACGTTGGCCAAAATGGACCTCGCAGACTTTCGCGCTCTGGTGGATGTCCATCTGATGGGCGCAGTGTATTGCACACACGCAGCGTGGCCAATCATGCGAGACAAAAATTTTGGACGTATCGTCATGACATCCTCCGCCGCCGGTTTATATGGGAATCATGGGCATACTAACTATGGCGCTGCAAAAATGGCGGTAATAGGTTTCATGAACGCCTTGAAAGAAGAAGGCCGTAAGCACAATATCACCGTGCACGCCATTGCACCAATTGCCCAAACTCGCATGACCGAGTCTGTCACCGCACCACAAATTGCCCCCCTCATTAAGCCTGCATTCGTAACAGCGGCAGTAGCCTGGCTCTGTGCGCCGGAAAATGAAACAACAGGGCATATCATCGAAGCAGGCGCCGGCTACTATGCGAAGGTCGAGGTGCACGAGGCTCGGGGCGCTGTGTTTGGATCTGAGACTATTCCCACCCCTGAACAAATTCGCGATCGCTATGCAGAGATCTCGGATATGAGTCAAGCTGCCACGTTCGTCAACGCTTCACAAGCACTCCGTAAGGTCTTTCGCTTAGTCGCGCCTAAGAAATAAGCCAACGGCGGCTACCGCGGCTATTCACCGTTTTCGTGAGAGATGGTTTGCGCCTGAGCATAAATGACACGCGCCCGCGCAACCAACTCTCCGGCCTCGCTTGCGCGCTCAGTCTTGTTCAGGAAGCCCGCAAGCTTTTCCAACAACACCGCCACCGTTGGGTGATCAACTCCAAATTCTGCTTCCCGAATCGCCAAGGCGCGACGGAATAATGGCTCTGCCTCCTCGTACCTTTCTTGGGCCTCGGCCAGTTCCGCTAGCCCACACAGGGTCGTCGCCACCGCGGGATGCTGTGCGCCAAAAAACCGTTGTCGAATGGTGAGGGAACGCTGAAAAAACGCCTCAGCTTCACCATAGCGCGTCTGCGCAGTATAAACCGCCGCCAGATTATTCAAACAGTTAGTGATGCCCCAGTGATCTGGACCGACCAGCGCCTCGGCAATGCCTAGAGCGCGTTGCAAGAAGTCTTCGGCTTCCTGATGTTTCCCCAGCTCACGGTACAGCGAAGCTAAGTTGTTCAAACTTTGCGCTACTAGCGGATGCTGTGGCCCGTATGCTTCCGTGCGAATTGACAACGCACGTTCATAAAACGCCTGAGCCTCTTCCAGTTTACGCTGATTATGGCAGAGGTTGGCAAGATTATTCAGCACGAGAGCAACACGGGTATCTGCCGAACCAAATTGCTCCGCTTCTTGTAAGGCAGAACGAAACGCCTGCTCGGCTGCGCCATATTGCCCGAGTTGATACAGTCGAGCGCCTCGTTCATTTTCCTTCTGCCATTGGTATTCAGCACTCATGGTTTCTCCGTTTCCCATAGGCAATCGTTATTGGCGCCGGAGCCCGCTGCCACAAGAAGCTATGGCGCTAAGAGTTGGTTACTCTGCTCCAATTGCCGCTAAGCCAACTTTTGCACACTCCACATCTTGATCTTCCGTACCACCACTGGCCCCTACCCCACCGAGCAATTCGCCCTTTACAATCAAGGGAAGCCCGCCTCCCGCCAGCAACAGAGGCCGACCAACCAACTCAGATATACTGCCAAAAAGCAAAGACCGGCTTTGCGCTAGGTCTGCTACGTCTTTCGAGGGACGGCCAAACGTTGCAGCAGTGAGCGCCTTACTTTGCGCGACACCCGCCGTCATCCAACGCGCCTTATCCATTCGCGCGAGCGCCACAAGATTACCAGCAGGATCAACTACGGCTAGGCTCATTCCCCATCCTTCTTGTTGTGCTTTGGCTTTGGCCGCGGCGAGAAACCGTTCCGCTAACTCTAATGTAAGCGCCATTGCTTATTCCTCCTTTATTATCTTGCTGGACAATCGCCAACGAACAGACGTTACAGCGAGGATAGGTCCCGAGTCAAGAAACCATAAAATGCATGATGTCGAAAGCTTCCTCACCTCCAACCCCCTCAACCCATCAGTTTCTCTCATTCAACTGACAGAACTCGCATAATTATTTAAGATGGAAAGACAACGGATACAACAATTAAGGAGAAACACATGCCGGCGTCCACACATCCTTCGGTACAACTGTTTGCGATCGGCGATATTCGTGTCACCAAAGTGGTAGATACCCTAGAACCCACAAGTCCACGAGTCCTCTACGTTGATAAGCGGAAAGAAGACTTCGATCCCTATCTGGAGTGGCTCCAGCCATACTTTCTGGATGCAGAGAAACGCATGCTGCTCAGCATCCACACCTTTCTTCTGCAAACAAGCCATCACAGAATTCTTATTGATACTTGTATAGGCAACGACAAACAAAATCTGGCGTTCCCCCACTGGAACGGTCGTCAGGACGATCGCTTTTTACGTGATCTCGCTGTCGTAGGTTGCGCACCAGAAACGGTCGATTATGTATTGTGTACTCACATGCACCTAGATCACACCGGCTGGAATACGCAACTGCGAGACGGAAGATGGACTCCTACGTTTCCCAAAGCCAAGTATCTCTTCAACAAACAAGAATGGGAACATTGGAAAGACGATCCTAATCCTGCAGATCAAGCGGTTGTTCAACAAAATATCCTACCAATTCTTGAAGCAGACCAGGTCGAGTGGTTGCAAAATAGATGGGTAATCGATGACGAAGTTATGCTCATCCCAACGCCGGGTCACACGCCAGGACATTGTAGCGTACGCTTACGTTCAAATGGTCAGGAAGCCATCATCACCGGAGACATGATGGTGCATCCAGTACAAATTGCTGAACCACAGTGGAGCCAACAAGCGGATGTCGATAAACACTTGGCTATGATGACGCGAGCGCAATTCGTGGATCAACACTGCGATACCGCCACTTTGATTCTAGGGACTCACTTCAACACGCCGACCGGTGTCTACATTGTTAGCAAAGGCGAGCGAAAACGGATTCGTCTGATTCAGTAAGAAACGTCGAAGTCGAGAAGATCAAGTGAGTGACATGCGCAGAGGAACTGCCTCGGAGCGTGCTGTTCCTCGCTCTTGAGTCGTCCTCACATTTTACGCTACAGTTTTCTCCATGCGAACGTTATTCTCCTTTTTTATATTCATGCTTGGTCTTTGCGGACTTTCATTCCCGAGCGTTTCTGCCGGAGTCGAGCCGCAAATCCCGGTCGGCGCTTCATGGGGAATGACCCTGGAGCAGGCGCGAAAGTTACCGGAGCTGGAACACACGGCGACCGGAGAATTACACTCCGCCTATGAAATCCGCAGCTCCAGCCAAGTCGAGCTCGTGGCGCGTTGGCAAGGTCGAGCAATTTCTTTTTATGTCGCGCGCGACATAGGTCTCTACGCGATCAACATCGAAATGACCCCGCAGGCGCTTCAACATGGTCCGTTAGAGGCGGATCAGGATCTTGTCGAGCTTGAATACTGGGCGCCGATCCGTCAAGCAATCAGGCAGAAATACGGCGCGCCGACAGGCCTAGCTCCTGCGTGGGATAGTACTGAATTCTCGCCGCTGTCAACCGTGCGAACCGCCTCCCGAATAGACGAAGAATCAGAGGACCCGGATTGGCCATACGCCCGTAATGTGCTGCTCTGGGAAGGACAAGAGACGCGTTTGGCGTTAGGAGAACAATCTGTCTGGTACGCCAGCCTGCTTGGCCTCGCCAATAGAGAAACTGCGAAAAGAGCGTGGGACCAAGAACAAGACTCGTCCCTCAACCGAGAACTGGAGCGGCGCGCGAAGCGCCAGCAGCAGATCGATGATGCGCGTGCTACTCTCCCCTCTCGCGTCCGCAAGATTGAATCGTTTTTCTAGGCCTGACCATTTTCACGCCGCCGGTCGGGTGTCAGGGCGGACTTTTCTTTCTTTGAACAACCATTTCCCGTTGATTTTTTCTAGCTGATCCTCGTAACGACCAGAAATGATCAGCTCAGTCTTTCCTTCGGCAGCGTGCGTCATGAGCAAATAACATTCTCCAGTCGCACGATCGCCATTAACGTTGATGAGCACATTCATGACACAGTGGCGAGGTTGCGCGGCGCCAGTCCAGGCGCGGTACTTTTCGGTAAATTGCTTGAGTGCAATTTTTCCTGACCATCGTCCCAGAATAGGACTGTCAAAAACTCCATCTTCAGTAAAACAATTCACCCATTCATCGTGACGACCCGAGTCGATATAGAGACAGTAACGAGTCACTAAATCACGGATCTCTTCTTTATCTTCCAAGATACTAGTCATTCAGCTTCCTCCTCTATGTGGTCTGCTTCCTCCTGAACAAGAGACAAAGACACGTCAGATTCTTCGTTATTTCTGCGGATATGTACTGACACCACATGTCCCTGTTCTTTTTGCAGCTTTTGTTGTAGATCTTCAACTCCATCGACAGGTTCGCCCCTTACTGCGACAATCACGTCTCCGCGCTGGAGATGAGCCCCACCGCTCCTTCCCTCTACCTCAGTCACCAACACGCCCTGCGTATCAGGTAAATCAAAGTGTGCTGCGAGAGCCGCAGTTAAACCTTGTACGGTAAGGCCAAAAATTTTCGTACTGAGGGGCAGCGCTGACGTTCGCGGAGTTGGGTCGTGAGCAACTATTTGGGAAGCAGGCGAAGAATCAAAAAGACTGCGCTCAACAAAAATAGGGCGATGGAAACGCAAGGCCAGGGCGATGGCGTCGCTGGGTCTACTGTCCACCTCCATGACTTTTCCTCCATTGATGAGGTGAATACGAGCATAATAAGTGCCCTCTTTGAGCTCGGTCACTAGCACGCGATCAAACTCCACACCCACTTGCTCAAGAATGGTTTTGAGAAGATCGTGCGTCAGCGGTCGAGGAGAAGCTTTCCCTTGTAATTGAAATGCAATTGCTTGCGCTTCAACTATACCGATCCAGATCGGAATGCTCTTTCCTCCATTTTTGTCTTGTAGCAGCACGACCGGCGACTGAGCAGCAGGATCAAAACCAATGTTCTGGACCTGCACTTCCACCAGTTCACGTGCCGGGGCTCTCCCATGACAGGCAGAAATTAGAAGAAGACTGATAACACCTAAAAGAGACCGAGGCTGACGGATGCTGGCAGAATGTAACATAAGAGACTCCTTTCGACGCCCGAGAGGACCGCAACCTCTTTCTTCTCGGTCTTTTTTGTTAGTATAATTCTACTATACAGGAAAGCTCAGTGTAGGAGAGCACTATGGAAAAGAGTACGGCAAGGAATGAACTTAAATCTTTCTTTCTCGCCTGCGCACGGAAAAGTTTTTGGGAGCTGGGATTACGTGACAACACTGTTATTGAGTATGTCTCCGGTCTCCTCTCAGCCTTTGCCCATTCCGATCAACTGTATCGGTTTCACACTGCCGGAGGACAGAGGATTGATAGTCTGGTAGAGATCCTTAGCGCTCAGTTGGAGATGTCGGCCCCACAGCAACCCCACATGCAACGGGAACGAGCCCTCCGCAAATATGTCGGCGACTACACCCTCTTTATGAGCGGCGTGTTTCGTTCGTACATCGAAAAGAGGGGCACGCTTGACTATTACTTGCAGGAAGGGCAGCGTTCGTACCAGAAAGTGTCGGAGCTGGACCTTTCCCTCTATCAGACCGGGTTCTTATTGTTCCAAGAGCTCTCGACAAATTTTGAGCATTATTCCGGCGCTCTCGATTATATGCGCAAGGCCTGTTTTACTCCATCAGCCGCGGAGAACCCATTCGGACAATTTTTCCGTCAAGTGGAAGGATGGATGAAGATCGGCTTTTCTCAAAATTAACGTGGTCAACACGTTACAGTGGACAGTAGCGGGCGACGAGGAAACGTTACGGCTTGACGCATTTCTTGCCCGCCATCTCCCGACATTCTCACGTCGAGAGCGAGCTGCTCTCATCGCCAACCACCAAGTGCTCCTTAATGATCGTCCCGCGCTCAAGGGAGCCTCACTGCACGCCTGCGATAGAATTATCGCCTACATCACTACGGTCCTCGCTGTGCCATGCACCCTGCCAATTGCTGTTGTCTATACAGATGCAGCTCTTGTGGTAGTCAATAAACCGGTGGGTGCGCCAAGCGTAGCAATTCGGCATACAGATACAAATACGGTTGCTAACTTCTTAACGGCGCATTTTCCAGAAACCGCCAAGGCTGGAGCTCGGACGCTTGATGCTGGTCTCGTGCACCGTCTTGATACAGAGACATCAGGTCTGCTGCTCGCTGCACGTACATCTCATGCGTATGCTGCACTGCGCCAACAATTTCGCGATCATACCGTGGAGAAAGAATATATCGCTGTGGTGGAGGGACAGCTAAAGACGAAGGGTCGGATCGCGCTTGCTCTAGCCCCCAAAGGTGTCCATGGTCGCCGTATGCACACAGCTACTCGCGGTCAAGGACAAACGGCGATCACGTTTTACACGCCGGTGGCAGATTATACAGCTCACACGCTTGTTCGTGTAAGGATCATCACAGGGGTAAGACACCAAATTCGCGCGCACCTGGCCTCACTTGGTCATCCGATCGTTGGCGACGTCTTATACGGCGTGCAAAACGCTCAAGGAACATCGCCAACGCGCCTCTGCCTCCACGCAGAAACACTGACGTTTCGCCATCCGGCGACAGGTCAAAAGATGAAGATTTCTAGCAACCTCCCTGAAGACTTTGTTGCCGTATTGACGCGATTAGGCAAGGCAATCCCTAGCAACTCCTAGCACACAGACAGATGGCAGGAATAATCAGGCTGCAGTTTTTCCTTTAGCTTTGGCGCATGGTTCGCATAAATTATAGACGTTATTGGGATCTTCGACTAAACCTTCGTCAAGATTGTGAGCAATCTTCTTGCATTCGGCGCAAATGAAATAGATGCCTTCGATCGTCTTATTGATGCGCTCACGATTCAGCACTCGCCCTTTCAGCTTCTCGATCCGAATCCCAAGCAGCTCCTCGTAGCGCTTTTTGATTTTTCTCCGTCCCGCTTCGTCTTTTGGTAGTTCTTCTTCGTCTCCCACTTCTTCGGAATGCTCATCTTCATCAAAGAGGTTGACGTTCTTTTTCACCTTCTCCTTTTTACTCGTCCTCGGCATAGATAGGCGCCCTCCTCTAGTGGGTTGGCAAGGTGTGGTCAGTATTTTTCTCGCAGACCCAGAAAAATCCTTTCTGACCATAGCCAGCAAATTGCATGACTTTCATTTCCGCTCCCGCGCCGCAGGTCGGACACAAGCGTTTTACACGTAGAGCATCGGACTTTTGAGCAGTTTTTGCTTTTTCTGCCACAACATTTCCTCCGTGATTTTTGGTATAAAAAAGAATACCGGCAGAAGAGGCCGGCTAGAATTAGAGTATGGGATGGCTGATATCCTTGTCAAGGGTTCTTGTTGCCCTGGAGACAGCATGGTACGGTGCCGCGCAGTGCAAGTCAAACTTTTACCACAGAACAAAATTGTCACTTTCCCTGACAGTATGCGCGTCCTTGTCCTCCTCAGAAAACTTTCGCTCACGCCAGAAACGGTCATGGTTATTCGCGGAGATCGTCTTCTGACAGAAGACGAAGTGATCCGCGTTGACGATGAGATCGAGGTGCGCTCTGTTATTTCAGGTGGTGTATGAAATGCACTCGCTGCCGCGCACCAGCGGAGATCAATCTGCGGTCACATCATTCGGCTTTCTGTCGTCCCTGTTTTATTTTGTATTTTCAACGGCAGGTCGAACGCACCATCAAACGCGACCTCATGTTCACTCCGGAAGAGCGGGTTCTCGTCGCCGTCTCCGGCGGCAAAGATAGTCTTGCGTTATGGGATGTGTTGATCACGCAGGGATATCAAACTGCTGGGTTGTACCTCGACCAAGGCATCGGCGAGTATTCCATTCATTCTTGCGAGAAAGTTGAACAGTTCGCCACGCTTCACAATGTACCGCTGCAAATCGTCTCCTTAGAAATAGAAGCCGTGTCAGTGCCGACGGCGGCGCAGTTTACGAATCGTGTCCCTTGTGCGGCATGCGGTCTGATGAAGCGACACTTTTTCGACCAGTACGCGATCGACGGCGGCTTTCCCGTGCTGGCGACGGGCCACAACCTAGATGACGAAGCAGCACGATTGCTCGGCAACGTGCTGCACTGGCAAACCGAATATCTCGCGCGAGAGAAGCCCGTCTTAGAGCCGACCCATGCTCGGTTCGTTCGCAAAGTCCGCCCCCTCTACCGCACGAGTGAACTGGAAACTGCGGTCTACGCTTTCTTTCGCGGCATTGATTACATCATTGAAGAGTGCCCCAATAGCGGCGGCGCCACACAACTCTTCTACAAAGACATATTGAATAAACTGGAAACGCAAATGCCCGGGACGAAATTAACCTTTGTCCAGGAGTTTGTGCGTTCAGCGCAACCGCTCTTTGTGGCGCCAGACGGAACTCCGCCCCGAGAGTGCGAAGTCTGCGGCATGCCTTCGTTCGCTCCAGTGTGTTCCTTTTGTAGACTTGTGCAAGAAGTCGAACGCAAACGGGAAAAACACATTGCGCCATTGCGCCATTGAGCCACCGGGAGATGGCGCGTTATTCACTATGCGTTCTCAATGACCTGATGTACTCATTCGCCCATACCTTTGTCTATTCCTGAAAGTCTCATACCACACATGTCAGAGTCAAACCACGCTCTCCTTCGTCCCGGAGAAGATGTCCTTTTCGTTGACAACAAAGACCGCGAATACCTCCGCACCCTCAAGCCGGGACGGCGGATTTCTCTCCATAAAGGCTCCTTCCAAGCAGAGCAGATCATCGGCCTGCCTGAAGGCAGCTTAGTATACACGCCGAACAATGAACCGTTCCGCATCTTCCGCCCTACGTACGCCCACCTCATTCCCAACCTTCCCCGCAAAGCACAAGTGATTTATCCGAAAGACACGGCGGTCATGCTGCTGTGGGGCGATATCTTTCCCGGCGCTTCAGTCGTGGAAATTGGCTCCGGTCCCGGGGCCTTAACAATCGCTCTGCTCCGCGCGATCGGTCCAACTGGAAGACTTATCACAGTTGAGATCAGGGAAGATCATTGTGAGATGGCGCGCGGGAATGTGGCGCGCTTCTTCGGCGAGGCCCCGAACTGGTCTCTGCAACTGACTGACGCTTACGAAGGATTTACCGCGCAAGATATTGACCGCATCCTCATCGACCTTCCAGAACCCTGGCGCATTCTGCCGCACGCGGCCAAAGCCTTACGCTATGGCGGCGTCTTAGTGGGGTATATTCCCACGGTTGTCCAAGTAAAGTCGCTCGTAGACGAACTCCGCGCCCATCCAGGTTTCGACGGCATTGAAGTCATGGAAAACCTCCATCGATACTGGCATGTCAAAGACCTGTCCGTACGCCCCGAGCATCGTATGGTCGCCCATACTGGCTTTATCATCATTGCCCGTCGGGTTCCGGAAGAGGTTGCGATTCCACCGCTGCCCCGTGAGCCCAAAACCACAGAAGAGCAAGAACCCGAAGTCTCCGAGGCCGCAACAACGGATAGCGAATTCCCAGAAGCGGACTCCTGAAGTCGCCAGGGCAAAACCCTCCCCTCCTCATAGGAGCAGCTCCAAGGTTATGCTCCTATGCATAAGATAAGGGGGACGACTTTCTCCCTTGATCTGCTATCGTAAGCAGCCATGCAGCGCCGTATCATCCATCTCGACATGGACGCATTTTACGCGGCGATTGAGCAGCGGGATTTTCCCGAGCTGCGGGGGAAACCTCTGATTGTCGGCGGCAACAGCGCCCGGGGCGTGGTAGCTACCGCCTCCTATGAAGCCCGTCCCTATGGCGTGCGCTCCGCTATGCCGATGGCGCAAGCGCTCAAGCTCTGTCCACACGCAATCGTCGTTCCACCTCGGCGTGAGCAATATCTGGCGGTCTCACATCAGATCTTTACTCTCTTGCGGTCATTCACGCCTTTGGTCGAACCACTGTCTCTTGATGAAGCGTTTCTTGATGTCACTGCAAGTGCGCAGCTCTTTGGTCCAGCGCGCGAGATCGCCAAACAGATCAAAACGCGCATTCGTGCAGAGACCCAACTTACCGCTTCCGCAGGCGTCGCCCCGAACAAATTTGTGGCCAAAATCGCCAGCGATATGCAGAAGCCTGATGGTCTTGTAGAGGTGCAAGCGGAAGAGATTTTGTCGTTCATTCATCCATTACCAGTAACACGCATCTGGGGAGTTGGTCGTGTCACTGCGCAGACCCTCCACGGGATGCGAGTGCAAACGATCGGAGATCTGGCGCGGTTCAGTCGTGAGACGCTGGTCGCGTGCTTCGGGGCGCATGGGGAACAGTTATTCAACCTTTCCCACGGCCTCGACGATCGAGCCGTTGATCCAGACCAAGAGGTCAAGTCGCTCGGAGAAGAAGAGACATTCGTAAAAGATCTTGTCCTTGATGAAGATGTGTATACAGTCTTACTTCGGCAGGCCCAGACGGTGGCGCATCGGTTACGGAGTCGACGGTTAGTGGGGCGCACGATTACCGTCAAGATCAAGCTCGCCGAGCCGCTCGGCGAAGGACGCTACCGCGCCTACACTCGGAGCTCTACCCTTCCCGCTCCAACAAGTGACGATCAAGAAATCTATCGCACTGCCATCTCATTGTATCGCGCCGTACCACGCCACGGCGTCAACGTGCGGCTCGTCGGCATTTACGCGAGCAGTCTTGAACCGGAAGGACACACTGAACAACTTGATCTTTTCACTCCCGCGCCCCAGCAGCACGACAAACGCCGGCGCCTGGGACAACTCCTTGACCAACTTACTGCACGTTACGGAGAAAATGTCATCCGCCTTGGAGAAACCCGTGCGACCTCTCCTACTCGTCCACGCGACCCAGGCTCCTTCCGTAAAGAAGAAATTGAGCAAGCGCCAATGCCTGAGAAGAAAGCACGCTGAAGAACTCGTCGCTTTTCGCTTTCTGTAAGAAATACGGAGCGAACGCGTGGCGGGCGGCAACATGGAACTCGCCGCCACGCCTCTTCTCAAATCTCACACGGTTAGCTCGTAAGCTGCCCAGCCGCTAAGCCCTCGACAGTCGCTACGCCGAGAACGTTCTCGTCCTTGTCGAGAATCTCGAAAAGGCGGCCGTCTGCTGACTGCATGCTGAAGAAGAGCAAGGAGCCTGCCGGCCCTGCATATTCCATGTGCGCCTCGCCATCAGGGGTTCGAGAGTAGTGTCCAGGCTGACGTATTTTATGGATCGTTTGGTCAGCGGTTGTTTCAACGACGTGGTGCTCACCCTCAAGGACGAGCGTGGTGGTGCTTCCAAGGTGTCGATGGAAGTGGCAATACGAATCAGGCTCCCATTTGACGAGAAAGTCTAGGCCGCCAACTTCTGGTCGTACGCCAAGTATGGCCAACCAGTAGTTGATAGAGTAGTCAAATTCGGGTCCGCCTTCGATATGCGTCCATTTGAGGTTGTTAAGGTTGAATCCAGAAATTGGACTGGATGGTAATGTCATAACAGCGGCCATCAGAGGTTCCTCCAAGCAATTTTAGGGCGGATAGTACCACGCCTTCTATCTAGGGTGCAATATCGACTATACTGGCCATCACATCTTCGAGACATCTTTTTCTGTTGCCAGCACAGTCACGAGCGAGTATAGGTTGAGAGTGTTCATCTGTTTCGGTCCAGACGCCTTGTCCGCTGGGCAAGGTATCGCCATAACAAAGGAGGGCATCCCGTGAGAGTTATTGATGGAGATAGTCATTTCATAGAACCCTTGGACCTATTTGAGCGCTACATCGACCCTGCGTATCGGGGGCGCGCTATGCGGGTCGGGACAGATACAAACACTGGCGCAAAACAATTCCTCATCGAACAGCACCCGATGAAAATTTTCGACGTGGAAGCTTTTCTCGGGGCAGTCGTTGGCTACGGTCAGAAAGAAGTGGGCCGCGATCTGAGTAGCTTTGATCGTTACCACTATTACGCGACCGATTGGCAGGACATGGACAAACGGGTGCAATTTCTTGATGAAGAAGGCATGGAGAAGCAGGTCATTTATCCGACCCTTGGTCTGTTTTGGGAAGGTGAGGTGGATGATCCCGCTCTCGCTGATGCGCACTGCCGAGCGTACAACACGTGGATTTTTGAGCTGTGCACAGGCCATAAGGATCGTTTGTATCCGGCGGCGCATATCTCGCTGCGCGATCCTCAGTTGGCGGTGCGGGAGATGGAGCGAGTGGCAAAGCTCGGAGGACGGACGATTTTCGTGGCGGCCGCTCCTATTCAAGGTAAAAGCTTTGGCGAGCCAGAGTTTGACCCCGTCTGGGCCGCAGCACAAGAGCTCGACCTGAGTATTGGCCTTCATCTGGTGGGACATGCCCATTACACCGGCAGTGAGTGGTACCGTCACCGAGACCCCGGGTTTATGTACCTGACAATGAACATCATCCAAGATCCCCGTCAGGCGGTGACCACCATGGTGTACGATGGAGTTTTTGAGCGATTCCCTCAGCTCCGAGTGGCGACTATTGAAGCCATGGTCGGCTGGGTAGGAGAGTGGCTTGAGCGAGTTGATTATCGCTACAAGTACATGGGACACACCTCGCAGATGAAACATTCTGCGCACGAGTATTTTGCCCGTAATATCTGGGTGAACGCAGACCCCGAGGAAAAGATGTTTCCACTGATGGTGCAATTCGCAGGCGATGATCGCTTTTTCATTGGCTCGGATTATCCACATGCGGAAGGCTTCGTGCAGCCGGTACAAAAGGCTCGGGACATACTGGCAACCCTACCAGCAACCTCGGTGAACAAAATTCTTGGAGATAATGCCGCCAAGTTCTATCGTATTTGATCATATTTGCAGGAGACGAGCTTTAAGATGATGGTGATGAACAGGGCTAACGCATTAAAACGGCTCTCCCAGCAGCACCTTAAGGAGGTAGTCAGGATTGAGGGCACAGGCCAGACGCTTGCGCGGCAGGCTTTTGGTGGTGGGCTCTTGGCGTAAGAG
>JACXTT010004389.1_pt1 | contig 20972 bp, 31 predicted proteins | sample 9270951 | NCBI WGS metagenome assembly JACXTT01 (sample SAMN15532306, study PRJNA645909) | rock metagenome | isolation source: weathered quartz diorite | place: Puerto Rico | collected 2017-06-21
CTTGAATCGTAGACCCCATACCATCGATTGCCGCTCACACATCCACTGATGAGATCGTGCAGTTTGCTGTTCTTGATAGTCCAATTACTCGCCTGCACAAAAAAGGCGTGGTACCGGAACCCCGTCACTTCGACATTGTCGATGACCCAATTATCCGCCCCCACCATGTAGTTTCCGGCGATGCTGTTATCGCCAGGAGTCGGATTCACGGGCGAATTGGTGCCCAATTCCTTGAGATCTTTTAGGTAGAACCAATTCGTGATCGCAATCGCCGACTGCCCCAGCGTAAAGGTAGGGGCCCAATTCGGGATTTCGCCGTTGTAGCCAGAGATGAGGGTGTAGTTCCCGGCAGAACAGCCCTTGCCTGTCAGGACGATTCGATCCGTGTAGACCCCACCGAAATACCGAACATAGAGGGTGTCGCACGAACCCGTGGCCGAGACGGCTGAGGCCAGCGTCTTGTACGCATCCCCGTCAGACCCCGTACAATCGTGATTCGTTTTGTTGTAATTCCCCGACGTGCAATTACTGGAAAGTGCCCCATCGGCAAACCGAACCGTGGCGAACACATTCCAGGGGGAAAGGAGGATGAGCAAGATCACCAGCAAGATCATTGGATCCTCCGGTGAAACTGCCCCATCTGGCCAGACGTGAGATCCGACGCGCTCCAGTCATCGAGCTTACAATCAAAGACGGCGCTCGCATTGCTCGTATAGGAAATCCCGGCGTACATGTTACTGGCGATCGTGGCGTCTGTGGTCGGGCCAATCCTGAGAACACCGTTGACATAGGTGCTGATATTGGATCCGCTGGCATAGATCCGCACGACATCGTTATTGACGGGATCGGTCCCATTGCTGGCAAGCGTGGTGAGCGTGCCGCCGCTCCGCAGAATCGTTTCGTACTGGGAATACGCCCCAGCTGAATGCACCGCCGCCGCCCCGTAGAACGTCCGGGTGGCCGTGTTGTCTTTCCGGATGGTCGGCCCACACCGCGCCGTGCCACCCGCATCACTGTTCTCTGAAATGAGTGTGGCTTGTGCCCAATGATCCGCACTCGCGAGGGCACTATCGGCGCGAGCATCATTGCCACCAGTTACGGCGACGGCTGCTCGGCTACTCGCAATGGACCAGCCGGTCCCGTTGTATTCCGTCCAGCTCAGGACACAGGTCAACGAGGCATTGTCAGCGCAATTCCATGTTTCGGTTGCGAGCGTGGTGGCCCAGGCCACTATCGGCTCAACGGTATAGTGATAGGCGAGGTAGACGGCTCGTTTCTGCGCATTCCAGAGATCCGCGACAGCACCGTTGTCCTCGAACGGAACCCACCCCGTCTTCTGGTAGATGGGAATCTGATCACCGAGGTAGATTTGAATCTTGCCATCTGAACCAGCGACCAACTTCCCGCTATCAACGAGGAGTTCCTTGAGAATGCCGGGGACCGTCGTGGACGAGACGGAGATGGACTTCCCCAGCGCGGTAACGATATCCGTCCGGACCTTGGCCGTCAGGGGATCATTCAGTGCTTTACTGAGCGGAACGAGGCCGGCCACGGCAGGCATCGCACTCGCCCGGCAGAGCGCCACTCCCGCCGCCTTCGTCGGATCAGGCCGAAGTCCGACGCAAGACACGCCCGTATCCAATCCACGGGGGAGGAATGGCGTAAGATCACTGCCGTCCCCATCGTAGGGTGCGAGATAGAGATCTTCCGCCTGGACCACTGGCCCCAAACAGAGGAGCGCGAACAGTATCGTGGCAATTCGTGTCATTAGAACGTATTCCTCACCCAGAGGCCGACCCGTTCGACCGTCAGAGCCGCGCTGAGAGAATCGCTCGCTTCCGTCCGGTTGCGGAAGAAGCGCACCCGCATGAGTTCATTAGGATCGCACCCGGTAATCGTGATGCTGGAGATGGTTTGGCGGTTCGGTCGGCCTGAAGTGCCGGCCGCCGCCGTCACCACGGAGGCGGTATTAAACGACGCATCGTCGGCTTCATCGTCGGCGTAGCACTTGGTCTGAAATTGGAAGCGCGCATTACCGGTGCCCGTCGTATCCCACCAAATAACCGCATCGATGTTGCCCGTGAACCCTGGCGGGAGATCACAGGTCATCTGCACGCCGTAGTCCCCGTCCGAATCGGGGAAGGTCAACACCGCACTTCCGCGATTGGTGCCTGATCGCGCCGTCAAAGTCGGCGCTGTGGAGAGCGGATCTTTATTCCACACGTTATAGGCCGCCGAGTCCGCTGGATTGATTGCGGCCAGATCTCCCCCACAGAGCTTGTAATAGAGCTTGATGTTATTACCGCTTCCCTCACCATCGACCGTGAGATTGCTCACCGCTCCTGTATCGTTGGAGACCGTGAGGATCGGGGTGCCGCTGTTATTTTGAATCTCATATTTGTGCGTGGCCCCGAGCTTCCGAATGTAATCGCAGGCGTTCTGCACATTCGCCACGACACAGACCCACTGAAACGAGCCGCTTGAGAGCTGGGCGAAGTCCGCGCCGCTGGTGGACTGCCCACCAGATCCGCGAATCTGGATCGGCTTCCCTTCGTCGACTCCGGAAATGATGTTCCCGCTCGTTTGGTCATACGCGCTCTGCAAGGTCGCGCTGGCGACAATGAAATTATTCACTGGGCCCCACACCGAGCCATTCCACCAACAGAGCGTGGTAAACGAACCTGCGCTAGCCGCACAGGTGCCGACTGCGCCATCGGATGTCAGGAAGAAAAGATCGTAGGTCGTCGGTGAACCGGGGAATGCTGATCCTTTCGGGATCGCGTTCGCGGTTGTGGCTAAGATGCCCGAGGTCGGCAAGGTGACATTGGTCGTGCCGGTCGTGGTGAGCGTGACGGAATTCGATCCAGAGAGCGCGAAATTCCCCGGCAAGGTGAGCGTCCCTGTCGTCGTCGAGATCGCGTTGGCCCCGCCGTTGATCACGACGGCTTTGTTGGCGTTGCCCGAGAGGGTCGGCAGTTTGGCAAAGCCGGCTTCAATCAGATCTAATTCGGCCCGCATCGCCGCTGAGGAGCCGAGCGAGCCCGGTTGCGGGAAGGTGCCATGATCGTAATACGGATTCGCCGCCCACAAGCCAGCCGCCAGGACTAAGGACCCAATGAGCCAGAACAGGAGTAGATGTTTTTTCATCCCCGTGTCCGTCGTGTCAGGTTGTAGTGCGTGACCAGCGAACTAAGCGTGAACGGATAGACGAAATCCGCCGAGCCCGACACGATCATCTGAACGGCTTCCGACTTGCCCTTAATGTCGACTTCCGTCGGGCTGAGCGTGACGCCGTCCCAGACGAAGTTGTCCCAGACAAAACTGTCCCAGTTGGCGGAGGCGGAAAAGTCGCTCGCGTAGACGTTCGAATCAGGCTGGAAAATCAGGGACGATCCATAGCTGAGCCGATAGCCCACTGAGAATTCCGCGTAGTAACTGGACTGTACTTCCAGGCTGCCCCGGCGAAACTGTTTCTTGATCCGTGGCGCCTTCATGAAATTGACGTTGAGATAGAAGTAGTGATTGATGGCTTCCCCGTCGAAGGACGACCCCCGATCTAATTGGTAGACCGTGCCATCCTGTCCGCCGGCAAAGGTTTCCTCGTTCCCGCTGGAGTCTTCGGCGTTCCATACACAGGAAAACGGATGTGTGAAGGCCATCGGCATCGCGCCGATCATCTTCCCGTTGACGATGCTCACGTAGAGCGCACTGCCATCCGAGAAGAAGAGCCGGAACTGGCTGCGGTCCTTACTGACACAACAGCCGATCGCAATCTGCTTGCGCTGATTTAAGAAATCGTCGATGTTGGCCGTGAGCGTGGCCGTCGTGAAATTCCCAAAGCGATTCGCCGCCGCGAGACTCCCGACGCCTCGATCGTCGAAGGTGTAACTCTGGTCGAGATTGGCCTGCATGTAGGGGAGCGAGCCCGTCATCGAAGGGAGCGCGACATACTTAAAGTCCGCGGCGCTCGTGCCGTAGAGCACGCCCGTACTATCCCGGCCGAAGACTCCAAGCGCGGCTGTATCTTGATTGCCTGGCTGCACCAGCATCCCTGCAATCTCATCGCCCGTCGCGACCTCGAAGGCCCCCCCGGTGACGGCATCGAAGATGTAGGGAGTCCCTGGCCCAGAACCGACAATGGAGCTCCCGAGACCAAAGAGCAGATGGAGATGATGGCCCCGCACAAATTTTGGCGTATCTTGAGCCGCCTTCGTTTCAATCGGAACAAAGGTGTCCCCATCAAATTCGAAGCCGCGGTTCACCCCATCAGCGCCATAAATCCGACGGGTCGTGAGTTGACCTGCAAAGTTGTAGAGATCAAACTGATACCGGCCGTTTGGCTGCAGGACGATCTGCGTCTGAATCCCGGCGAGCACCACATGGACCCCACCCGCCGTCGCAGCCCCCGCTACAAAGTTGAAGAACGGATTCGGGATGCGAATAATAAACCGCCCATTCGCCGTGCCAGCCAGCCAGGATCCGCTCTCAAGGACGACCCGCTGAATCGGCCAATCCGCCGAGCCTTGCACCAGATGATTGCCATCGACGGGCGTTCCCGCGCCCCCACCGGTAAACCGTACTTCATAATCCAAGACGACTTCGTTCCAGGCAGACGGTTGCACTCCGGCAAACTGCCATGAGGTGCCGATCTGGGTGGCGACGTAGAGCTTCGCGGTCAGTCCATCCGTCGCATTCCGGAAGGCGTAGACCTTCCGCACACCGTTGAAAACGGCGCTCACTACCCCAAGAAGCGCTCCCGATCCAGCCGGCTTCCCGATAAAGGCTCGATATCGATTGGCCGCGAGCGCCGTATATTGAGCGCTCCGCCGTGCCGTCAATGGAGTCGTGAGGTTGGTATCCGTGAGGACGCCCGCCGTAGCGATGACGCCCGTCAGGTTTCCCGCGATGTCCGATCCGGGAATGACGATGGTTTCGCCGATCTGAAAGGTCCCGAACGTGGCGGTAATGACCACATAGATTTCCCCGGCATAATCGCTCGTGATGGTGCTATCGACGTACCAGAGCGGGAACGCCAGCGCCCCCGAGGTCTGCCCTTGCAGCACGGCAGCATCCCACGAGGCGGGATAGTTGATTTGCCCCCCACTCGGCGGATGTGAGACATAATTCCACGTCAATGGTTGATCGACCCAGCTCGTAAACTTCAGAATCGAAAAGGTTGCGCTCGAGGGGGGCGAGGAGTCGGCAAATCGCTCATAGCCTCCGACCCGTTGATAGCCGCCCCCTTCTTGATTGACTACACACTGCCAATTCTGGGCATCCCGGACGTGGCCCGGTTTCAGCTTGAGATTCGGCGTTTTGAGATCGAGTCCCCCCGCAAAGACGACGATGTCGTCCTGGATCTTCGGCATCTGCATGGTCGCGAGTGGCATTACAGTCCCATCCCGACGCAGATGTGCATCTTGGGGAGTTGTTCCCGTTCGAGTTGATTGATGAAGCGGGCATAGCCCGCCGTGGCTCGCTGAAAGACGGCGCTATCGGCTTCGTATCCGCCGTAATCGATCATCGCCTTGAACACGATCCCGAGATCGTCGTGTTGGGCCGGCAGGCCGGTCAGATCGGCATCGTTCACCAGCCGAGTCGGGGCGAGGTAATAATCCCCAAGCAAGGTATAGCCCCCGAGGGGAATCGGGCCGACGACCAACCCATCGGTCGATGGATCGACCGCGACTTCACTCGGCGCGCTTTGCGTGGTGCGGTTGGCCCCGAAGAGATAGGTATCGCGCCACAAGTCGTAGCTGACTTCTTCGAGGAAGTATTCGCCAACTGTTCCGACGGACGTTACGTAGGCCCGGAAGGAATCGGGGATCCAGCGACCGAGGGTGCCGGCTGTTAGCCCGCATTGGGTCTGGCTATATTGGCCTTGTCCCGCGACGGTAGCGAAGGTGGTGGTGCGGCGGCGAAACTTCCAATCGGGGTGCAGTTCGAGAATGGCGAACCAGGCGTCCGCAATCCAGTCGGTGAGCCGCTGCGCCTCACTCTCGGCGGTGAGCCCCACGAGCGTGGTCGGACGCGACCCTGGAATCGCGCACTCCTGCTTTAATCGCTGCACCAACTGAAGATAGGTTCTGGCCATGCATTAGGCTCGGTCCGCGAGAATCTTGTTGAGCCATTCGTGTCCCGCCATGCCGCGGGGATCATGGATCACGGAGAACGGATGCTTGAGATTGGATTGGGGTTCGGTATGATTGACGACGGACGCCCCATCCTGAGGACCACCCGTACTGAAGGCCTTCACATCGGTGTGCTTACACCGAGCGAAGACTTCGACGTATTTCCGCTTAATGATGACCGGTTTATTCACCGGCACTTGATGGACCTCGATCCATCGATCGCCAATCAGGGCTTCAATCCCACGACCGTTCACTTTGCAATCGACAAACGGCGCGGCAAAGCGTTCATGGCTTTGGGAAAAGGAGATGGTTACTGCATCTTCGTTAAACGCCAACTGGTCGTAATGCGCTTTCGTAAACGACGGCCGCGCATCTTTATCGATGTGTTCGACCTTCGGGAGTGGTGACTCCAGCTCGTCGTGTTCGTCTTCGTGCGTCGAGGGCAGCTGCGCCAGCGGCATTTCACTCGTATGCAATTCCTTCTTGTGCTTCGACGCCTTGCTCTGGTTGACCTTGACGGGACTTTCGACGGCAGTGCTCATATCGGCTCCTGTTCAGGTTCGTGTCGTTTCGTGCCATCTCACGAGAGAGGGAGATCCGACGATCCCCCTCCCGTCGAGGCTGCTTAAGTGATCTGTGGTCGCGGCGGCATCCCGTCCGTGCAATCGACGATTGTGAAGGTCACGCCAGTCGGAGGACCGGAGAGATTGCTGGAGCCAAAGGTCCATGCCGATCCCGTCGACCCGACCTGTACGAGGATGTAGCCGATCGGCGCGTGGTCATTGAGCTGCGGACAGAACCATGGACCCAGGATGAAATTGCCGCTCGCATCGAGATCGACAATCTGTCCCTGTCCGACCTTCAGCGCCCCCGAGGTGTTCCGGAAGATCGTGAAGACAGAGGCTTTCCCTACGGCGACTGCCACAAAGGCCGCTCCAGTCACGATGTCCGTGGTTGGTGTGGCTTCATTCGAGGTCCCCGCTTTCTTGTAGGACTTCCCACCGATACTAAACTCCTGAGTATTAGCAGTCGTCAGCGTGGTGGTGGTCCCTGCCGCCATGCCCGCCTTGGTGAAACATTTATTCGCGTTGTAATCCGTAAAATTCGACATGGATCAACCTCTTGGTTCAGGTGAAGAGCGTTCTTTACTCAGTCGCGGCACAATTCGGCACGTTATGGCACAATCGTTGGATCAAACACTCCGATTGTGTCCCGATAGATCGCGTTGGGTACGACAGTCCCATCATCCAGCGCAGTTGTTCCGCCCACGAAATCTCCCGTGCCTGTGGGATTGATATAGACGTACCCAATCATCACAGACCCCGAGGGAATGGCCGGTAAGGTGATCGCGCCAAGGCTTGCGCCTGACATGCCCATCGCCGATGTCAAGGTCCCCGTCTTATCCATGAAGAAGGTAAAGACGTTATGGGTAGCATTGACGACAGTGCCCGAAAGAGCAGCCATATCGGTATTGGCGCCCTTAGCCACCAGTCGGCCCACCTTGTTGTCGCTCATGATGGCGTGAAAGGCGTTGGCTGCTTTGACGAGCACCGACGACCCGGACTTGATTGCCAGGCCCGGCGCATTGACCACACGATTGCCAATTCGATCTGCAAAAGCCATGAGTAGGTGCCGAAGCTCTAACCCATGGCCGATATTCAACTGACTAACCCGTTGTTTGACGGTTCCTCTCACGGCGTCACCTCCTTACAGCGACCGGGCGCCGACGTGAAATGCGGTCATCCAGCCGTTGTTTTCGAGCATGACGGCCTTCTTCCAGTAGCCCCCGACATAGCCGCGACGGCCATGTGGATCGGTTTTATCGATCTGCGAGGGCTTGATGTGGACGGGCGTGATGGCCTTGGCTCCACGGAGCGCGATCTGACTCCACGCTTCGTCGCCCATCAGGAGTCCGCTATAGACATCGATGTTTGACCCAGACTGCGAGACCAACCCTGGCGCACTGGCCACAGCCGCGCCCCCGTCCTGCCGAGAGACCATGTCGGGATGCCCGACGTAGCGGACTCGCCCGACCTTGCCGATTTCGCCATCCATCGGCTTGCCGGAGGCGTAGAGCTCTGGCCCCTTCCACCCTGGAAGGTCCTGGATGGTCACATCCAAGTCGGTATGCACGAAGGACACATAGCCGGCAGCCACTGCCGTGGTGTCGTACTTCGGAGATGCTGCGAGCATGCTGGTGATTTCTTCCGCATGGTTCGCATCGAGATCCCGGACCATCTTCCGTTGAAGGTTGAGATCTAACTCTCCTGCGACCGTCGCGATGCTGGTTCCGGATCCCCCGTAGTACACGTTGGTGCAGGCCTTGAGCGCGAGGTAGATAATCATTTCGTTGACGAGAGCGATGCGTCGACCGGTCTTCCTGACTTGCTCGGCCGGGATATCGTCCTCGTACATCTCGGCGACCTTCCGGTTGTAGCCATAGAGACAGTCGTACTCCTGCAACACGACGGTCGTATCCACGGCGGTCAGGTGATCGGGCGGACCGCTCATCCCTTCTTGCGCTTGATGCGCGACCACGAGGGCGGCAATCCGATCACCTGTCCCGTTGGCAAAAAACCTGTTGATCGTGTCGGCGTTGGTGCCTGCCGCGCCATACGGGAGATACCGGCGGCCCTTGTAGGTGTCGCTCGAATTCATGGGCATCTGTTCGATGCGGCCATGGCGAGCGAGCCGTTCGGCGCAGACCGCGTCTTTGAAGATCTTGCCTTTGAAAATCCCAATGCGGGGAGCTTGTGTCGCGTAATTCTGAATACTCATGGATGTGACTCCTTACTTATTTCTTCCCGTTAAACGCATCCATCATGTCGTCCTCTTCCGTCGGTTCCTTGCTGCCCTTCGGCACAGAGGCCGATGGCTTCACCGTGACGGCAGACGTCAATTTCTGTTGGCGCGTGGAGGGGGTAGCGGTCGAATTCGGTTTCGGTGTTTGCGCTTTCTTCCAGTCGTTGAACTTGTCGATCGAACGACCGATGACGACGGAGCTATACGAGTTGAGGACCTTCTCGCCGTAGCCGTTCGGTTGCGTGGCGAGCCAGCGTCGATAGTCGGTATCTGGTGCCGTGCCTCCATCGGCCACGTCTTTATCGGGTAAGCCGATCGTCTCTCGCCAGCCGGGATGGGTTTCGTCGAGGTCTTCCCGACATGCGAGACTGCGTTGACGAACGAACTTCTTTTCCGCGGCGGTTTCGGCAGTCGTACCTGCATCTTTCAAGAGGTTTGAGGTGAATTCATGCGAGAGGCCGGCGAGCTCCAGTTCATCCAACACTTTGTTGATGACCTTGAGTTGCGCATCGGCAAACTCCGGGTAGTCCGTCCCGAACTCCCCGAAATCCTCTCGTTTCACCCGCACCTTCTGGCCGGCAGGTGTCCGGGCTTGCGCCTTCAGGACTTGCTCCACCAGGCCCATGCGGCCCTGCACATCGTCGGAGTATTTCTTGTGTTTGCTCTCCAGTTCCTCGATCCGCTTTAACGCGGACGCGAAGTCCACCACTGGGGCCTCTTGCGTGGCCGACGGTGTGGGGTCCGAGGCAGGCGGTTCCGTGGTGTCAGGTTTCGCAGGTTCATCAGGAGTCTCCGTCAGCGAAGTCGTCGACGGAGCATCTGAATCACCTTGAGCGAAGCCCGCGAGGAGATCGGCCTCTTCGGCCTCAGCTTGCTCGTGGGTCGCCGGCTCATCGAGTACGGCGGTAGCCTGAGTCATGAACCTTCCCCTCAGTTAGGAGATCTTGATGATTCAGCGATACCACGGGCCTCTGCGGAGGGCGGTGACAGGAGTAACAACGGTGACAGGAAATCTAGCGGAGGATCTTTTGGAGCTCTTGTCGTGGGATTTTGAACGGCCGGATCTTGAGAATGGTTTGAATCTTTCCGGCTTCTATCCACTGATAGACGGTCTTTCGTGAGACGTGACAGATCTGGGCAACTTCGGACGGCCAGAACCAGGTGCGATCGGTCTCGAGAAGATTCATGATTGCCCTTGTCGACACTCTTGCCTTCCATCGAACTGTGGATATTCCTGCAGTCGCTCAATGAGCTGGCCGACGGTCATTCCGTAAACCCCGTCGACGGCATCGTGACGCCTGGCTTATCCAACTGCAAAAAGGCTTTCACCTCAGCGATCTGCCCGATGAGGTGCGCCCGCCAAGGTTCCGGCTGCATCGCGTCGTTCTGCATGCGTAGCGCAGCTAGCCGCTCCTCATAATGCGCCTTCAGCTTCTGCCAGAGATGCGATTCTCGCTCGGCGTTGGTGAGTTCCATTCTTCAAAGTCCTTTCTCAGCCGCTCTTGAGCTAACATAATTGCTGTGGTTCGCGGGGTAATCGCGGGCATCCCATTGAGATACCACCACACAAACTTTTTCCTCATTTTCTTTAACTGTTTTAGATATTGCTGTAGTTGCTCGCGGGTCATTGCGGCAATCAACTTATTCGGGATGCTCAATGATTCTTCCTTGGTCATCGCTGACACGCCTCCTATCGCTGAAACGCTTCTCCATTTGGTGCTCGCCCTGCTGGCTCTGTCGGCGGCGTCATCACTTGCTTCGCATGCTGCGTTTGCAGCGAGATGTTCTGTTGGACCGAGAGCTCCATCGAGGTCTTGGCGAGTTCCTTCTTCGCGTCTTCCAGGGAAATTTGCCGATCGTTCGAGTAGCCCAACAGCTTCGCTTGATAATCGAATTGGGCAATTTGTTGCCGGATCTGCAGCTCTTGCATGTTGTACTCATGCTGCATCTTCGCCTTTTCCATCTCGACCTGCGCCCGCATCTTCGCGACCGTGACTTCGGGCGGCTCGGGCGGCGGTTGCTTCTCCAGATTTTGAAGCTCGGTGGGGGTGTACTGGATAGCCTTGATGTTCAGACGATAGCCGCGCCACATCTCTTCAATGAGCTTCATGGGATTGATCCCAAACATGCGTTGGCCTTGGAGCAGCATCGGCGAAAACTTCTCGTAGACTTGCCGCTGGAGATACCGATCGAGCAGCACCGTCGAGCCGCGGGCAAAGATCTTCAGATCACCCTTTTCTTCGAACGGTACGCTATCGTCCAACATGTGCCATTCGTAGTGCTGGGTCACACACGGCACGATAATCCCTTGATCGTGATTGATCGCCACGTCGCGCAGCATCTGATTGGCGTTGGAGTCTTGCAGTTCCGTAGCCCCTAACGTGTCAGGGGTCGTTTTCCCGGACCAGCCTTGGGTGACGAGCGGGATATTCGTGGTCTCTTCGTAGAGTTTGATGCCGTATTCGATCAACCAGGACAATTGGGCTTGTGCGTTGGGGAGCTGCACGACCGTGAAGGCCTTGCGGATATCATCGATCATCGTCCCGGCTTTTCTCCGCCAGAGCTTGATCGCTTGAATCTTCCAATCGTTCCGCTCGCCGTCGACCGGAACCGGCTCAATCTGATCCATGTCGACAATCAGCTGCATGCCAGCGGAGTAGCCGGCATTATCAATCAACCGACGGGTTGCCGCATTGATGATCCGTTGCGCCGGCATGCCCTGTTCGGGAATCCCGATCCCCGTCCAGTGCCCTTCCCGATCCAGCCACTTGAAGGTGTGATAGGGATACTTGCCAGTCTTCTCGTTTGGCTGCTGGACCATCTGAATAATTTCGTCATTCACGATCGTCCCCTGTACGAAGACATCATGGAGTTGATCGTCGTCCTGGTCCGCACCAAGAGGAACCGGATTATTCAGATCTTGTTGGATGAGCTGAAATTCTTGCTGAGTGAGCGTGCCGTAGAAGTACCACCCTTGATAGGGCTGCTTCTCAATCTGATTTTCTGTGGGATGGTTCGTATCGTCGTCAATCCGTTTCGGGGGCTGAGAGAGGATCTTCGCAATGGCTCGCTTACTGTAACCCGGCATCTTGGCTTTCCGCTGGAGCCGTGAGCGCGAGAGATCGGCTCGCTCCCAGATGTACTCGCCGTCCTGAATGTCTTCGCCACAGCCTGGGTCAGGAAAGAGATTCTTGACCGAGACGCACTCCACAACCGGCGTGATATCTTCCTTCACTTCGACGACCGTGACATTCGTCTCTTGGCCAGTTGCGGGATCTTTCTGTTTGTAGGCCACGACGGTTCGGGAGATGTCAGGAATCGGGCCCTTCAGGACTCCCGTGCCCAGCCGACCTCCATCGGCAATACAGCGCCGATCCTTCACGATAAACCGCCCTTCGACCATCTGATCATGAATCCGTTTCGCCGCCGCTTCTGCACACTCGACCGCATGCTGCATCTTCTCGGCAGCGATATCGGCGTAGGTCAGGGGTTTGCCGGGAGCCTGGGACGCATCGGCGTCGGAGCCTGGCTGCAGTGGAAGAGGATTCTCTGGTGTGCCGCCGGTTCCTGGATCCAATTCCTTCGGGGTCGGATCGCGTTCCAGCGGAACCCCGTTTTCTTTGACTTGATCCGTATTCTGCAGCTGCTTGACCAGTTCCGGAACCGGCGTCGGCTCCATCCCAAACGGACGCTCATCCGGCGCCAGCAAGAGCTCTTGAACCTTCGCCACTCCGGCATTCGTATACCGACGGGTAAAGGGAATGAAGATGCAGGACTTTGTATCGTCGCGCTTATGATCTTGCGAGAGCCCGCCGTCCACGCTCAGCGGCTTGTACCATTTCGTCGCGGCATTGAATTCGTGCCGGTTCGCGTTATCCATCCCGAGATAGGCTTCTTCACAGTATTTCCACACATCCTCAATCCCGCTCTTTTTCCGTCCGTCAATCGCTTCCTTCCGTTTATCAAGGAGGACCTTGCCGATCGCGTCGAGCTGCGCCTGATAGGCCTCGTCTTCGCCTTGGCGAGCGTCATCGAGGGCTTGCTGGACGGACTCTGGAAGTTCAATGTCAGCGAGTGCGGGATGCATAGTTCGGTTCCTTTCACGGCCCCCAAAAGAAAAGCGGGATCCTGGCTGGTCGACCAGAACCCCGCTTCTCTTTGGCTGTTGCCGTCTCTGAGTAGCTAGCTCAGAGACTGGGCTGTACGAGTGATCTAATTCAACGCTTTCATTCCTCCATCCTCACAAACCGGAGCAACGTCGATAGTGCCACCACGAGTACGATGAGCGCGAGAAATATCTTGAAGAACCGATAGCCGATCGCGTCGACCTGATGCGTCTCATCGGTGATAATCGATTTTGTCGAGAGATACGCCAGGCACCCCATCCAACCCGCGAAGCAGAGTACCATGACAGTCACGACCACGTTCAGCAGGAGTGTCAGCGAATCCATTACAGCGGCCCCATCCCGGCATCGTGCGATAGACCGTATCCCGCACTCATCGCCTCTTGTCGGCCCGACCATTCGTCTTCGTTCGAGAGCCGATCGGCCACCAACGCCAGATAGCGCGTGGCATCACAGCCGTGCTCATACTCGTCGGCAATCGGATGTTGCGGCTCCCCTTGCCGCGGGATCGCATACCGATACCGCTTCCAGCATTCCATCAAGCGCGCCGTGTTGTGATAGTTCAGGCCGGGTAAAAGCGAGCCAGGCTTCTGCTCACCGCCATCGACCCGATAGATCACGGGGATGAGTTCATCGCCGCCCTTGTGGACGTAGATGCGCGGGAAGGTCTGCCGAAGGATATTGACGCCACGCTCTTCAGGGACTTCCGGAATGCCGTTCTCTCGGGTCCGCACACGCCGTTTCGCGTTCTTGAGGATCTGAAAGTCTGACATCCCGGTTTTACGCTCTTCAGCATAGGCATCATGCGGAATCCAGTCCCAGCCCCAGTTGAGGGACATGCTATTCAATAAGGCGGCCCATTCATCGATCCGCACATGCGTCCCTTCAAGGTAGCCGATAATCCGCAACGCTCGCTTGTCGCTCTGGACCAAGATGATCGAACAGATGTTCCAGCCCATGTCCCAGATCGTGTGCACTTTCAATCGAGGATCGTAGGGACATGGCGCATACCGTCCATTCCGCACCAGATCAGTCACTTCCCGGACATAGATGGCGCCAGAGGCCACCGTCTTCGGCTTGCCTTCCCAAATACACTCATACTCTTCTTTCGTTTCGGTCTTCTGGAATTGGAGCCGCTCTTTCTCCATTTCGGCAGAATGCCAGGGATTATCTCGCCAGGTACTTTCCACCACGACCGCATCATCCGGCGGATTCACGACGAATCGTTGATAGGTTTCGTCGGTCTCGAGCTCTGGATTGAACGTCACCCAGATTTCAGAGCCCGACACCCGAAAGATGGTCGGGGTCAGGATGTTCCAAGAACGCTTGGTAACCGATCGCGCCTCTTCGACCCAGGCCTTCGTGCAGCCCTCGTAGGACTTGATTGATTCTGCAGTGAGGTCGGAAAGGCCGGCAAAGAGGAACTTGCTATCGTGCGGACCGAGGATCACGTCGACTTGCACATCGAAGAGATGCGAGAGGCCCAGCTCTTTGATTTGATCGGCCAGGAGTTGATGGACGGATTCCTTCAGCGTCTTCTGGACTTCCCGAGTACACAAGACGCGTTCATGTTGGACCGTCGCCCAATACAGCAGGGCTCTCGCGTATTGCCAACTCTTGAGACCGCCGCGGCCGCCGTGCGCAACTTTATACCGATGAGGATACAGGAGGAATTCGAACTTCTCATGCAGCTGCATGCAGGACTTCGTCGCTTCCATGGTCGCGGTCATCGCGGGGCCGCTCCCTTGACGAGTTCCACCGTGATGTGATGCTTGATGGGGTCGCCCTCGGTCCCTTCGACTTTCGTGGGCATCTTACTATGCACATACGGCGCACAGTCTTTCGCGATCTCCGCCGCCTTTTTGAGGAAGTCTAGTTGGACGACAATCTTGTCATCGACCTTGACGATCTTGCTCCCTAAGATTGCCCCCGCCTCCAGGAAGGCGTTCATCGCCTTGACCATGACATCCAGTGGGGCCAGCTCTTTCATGCGTTGACGAGTCGCTGCACTCGCAATGAACGGCAACCGGTTCTTCTTGTGGGGGAAATAAGCCCCTTTCTTTCTCCCCGCTCCTGGTCGTTTCCCACCGCTTGGCATTTTGATTATTTTGATTTAAGACTTTGCAGTATTAAATGAATCTAACTTTCTCACTGATGCCGACGATACCGCACTGACCACACATGCACCCCAAACCGATACACGCCTTTATTTTTTGGTCTCATTCCGACTCTCTCCGTAACTGCCATCCACAGCGATCCTCTGAGGCGAGGCGCTGCGCTTTCACACTGAAGAGACAGGCAGAACACAGCTGTTCATTGAATGGCAGCCAATCTCGGCAGAGAACGCAATAGCGTGGATCCACCTGCATCATGGAATGCTCAACACGAACAGAAAAAAACCAAACGCCAGGATACAATCTGCTATCAGCAAAACCGGCAAACACGTCTTTCTGTAAATAAAGTCCGAGATAGAAACAATTATTCCCAACGCGATAAGCGCATAGATGATAACTGCAAAGTTAGCCATCATACATTCCCGTTCAGTGTGTTGATCTTTTCCCTTGAGATGACCACTGGTTTCTCGTAGGCTCGCGTCATCAAGGCATCGCTTACCGCCGCACAGACGCGCTCCAATTCCCCGTGGGCTCGCATGCAGGCTTCATGGGCGGGACTGCCCTGGACAAAGCCTGACCTCGTCGGAAGATATCGTAGGTGAAACCGGATCGCGCCGTTCTCATCACGAAACCGCATAAACGCTTGCGTCTCGAGCTCGGGCAGGCTCGCTTCGGCTTCGTGAAGCACAATCAGGGGTTCCGGAACAGCTTCTCGGATGGAGCGCACATATTCTTCGAGGATACTACAGACTTGATGGGCGCGGCTTCGAGAGTTGACCCCGCCAATAAAGACGGCATTACAAGAGAATGTTGAATCTGGATGATCGGCGAAATTCAACCTCGCTTCGGACATAAGGCCCCTTACAGATCTCGCAGAATCTCTTCGTGTTTAGTTCTGTTAAACGCAGCGCCCGGCTCTGTTCGTCCGGGCGCCATTCTCATCACCACTTACTGCGCGGGAGCAGGTGCAGGACTTGGAGTCGGAGTGACGGAATCCTTCACTTCCGGCACGCCCGCACTGATCCCCACCGCCACCGCTTCCGCTGCATGGACTTCCACATCCAAGGTGCCAGTAATCGGACGCACGCCTTCACCCAGGTCCGCATCGGCCGTCACGTTAACTTGCGCGGTCCCGAGGGGCCCGACGGTCGTAATGACCACGCTCATGCCATCAACGGAATTGGTTAAGGCGAGCAGATTCGAATCTGACACGCTCCACTGGGGCACGCCATCGACCTTCGCCGGATTGCCGGCTGCCGTCTTAAACACCACGGACAAGGTACACTTCTGCTCATCGGTGAGAATTAACGACATGGAGCTCTCCCTTCTGTTTGGGTTCGACCGGCCCAATCGTAAATAGCACCTGCCCGGATGGGACCGGCGTATGACATCCAAGCAACCGACACCAGGTCTGGCGCCACCAATTTGAGAATCCCTGTATCATGCTGCTGCGTTCGGAGACTCTTGGCCCTTGTTGTATTCCCCCATCATCGCGTCATCTTCTTGCTTCTGAAAATCCGGCCCGTGCTGCATCATCGAAAAGACGGCTTTCAGCGTATCCTCATCGGACTTCAATCCGAAAATCCCGTCGGGATATTGCTGCTCTGTGGCTTGTTCCAGCGGTTTCGAGTAGACATCCCGCGTGCCGTCCTCATAAAAGTTTGTGCAGATCGTGAAGCCGGAGCGTTGATTTCGGGCGTCGTCTTGAGCGGCGTCGGGAGAAGCACTTTGGGAGGGCCCTTGCGCGGCGTCGTCGGATTGAGAATCGTCAGCGGTCGGGTCATTCATTCGTGGGCTCCTTTCAGAATCGGTTCGCCGGCGAGATCGCTCGCCTCATCTGCCGTATAGACGCCAATCAGGAGAACTTGCTTGCGGAGTTTCCCCACTGGTGTCACGCGATCGTAGTCCTCATCGGGGATTCGCAATGTCAGTACCGATTCTCCGTCCTCATCGCTCTTCAGCCATTTCAGCGTCGCCTTGAAGAACCGTGGCACGAAGACCCCGCCATGTAGTGGATACGGCACACTATGCCACAATATGGCACGTTCGTCTAGTAAATTCCCTATGCGGCTCAGTCGATTATTTCGGCACTGGTATGATTTGACTGGACTATGGGGATGACAATGGACAATGGATCTGGCATGATTGGTTTATGCCAAAGCCGCTCAAGAAAGGTAAAAGGAACCCGTCAGATCCTAATTTACTTGCTCGATCAGTAATTGAGGCTGCTATAGGAGAACCACTTTCTGATCCCAAAAGATCCCCTATTTCAGAATATTTAGCTGAGATTGGTCGTAAGGGTGGATTGAAGGGGGGCAAGGCTAGAGCGAAAAACCTATCCCCTGAAAAAAGGAAGGAGATTGCTCGAAAAGCTGCTAAAAAGCGGTGGGGTAAAGACTAATCAGCTTCTCCATTCTCATCATCTTCATCACCATCTGACCATGAGGAGTAGTCTAAACTGGACAAGTTAAGATGTCAATAGCTCTTTAACTTTTAAACTTGCAATGCTTGAGCGGATCAAGTATGATGTCTCTAGGCAAAGGGGGATATCATGAACAAGTTAAGCGTTCAAAGCCGTGCTCAGGTGATTCCGATCATGTTTGGTCAGTGGAAGAGATTATTGGTCTACTCGGATGAAATCATACCAGTGCCGATTTATTGTATGTGCTCGTCATAGTAGCGGCGCACAGATCGCACGCCCATTGATCTTCCATGCCGTGCTGCTCGTAATAGCCAATCTTCTTCGTCTCAAATCCACAGCATTCACACTCGTCAGGTTTTCCGGTTTTCTCACCCACCCTTCACCTCCGCGATGGTCTTGTCGAGCCATTCAATATAATAAATATCCACGCTTCGTTTAATTGCTTCCTGCTGACTGATCTCCAACCCCTTCAGGACGCCTGCCTTGACGAGGGGAGCCAAGATATCCTGCCCGTCTGGAGTCGTAGTCATCGTCACGCTGACTATGTTTCCAACAATCTGCTCAACCTCGTCCGGGGTCATGTCGTCTCCTTCTTTCTCGCCCACTTCTCCCGTTGTATTTGATCGAGCACCATTTGCAGTTGTACTTCTAGGTCTTTGATGCGTGCGCGATCCGTCGCATGTCGCGCCTTCACCTCGTCAAGGAGTTCTTCTGTGGTGAAAGAATTGAGGGGATTGCTGGTATCGGGATCATTCATGATGCCTCCTTCTCATAGGTCGCTTCAAAAATAGCGGGCTTGCACGGATAGAATTCTCCCTTGACCCCCTTGATAATCCAGTCACCTCTATCGGCGCGCATCGTGCCTTCAAGCGTTTTAATTTCTACATAATCTCCCAAGAAATCCTCTTCGCACTCAACACCATTCATCCAACTCAGCAACTGTGTCCCGTTCTTTCCATCGTACTGAACCGCCTCAATCACAACCGGCTTTTTTCTAAATCTTCCTATCGTCATGATGCCTCCTGTGGTTCCTCAATCGGTCCGGCCCATTGGCCACCTACGTCCTTTAGTGGCCTCGCTATGTCTAAGTAATCCAAAACCCATAACTGTTTAGCGTTAACTCCACCACCTAATCTCAATTCGACAATAATGTCCTGGGAATACAACAGGCGCCACCAATACCATCCCGGCGTCGTCGGCTTTTCATTAGTCCACCGCAGCTCAGGCATGGTTCTCCTTGGTCGCTCCGGTAACAGCCAGTATAGATTTGACTTGCAACAACTGATCGACGCCTAAACTATGTTCTTCCGAGTGGGCATTTAGATACGTCGCGAGTGCCGCAGCCTGGGTGAGCTGGTTGTTCAGATCGCTCAACATCTCCCCATTTAATCTATTTAATTCTCGTGATGCCTCCAGCTCAGCCTTGAGAGTGTCGATCTCAGTTCGGTAGTCCTCACGAACCTTCCTCGAATCATTCAATAATAATCGAAGATCATCTCTTTCAAGCTCCACCGCCACGAGGCGCTGTTGGAGGGCGTCTATCTCTTTATCACGCCCAGCTACAAGCTCAGCCCAGTCTGCAATACATTTGTCAAATTCGTTCATACTTCACTCCTCATCGAGCTGGCTGGTGTGGTTACTTCATCAAACGCACTAGTAATATTCCGACCATGAGAGAAAATACCCCAGCCGCTGCTGCATAAGCCTTTGTCTGCACAGCAAGGAAAATCACAAATGATTGCAGAACGACATAAACGAAAGCCCCCGATTGCTCACTCATCCCGCGTAAACCACTCGAACACCATCGCCAGAAATGCCAGTAGTAGAAACCCAATCACGGTGCCGACGACTAGGCATTCAATCTTCAAGCTGTCCTCCATACGCGCGGACCGCGCAGCGACACAGGGCGAGTTCTTTGGTGCTCCCAAATTCACTCACACATTTCATATGGTCCGTCGTGTACATGGTGAATAGATACTTTCCATCTTCGCACCGCCAAAACCAGGACCATTTATCATTCTCAATCTTCTCCAGCACCGCCGCGCAGGCCCCGAGGTCGGTGGAAGGATTCCATTCGCTGATCCACGCAGTAGGCAGATAGCCAATCTCGTCATCACTTGCGAGCATGTAATGCGCAGTATTACGAGGATGTATCTTCCACTTCATCACCACCGTCGCCACGAGCTGGTTGAGCGGGGTCATGAGGCCGTCCCTTCGTTGAGGTGCTGATCCTGTGGAATGGGTGGCTCTTTAATCCAGTCCTGCGTTTCCGACATTGACCAGATCGTGCCGTCATCACACAAGGCGTATACCCGTAAATTGGCTTGCGTGGATTGAGTGTTCTCCGTCCCGCACGCTGCGATCTGAATTATTTTTCTCATGGTCTCCCCCTCGCGCCGGTTAGGTGGCTACAGCTCTCTAAAGCAATGCGCCCATACGAGTTCTTCGGCATCGAATCCCTTGAGCGGATGAATGCCCTTCCAGATTTCCATAAACTCCTGAACGCTCGCGCACCCTTCCTGCTCAAAACAGTCGGACCCCACATACCCCAATCGCATCCGCATGACGTGGGTTAGCACAAAGGTTCGGTCAAAGGCTCTGAACATATCCCCAGGATCGCCCATCTTCTTCGTTCGGCATGTCATCACCTTGCGGCCAGACTGCATGGCCTCTCTGAAAAACGGCCTGAATTTAATTTCAATGTCCATCGCCTCCCCCTTCAGCGGGTTACTAGTAATTGCGGGATGCTCACGCTAGCTGTGAGCTGTACGGCTGTCCCGCGCAGCACTCTTCCCCATGTTGATCATTTTCAGCGGCGGTTTCCCACCGCACTCATCGTATAACCGTGCGCAAACCGTCTCATTCAGGCAAATCGGCACCCCTCCACTGCCATAACACGCGCCAGTCTGTGGGAATCCATCATGACACGGTGCATAGACTCCGCCTGGTGCAACAGATTTACAGGCTTCCCATGTTTTCATTGTCGCTTTCTCACCTCCAAGATCGTGGCAAATTTCGTATCGACGGCGTGCTGTAATGCCTCAGCCCTCAGCAAAACGTCATCTGACGGACCATCCTCCACTAACTGACACAGCACGATAACGCCATCGTTCAGCCGATACTTGACCCAATCTCCAGGCTCAAACTCCATCACCTTCATCCCTCACCCATTCCCCTGCGCACGTTACAAAATCGGCAACAATTCTCGAATCTTTTCGGGACACGGCTTTGTATTCAGCGGCTTCGATTCATACGATTGCAAGAGGGCAATCAGATAATCCGCTTGACGGTGGATCTCGGCACTCCAGGCGGCACTCTCGGCACTCAAGGCGGCACTCCAGGCGGCCCTCCAGGTGGCCCTCCTGGCGGCACCCTCGGC
>JACXTT010004390.1_pt1 | contig 20965 bp, 18 predicted proteins | sample 9270951 | NCBI WGS metagenome assembly JACXTT01 (sample SAMN15532306, study PRJNA645909) | rock metagenome | isolation source: weathered quartz diorite | place: Puerto Rico | collected 2017-06-21
AGTAAGTGGCGCGAATAACGTTTGTGGTGGATGTTACAGGGTAGCCATTGGTTTTGTAACAGGTAAATATTTTTATGTATTAGGTTTTACGCTGTATAACTTATTGAATTTGCTCAAAAGCTTATAGTCGCAGCACTGCCCATCCCGTTAACATCTTTTTCATCTGCCCTTATTTCTTTTTCAAAAATTGCAGTATGCGTTCTGGTCTCGATAGCATCCAGATAATAAACCTCTTTTGTACCAGAAGAATATGATTTGAAATTATTGTCCAAATCAACGTTAAAACCTTGTGCCGGAGTTCGCCATTGGTAATTATTTGTCCATTGGCCATAGTCGAATTTCACCCAATACCCCCAGTCGTTAACCGGGTCGATTGTACCTGCCTTGGCAGTAGTCCCCATTGCAACACCTCGTCCAACATAGTCGGGTCCGGTAATTGCTGTCAGATACCACGTATACGCGTATTGAGCAGTCTTGTGTAAATCATTGTAGCTATATCCATGACTTCTGTCAATTAACTCGGTGTGCATTAACTCATTGCCTTCGTAAGCTGGCAAGGCATAGTGATACGTGACTCCGCTTTCATTCGTAATCATAAAGCCGCACATCTGGCTTTTATCACAATTGGCCAGGTTAAAGCCGCCCTGCCCTTGATCAGGACAGTTTATAAAGCCTCTTGCTGCCGCTCTACCATTGGCTATTTGTCCATTCGTAAAATATTCAATATGTTTTGACCCCTCCAAACGGTTGGAAGTTGGATCATAGCCATAATACCCATCACTTGTACCCGACTGATCAATAAGGCCGTATTTAGGCGAAAGATCAAAGTCATAACCAGGATCATAGTTATCAGAAGTAAATGGCGACTGCTGACCGTAGTAGTTAGAAAAGTCGTTTATAAAACGAAACTGCCATCTGGATACCAGATTTGCGGGAATAGCATCGGCATGTATATCATTGGCGTGCGTATTTACATTATCTATTTTATTTTGTTTGTATAATGCCGCCTGGAAAATATACGGCCGCATATTTCCACTGAGCCCCTGGGCTGTTACGCTATAGTTGTCAAAATCGGGAAAGGTGCCTCCAGCTTGAGTTGACGGGTCGGGATTCTGAACAATGTCAATACTCGAGTTCGTGTAATCCGGAAGTTGGTAGTTATCATCTTCAGAACTATCCATGTCACTGATGGAATTCAATTGCCGGCGGTTATGGATCACCCCATTGACAGCAACTGTAGCCGACTCATCAGACCAGTACCGCACCTCTGAATAACTTACACTAAGACTTACAACCGGGGTTGGAATACCAAATGAAAACCCTGTCGATTGAGTAGTGATTTTACCAGCGTTGGCATTATTTACCGATGTCGCAGCTCCCCCCATTACGCTTAAATGAGCGCCATTGCCAGAAGTTCCGATAGAAGACCCCAACAATGAATGCCCCCCACGTGCGCTTATTCCCCCGCTAAATGTACCTGTTAAAGACTTAAAATTGGTTTGCACCCCTATGGACAACGAACCATTAAGTCCGCTGTGGCCAAGTCCATGCGAGAAACCAATATCTACTGCAGCATAGTCATCCCCCCAGGGCGAAACGCCAACGGTAACGCCTGCACTGAAAGGAGAAATGTGGCTAATGTCTTTTCCTGATCCCTTCCAGCCTAAAGCTATACTAGCTCCAGCGGAATAACCTACCCCAAAGCCTCTATAAGTATCCTGGGCAAAAGACAACCCAAAATTGAGTGAAGCGACATGACCGGGTAAACCCACATTGACACCGATCCCTAATGTTGATGTCGTTCCCCCGCTCCAGTAGGCTCTGGATATCGCGTTTTTCCCGGACCAATCGTCCGGATATCCGTTTACATTCCTGGCGATTGCGCCCGGATTTAACGACCAGCCCAAACCCACCCATGAAGCTTCTTCGTTAGGCTGTATGGCAGCGTGATAAGACAAGGCCAGAGGATAACTTCCTTCCGGTCCGGGCACCTCCAGTAATGGCAAATTATAGGTAAAATCTCCCGTAAGCGGATTCACCATATCCGTGGTATCGATGGGCTCAAAATTGGTTGCTTCTGGTGCCGTTGGTCCAGCTGTTAGAGCCAATGCAACGCTCGGAAAAAAAATCTGGTTTAGGAGGATCAATAACATGAAGACAGCTATGTATTTTCTGATCGATCGGGTTCTTTTCGTGGCAGGCATAGGTTTAGGGCATAGGGGTGATTAATAATTGATTTCGATGTCTGGTATTTCTTGAATATTGTTTTGTTTTATCTGATAATCCAGGTTGCCAGTATTCAACCCGAATTCGTTTATTCTTAGATTAAATTGATGGGCATTTCTAAGATCTGAGCCATTAAAGACTAATAGCACTTGATTTTCTTTGGCCATCCCATAAGTCTGCTGAAAGAGACAATCCTCGGCGGCAATAACCTTTCCATCATCACTAACGATATTTACATAAGGGCGAAGCCGGAATGCCAACACCTGAACCATTTCACTGTACTGATCAAATGGCAGTTGCCGCAATAACTCCTTCCCATTTGCTGACAATCCTAGCATGAAGTAGTATTTTCTTTTCATCGTGTGAATCACCGACGTATCCTGGTGCTTTCCCTTGTATATCCGGGAGGCAATAAGCTGCCATGGAACGTAGGTAATAGCAGCTTCCATTTTATTGATGCGCTGCACCTGTTTTAGCCCATGGCTGGTATCATTAAGATATCTTTTTAATAACACCTTACTCTTAATTGGTTGATTGCAGGCGACCAGTGTGGCACCGGCCAGGACAATGCACATCAGCACCAGGGATTTTTTCATGGTTTCAGCGATTTATTTCTTGCCGGAGACGTAATCCTTGTTAAGACCGTCAAGGACATCAGCGGTTATATCCAGGCCTTGACGTGCGTATGCAATGGTTCCGGACTGATTAGCAATAAGGATCAGTTTGTAATTGTGCTCCTTGCCATATTTTGTGAGATAGGCGTTGATCTGGGCAACAATATTTTGAGTCAGTTTACCGTCTTCCTGTTTGGCATTTTCCTCAATCCCATGTTGATAATCGGCAAGCTGGTGCTGTTTACTCTGGATGAGTTGCTTTGACAGTTCCTGTTCCTTTTTCGACATTGTTGCCAGGCTCTTTTCATATTTGCCGATTGCCGCCTTTACCTCACTGGTAAGCGTATCAATATTGGCCTGCCAAACTTTTGCTTTTGATTCATAGGCTTTTTTTGCCTCGGCAGAGCCTTTATAATCATTGAGGATTTTAGCGGAGTCCACATAAGCTATTTTATCGTCTTTCAGTACAAAATTGGACAAAAGAAAAAGCAGAGCAATTCCAAGCGCGGCCTGATAGCTCCATTTCAGATAATCAATTTTGTTGTTATTTAATAAAGGGGCTTTTATCGTCTTCATTGTTATTAATGTTTAAAAGAGTTGATGTAATATTTGAGCAAAAGAGTTCCTTCAGTTAAAAAATAACCGCAAAAAAATCTCCTTTCCCACTGGATTTCCATCCAGTGATTTAGCGTAAAAACATTTGAATACCCGTCAAAAAATCAGGCATAATATGACCATGCGAGATAGCTGCTAAGAGCCATCGCTATGTCAGTTAACCTGGATTAACTACCTGACCTCGGAACCAATTTGAGCTGTTTTTTCATGTGAATTAGGATTTGGTAAATTAATTATTAGGCAACATTAATTACTTTATCTAATATAGTAATTATTTGATTATTAGCAAATAATAAAATAAAATTTCTCTATAATTAATTTTCAACATTTAAGTAACAATGTTATTTTGTTGAAAATAAGCCTTTTATTTTTCGCGCTCAAAGCTGATTTCAAGCAACAATTTTTTGTCGTTCTTTATATCTTGTGTTTTTGCAGTTTTCAGCGTTAATGAACGGATCATTCCAGCCTCATTATTTTGTTCCAGTTTGTGTAAAGTGCGGAGGGCAGCGAAGTATTCACCGCTTAGAAACATGCGCTGAATAACATAACCGCCATTTTCCGCTGACGTATCCGGCAGCGGCACCTCTTCCACTTTTAAATGTTCGGATTCTGCTGCTATAGAAACCTTATTAATTATCTCGCCGCGGGAATTATTATCGCCGGGCTTGAAAAGGTCAAGCAGCCTGTCCAGGTTCTTTTCTTTCCTTTTGAGGTAACCCGGAGGCACACTCACATCTGACGATTGCCTCATTTGCAACGTAAGGCGTTTATTTAACTCCCAGGCTTCTATTGTTTTTTTAAAGGCTAGCTGGTAGCAAATCACAAGCACGATTACAGCAGCAGCGCCCCACGTATATCCTTGTTTCGAATACTTTTTAATCATCGGATCAATAGTTAATAGTGATTGTAAATTGCCCTGAGTTCAGCTCGTTATTATAGATAAAATCTTCAAGCCGGACATTTTTTACCCACATTTGGGTGTTTATTCTGGCGATCCATTCATTTACCGGCAGAATATGTTCAGCTATACCTTTAATCTTTATTTTACCCGCTTCGAAATTGAGCGATTTCCCGGAGTGCGTTTTATCACTAATCATAGGATTGACAGTAATTTCTTCCAGCGTGACCTCGGGCGGGAGAAGTAAGCTAAGCTTGTCTATCAGAACACTTTTATTAATGCCTCCGTCCCAGCCTAATCTTGTTAACCTTTGCTCTTTAGCTTTCACATGTTCCGTTAGCTGCGCCAGGTTTTGGGTATCCTGCTGATAAGTACTCAACCGGACAGAAAGCGCTGCATTAGCATTGTTCAATGAGGTAAAAACTAGAAAATTTACGATGAGTGCTGCAAACAGAACGATTAATCCCAATACCGACAGAGTCTTCCTTTTATTGGCGTACAATTTATCCTGCAAATCCGAGTCCAGCGCTTCCACCGTTGCTTTAACAGGTTTTATCCGGTCACCGATCACCAGCTGAAAGGCTGACGCATAAGGAATGACGAGCTTTTCATCGATCTTTTCTGATGCAAGCTTGACCGGAAAGGTTGCCGTCAGTGTCTCGTCGGTATGGCACTCTATCCACTCGACGTTTTGGTTACGCTTAATCCGGTATCCCGCAACCTGAAAATCCTGCTCATAGATGTTGAGTTGGTTAATCACAGAATCCATCGCAAACGGGCCGAGACTCAACATTAACGGAACAAACTCGAGGTTCTTCAGTTCGCCCAGCCACTTGTCAGCTTCATTTTTCCGGACCAGCGAAACAAATGAGTACTCGCCCGAAATAAAATTCTGCACATAGAAGTCTTCATAGTTTGCATTGGGCAGAATCTGGTGAAAGTTTTGCAGGTTGATTGCATCGATCTTTTCAATTCGTTTTTGTAAAATGCCTTTGCCACTTAAGTTAAATGCAACAGGTAAGCCGGCAGACAAATATTTCTTTAGATCATCAAGCTTGGTTAGATCCGTATTTTTCTGACCGACGTCGAGCTTATTGCCATGCGCCAATACCGAACAGGTTTGGATAACAACGATACCGTCTGGTTTGATGTGTACATGAACACCTGCCGCCTGCCTGATCCGGTAATATTGCTCCAGCGTATTCATAGCTTCAACGAAGTATAGTGGACTTAATAAACAATACCGTTGTCACTTTGGATGCTGTTTTCGTGCGGCTGCTGAAGAACCATTTCAGAATGGGGATGCGCGACAGTATCGGTGTGCCCGAAGAACTGAGATCATTTTCTGTTCTTTCAATGCCCCCTAGCAGGATCGTATCCTCGCTGTGCACCCGCAGCGTCGATTCAAACTTGCTGATTGATTGTGGCGGCGGAGAGCCATCCGTCGGGATCGTTGTAAAATCGGACACATTCACCTTAATGCTCAAAGTAACCTGGTCGTCACCGGAAACCACGGGTTTAATATCAATAGACAGGTCGGCGTTAACCGGCGTATAGCTGTTTGTAAAAACCGAGGTAGAGGTGCTGGCAGATGGATAAAGGTTTTGAGTGGTGTTCTTATAGTATAACTGGCTTCCTATGCTCAACTTGGCGGGATGCCCGTTGAGCGCCGTCAGCTTGGGGATGGAACGGATATCTACATTACTGTTATTTTCAAGTGCCTGCAAGCCTACATAGAAATTGGGCACTACGTGACCGAGGTTAATGGAAGTAAACTTGCTGATGGTGCTCAGAAAACTATTAACCGAAGTAGCACTGAACATAAAGTTGATACCTGGCAGGATAGATCCTCCGGTTTTGACGCTATCCGATACGCCCGCTGAGATCCCGGTAGATATAGTTCTGGTTTTGTGAAAATCGATCATCGTCACCTCGATCAATACCACAGGCACCAGCACATCCAGGGATTTGATAAAAGCTTCCGCTTCGTTGATCTGCGCGATTGAGCCGGAGAGCAGTATTGTATTTTGCTCTCTGAACTCTTTAATTTCTAAGCCCTTTTTCCATTCTACGGGGATTAGGCTCATCACCGTGTCGAGCGAACGGTTTTGTAAGTGGATAGCTTTAAAGGTCCTTAACCCTTCGATGGTCTTATCGCCGATCAGGTAAATGCCGTTTTCGGACTGAAAAGTATAATTAGTACCCCGGAAAAGCAGCGCCAGCAACTGGTCATAGGTGATGTCATTAACATGGATATCGATCGTTCCTTTGAGCTCCGAGTAAATGGAATAATTTTTACCGGTTTCCTGCGATGCTTGTTTGACCAGGCTAAGAATGGGCGCGTTAACCGCATCGGCTGAAACCAGTTTTTGCCCGTTTACGAGCTTACTAAAAATTTGCGTCGATCCGGCAGAGCCGGTCGATGTGGCAGGCTTAAACGTGCGCCTGACAGAGGTGTTTTTGTCTCCGTTAACGTACAGTTCTTCATTATGGCTGAGGGGCTGAAAGATGAAAAAGTTATCACTGGTCTTCACCATTTTGATCTCATTGGCAAAAGCCAGTTTATCCATAGCGGTTTCAAATGGTGCGCTGCTGATAAATGCCGATACCTTTTTCCCCTGTAATGCTGCTTGAACAACGATGTTCTTGCCGGAAACCTGTGTGATCTTTCTGGCGACAGCAGGCAGGCTGTCATTATCGGCCGTTAAAGAAAGCGTATTATCTGAAGCGTTATAATGGGCGCCAATTTCCTTAACAGGGATTTTTACCACGCGCGCCGGAGGCTGATAGGTGGTGACATATAAAATGGAACCTACCACGGTAATATCCAGCTGATATTTCTGGGCCAGAAACAATAACACGTTGGCAGCCGTTACATCTGTAAATGAATCATTGACCGTAAAATTCATTTTAGGATCAATGCTGATACTAATGCCGTTAGAGGAAGATATGCCTGCAAGGTATTGCTGCATACTACCGCCAACGATCTGAAGCTGTACTTTCTGATTTAGGCCCGGAACAACCCTGGAAAGACTGTCCAGCCGTTTCTGCAGCACCTGGATGCGGCCATCCTGAGCAAATGTTTTCGCGGGGTTCCAACAGAGCAGCCATAACAGCATCACAGGGGTAAACTTTTTAAGCATAAGGTTTAGTAGTTAAATAATAGCGGGTAAATCTCCTCAATGGAAGTCTCCTGCTCCCGGAATATATTAAAGGCGTTTTCAGCCAGCGTTTTTATTTTGCGCTCCGTTAAAAGCGACTGAATGTACATGTTGCCATTTTTGATCTCGTGAGCCAGCTCCTGATCAATTGGGATCACCTCATATACTGCCTTCCGGCCCTTATATCCCGTGAAATAACAGTGCTGACACCCCTTGGGAACGCAATGCTTTTCTACTTTACCATAGGGTTTAAATTGCTTTGGGTAGAGACCTTCGTCAAATGGCCTTTCTTCCTTGCAATGGGGGCAAAGCAATCTGATCAGCCGCTGCGCGGCCGTTGTATTCAGCGTGCTGGCCACCAGGAATGGCGGTATGCCCATATCGATCAATCTCGAAACGGTTCCCCAGGCGGAGTTGGTATGTATGGTAGAAAGTACCAGGTGCCCTGTTAACGCAGCGCGTATGGCCATATTGGCTGTTTCCGGATCCCGGATCTCTCCTACCATGATAACGTCCGGGTCCTGGCGCAAAAAGGTGCGGAGCGCAGCACCGAAGGTAAGCCCAATCGACTCTTTGAGCTGCACCTGGTTGATGCCTTCGAGTGTATACTCCACAGGGTCTTCGATGGTAAGTACGTTACACGTCTCTTTATTGAGCAGCTTGAGCGTGGCATAAAGCGTCGTTGTCTTACCTGACCCTGTGGGCCCACTGATCAATAAGATGCCATTCGGCCGCAGGGCACCCTGAAGGTAATTATCCAGGTCAAATTGTGAAAAGCCCAGGCTATTAAGATCTATGTTGGTCGCATCATTGCTTAGAAGCCGAAGCACTACTTTTTCACCATGTAACGTGGGCAGGATCGATACCCGGATATCAAAACTGGCATCGCCATGTTTAAAATTAATGCGTCCGTCCTGCGGCAATCTTTTTTCTGCGATATCCAGGTTGGAAAGTATCTTAATCTTATTGATCAGCCCCGGATACTCATCCCGTTTGAGCAAATAACGTTCCACCATCATCCCGTCAATCCGGATGCGCACCCGGCACTTAGACTCGTAGCTCTCAATATGAATATCACTGCTCTTCAGGCTTTTTGCCTCCGAAATCAGATTGACAAGGAAGTTATCGGCATTTTGGCTATTCTGTATTTGCGATGTTCCCTGGGCCGCATTTTCCTTAAGATAATATTTAGACAGTAACCGGGCGATGTCAGGTTCCGGGATTGGTTCGAGTTGGACTTCCACTCCTAAAAGGATTTCGAGTTCGGCGGCAAGCGAACCCGCATCTGCCGAATCCTCGCAATAAAGGGTCAGTCCATTCTGTCTTTTGCTCTTGGGTAATATCTTATAATGCCAGGCCTGGTCTTTGGTCAGGGCGTGCAAATCTTCTGTCTGTATGCTAATCTCTTCTGCTATCATCGGATGATCAGGTTAAGCCAGCGGCCATTATTAAATTTGAAAATATCCAGCCACCATTCTGCACAAAGCAACAGGCCGAAAAGCAATGCCTGCAAACCGGCTAATGGAATGGTAGTGATTTTCCTTCCTGGTAACATTTGCCATAACGGCAACAAAATGAGAATAATCACCAGGCTTAGAATATAGAAAGCCAGAAAATGGGCCCGGGAAAGATATATACCCGCACACAGGAGAAACAGAATATCTCCCCAGCCCAATTGGCTTGAAGTTATATTTGTCCAGCGTTTATTTTTTATTGAAAAATAAAGGGAGACAAGCAAAAGCTGCAAAGTGAGGAAGCCGCAATTGAATGGCACAGACCAGATTAAATCTTTTGTTCCGTTATTTTCCAGTCCGTACAGCCATACCAATAAACCGCACAATACAGGAAACAAAATCCAGTTAACTGCGCGGCTTTTCAGATCCTGGATAAGAATTGTCGCCAGGGTAAAAAGGACAAGTATCTTTATGATCTGCATATCAGTCCGGCGTTACTTCCCTAAGCGTCTTGTCCTGGTCAATTTCCCAGACATTGAACGTTCCGTTCCCGTTAAAATCAACCACCGCGGTTGCCCTGCCAGTAAATGAGGTGTTGGTCGCATTCGTCACCTCAATACGGTAATTTGCCCTACCATCTTTACTGTCCGTTGTCAGTTTTTCCTGCGCAAAACCCAGTTCGGTCAAATTCTGACAATATTTGGAGTGTTCGTAGAAATAGTTCTTTTCAAGGGTCTGAAGGTGCTCGAGTTGTAATTTTGCTTCGGTACTCTTTGCTTTGGTGACCAGCGGCAACAAATTGGGAAGCGCAAGCAGCACCAATATGCCTATGATAACCAGCACAACGAGAATTTCAGTAAGCGTATAGGCTTTTACCCTCTTTTTAAGAATTGTGTGACAGGTCATTGTGGTAAAATTTAGATTACTAAAATTAACTATTAATTATTAAAAACAAGCAAATTGCGTTAATTTCAGCTCAAATAAGATATATCTATTTGAATAACAGAAAATAAAACTTTTAACTTAAAGTAAATTCGTATCGGGTCTTTCTAAAGTTGATAATGGGGTATACCCCGCGACACAACAGGCTACATGAACCAGTTTGGCGCGCATTTTTATGAATTGATTCGTTAACTGGAATTGTTGACCTCAGTCCAGATCGTGTTCATCAAAAGACTAGATGCAGTGTGTGACGAATTACAATTCTCGTTGGCCGGAATTCACCGCACTATATTGGCAAATGGTTCGTTCAGTCCGACACTTCACGTCAGTCCAGATCACTTATCTCATTCAAGGAATTAATTCGCCACATTACCAGTTAATGTTGATGGAACGGGCGCTCTAAAGTATGACATAAATACACCGGATCTGAGTGCCGCCTTTACTCCTACGTCATTTCTTGGGGACATTTTCAGCATTGCCTATAAGAGGATTTTAAATATCAATATCCATTTCACTCTATTTGACAATTCTTCGGAAGAAATAGAAAGTTTGCCTGACGAGGAATTCATTCGCAAAAGGAACTTGGTCTATTAACCATTGAGGATATCCACAAATTGATAGTTTGGTTGAAAGAAGATAGGAATAACGATAATACTGAAAGGCTTAGAATTATAAAAAGAGTTGCAATTGAAATGGAGCATAATGTAGCTGGTTCATTTTGTACAATCATGGGCACTAAATCCAGCGGGCTGGTGTTTGATTACTTAGATTTTGAAGATTTCAAGGACGTTAAAATCATCGAAAAACGAGAACTGAATAAAAACCAGTGTTATCTAGTACAAAAGGCCAGAGCAAAATATAATGGACGATTAAAACGAATTGCTACAGATACGGGTATTTCAAATTTAAGCAGTCACGTCAGCCGTCACAGTTTTGCTTATTATATGTTATCGACAGGTGCATCTATAGAGGAGATAAGTCATGCGTTAGGGCATTCTTCCATTGAAATAACCCAAAACTATATCAAACAATTCCCCAGCCAGTTCTCTGACAAAGCCGTAGAAAAATTCTCGAGCCGTTTTGAGCTCACTTAATGGTCCATGATATCGTGAAACTCATTAGGCAATAATTTAAGGCTAATTGGCTTAGGAAATTTGAAAAAACCTGCATATGTTTATTCTATAGTTGGGAACCAAATTCCAACTGTGATAAGGTTTAGGTTTGCCTCCAAACAGCGATTGTAAGGAGGCTTTATTTTTTTCTAAACTGGTCATCATCAGAGATTTGCTGCACAAGTTTGCTGCACAAATACAAATTTTATCAGAAATCGAATCGTTTACAAACAAAATAACAACCTGATAATCAGGTTATTAGTAGCCCTTAAGAGAATCGAACCGCTCCTTAAATAGTAGCGAAAGTCTTCAAAGTATGCATGAATTGGTTCGAAAATAGTCCTATAGGGATCACAAAGGCGCAAGAAATTGCGCCTTTTGTCATTTAAAGCCCCCACCTTTTCGGCATGATCCGTAATTATTGAGAACACTAAACCAATTGTGAAAAAAGGCTGTTGAAAACCTGAAAAATGGGAAAAAAAATACTCTCAATAATTGCTAAATTATGATACTTTTGAGGTCGGTCAATGTTTGCAAAACAAAAACACCGCCTAATTGCTTATGCGTATTTTTACCCGCCTGATTTATGCCTGCTTAATTTTCATGATGTTTGTACTGTGCTCCTGTTTCAAACAGCAACAGTTACTCTTTAAAGAACGCGGCCCTAATCCCGACAGTCTAAGCGCGGTTTTAAAAAACAGCGGTAATGGCACCAGCGATTACCGCATTCAGTCTCAGGATATTCTCCAGATCAGGAACCTTCAAAATATAAGGTACGTTGTAGAAGAAACACCAACTTCATCCGGCGGCGGGGCTGGCATATCTCAACAAGGACAGACATGACGGCCATTCCGGGTCGCTCTATATCATCCTGCCTGATAATTACGCCGGACCAAAAGAAAAATTCATTCTAAAAAGCTTCCCTGATTACAAGGGTTGGTATGGCGACAAGCTAAGCGATAAATACGTGCTGTATAAGGCTCCCTGAGCTGCCATCACTTCGCTGTCGCCATTTCTTCAATTCTGCCCGCTTCCTTCCCATGGGTACTATCTCCCCCGCTATAAGCAAATTACCCGGAGATTTGTTTATATAGTGCCACAATAATAACCACCACTTCGGTTTTCTTTCAATTTACTCGTTTGCATATCCTGAATTTTGCAACGAATTTTTTACATAGCAAATCCCCCTAATCCGCACGTCAGGTGAAATTTACCTAAACATAAGCTTAGCTATTTTCGTAAAAACAAACAAAACAATTGCTTATTACTCAACAAATAAGTTTTTTACACGGAAAACTGGCTTAACCGCGGCTTAAAAGCCGTACATATAAGATAAAATTCTGAGCCACATACCCAATAAAAAAATGGGTGAAAACACGGTGTATTTGAATGGCAATAAATATTAAATTTGTTATTGCCCCCCTAATTGTTAAACTGCAACGGCAAAGGCACCGCCGCAATGTGCCATACCTGTAAACATTATCAAAAAATAGATCGGGTCCCCTACCCCCTTGTTTGAATAACATGATGAGTAATCTACGAACCCGCCTGTTGCTTGGCAAATTGTCTATCCGGCAACGCCTGCCACTGCTTATCTGTGTGTTGCTGCTTTTCACTATCAGCATATATGGCTTCCTGAATTACTATACGTTAAAGAAAGCGGCCCTTGACATAGGAAAAGTACGTATAGGCCTCCTGTCCAATCAGATTGGCAGTATGTTGGGACAGCAAGCACAGGGAATACGCAAAATAACGCGTGCCGCTGCTGCTCAGAAAAGTGTAATAGGTTATCTCCGTACTCATAATGACCAATATCGTGCCGATGCGCTCAACCAAATGGACAAGCTGTATCGCGATAGTACCTGGGTATCTATTGAGCTGTTGGATATCAATAAGCGGATGGTGCTTCGATCAAATAAATCTACGGCCCACGTTCCTATTCCGCTGAGCGAGGTATTATTATCAACACCTGTAATGCCGGATTCCTGCCAGATTGGTAAGTTCTATAATACCAATGGGACGTTATATTATCCAATTATAGCAGGCGTTTCTGTCGATGGTAAACTTTCGGGCTACCTTGTTAGCTGGCAATTGCTCCATGCTACACCCCAGGCGGTTGCTCAACTGTCTCAATTGATGGGAAGCGGCTCCCGGCTCTATTTGGGTAACACAGATGGTAATGTCTGGACCGACATGATCAAACCAATACCGGGCCTGCCTTTCCGCATGGGGCACCAGAACGAACTGATTGAATATAATGATAAAGACGACGGCAAGTTGTATGGCAAGGCACAGCAGGTTTATCATACGCCATGGCTGGCTGTTATCGCATTCCCCGAAAAAAATATCCTCGAAGGCATTCAAAGCATTATTCCATGGATATTGCTGTTTGGCACCGTTTTGATGATCATAGGAATACTTGCCGCCCGTATTGTAAGCAACGATATCACCAGGCCGCTAACTCAGCTGACTAACGCGGCGCGGACTATGCCTGAGGGTGAACAACTAACCATCGACATTCAGGGGAATGATGAATTGGGGCTGCTTGCAACAGCTTTTAACCGGATGACCAACCAGATTTACCTGATGTGGCGTGACCTGGAGCAAAAAGTGCAGGACCGTACCTCGCAGTTGGAACGCGTTAATAAGGAACTGGATGCTTTCTCCTACTCTGTATCGCACGATCTCAGGACTCCGCTTCGCGCAATTAATGGATATGCTGTTATGCTCCAGGAAGATTATGGTCCGCAATTCGATGCTGAAGGGAACAGGATCATCAATAATATCATCGTAAACGCCACGCAAATGGGACGGCTTATCGATGACCTGTTAGGTTTTGCACGACTCGGTAAAAAAGACCTGGTATTAACGCATGTAGATATGCAGGGCCTGGCCCACACGGTAGTAAACGAACTGCTGCAAAACGAAGACGATAAAGATTACGATATTCAAATAACCGGACTCCCTCCCGCAGAAGCTGATGCAGGCATGGTCAGGCAGGTACTGATGAACCTGGTAAGTAACGCTATCAAATATTCGTCAAAAAAAGAACGCCCGGTAATCCAAATAGGGGGCGAAGATCACGATAACCAAACCGTTTATTTTGTAAAGGATAATGGCGCGGGCTTTGACATGGCTTATGCCGATAAGTTATTCGGTGTATTTCAACGCCTGCACTCGCAGGAAGAATTTGAGGGAACAGGTGTTGGGTTGGCCCTGGTCAAACGGATCATCGACAAACATCATGGGACAATCCGTGCCGAAGGTCGGGAAGGATACGGTGCTACTTTCTATTTCCATTTACCTAAAAAACCATAATTATGAACGACAACAAAGTGGAGATCTTATTGGTTGAAGATAATCCGCACGATGCAGAACTGACCATCAGGGCATTAAAAAAGGCCAACCTTGCCAACCAACTTATTCATTTACATGATGGTGCCGAGGCCCTTGATTTTCTTTTTGCAAAGGGGATATATGCTGACCGGAATACCGGAAACAGGCCTAAGGTTATTCTGCTGGATATCAAAATGCCAAAAGTAGACGGAATTGAGGTTCTGCGCCGGCTTAAGCTGAACGATGCAACCCGCACTATTCCAGTCGTTATTATGACTTCATCCAAAGAAGAACAGGATATTATAACCAGTTATGACCTGGGCGTCAACAGTTATGTCGTCAAGCCTGTCGATTTCGAAGGGTTTGCAAAGGCCGTCTCAGAGCTGGGTTTTTACTGGCTTATTACAAATCAGAGTCTCGATTAATATATATGGATCATTGTTTAAAAATACTGCACCTGGAGGATATTGCAAGCGATGCCGAACTGGTGGATCGCGCATTGAAGAAAGCAGGTATTGCTTTCGAAAAATGCCTGGTTGATACCCGGCAGGAGTATATCGAGGCACTTGAAGTATTTCAGCCCGATGTCATCTTGTCGGATCACTCACTTCCGACATTCAATTCGCTCGAAGCGCTGAACTTATTAAAAGCCAGTGGCAGGGAAATTCCTTTTATACTGATCACGTCGACCGTTTCGGAGGAATTCGCGGTTAGCGTGATGAGGGAAGGTGCCAGCGATTATGTATTAAAGGACCGTTTGCAACGCTTACCAAGTGCAGTTACCAATGCGGTAGAAAAATACCGGTCTGATGCTCAAACGCAGCTTTACTTTGACCGTGTGGTAGCCAGTGAGGCATTGTTTGGGAAAGCAGAATTACTAGCTGAATTCGGCACCTGGAGGCTTGACCTGAAAACCGGGGAACTGGAATGGTCACAAGGTTATTATCTATTACTGGGTTATGAGCCCGGAGAGGTTGAACCATCGCAAGAAAATTTTTTCCAGAATATACATCCTGATGATATACCGGAAATTCAGATCAATCTTAATAAGGCAATTGAACTAAAACAACCGGCTGAGGTCGACTTTCGTGTCATTAGTAAAGATGGCGCTGTCCGGTACCTGCATGTACAAATGGAATTCGAACCGGATAGTCAGGGCGGTCCGGGCCATATCATTGGTTTTAGCCAAAATATTACCCGATCCAGGCTGGCACAACTTGAGGTAGAACAAAAAATAGAAGAACTGAAAGAAGCACATGAACGACAGACAGGCATACTCAACGCCCTCCCTGCCAATGTGGTTTTGCTGAATGAAAATTGTAAGATCGTAGCGGTCAATGAGTCGTGGAGAAAGCTGACCAATGCCAACAACCTGGGCATACCCCGGTATGGAATAGGCTATAATTATATGACGATCTCGGAAAAAGCTACAGGCGTAGATACTGCTACAGGAAGAGAGATCACCCGTGGCGTCATGTCGGTAATTACCGGTGCAGCCCGAACCTTTACAATGGAGTATTCCTGTCACATACAACAACAAAAAGTTTGGTTTCAGCTAATTGCAGCGCCACTGGCCGATAAAACTCAGAAGGGAGCTGTTATCCTGCATATCGATATCACCTCCCGGAAGCTTGATGAACAATCCCGGCACAGGTCAGATGCCAATTTGAGAACTATTTTTGAAAACACTGATATTGCCTATGTGCTTTGCGACGCGGAGCATCATGTGGTATCATTTAATAACAGGGCAACTGAGCTCTGCTTTGAACAATCAGGTAAAACACTAAAATCTGGTAGTTACGCTTTTAGCTATTTCCCAAAAAACAGGGTACCCCGCATGCAGGAGGCGATCAAAAAAGCGCAAAAAAATGAGATGGTGAGTTATGAAACCAGTTATGAACTGGCTGAAAATGTAACAAAGTGGTATGATGTGCGCTGGGCAGGGATTACCGGCGAGAACCATGAAAACATGGGCTATCTGTTAGCCTTTAAGGACATTACCGAAAGAAAACTATCAGATATGGAGCGTGTGCGTGTCACCAATGACCTGGTACAACGCAATAAAGACCTGGAGCAATTCACCTATATTGTTTCTCATAATTTGCGCGCGCCGGTTGCCAATATCATTGGCCTGTCGCATTTGCTTAATATTCTCGATTTAAATGACAGTGAATGTGAAGAAATTAAACTGGCGCTCCATACGGCCATCACTTCGCTTGATAACACAATCATTGATCTAAACCACATTCTTGAAGTAAGCAGTAAAGCCAATGAACGAAGCGAAAAAGTTTCCTTCCGTGCATTCATAGCTGACATTACACTTAGCCTGAAGCATTTGATCGAAAGTGAACGTGCGGTTATTTCTTATCATTTTAATGAAATAGAAGAAATGGCCGGTATAAAAAGTTACCTCTACAGCATATTCTACAACCTGATCCTAAATGGTATCAAATACCGGAGGCCGGGTATAGACCCCATTATCACTGTGTCTGCTTGCAAAACGGATACCGGCACCACTATCCGGTTCAAGGACAACGGAAAGGGCATTGAAGAAAAAAATTTAAAAAACCTGTTCGGTTTGTATAAACGATTCGACACCAATATCGAAGGCAAGGGAATGGGGCTTTTCATGGTCAAAATGCAGGTTGAATCAATGGGCGGAACAATCAGTGTGGAAAGTGAGCTTGAAAAAGGCTCAAGTTTCATCATAGAGTTCCCTGACCTGACAGGCAAATAGTGACCTGTAATCTATAGGGGGGCAAGAAAAGGGTGATTTTATATTACCTCTACACTGTTTCCTCAGTCCTAAAAAGTTCGCGAATTTTTGAGACATTCAATGGCTTGCATATAAAGTTTTTTACCGCCGGGTAGGAACGTGCACGTTTGATATCTTCACTATAAACAGACGAAGACAAAATAAAAATGGCGGACTTACCTTCGGGATCTATCTTTCGGCGATTATATTCATCCAAAAACTCCCAGCCATTCATAATAGGCATATTGATATCCAGCAGAATAATGTCCGGCAACTTTGAAGCATCATGCTTTGCTTCCATTAATAGTTTCATTGCTTCTTTACCATGCAGGCAAGAGGTAATAGCCACACCGGGCATGGCCTTTTGGATGAGCCTTGCAGCAATGTAGTTGTTGATATCTTCGTCCTCAACAAGTAATATGCGGATGGGGGCGTTCATAGTATAATCATTCATACGATACCTGGTCTGAAAAGGTTATGTAGCAATCGCGTTACAATAACATCCAACACCCTGATATTGAGCGTACGCACACGCTTAATTTTTTTACTACCATGCAACTTTTTTATTGTGAGGCCTACATTACAACCAGCGTCTTTTCTGACCAATTTCCTACCTCGTCCAAATCGCCCCGTCATAAAGTCTATTTTACACATGCTTAAACATAAATTCAGACTGTAACTTTGATCTATCAAATCAATAAGTCATGAATAATCAGGATTTCAGCGTTTCATTTTTTGTTGATCAAAAACCACAGCAAGCATACGACGCCATCAACAATGTACGTAGTTGGTGGACAGGAGAAATTGAGGGCAATACCGATAAGCTCAATGACGAGTTTACTTATAGTTATCCGCCTTATCATTACAGCAGACACAAATTGGTAGAGATGGTGCCAGGCAAAAAAATTGTTTGGCTGATTACAGACAGCAGTCTAAATTTTATTGCGGATAAAACCGAATGGAACGGCACTAAGATCAGTTTCGATATAGCCGAAAAAGATGGCAAAACCGAAGTTCGTTTTACGCACCACGGTTTGGTGCCTGACAATGAATGCTTCGACGCCTGTTCCAATGCGTGGACAGGCTATATCACCGACAGCCTCCGCAACTTGATCGCCGCAGGTAAAGCATAGTTTGTCTGCCCTAATCATAGCATCATATCTTAAACATGATAACCATGAGCAACGAAAGTTTCACCTCTACCATCCTGGTAGATAAAAGTCCGAAAGAAGCCTTTGATGCGATCAACAACGTGCGTGGGTGGTGGTCGCAGCAAATTGACGGAGGCACAGAACATCTTGATGATGAGTTTACCTATCGCCGCCTGGATCTGCACAGTTGTAAAATGAAATTAACTGAAGTTGTGCCCGGTAAAAAAGTATCCTGGCTGGTACTGGATAACTATTTTAATTTTACTCATGACCAAAATGAATGGATTGGCACAACGCCTACCTTTGAAATTTCTGAAAAGGTTAACAAGACCGAGATACGGTTTACACACCAGGGGTTAGTACCGGGCCATGAATGTTACGATATCTGCCACGATGCCTGGAGCTTTTATATTCAGAAGAGCTTGCACAACCTGATCATGACCGGCAAAGGAGAGCCCAATGAGCGGGAAGATTAATTGCATTTTATGCAAACTATTTTGGTGATAAAAACTTTAAGCTAGTAACAGACGGCTTGCCGTCATTAGCATAGTTTTTTTTGAACCAATTAAATGCAGACAAAATGACAACACAAGAGGTAGCTAAAAAACTCGTGCAGTATTGCAGAGAAGGCAAAAACATCGACGCCATTAATGAGCTTTATGCGGATAACATCGTAAGCCGCGAGCAACCGGGCATCCCGCATGAACTGGAACGGGGTAAAGAAGCCGTGCTGGGAAAAAACAACGGCTGGTACCAATCAGTAAAGGAAATTCATAGTGCTCATATCTCTGACCCGGTAATAACGGGAAACCTGATAGCAGTTGCTATGGAAATGGATGTAACCTATAAAGATAGCGGCCGCAACCAGATGAACGAGATTGCGCTGTATGAAGTGGAAAATGGCAAGATCGTTAAAGAGCAGTTCTTTTACAAGAACTAAGTATCAGCCAGTATGGACTAACAAAAGAGGAAGAAAGGATTTTTTTCCTCTTTTGTTTTTATAGAGACGAAAGCACTTAAAGTGTTCACGTTCACAACGCCGTGAACGCTCGTGAACACAAATAAACACACTAATTATCAAAATATTACATTTACACCAATGGTAAAACGAGAACTATCATACCCCTTGCCTATTTATTTTGCAGCTCTATTTTTCGCTGATCTTTAGAAAGCTCAACAATGTACGCGCCACGCTCCATGCTAAGATTGCCGACTATTTTATATTTACCGGGTCCCTTAATAATTGCTGGCTGTTGAATATGCAAATAAGCTTTTGACGTATACGCATCTGCCGGATCAAGCCAAACAGATATTTGTCCCGATTTTACATTATAAGATACTGAATTAAATGTTCCGGCATCCAGTGTCAACCAAACTCCGGCAGGCGCAATATAAACACGGGATTTGGCCCCGGTGGTTATTTCAACATTTACCCATTCACCATTCTTCCTGAGGTTACCACCAAAGGCGAGCCAGCCCAACTCTTTGTCATGAGTAATATAGGTACCTGAGTTTACCGCATACCCAAAAAAGTTAGGTCCATAGTCGCCCGAAAGTCCGTCAATTTTTAAGGTTGATGGGAAGGAATGAAAGGCGGCAGGTCCGAATCCATCTTCAGTAATATTAGAGATCGATCCCATCAAACCACCATAACCTACACGCAACAGGTACAGATCGTTAGGTTTAGCTCTAAACTCACTTAAAACAGGTATTGCATTTAATCCTGAACCATAGTGATGCAGCTGTCGCTCGATGCGCGATAGTTTACCGCCATACAGAAAATCCCAGTATCTGCGGGCCGACCCATTATAACCCCAGTGAGGAACTGCAGGCATATAGCCTAATATGGCATTGATGGTAACCTCAGCCTTATCCCGATAGCCGAAATAGTCAGACCATAAATAAACTTCTTCCTGACCGGTTGAATCCCAGGGCATCTCGCTGCCAAACGGGTACCTCAGCGTATGCCAGTGGTCGGCGCGGTCTTTCATCACTTTTTCCAACTGATCAGCTTTATCTTTCCAGCCTTCCGATTTCAGATCCATCAAAATCAGGTAAAAAATAGTTCCCTCCATTTGGCCATACTGAGCGTAATATGGGGCTTGGTTAACCATAGCCATTACCGTATTATATGCATTATCCAGGTACCACTGCCAGTTTTGTTCGGTAACCAGTCCCACGTGGTTACGCGCCAGTCGGTACAGCACCCAATGTGCTGCTGCAACATGCGGGTAATTGTAAGAACGCCCAACATCATCCGCATCCTTGTGGCTCCATGCCGCCCAGGTTTTATAATTAATACTATCACAGTAAGTACCCACCGGCATTTGATCAGGCTGATAATAAAATACGCTTTTCTTTACGCCATACTTTTGCCCGCCACTGCTATGCTGGATATTACCCCATAAGGTGTGGTTTACAAAGCGCTGCATTTTTTCGATCTCGGCCTTGTCGGGCTGAACCAATTCTTTCATTATTGCACCAAGCCAGCTTCCTGCCCCGCCCTCGTCACTTAAACCGGCGATCCATACCCTGCTATCCTGAGTTACTTGTTGTTTTTTCTCATAGTCGTAAGTAATTACCGATTGATCGCGTCCAAAAGGGTCGGATTTATTCTCGTACCACTGCTTGTGTGTAAGAAAATCTCCATAGTCCCTTAACACTTCCGCTTCTGGTTTAATGACTTTGTAGTTGATGGTTT
>JACXTT010004391.1_pt1 | contig 20963 bp, 19 predicted proteins | sample 9270951 | NCBI WGS metagenome assembly JACXTT01 (sample SAMN15532306, study PRJNA645909) | rock metagenome | isolation source: weathered quartz diorite | place: Puerto Rico | collected 2017-06-21
GCGCGGCAAGCCGATCGTCAACCTGCTGTCGCTGGAAGAGGGTGAGCACGTCAGCGCCATCCTGACGGTGAAGGATTTCGACAAGGGTGGCTACGTGTTCATGGCCACCTCCGACGGCACGGTCAAGAAAACCGAGTTGGTTGAATTCACCCGCCCGCGTTCCACCGGCATCCGCGCCATCGAGCTGAAGCCCGGCAACCGGTTAATTGGCGTCGGCCTGACCGACGGCAAGTGCGATATCCTGCTGTTCAGCGACGCCGGCAAGGTGGTGCGCTTCATTGAGGACGATGTGCGGCCGATGGGACGCACGGCCAAGGGTGTGCGCGGCCTCATGCTGAAAAAGGACCAGTCGGTGATTGCGCTGATCATCGCCTGTCCGGACGCGGTGGCCAAAGCCACCACGGTGCTGACAGCGACGAAGCATGGTTTCGGCAAGCGCACGCCACTCGAGGACTACCCGAAGCATCGCCGCGGCGGTCAGGGCGTGATCTCGATCCAGGTGAATGAACGCAACGGGCCCGTGGTCAGCGCCTGCGTGGTCGGCGACGAGGATCAGGCGATGCTGATCACCAGCGGCGGCACCATGATTCGCACGCGCGTGAAGGAAGTATCCATTGTCGGACGCAATACCCAGGGTGTGCGCCTGATCGAGACCGAGGAAGGCGAACATCTCGCCGGTCTGGAGCGCGTCGCGGAGTCGGAAGAAGAATGAGCTGGAACCACAGATGAACACGGATAAGAAAAGTACGAATCGAAACGAAAACCACAGAAAATTTTATCCATGTTTATCCGTGTTCATCTGTGGTTTCGAATTATTTAGTCTTTTAGGATCAAATCGACAATGACCAGAATATTTAATTTCAGTGCGGGCCCGGCGGTGTTGCCGGAAGAAGTGTTGAAGCAAGCGCAGGCCGAACTGCTCGATTGGCACGGCAGCGGCATGTCCGTGATGGAAATGAGTCATCGCGGCAAGGAATTCATCGCCATCGCGGAAAAGGCCGAGGCCGATCTGCGCGAGTTGATGAACATCCCGGCGAACTACAAGGTGCTGTTCCTGCAAGGCGGCGCCTCGGCGCAGTTCGCCATGGTGCCGCTGAATCTGTTGCGCGGCAAGAAATCCGCTGACTACATCAACACCGGCGAGTGGTCGAAGAAGGCCATCAAGGAAGCAAAAAAATTCGGCAGCGTAAACGTCGCCGCGACATCGGAGTCGACCAACTTCAGCACCGTGCCACCGCAAAAGGACTGGAAGCTCGATCCGGACGCGGCCTTCCTGCACTACACCCCGAACGAAACCATCGGCGGCGTGGAGTTCAGCTTCGTGCCGCAGACCGGCAACGTGCCGTTGGTGGCTGACATGTCCTCGACTATCCTGTCGCGCCCGGTGGACGTGACGAAGTACGGCCTGATCTACGCCGGTTCGCAGAAGAACATCGGCCCGGCCGGACTGACCATCGTGATCGTGCGCGAGGACTTGATCGGCGGCGCGGCGGCCGGCACGTCCTCGGTGTTCGATTATAAGATCCACGCCGAAAATGCCTCCATGTACAACACCCCGCCAACCTATGGTTGGTACATCGCGGGATTGGTGTTTGACTGGCTCAAGAAAAGGGGTGGCCTCAAGGCCATGGCCGAAATCAACAAGCGCAAGGCCGAAAAACTGTATGCCTTCATCGACGCCAGCGGCGGTTTCTACAAGAATCCGGTGGAAAAACACAGCCGTTCGTGGATGAATGTGCCTTTCACGCTCAAGAGCGAGGCGCTCGATGAGCCCTTCCTCAAGGGCACCAAGGCGGCGGGGTTGGTGCAACTCAAAGGCCATCGTTCGGTCGGCGGTATGCGCGCCAGCATTTACAACGCCATGCCGGAAGCTGGCATCGACGCGCTGATCACTTACATGCAGGACTTCATGAAAAAGCAGGGCTGAAACATGTTCAAGATACTAACGCTTAATAATATCTCTCCGCTTGGGTTGGCGCGACTGCCCAAGGAGAAATTCCAGGTTTCCTCCGACATGAAGGAGCCGGACGGCATCCTGCTGCGTTCGTTCAAGATGCACGACATGGAAATTCCGAAGTCGTTGAAGGCTGTCGGTCGCGCCGGCGCGGGTGTGAACAACATCCCGGTCGAGAAGCTGACCAAGATGGGCATTCCGGTGTTCAACGCGCCCGGCGCCAACGCCAATGCGGTGAAGGAGCTGGTGCTGGCCGGCATGCTGCTGGCCTGCCGGCATATTCCGACGTCCTGGGAATTCGCGCGCGGGCTGTCCGGTTCGGACCCCGAGATTAGCAAGGCGGTGGAAGCGGGTAAGAAGAATTTCGCCGGCTTTGAATTGCCCGGGCGCACGCTCGCGGTGGTCGGACTCGGCGCCATCGGGCGCAACGTCGCCAACATGGGCATCGCGCTCGGCATGAAGGTGATCGGTTTCGACCCGGGCCTGACGGTGGAAGGTGCGTGGCAGTTGTCGGCCGACGTGAAAAAGGCGAACAGCGTGGACGAGGCGCTGCGCGCCGCGGATTTCGTGACCTTCCACGTGCCGTTCATGGAATCGACCAAGAATCTCATCAACGCCGAGCGCCTCAGGCTCATGAAGGACGGCGTCATCATCCTCAACTTCGCGCGCGAAGGTATCGTGGACGACGCCGCGGTCAGCGCCGCCATCAAGTCAGGCAAGGTCTACGGCTACGTCTGCGACTTCCCGAGCAATCTCCTGAAAAATCACGAGCGCGTGATCACGCTGCCGCACTTGGGCGCCTCGACCGCCGAGGCCGAGGACAACTGCGCTATCATGGTGGCGGAACAGGTGAAGGATTTTCTCCAGAACGGCAACATCCGCAACTCGGTGAATTATCCGGACGTGGCGATGGCGCGCGAGACGTCGCATCGCTTGGTGGTGGCCAATGCCAATGTGCCCAATATGCTCGGTCTGATTTCCGAGACGCTGGGACTAGCCAAACTGAATATTCACGACATGATCAACCGTTCGCGTGGCGACTACGCCTACACCGTGGTGGATCTCGACAGTCCTGCAATAGAAGACGTGCGCCAGAAGATAGCGAGTATCAATGGCGTGTTGATGGCACGCATCATCTGAGGACATGACCAAAAAGAACAAAGCCGGCGGGGCTGACGCGCAAATAAAAAAATCGCGCGAGCAGATCGATGCCCTGGACGTGAAAATCCAGGCGCTGATCAGCGAACGCGCGCGGCTGGCACTGGCGATAGCCGAAACCAAGCAGAAGGAAGGCAGCAACAATTATTACCGCCCGGAACGGGAAGCCGAAGTGTTGCGTAACGTGTTGGCGCGCCATCAGGGGCCGCTTTCCGAAGAGGTCATGGCGCGCTTGTTCCGCGAGATCATGTCCGCCTGTCTGGCGCTGGAATCGCGTCTGCGCATCGCGTTTCTCGGGCCGGAAGGGACCTTCACTCAGGAAGCCGCGCTCAAGCAGTTCGGCCACGCCGTGGAAACCGCGCCGCTCGCGGCCATCGATGAGGTGTTCCGCGAGGTCGAGTCGGGCAACGCCCACTTCGGCGTGGTGCCGGTGGAGAACTCCACCGAAGGCGTGATCAATCACACGCTCGACATGTTCATGGCCTCGCCGCTCAAGATCTGCGGCGAGGTGGCGCTGCGCATCCATCATCATCTGCTTGGAAAGGGTAACGATCCGAGCGGTGCGAATTGCGTGGTATCGCACCAGCAATCGCTGGCCCAATGTCGCGAGTGGCTGGATGCCAACCTGCCGGGTGTAAAGCGCGTGGCGGTGGCGAGCAATGCCGAGGCGGCGCGGCTCGCGGCGGCGGATGTCGGGTTGCTCGCGATCGCCGGCGATACCGCGGCGCGGCTTTACGGCCTGCACATGTTTGCCAACAACATCGAGGACCGCCCGGACAACACCACGCGCTTCCTGGTGATCGGTACACTCGAAACCTCACCGAGCGGCAACGACAAGACCAGCCTGCTGCTGTCGAGCCGCAATCGCCCCGGTGCATTGCAACGCCTGCTCGCGCCGCTGGCGAAGAACAAGATCAACATGACGCGCATTGAGTCGCGTCCCTCGCGCCAGAGCATGTGGGAGTACGTCTTCTTCGTCGACATCGACGGCCACATGAAGGATCGTAAGGTCGTCAAGGCGCTTGCCGATCTAGAAAAAGAAGCGGCGTTCCTGAAGCGGCTCGGTTCTTATCCCAAGGCTGTGCTGTGACAGCCACGGCGGCGGATATCCTGCGCCTGGCTACTCCCGGTGTGCAGGGACTGTCGCCCTATCAGCCGGGCAAGCCGATCGAGGAGCTGGAGCGCGAGTACGGCGTCACCGGCGCGATCAAACTCGCCAGTAACGAAAATCCCCTCGGCCCGAGCCCGCGCGCACTGGTCGCGGCGCGTGATGCGCTGGCGGACATTCACCGTTATCCCGATGGCAACGGCTTCATCCTGAAAGGCGCGCTGGCGCGCAAACATGGTGTAACGCCGGGATGTATTACGCTCGGCAACGGCTCCAACGATATCCTGGAATTTTTGGCGCGCGCCTTTGTGCTGCCGGAAAACGAAGTTATCTTTTCAGAACACGCCTTCGCGGTCTATCCGATCGTGACGCGCGCCGTCGGCGCGAAAGCGGTGGTTATCCCGGCGAAGCACTGGGGCCACGATCTCGCGGCTATGCAGCGGGCGGTGAGTGCGCGTACGCGTCTCATTTTTATCGCCAATCCGAATAATCCTACTGGTACTTGGCTCAAGGCCGGCGAGCTTGAGGAATTCATTCGCGGCCTGCCGACACATGTGCTGGTGGCGGTGGACGAAGCCTATTTCGAATACGTCGGGGAAAGAGAATACCCCAATACCATCGCCTGGATTGCGCAATATCCGAATCTTGTCACCACGCGCACCTTTTCCAAGGCCTACGGACTGGCCGGATTGCGCGTGGGTTATGGCATTTCCAGCCCGGCCATTGCCGATGTCCTGAATCGTGTGCGCCAGCCATTCAATGTGAATAGTGTGGCATTAGCGGCGGCAAGCGCGGCGCTGGAGGACGAGATGCATGTGGCCCGTGCCGTGCAAACCAATCGGGACGGCATGCGCCAGCTGATAGATGCTTTCAAGGAATTAGGGCTTGAATATATTCCGTCCACAGGGAATTTTATCTGTGTGGATTTCAAACGGCCCGCGGCGGCGATGTACGAGGCCTTATTGCGCCAGGGCGTGATCGTCAGGCCGGTGGCCAATTACGGCATGCCGAATCATTTACGGATCACGGTCGGTCTGGCGGATGAAAACCGGCGTTTTATTGAAGCACTGAGGAAAATTTTACGTGATCGATAAGCTCTGCATTATCGGCATCGGTCTGATTGGCGGCTCGCTGGCGCGTGCACTGCGCGATGCCAGCTATGTGCGGGAAATAGTTGGATACGGACGCAGCGTCGGCAATCTGCAGCAGGCCATGGAGCTCGGCGTGATCGACCGTGCCGAGGTATCGTTGCCGGACGCTGTGTACGACGCCGACATGATCGTGCTCGCGGTGCCGGTGGGTAACATGGCGGAAATTTTGAATGCGCTCGGTTCAGTGCTGCCGGAACAGGCCGTGGTGACCGATGTCGGCAGCGTCAAAGGCAGCGTGATTGCCGCCGCGCGTACAGCGCTGGGGACACGATTTGCGCATTTCGTACCGGGACATCCCATTGCCGGCACGGAGCAATCGGGTGTGGCGGCTTCGCTGCCGGACCTGTTCCAGCGCCGGCGCGTGGTACTGACTCCCGAGCCCGAAACCGACGTCGATGCGATAACGCGGGTGCGTGCCATGTGGGAGATGGCAGGAGCCGAGGTGGCAACGCTTGCGGCCGCGGACCATGACCGTATTCTCGCGGTGAGCAGCCACCTTCCGCATATGCTGGCCTACTGTCTGGTCGACATGGTGGTGCGGCATGACGATCATCGCGCCATTCTCGAAAATTCCGCGGGCAGTTTCAAGGACGCCACGCGCGTCGCGGCGAGCGACCCGGTGATGTGGCGCGATATCTGTCTTGCCAACCGGGACGCCTTGCTGGAAGCATTACGCCAGTACCACACCGATCTCGGCACGCTTGTGGAAGCGATTGAGAAGGGCGATGGCAAGTGGTTGCGTGAAACCTTCATGCGCGCCAAACACGCCCGCAATGGTTTGAATAAGAAGTTATAAATTTTGTAACCACCGATAAATACGGATGAACACAGATAACTGCAGAAAACGCTGTGTATTTTATCCGTGTTAATCTGTGTTCATCAGTGGTTTCAATTTCATTATGAATAAATCAATCGACTATCTGGTGCAGCCCGGCGGGAAGCTGATCGGCCGGGTCCGCGTGCCCGGCGACAAATCCATTTCCCATCGCTCGGTCATGCTGGGTTCGCTCGCGGAGGGTGAGACGCATGTCACCGGTTTGCTGGAAGGTGAAGACGTGTTATCCACGCTGGCGGCATTTCGCGCCATGAGCGTACGCGCCGAAGGTCCGGACGGAGGGAGACTGGTGATTCACGGCGCCGGTCTGCATGGATTGAAAGCGCCGAAACAGCCGCTCGACATGGGCAATTCCGGCACGGCCATGCGTCTCATGACCGGCATTCTGGCGGGGCAGGCCTTCGACTCGGAACTCATCGGCGACGAATCTCTGAGCCAACGACCGATGAAACGCGTGGCTGACCCACTCGGCCGCATGGGCGCCGTAATCGAAACAGCGGAGGGCGGCCGGCCACCGCTGAGAATCAAAGGCGGCCAGAAGCTGCATGGCATCGAATATCAGATGCCGGTGGCCAGCGCGCAGGTGAAATCCTCCTTGCTGTTCGCTGGACTGTACGCACGAGGCGAAACGGTGATTACCGAGCCCGCGCCCACGCGCGATCATACCGAACGCATGTTGCGCGGTTTCAGGTACACCGTAAAAACGGATGGCGCGCGCATCAGTCTGCGCAGCGACGGCCGACTCAAGGCGTGCAATATCGATGTCCCGGCGGATATTTCTTCGGCGACATTTTTTCTTGTCGGTGCCAGTATCGCACCCGGTTCTGACCTGGTGCTGGAACATGTTGGCATCAATCCGACGCGTATCGGCGTACTCAATATCCTGAAGCTCATGGGCGCGAATCTCGAATTGCTGAATAGACGCGAAGTGGGCGGTGAACCGGTCGCGGACATTCGCGTGCGTGCCGCGAAGCTGCGTGGCATCCGGATTCCGGAAGATCAGGTGCCGCTGGCGATCGATGAATTCCCGGCGCTTTTCATCGCGGCGGCTGTGGCCTCTGGTGAAACCATACTGACGGGTGCATATGAATTACGGGTGAAGGAATCGGATCGTATCGCGGTGATGGCGCAGGGGCTGAAACAGCTGGGTACCGACGCCCGCGAAATCCCGGACGGAATCGTTATCAGAGGCGGACAGATGCAGGGCGGTGCCATCGACAGTCACGGCGACCACCGCATCGCCATGGCTTTTGCCATCGCGGGTCTCGTTGCCTCCGGCCCGGTCATGGTGCGCGATTGCAAAAACGTGGATACCTCCTTCCCGGGCTTTGCCCAGCTTGCGAAACGCGCGGGACTGTCGATCGAAGCGCAGGGCGGGCGATGACGGTTGCTGCCAAGGTACCCGTGTTGGCGCTCGACGGCCCCGGCGGTTCCGGCAAGGGTACGGTGGGGCAGATGCTGGCGCATCGACTCGGCTGGCATTTTCTCGACAGTGGCGCCCTCTATCGGGCAGTGGGGGCAGCGGCCATTCGGGAGCGGATCAGCCTTGATGACCGGTTGGCGTTGGCGCGCCTGGCGACATCCATGGACATTCATTTCGTACCCCGGACCGACGGCGGCGCGGCCGCGGTGTTACTGCATGGTGAGGAGATTGGCGACCAACTGCGAACGGAGGAAAGCGGCAAGCTGGCCTCGATCGTGGCGGCCATTCCTGAAGTGCGCGGCGCTCTGTTGCAGAAACAGCACTCGTTTCGTCGGTCGCCTGGCTTGGTCGCCGACGGCCGCGACATGGGGTCCACGGTGTTCCCCGACGCAATACTTAAGGTATACCTCACCGCCAGCCCCGAAGTTCGCGCGGAGAGACGGTATAAACAGTTGATAGACAAGGGATTCGATGTTAACCTTCCGCGGCTTTTGGACGAGATCCGTGAGCGCGATGCGCGCGACGCCGGGCGGGCGGTTTCACCGCTCAAGCCGGCGGAAGATGCGTGCATCCTGGATACCTCTCAGCTCGACATTTCCGGGGTGGTTGAGCACGTGTATGGCCTGCTGCAGCGGCGGCGGCCGGGGTAATTCTGCCTTTCCAGGGAATGGACAGGATGCTGGATCTCTATTTATCAACCTACCCGAGTGATGAAGTCGGTGAAGCTGCTCTCATGCGTAGCCGCCGACCGGAACCAACTAACCATTATGACTGAAAGTTTTGCGCAATTATTCGAAGAGAGCCTGAATAAAGTCCACCTGCAATCCGGCTCGCTAATCACCGGCGAAGTCGTGCACGTGGATGAAAACATCGTTGTCGTCTACGCCGGACTCAAGTCCGAAGCCGTGATCCCCGTGGCCGAGTTCCAAGATGCCCGCGGTGAAGTGACCGTCAAGGTCGGCGACAGCGTGGAAGTCGTGATTGAAATGCTCGAAGACGGGTCCGGCGAGACCCGACTATCGCGCGAGAAGGCCTGCCGCGCCAAGGCGTGGGAGGATCTCGAGAAGGCATTCGAAGTGCAATCCGTCGTCACCGGCATCATGACCGGCAAGGTGAAGGGCGGCTACACCGTCGCCATGAACACCATCCGCGCCTTCCTCCCCAGTTCCCTTGTCGATGTCCGCCCCGTGCGCGACCCCAGCTATCTCGAAGGCAAGGAACTCGAATTCAAGGTCATCAAGATCGACCGCAAGCGCAACAACGTCGTGGTTTCGCGTCGCGCGGTGGTTGAGAAAGAAATCTCCGCCGAGCGCGAAGCGCTGCTCTCGGGCCTGGAAGAAGGTCAAACCGTCAAGGGTGTGGTCAAGAACCTCACCGATTACGGCGCGTTTATCGACCTCGGCGGTATCGACGGCCTGCTGCACATCACCGACCTCGCGTGGAAGCGCGTGAAGCATCCGAGTGAAGTGCTGAAGATCGGCGACGAAATCGAAGCCAAGGTCCTGCGCTATGACCGCGAGCGTAATCGCGTTTCGCTCGGCTTGAAGCAGCTTGGCGATGACCCGTGGGTGGACATCCAGCGCCGCTATCCGGAAGGTACGCGTCTGTTCGGCAAGGTTACCAACATCACCGATTACGGCGCGTTCGTGGAAATCGAGCCGGGCGTGGAAGGTCTGGTGCACGTTTCCGAGATGGACTGGACCAACAAGAATGTCCATCCGACCAAGGTGGTGCAGCTGGGCGATGAAGTCGAAGTGATGATCCTCGACATCGACACCGAGCGCCGTCGCATCTCGCTGGGCATGAAACAGTGCCAGCCGAATCCGTGGGAAGAATTTGCCGCCAACCATAACAAGAATGACAAGGTCAGTGGCAAGATAAAATCCATTACCGACTTTGGCATTTTTGTCGGCCTTGAAGGCGGTATCGACGGTCTGATTCACCTGTCCGATCTGTCTTGGGCGCTGCCGGGCGAAGAGGCTGTGCGCAACTACAAGAAGGGCGATGAGATCGAGGCTGTTATCCTGGCTGTGGACCCCGAGCGTGAGCGCATCTCGCTCGGTGTGAAGCAACTGGACGGCGATCCATTTGCAAACTATGTCACGGCCCACGGCAAGGGTTCTATCGTCAAGGGTACCGTGACGAGCGTGGAAACCAAGGGCGCCGTTATCAAGCTGGCAGATGAAGTCGAGGGCTATCTGCGTGCCGCCGATATCGCGCGCGAACGCGTGGAAGACGCCCGTTCCGCGCTCAAGGACGGCGACAGCGTAGAGGCCAAGATCACTACTATCGACCGTAAGAACCGCAAGATCTCGCTTTCCATCCGGGCCAAGGACATGGAGGAGGAGAGCGAGGCCGTGCAGGAATATGTACGCAAGGGTGGCTCGGCCACCTCGTCCCTGGGCGACAAGCTCAAGGAGAAGCTGGGTGGGCAAGACGGTTCGGACGCGTAAGCCGCGTCTATTGAGCGGCTGGCACGAATATCCCGGATTTTGTACGCCTGTGTGGATAAATTAGGATTATCTGGCAGATTGTGACGAGGCCTGGAGCGGGGATATTTTGTTCTTCCTCGCTAAAGTCCTTGAAATCTTTCTACTTATTTTCTATAGGTAGAGTGAGTATGACGAAATCAGAACTAATCAGTTTGCTCGCGGCCAAGCAACCACAGCTGGATTACCGGGACGTGGAGCTGGCGGTCAAGGAACTGCTGGAACAGATGTCCGCCGCGCTGTCCTCGGGTGACCGCATCGAGGTTCGGGGCTTTGGCAGCTTTTCCCTGCACTATCGCCCGCCGCGGACTGGCCGCAATCCCAAGACCGGGGCGGCGGTACAGGTGCCGGACAAGTTTGTTCCCCATTTCAAACCGGGCAAGGAATTGCGGGAGCGCGTCAATAACGGCACGGAGTGACGCGACTTTCTCAGGCGCGGAGCGCAAAACGGCATGTGAGTCACCATGTCGTTTTTTTGTGACCAAAAATAAGACAAACTAGCCGCCGGATCCCGAGGCGCAGCTCTTTCGGAGACGGCGGTAGTAGCACCCAAGGAAACATTGTTTAGATAAGACAGGACGAGCGAAGCAGGGCTACATTTGTTGCGGCTACTGCGCGCATTGCCGAAAGAGCGCTCGCTTCGGGCACTGCGGGCGCTACCACCTATATACGGCGGCACGGCGGTGCTGCCGATTCATTCAAGGAGGCATCATGAAGCGGATCATTTACACGATTCTGGCGATTCTCGTTCTGCTCACCGGTATTGCGTTTGCCATCCAGAACAAGCAGACGGTCGATCTCAAATATTATTTTGGCCTTAACTGGAGCGGACCGTTGTCGATGGCGTTGCTGACCAGTTTTGCCATCGGTGTGGTAGCCGGCTATATCGCCAGCCTGCGCATGGTGGTGCGGATGCAACGCCAGCTGGTGCAGGCGCGTAAGGAAATCCGCCATATCGAGCAAGAAGTCATTAATCTGCGAGCGCTCCCCATCAAAGATGTCATCTGATGAAGACCTGCTTCGCTTCATTCGTTCGCCTTGCCATAAAGATGAGGCCATGTTTCGTTGCGTTATGTTCGTCCTGACGTATGAATAAAGTCCTACTTCGCTGCGTTGTATTCGTCCTGACAGTAATGAAGCCCTACTCGCTGCGCTCGTTCGTCCTGACATAATAATGAACACCGCCGATCTGTTGTGGTTGTTGTTACCGCTGGCAGCGGCATCCGGTTGGTACGTGGCGCGGCTTGAACACAGGCGGCGCGCCCAGAAGTCTTTCGATCTCCCTTCCGCCTATTTCAAGGGCCTCAATTTTCTACTGAACGAGCAGCCTGACAAGGCCATCGAGGTGTTCATTCGTGTGCTGGAAGTCAATTCGGATACCGTGGAGACACATCTCGCGCTGGGAAATCTTTTCCGCCGTCGCGGTGAGGTCGAGCGTGCCATCCGTATTCACCAGAACCTGATAGCCCGGCCCACGCTCGACAAGGAGCAACGCAGTCAGGCGTTATTGGAACTGGGGCAGGATTATTTCAAGGCCGGCCTTTTCGATCGTGCCGAGAACCTGTTTCTGGAACTTGCCGAGATTCGCGCCCACAATGAACAGGCGCTGCGATTTTTATTGCATATCTACCAGCAGGAAAAGGAATGGGAAAAGGCTATTTCCGTGGTACGCAAACTGGCGCGCGCGTCCGGTCGAAATCTGAACAGCATGATCGCCCATTTTTACTGTGAGCTGGCGGAACAGGATATTGCGCGAAACAATTACGTTTCCGCACGCGATCGCCTGAAACAAGCACTGGCGGTAGACGACGAATGTGTCCGTGCCAGCATTCTACTTGGCGATGTCGATGCCCAGGAGGGTAATTATCTTCGTGCTATCGAGCAGTGGCAGCAGATTGAGAAACAGGATATCCATTACCTGGGCGAGGTGGCCGAGCGAATCGCTGAAGCGTTCCGGAAGCTGGGCGATGAGCAGGGGCTTTATGACTATTTCCACGTTGCCCTGGGACGCCACGGTAGTGTGTCCCTCGCTTTGACTTTTGCTGATGTCATCTGCAGCCGTGAAGGTGTCGAGGCGGCGGAAAAATTTATTATTGAATGGCTGCGTCGGACGCCGAATGTCCATGGGCTGCACAAGTTGTTGGAGCTCAATCTGATCAAGGCCAAGGAATTCGCCCGCAACGATCTGCTGATGCTGAAGGGCATCATCGAAGAACTGCGCACGCAGCATCTCGGTTATGCCTGCGGGGAGTGCGGCTTCAAGGGGAAAGCGCTGCACTGGTTGTGCCCCGGGTGCAATCACTGGAATACTATCAAGCCGGTGCAGGAGGAGTGATGGCGGAACCGCGTGTTATTGTCGCCCTGGATTTTCCCGATGCCGACACGACGCGCGTGTTTGTGCGGCGCGTCACACCCAAGCTCTGCCGCCTGAAGGTGGGAATAGAGTTATTCACTTCCGCCGGCCCCGAACTGGTATCGCACCTGGTGTCGCAGGGCTTTGACGTATTTCTCGATCTGAAATATCACGATATCCCCACCACCGTGTCCCGTGCTTGCACACAAGCCGCCGAACTGGGCGTGTGGATGGTCAATGTGCACACCCTGGGAGGAAAACATATGCTGATGGCGGCACGCGAAGCGATTGATCATTCCATTCACCAGCCTCTGCTGGTGGGCGTGACGCTGTTGACCAGCCACGGGGCTGACGATCTTGCGGAATTGGGGCTCGAACGCGACACCGGGAGCCAAGTGCAGCGCCTGGCGGGACTCGCGCGGGACGCACATCTGGACGGCGTGGTTTGTTCGCCGAAGGAAGCCTCGTTGCTGCGCCGGAAGTTCGGGAAGAAATTTCTGCTCGTGACACCCGGTGTACGACAACCAACCGATGTCCGGGACGACCAGAGTCGCACGCTCACTCCCGCCGAAGCCGTGAGGGAGGGCGCGGATTATCTTGTAATCGGTCGGCCGGTGACGCGTGCCCCGGACCCTGTGGTGTTGTTGAACGCCATCAATCGTGAAATCGAGCCAAGCTGAGATTTCTCAAAATATGCCGATCATCGACAGCCATGATAAATGCCCGGATAATAGCCTGCCCGGCGAGGCCACCTGCATTGGGAAAATGATGCATTTTCGAAATAATCAATAATTATGTTGCCGTCACTGCTAGAAAAAATTTCCCGCGCCAAGGTATTGGTTGTGGGCGACGCCATGCTGGACCGATACTGGTATGGCGATGTCGAGCGTATCTCTCCTGAAGCGCCGGTGCCCGTGGTGGCGGTGAAGGAAGCGAAAGAGCTTCCGGGCGGCGCCGCCAACGTGGCGCGGAGCGTACGGAAGTTGGGCGCCGGGTGCACCCTGTTTTCCATCAGTGGCGACGACCGTGAAGCCGATACTCTCAAGCAGCTACTGGGCGGGGAAGATATCCGCTGCCACCTCGAGCGGGACAAGTTGCTGAATACCACCGTCAAGTTGCGTGTCATCTCCAAACATCTGCACCAGCAAATGCTGCGTATCGATTTCGATTGTCCCGTGAGCAAGGACGCTCGCGTGAAGCTGCTTGACAGTTTTCTCAAACATCTTCCGGAATACGACGCCGTGATCATCTCGGATTACGGCAAGGGCGGTCTGGGATACATTCAGGAAATGATCCAGGCGTCCCGCGCGGCGTCCCGCCCGGTGGTGATCGATCCCAAGGGTGACGACTACAGCGGCTATCGCGGCGCGAATCTGATCACACCGAACCGCAAGGAGTTCGAGCAGGTGGCTGGCCGTTTCCTCGATAACGCCGATCTCGAGCATCGGGCCGCGAAACTGGTCCAGGAACTGGACCTGGGCGGCGTGCTGGTGACGCGCGGCGAGGAAGGCATGAGTCTTGTGCAGCGCGGTGGACAGGCTCTGCATATCAAGGCGCGCACCCGGGAAGTATTCGACGTCACCGGTGCCGGCGATACGGTGATTGCGGCCATCGGTTGCGCCTGGGCCGTCGGAAGCGGATTGGAAGACGCGGTGCATCTGGCCAACGTGGCTGCCGGTATTGTTGTCGGCAAACTGGGCGCGGCGACCGCGAGCCCCGCTGAAATCATGCATGTTCTGACCGCGCAGGAGGAATGATGTACGTCGTCACGGGTGGAGCCGGTTTTATTGGGGCCAATCTGGTCAAGGCGCTCAATGCACGCGGTGAGAAAGATATAATCGTCGTGGACGATCTGGAGCACGGCGACAGATTCAGGAATCTGGTGGATTGCGAAATTGCGGATTATCTCGACAAGCGCGATTTCCTCGAGCGGATTAACAACGGCTTTTTCAAAAAGAGATTCAAGGCTATTTTGCACGAGGGCGCGTGTTCCGACACCATGGAGCACAACGGTGTTTATATGATGGGCAACAACTACGAATATTCCAAAGTCCTGTTACATTACTGTCAGACCCGGCGCATCCCCTGTCTTTATGCTTCTTCAGCGGCTGTTTACGGTGCCGGCATGGTATTTCGTGAGTCGCGTGAACATGAATCGCCACTCAATGTCTACGGCTATTCCAAGTGGCAGTTCGACCAGTATGTGCGCCGTCTCCTGCCGAAAAAGACGGCGCAGATTGTCGGCTTGCGTTATTTCAACGTTTACGGCGACCGCGAACAGCATAAAGGGCGCATGGCGTCGGTGGCGTTCCATCATTTCAATCAGTATCGCGATTCCGGCAAGGTCAAGTTGTTCGAAGGCTGTGACGGCTATGGCGACGGTGAACAGCGACGGGATTTTGTTTCCGTCGAAGATGCCGTGGCGGTCAACCTGTTTTTCCTGGACCATCCCCAGAAGAGCGGGATATTCAACGTCGGGACCGGTCGGGCGCAGCCATTCAATGATGTGGCCGCTGCCGTGATCAACAGTTTCAGGAAGCTAGAGGGAAAACCATCAGCCAGCATTAATACGCTCCAGGACGAACGCCAGGTCGAGTACATCTCGTTCCCCGAGGCGCTAAAAGGGAAGTACCAGAGCTATACGCAGGCGGACATGACTTTGTTGCGGCGTGCCGGCTACAAGAAAGTTTTTATGAGCGTAGAGGAAGGGGTCAGCCGCTACATGGCCAGACTGCTGAATGCCGGCAAGGGAACCGGAACTTGAGATGTATTACTAATCTATCTTTGATTTATTCATCATGAAAAAACTGATACTGGACAATAAAACGGTTGCCGTCGTCGGGTTGGGTTATGTCGGTCTGCCGCTGGCCGTCGAATTTGGCAAACGCCTTACAACCATCGGGTATGACCTGAACGAGGAAAAACTCGCCAATTACCGGAAATTCCACGACCCGACAGGCAGTGTCACCGAGGCGGAACTGCGCGCCGCCTCCAAAATCAGATATGTGTCCGATTCGGGCGATCTCTCGCAGGCGGATTTTATTATTGTTGCCGTTCCTACCCCGGTGGATGATGCGCACCAGCCCGATTTCAGCCCTTTGCATTCCGCCTGTGCGCTGATAGCGCCACATATGAAGAAAGGCGCCATCGTTATTTTCGAATCCACCGTTTATCCGGGAGCCACGGAAGAGGAATGTATCCCGGCGCTCGAGAAAGGTTCCGGCATGCGTTGGATGCAGGATTTCCACGTCGGTTATTCACCCGAACGCATCAACCCGGGAGACAAGGAACATACGCTGACGACCATCAGAAAAGTCGTTGCCGGCGACGATGCTTCCACGCTGGAAATGGTCGCACAGTTGTATGAACTTGTCGTCAAGGCCGGTGTATGTCGCACCTCCAGTATCAAGGCAGCCGAGGCCGCCAAGGTCATTGAAAACACTCAGCGCGATTTGAATATCGCCCTAATGAATGAACTCGCCATCATATTTCACAAGCTGGGGATAGATACCCTTGAGGTGCTAGAAGCCGCCGGCACGAAGTGGAATTTTCTTCCGTTTCGTCCGGGGCTGGTCGGTGGCCATTGCATCGGCGTCGACCCCTATTATCTGACTCAAAAAGCCGAACGCATGGGTTACCACCCAGAAGTAATTCTGGCCGGGCGCCGCATCAATGACAGCATGGGAAAATACATCGCGGAACAAACTATCAAGCAGATCATCCAGGCGGGTCATTCCGTCAACGGCAGCCACGTCATCGTTCTGGGAATCACCTTCAAGGAAGATTGCCCGGACTCCCGGAATACGCGCGTGATTGATGTTGTTAATGAACTCAAGTCGTATGGCGTGAAAGTCTCCGTGCACGATCCGGTTGCCGATGTCGAGGAAGCGCGACACGAATACGGCATTGAGCTGCATAAATGGGAATCCTTGCCCACGGCTAAGGCTATCGTGGCGGCGGTGGCGCATAAGCCATTTCTCGGCATGGGGACGGAAAAGTTTCTCAAGAAGCTTGAGCGTGGCGGCTGTTTCATTGATGTTAAATCACGTTTCGATGCCAAGACTTTCATCGATGCCGGTATGCATGTCTGGAGGCTTTGATACCGAACTTGAACACGGTGGCGAATGATCCCGCGGCCAGGGCCTGGTATCTGGTTTATTGCAAGCCACGTCAAGAATCCGTCGCCCGTGAAAATCTGGTGCGTCAAGGATACGAAACCTACCTGCCCGTCATGCGCGATGTGCGTCGACGGCAGGGGAGGCGTGTTGCCTCGATAGCACCGATGTTTCCCCGGTATCTGTTTATTCACCTGAATCGTCAGACAGACAATTGGGCCCCGATCCGTTCCACTTTGGGAGTGGTTTCCGTCGTCAGATTCGGGCGAACGGCCGCCTGCGTTCCGAATGATCTGATCTCCTTGCTCCGATCACACGAGGATTCAGAGGGCATACAGATCCTGCCCGTGGAGGAGTACAAGCTTGGAAGCCGCGTACGAATAACTCAAGGCGGTTTTGCCGGGTATGAAGGGATTTTCCAGGCCGTCAGTGGCCGCGATCGGGTGACAGTGTTGCTGGATGTATTGGGCCGAAAAGCCCGCACTACGGTTGATTCGGCCTCCATTGAGCCAGCCTAGGGACCGACACACGTCCTTGACCAGCCCGGCAAGGGGTTATAGTGTTCATATTATGAACACCAAGGCTGACAGGGAAGAAGAGCGGGTGCTCGAATTGCTGGACGCCGTCGGCAAGCAAAGCAACGTCAGTCAGCGCCATTTGGCCAATAACATGGGCATTGCCCTGGGGCTGGCCAATTCCTACCTCAAGCGCTGTATCCGCAAAGGTTTTATCAAAATCAGCGAGGCTCCGGCCAATCGCTACCTCTATTATCTGACTCCGAAAGGATTCGCCGAAAAAAGCCGGCTCACTGCGAAATACCTGTCCACGTCCTTTGCATTCTATCGACGTGCCGGTGATTCCTGCATGAATGTTTTCAACAAATGCGAGGAGCGTGGTTGGCGCACGATCCTATTGTATGGAATGTCCGATCTTGCCGAGATCGCCACATTACGTGCGCAGGAGCAGGATATCCATATCGTCGGAATTTTGGACCCTCATACCAAGCGTCGCCGATTTGCCGGTGTTGCTGTCTGGCATTCCCTGCAGCAGGTTGAGCCGTATGATGGTTGTGTGTTGACTGACTTGAATTCGCCGTTGCTCAGTTACGAGCAACTGCTCAAGGAAGTCGACAAGGAACGCCTACTGATTCCGGATATTTTACGCCTGGAGTAGTTGCGGCGCCAATGGGGCAATATCCGGCTGATCGGATAGAACCCAGAGTTTGCGTATAAATCTGCTGGGCCGTGTGGAACCGGGTGTTCTGCATGGCGGTAGCGTGCCAGAATTCCCCTAACGCAATACATACTAAGATCACAGACATGAAAATTCTTATTACAGGAGTCGCTGGATTTATCGGTTCGACACTCGCACTCAGACTGCTGGAGCGGGGCGATACCGTGTATGGGATCGATAACATGAACGATTATTACGACGTTCATCTCAAGGAAGCTCGACTAAAACGTACGATTGATCATCATCGGTTCCGGTTTGAAAAGCTGGACATCGTCAATCGGGCAGGAATAGCTGAATTATTCCGCAAAGAGCAATTTGATGCCGTAATGAATTTGGCGGCGCAGGCAGGAGTCCGGTATTCAATTACTAATCCTGACGCATATATCGATGCCAATATCGTCGGGTTTGGCAATATCCTGGAAGGTTGTCGGCACAACGGTGTAAAGCATCTGGTGTTCGCCTCTTCGAGCTCGGTTTATGGCGCCAACACGAAGCTGCCGTTCTCCGAGCACGATAACGTGGATCATCCCGTCTCTCTGTATGCCGCCTCCAAAAAGGCCAATGAACTCATGGCGCATAGTTATGCGCATCTGTACCGTTTGCCGTGCACCGGTTTGCGGTTCTTCACGGTGTATGGCCCCTGGGGAAGGCCGGACATGGCACTCTTCTTGTTTACCAAGGGCATACTGGAAGGAGCAGCGATACCTGTTTTTAATCATGGAAAGATGATTCGTGATTTCACTTACGTCGATGACATTGTTGAGGGAGTTATCCGCGTGATTGACCGTCCGGCTCAGCCCGACTCGACCTGGTCTGGTAAGGCGCCTGACCCGGCCACCAGCTACGCTCCTTACCGTATCTATAATATTGGCAATAATCAGCCGGTCGAATTGATGCGCTACATTGAAGTGCTGGAAAAATGCCTCGGAAAGAAGGCCAAGCTGGAAATGCTGCCAATGCAGAATGGGGATGTACCGGCAACTACGGCCAATGTCGATAGCCTTGAAAATGACGTCGGTTTCCGCCCACGTACGTCCGTGGAGCATGGAATCGGCCGTTTCGTGGAGTGGTACAAGTCTTATCACGGCATTGTCTGAGGTGTGTGTGATTTTTTGTCCTGACGCGAAAATTCTTTACCGATGAAGATCAATCCTGTCATTCTCTCCGGTGGTTCCGGTACGCGCCTATGGCCGCTTTCGCGTGAACATTACCCCAAGCAATTATTGTGTCTGCTTGGCGAACTGACCTTGCTGCAGCAAACCGTATCACGTCTCGACGGCATGCAAAATGTTGCGGCGCCGCTACTGGTGTGTAACGAAGAACACCGTTTCCTGATCGCGGAACAGTTGCGACAGATGGGGAAAGCGCCGGCGGATATTATTCTGGAGCCGATAGGGCGCAACACGGCTCCGGCGTTGACGCTCGCGGCGCTGGCGCTTCTGAAGCACGCACCCAATGACGCCTTGATGCTGGTGATGCCGGCAGATCATGTCATTCAGAGTACCGAAAAATTCCATGCTGCCGTTAAGGAAGGGATTACCTTGGCAGAGAAAGGCCAGCTAATTACCTTTGGTATATTCCCCACAGCACCTGAAACCGGTTACGGTTATATAAAGAAGGGAAAAGGCCATCACGTCGAGGCGTTTGTTGAGAAGCCTGATGCGGAAACCGCCAAACGGTATGTGGCTACGGGCGAGTATTTGTGGAACAGCGGCATGTTCATGATGCGGGCCTCCGCCTGGCTCGATGAATTGAAGCGGTATCATCCCGCCATGCTGGAAGCATGCAAGACCGCCCATGAACGAGGCCACCGCGATGTAGATTTTTACCGAATCGATACGCAAGCTTTCGCCAGCTGTCAATCGAACTCCATCGATTATGCGGTCATGGAAGAGACCGACAAGGCGGCGGTAGTGGCACTGGACGCGGGTTGGTCGGATATCGGCGCCTGGTCATCGCTGTGGGAGGCCTCCGCGCGCGATGCGGAGGGCAACGTGGTGCAGGGAGATGTTTATATGCACGCGACGCAGAATACTCTGCTGATTTCGCAACACCGCTTTCTGGCTGCCGTGGGGCTCGATGACATTATCGTTGTTGAAACCCCGGATGCCGTGCTGGTGGCACATAAAAATCATGCACAAGACGTGAAAGAAGTGGTCAGTCGTTTGAAGAGCGAGAAGCGCAGCGAATATCAAACACACCGGCGCGTGTACCGTCCATGGGGCTCTTACGAGGGGGTCGATGCCGGGCCGCGCTTCCAGGTGAAGCGCCTGATAGTCAATCCCGGCGCGGCGTTGTCGCTGCAAATGCATCATCATCGCGCCGAACACTGGATCGTGGTCAAGGGAACGGCCCGGGTAACCAGGGGGGAAGAGGTGTTTATGTTGACGGAAAACCAGTCGACCTATATCCCGCTGGGCACGAAGCACCGATTGGAGAATCCCGGCAACATACCACTCGAAATTATCGAGGTACAATCCGGAAGCTATCTCGGTGAGGATGATATCGTGCGGTTCGAAGACAAATACAACCGGGCAAAATAAAGATGGCAAAGAAAGCGCTTATCACGGGTATCACCGGGCAGGACGGGGCGTACCTCGCCGAGTTTCTGTTGAAAAAAGGCTACGAGGTTCACGGCATCAAGCGCCGCACCTCGCTGTTCAACACCGATCGTATTGACCATCTGTATCAAGACCCACACGTGGAGGCGCGCAAGTTTGTCCTCCACTACGGCGATATGACAGATTCCAGCAGTCTGATTCGCATCGTGCAGCAAGTTCAGCCCGATGAGATCTATAATCTCGCCGCCCAGAGCCACGTGGCCGTGTCGTTCGAGGAACCGGAATACACGGCGGATTCCGATGCCCTGGGGGCGTTGCGCCTGCTGGAGGCCATCCGGATTCTGGGCCTGGAGAAAAAAACGCGCTTCTACCAGGCCTCGACATCTGAACTCTACGGCAAGGTTCAGGAAATACCTCAGCGCGAGACCACGCCGTTTTACCCGCGCTCGCCCTATGCCGTGGCCAAGCTTTATGCCTACTGGATCACGGTGAATTACCGCGAGGCCTACGGCATGTACGCCTGTAACGGTATCCTCTTCAACCATGAATCGCCTGTCCGCGGCGAGACCTTCGTGACCCGCAA
>JACXTT010004392.1_pt1 | contig 20963 bp, 17 predicted proteins | sample 9270951 | NCBI WGS metagenome assembly JACXTT01 (sample SAMN15532306, study PRJNA645909) | rock metagenome | isolation source: weathered quartz diorite | place: Puerto Rico | collected 2017-06-21
CAACATAATTGATGCAACAATGTTGCAATTCCCGTAGTTTTGCTGTTGATGAAGCTAAAGCTCAACTGGGACGCTATCGGGATTACCACTTCGGTGGCCTGCGCCATTCACTGCGCGGTGCTGCCCCTGCTGCTCACCAGCCTGCCGGTACTGGGTATCAACATTATCGATAATCCTGTTTTTGAATATTTTATGATACTGCTGGCCTTTGTGGTAGGCGCCGCTACCCTGTACCAGGGATATAAAAAACACCACCATCGGCTGCTGCCCCTGGCGTTTTTTACAGCAGGCATGCTGTTCCTGCTGGGCAAGCAAATCTGGCACGAGGCGCACCTGTTGCTCCTGTTTCCGGCGGTAGCCGCCATCGTTTCCGCCCATTTCTTCAATTTCAGGCTTTGCCGGGTTCCGGGGCATGTGCACGACCGGGACTGCAAACACTGAGGGGCTTTCCCGATTTTATAAACACTCTGGCCCGTAATTCGTTATTTTTGCAAAGCAAACAGTGCGTTATGATAAAAACAGGCAACCCGGTTATCAGTATTTATACCGAAATGACTCCCAACCCGGAAACAATGAAGTTTGTGGCCAACAAACTGCTGTACCCCGGTAAAAGTATCGACCTCCAGGACGTGGAAAGCGCCAAACCTTCGCCCCTGGCTACCGAGCTTTTTGGGTTTCCCTTTATAAAGGCAGTATTTATTGCCAGCAATTTTGTTACGCTTACCAAAACCTCCGAAACGGAATGGAGTGATGTGATACCCGCTATCCGCCAGTTTCTGAAAGAATACCTGGAAGAAGGAAAACCGGTGGTGAACGAAGACGAGGTAGCGGTGATGAAACAGGAAAGCAGCAATACCGTAGCCGCGGATGACGATGATGTGGTAAAACGCATCAAGGAACTGCTGGAAAATTATGTAAAACCTGCGGTGGAAATGGACGGCGGCGCCATCCAGTTCAAAAGCTACAATGAAGGAACCGTAAACCTGATGCTCCAGGGAAGCTGCAGTGGTTGCCCCTCTTCCATGATCACCCTCAAAGCCGGTATTGAAGGCATGATGAAGCGGATGATACCGGAAGTAAAAGAAGTAGTGGCGGAAGCCGAATAATGATATTGTTGCTTAGTTGTAAAAGCGCCCCTGATAAGGCGCTTTTTTTTGTCGCACAGAGCTATAAGAGAAAGCCGCGCAAAACTCTTTTTCTCTTATAGCTCTGTGCGCACATTTAAATTTCTCCCGCCCGTTAAACTTTTTTTACCGGTCAGCGTCTATAATTTACCGGCCAATTAAGATAACATTTTAAGAGAAGGCCAATCCTGTAAATGTTTCACCGGTATTTTGGTTACTGTAACCTGTTTGTAAAAATCCCCAATGCACCCCCAACCGTTTTCATGACCTGTTCATTACAGGCCATTCCATCAATCATTTATTGTAAACCTAAAAATTAGTAATTATGAAAACGATTATTTTGTGTCTTTCCATGGCTGTAATAGCCGGATCCACCGCGCATGCACAGCTGCATTTGGGAGTAACCAGCGCGGCCAGTGTTCGCGCGGCCACCAGTGTGAATACTTCCGCTATCCATTCCACCCTGCATACCGGTAGCGCTGCAGCGAAATCGGCAAGTACAACTACCATAAGTACTGCTCAGAATACCAGTGCCAAAGCAGTTAATACAGCAGGCAATACCAGCGTATCCGCCGGTGCTTCTTCCGCCAGTACCGTTTCGGCCGGAAATAGTGTACAGGCCGGCAGCAACAGTTCCGTATCGGCAGGTGCACACGGCGCAGCTGTTTCCGCTACGGAAACAAAACTCAGCGGCCAGGCAAAAGAAACGGCAGGTAAAGTAAACAGCGATGTAAAAACAGGTACCGCTAAAACCATCAAAACGGCAAAACAGGTAAAAACGAATACTTCGGTATCGGAAAATACCGATATAGCCGCTCAAAGCAATACAAAGGTTTCGGAACAATAACACCTTAAAACGCCACAGGTTACACTGAATAGCGCAGGGTTGCAGCGTGTACTACACCCCGCTCACCCGGTGGAAATCGGTGTAACCTGTGGCTTATTGATTTTCAAACAATTAATAAAAAGCGGCTAAACACAGCATGACAAAGTGCGCCTTTACCCTTTATCTCCACCGAACCCAGGCCTTTTCTACACCGTCAATTGACTTTTTCTTTTCACACCAGTAAATCCGAAAAATATGAACCGGTTAATCTTATTCCTGGCCAGCTGTGCGCTTTCCGTTTCATTGGCCGCGCAAACAGATTCCGTGGCGCCAAAAAAAACGGAGCTGGTCATCAGCGCCAACTATAATTCGGGGCTCAGTTATTACGGCCGCACCGACAGTCTTAAAAGCACGGGTTTTTATCCCATGCTGGGCGTCAATTTTAAAAACGGGCTATACCTGCATTCCAGTTTCGTTTTTATCAGCAATGCCGCTTTCAAAGGTTATGCGGCTTCTATCATGGAAGGCGGATACCAGTTTAAAAACAAAAAGGAAAGCTGGAGCGGGAATATTTTTGCCAACTCCTTTTTTTACAAAGACAATACCGGCCTGCTGCAATCGGCCCTGAAAGGAACCGCAGGCATCAACATAGCCAACCTGAATAAAATTATCAACCTCAATGCAGGGATGGATGTGAAATGGAGTGATAAAACAGATATCGGCGCTTCGGCGGGTATAGACCATACCTTCAGGATAAACAAAGTGGGCAAAGGTGTAATTGTCATTGACCCTTCCGCTTACCTGTATGCCGGCACGCAAAATTTCACCAACACCTGGTACCAGGAAAAAAAGCTGTTGTTCCTGCCGGCGGGGGAGGAAGTGGTGACCAGCAGCAGCACCCGGTTTTCCATCCTGTCGTACGAATTGACCTGCCCCGTAGTATATGGGTTGGGTAAAGTGAACCTGGTGCTTTCACCTGCCTGGGTTGCACCGCAAAACCTGGTAACGGTACCCGGCCGGCCCGACCTGTCGGAACAGGGCAATAACCTTTTTTACCTGACCGGCACCCTGCGGTTTACCTTTTAAGCGCGACAGGCATAGATTATATAAAAAAATTACAATCCGTACTTAGCGCTTATCTCCAGCATGCGGTCAATGGGCTTTTTGGCCGCCAGCCGCAGGCTTTCCTCCATTTTTATTTCCGGCAGCTCGTATTCCATGCACAAATAGAGTTTTTCCAGGGTATTCAGCTTCATGTGCGGGCAGTCATTGCAGGCACAGCTGTTGTCGGGTGGGGCGGGTATAAATGTTTTTTGCGGCGAGGCCTTTTGCATCTGGTGCAATATACCGGTCTCTGTTGCCACGATATATTCTTTTGAGGCATCCTGCTGCGAAAACGTTAAAAGGCCCGTGGTGGAGCCTATATAGTCTGCAATGCGAAGTATGGGGTCTTCACACTCGGGGTGAGCGATCAGTTTGGCTTCCGGGTGCCGCATTTTGAGCTTGGTTATCTTTTCGAGGCTGAATATTTCATGCACCATGCAGGCGCCGTTCCACAGCACCATGTTCCGGCCGGTCTTTTTGTTGATGTAAGCGCCCAGGTTTTTATCGGGCGCAAAAATAATTTGTTGATCAGGCGGCAGGCTCTCCACTATTTTCTGGGCATTGCTGGACGTACAGATGATATCGCTCAGGGCCTTGATGCCCGCGCTGCAGTTGATATACGATATCACCAGGTGGTCGGGGTACTTCTCCTTAAACTTTTTAAACAGTTCGGGCGGTGCGCTATCGGCCAGCGAACAGCCGGCTTTTAAATCGGGCAGCAACACTTTTTTGGAGGGGTTCAGTATTTTGGCCGTTTCGGCCATAAAATGCACGCCGGCAAATACGATCATATCAGCCGTTGTTTTTTCAGCCTGTTGCGCTAGTCCCAGGCTATCGCCAATATAATCGGCCACATCCTGTATATCGGGCTCCTGGTAATAGTGCGCGAGGATAATGGCATTTTTTTCTTTTTTCAAACGTTCAATCTCCGCAAATAAATCAATCGACGCATCTATTTCCAAATCGAGGAATCCTGTTTGTTCAATTTTTTCTTTTGCTATACCTGTTTGCACATCGCTATTAATCATAGTATATCTGTTTTTTATAAAGATCTATTACTATTATGGGTGTGAATTCGTGGATATCCTTTTTTCATTTCGCTTGTTAAAACCGATTTCACCAGGTTATTCACAGCTTTCCACAAATATCTAACAATATTAAATTCAGTATGGGTATCATTTTACGGGCCTTATACACCTATGTGCACATTCTTACCTGTTGTAAAACTATTTTCGTTTTCATGGCTGTGTGGAACAGTAACAACTGTGCTGCTATCCACAGGTTTTATTTTTCAGCCGCCGGTTTATAAGTTGCCATCCAATTCATCACGGTCTGTCCACATACCCGGCCCATGGTTATTCACACCAATTGGCGGTTTTCCACAGGGCTTGTTGAAGCAAAAAGGGCTGTAGTATAAACAAATGTACCCTGTAGATGGTTCTCCTTAGTAAATGGTATCCGGCAGGTGGCAGGGGGTTGTAAACCACGCGGAACCGCTAACACGCTGCTTTGCAGGGGCAGACGACAAAAATATTTTTTTGGATTTTACGTTTTTGTGGTATCATTGCACCGGAATCAGGCTGGTAAGTTCATTCCTTTCGTCTACAGCTCATCAGTTTTACCGTTCCGTTCAACATACATTTCATTTCAAATTTTTCAACAACTAGTAAGATTGGCTTTTGATTAGACGTTTTAATACTCCATTATGTACGACATTCTGCAACTGAACGATATGCTCGTTCCTGAGTTGCTCGATATTGCAGAGCAACTAAAAATCCCCAACGCCAAAAAGCTGGATAAACAAGCGATTATTTACCAGATTCTTGATAAACAGGCTGTTACAGCCAGTGCACAGAAAGGCGACGAAGGTAAGACAAAACGCAAACGCATTGTAAAAACTTCTACTGCAAATTCTACTGAAGAAGCTATCGTGGAAAGCGGAGATGAAAAGCCCGCAGTCATCCGCAGCGAAGCAAAGAAGGCTATTGTAAAGAAAGAAGAAAAGCCTGTTGTAAAAAGAGGCCGCAAGAAGGTGGAAGAAGAAGCTCCTGCCGAAGAACCTATTGATAGTGTAAATACAGACGACCGCCAGCCTATGCAGGAGCAGCGCGACGATCAGAACCTGGGAGACGATCACGAAGATGAAGAAGATCGCGATGAGGAAGATATGGAGAATGATGGCTCCGGCCCTTCACATCACCCTACGCCTTCCGAACCTCAGCGTGCTTACCCGCAGCGCCGCACCGATGCCTTTAATATAGAGTTCGATGGTATTATACAGGGTGAAGGCGTACTGGAAATGATGCCCGACGGGTATGGCTTCCTGCGCAGCAGTGATTATAATTACCTGAGCTCTCCTGATGATGTATATGTATCTCCTTCGCAGATAAAATTATTCGGTTTAAAAACCGGCGATACCGTATTTGGCGCGGTACGTCCTCCCAAAGAAGGCGAAAAATATTTTGCCTTGCTGAAAGTGGAAACCATTAATGGCAAAGGGCCCGAAGAAGTGCGCGACCGTGTGCCGTTTGATTACCTCACGCCCCTGTTCCCTTTTGAAAAGCTGAACCTCTTTACACTTCCTTCCGATTACTCCACCCGTATCATGGACCTGTTTACACCTATAGGTAAAGGACAGCGTGGTTTGATCGTATCGCAACCCAAAACCGGTAAAACCATGTTGCTGAAAGCAGTAGCCAATGCTATTGCCAGCAATCACCCGGAATGCTACCTGATGATAGTACTGGTGGATGAACGCCCGGAGGAAGTTACCGACATGGAACGCAGTGTAAAGGCGGAAGTCATCGCTTCTACCTTCGACGAACCGGCCGAAAAACATGTAAAAGTATCTACCATTGCCCTGCAAAAAGCGAAACGCCTGGTAGAATGCGGTCACGATGTGGTGATATTACTTGATTCCATTACGCGTCTTGCACGCGCACACAATACAGTAGCTCCCGCCAGCGGTAAAGTATTGAGCGGTGGTGTGGAAGCCAACGCCATGCAGAAACCCAAACAGTTTTTCGGTGCTGCCCGTAAAATTGAGAATGGTGGTTCATTAACTATATTGGCTACCGCCCTGATTGATACCGGTTCTAAAATGGATGAGGTGATATTTGAAGAATTTAAAGGTACCGGTAATATGGAATTGCAGCTGGACCGCCGCCTGGCCAACCGCCGAATCTTCCCCGCCATTGACCTGGTGTCTTCTTCCACCCGCCGCGATGATTTATTGCTGGAAAGAGATGTATTGCAGCGTATGAACCTGCTGCGCGTATATCTTACGGATATGAATACGGAAGAGGCAATGAATGAATTGCTGAAACGTATGCGCGGCACCAAGAGCAATGAAGAGTTCCTGGCCAGCATGAACGGCTAACCCCGCCTTAAAAACGGATATGATATTAAAAAAGCCTTCCCAACCGGAAGGCTTTTTTAATTCTAATCATATTCTAATGTGCCTGCGGGTCAATTAACCGATGTTTATGAACTCTTTTTCGATTCATGTTATATTTTTGCGGGTATAACAGGCACAATACTTGCCTTATACAACAGTGACCTGCTATCCTGTTCACTTTTTAAAACGCAAAAAAATATGAGAATCACACAGTTTTTACTTATTGCCTCCTTTTCCCTCACCCTTTTTTCCTGTGTCAGCAACAAGAAGTTCAAAGCAGAGCAGTCAAAGGAAGCTGCACTGAACGAGCAACTGGCAAAAGCCCAGGCCGGCTTAAAAGGCTGTGAAGACGATAAGGCAGAAGCTGCCCGCAAAAGGGCTTCACTGGAAGCAGAAATAGACGGGCTGAACAAACAAATTGGTTTCCTGAAGGAAAACAACACCCAGGCCCTGAAACAATTGCAGGATTTATCGGTTATCAGCAGCTCGCAGGCCGAAAGCATTAAGAAATCCCTGGAAAATATCGGCGCCAAAGACAACTATATCCAGGATTTGCAGGCGTCGATAGCCAGGAAAGATTCGCTGAATATGGCCCTGGTCATGAACCTGAAGGGCGCCATCGGCAGTCTTGATGATAAAGACATTAATATAAAAGTAGAGAAAGGAGTGGTATACATTGATATTTCCGATAAGCTCCTGTTTAAAAGCGGCAGTTACGATGTAACTGAAAATGCCAAAGGCGTACTGGGCAAAGTAGCCGCTGTACTGAAAAACCAACCCGATATTGAATTTATGGTAGAAGGGCATACCGATAACGTGGCTTTTGCCAAAGGCGTTTTGCTGGACAACTGGGATTTGAGCGTTAAACGGGCTACTTCCGTGGTGCGCATCCTGCAAAACCAATACGGGCTGGACCCCGCTCATATTGCTGCCGCCGGCCGCAGCGAATACAAACCCGTATCCGACAATACTACGGTAGAAGGCAAGGCCGCCAACCGCAGAACAAGGATCGTTATTCTCCCGCAGCTGGACCAGTTCTTTAAGCTGCTGGAACCAAAGAAATAAAAGGGCAAATACAGGCGGAAAGGCACCAAAAAGGGCCGGTTCGCTGAAACCCTGGTACAAAAGCCATCCTGTTACAGGATGGCTTTTGTGTTATAGCAGGTACACAATTCCCCTCCGGAAACTAGGTGATTACCTTATTTTGTAATGATAGTATCCCCCTTTAACATCATTTTTTCGGAGTTGATGCGTTTCAGATAAGCCGTTGAAGCACAGAAACCTTGTTAACCCAGGCATCGTTATGAGACAAATCAGGCAGGCGCTATTCCTTCTTTTGCTGTTACAGCCTGGCTGGGGCAGTCTTGGCATGGCGCAGAACAATCCCGCGCCACCTGCAGTACAGGGCGTACTTGACCTGCGCAATACCGATTTGTCGTCCGGCTGGATAACACTTGACGGGGAATGGCATTTTTACTGGCTACAATTGCTGGACCCTACCAGCACTCCCGTGCCCGCCACCGGTTTTGTGCATTTTCCCTCATTATGGACCAATGCCGGGCCCGGCCACCCGGCACTTCCTTCCAACGGGTATGCTACCTATACGCTTACCGTGCTGCTGCCCGTACACCGGCCTGAGCTGGCCATGGAAGTGCCGGATGCATATTGTTCTTACAGCTTATTTGTAAATGGTAAAAAACTGGCGCAGAATGGCCATCCCGGCACGTCTGCCGCTACGGCTGTTCCTTTCTGGGCAACGGATGTATCGGTCCTGGCCGGCAAGACCGATACATTGCAGTTTATCCTGCAGGTAGCCAATTTCTGGCATTCCAAGGGAGGCACCTATAAAAGCATCCTGCTGGGCGATAAAAAACGGTTGTTGTTAAAACATCATCGTGAAACCGCTTCCGATCTTGTACTGGCCGGTTGCCTGCTTATGGGAGGGCTTTTCTTTTTCGGCCTGTTCGTGTTTGGCAAAAAAGACAAAGCCATCCTGTTTTTCTCCCTGTTTTGCATTGTATACAGTTACCGCATGGTGGGAACAGATCTGTACATACTGCACGCTATCTTTCCCGGGCTGAGCTGGTTTATTGCCATCCGGCTCGAATATCTTACGCTGGTTACGGCGGTAATATTTTTTTCGCTCTATACCGTTTTTCTTTATCCCAAAGAAACATCAAGGCTCTTTGTAAGGGGCATGAACGCTATTTGTATTGCCTATTCGCTTCTCATCCTTTTTACAGCACCAGCGATATTTACCTTATTGCTGCATCCTTTTCTCGGGTTAATGTTCCTCTATATCGCCTATGCGTTGTGCATCTACATACAAGCCTTCCGGCATAAAAGAAGCGGGTCGGTATATGCCATGGTGAGTAGCGCTGTGGTATTGCTGGTTTTTTTCATCATCAACCTGCGTTATTTTAACCTGGTGCCCGAAGTAAAGTTGCTGGTGTTTGCCGGCTATATTGCTTTTTTCTTCCTGCAATCGCTGGTATTATCGCACCGCTTTTCGGAAACATTGCGACTGGCGGCCACGCAGGCGGAGCAGGGATTAAAGGTAAAATCTGAGTTCCTTTCCACCATGTCGCACGAAATACGCACCCCGCTTAATTCGGTTATCGGCATGTCGTACCTGTTAAAACGCAGCCAGCCGCGGCCCGACCAGGAGCAGCATCTTGATGTGCTGTTGTTTGCCGCCAATAACCTCCTCTCCATTGTCAACAATATCCTGGATTATACCAAAATAGAAGCCGGCAAAATAAGCCTGGAGCAAATCAGCATAGACCTTCCTGCCATTGCCCGCAATATAACGGAGGGGCTGAAAAGCATGGCGAATGAAAAGCGCATAGAGCTGCGGCTCCATATTGATGAGCGCCTTACCCATAAGGTGATTGGTGATCCCACCCGTACCAGCCAGGTCATTAATAACCTTGTGCACAATGCCATTAAGTTTACCCGTGAAGGCTATGTGCAATTATCGGTTGATGTAAAAGAGATGACCGCCGGCACGGTGACTGTTACCGTATCGGTTACCGACACCGGGGTGGGCATACCGCGGGAAAAGCAACAGCTCATTTTTGAACGGTTTACGCAGGCCGATTCTTCTACTTCCCGCAGCTTCGGGGGCACGGGGCTGGGCTTATCCATCAGCAGGAAAATACTGGAAATGCAGGGTGCGTCCATCGCGTTGAAAAGCGAACCCGGTAAGGGGTCCGAGTTTTCGTTTACCCAAACCTTTAAGCTCAGCACGGAGAAAACCGGCGATCCTATTGGTGGTGCCGGTTCGCAGGGAGAAGAGAACCGCCTCCTGCAGGATGTAGCGGTGTTGCTGGTAGAAGACAATCCCATGAATGTACTGGTAGCGCAGATTTTCCTCGAACGCTGCGGCGCCACGGTAGATGTAGCTACCAATGGCAGCGAAGCCCTGGAGAAATTTGATGTGCATCGCCATAATATCATCCTGATGGACCTGGATATGCCGGTAATGGACGGCTATGAAGCCACCCGCATCCTGCGCAAAAAAGGAGCGCAGCTTCCCATCATTGCCTTAACGGCCAGCCTGCCGCGGGAGGTAGAAAGCGAAGTACATGCCGCGGGCCTTACCGATATTATCGTAAAACCCTTCAATCCCGACGATTTGTTTAGGGTTATCCTGCTGCACCTGCAAAACGGCAGCATGGAGCTGCAATAATCCCCTCCCGCCCATAGCGCAGCAGCCACTGTACAAAAGCGTTCGCAATCTAAAGTTCTCCCGAAAGGCGGATGCTTATTTTTTTAATGTCTGCCGAAGCCCGGAGTATAAAGTTAAACAGGTCGGCTATGGGTTTAAACTCCGCCAGCGTTTGCCGTGTAGTGGTATCCAGTATACCGTTACGTAATTCTTCTTTTCTTTTTTCCATCAGGTCGCGCACGCGCTGTTCCAGTACAAGCGGTTTAACGCCGGCCACGGAACTTACCACCGGGTGCCGGTGCAGCACCTGGCTGGCTGCCCGCAGGTGGTCCAGCGTTGTTTCCAAAACAGGCTCAAAATCGGGCGAGGCATATTTGACAGCCCGTGGCTGAATGTAATACGCCAGCGTGGCGGTATAGGAAGTAAACATTTGATTGACCACCACCAACTGGTGAATATCCCGGCTGCTTTTCTGTTTGCTTTTTGGCTCCAGCAGCATACGGGAAAACGCATCCGATAAATTGGCCAGCGCTACAAAGGCATTTTTGCGGGCTATTTTAAAATCATGTGTATTGCCGGGATTGCCGGTAAAGGCCTGCGCCACCGCTTTAAAATACTGTGCGTTGGCCTCAATGGCGCTGGTAATAAAACCGGTAATCTGCCCATGCTCCCAAACCGGCACGAGAAAGAAATTGGCGGCAAAGGCAATGGCCGAGCCAATGGCGGTGTCAATAACCCGGTCGGTAAGGATAGCCTGGGTATTACCACCGTACAGCAGGTGAAACAGCAGTAATATATAGGGAGTCATAAACAGCACGCTTACCAGGTACTGCGTACGCAAAAAGCTATAGGTGCCTGTCATCAGCAGCAACATGATTACAAACAACGCGCTGTTGTTTTTTACCAGTATTAAAATAAGCAGGCCAATGGCGGCGCCCCCGATGGTACCCAGCAACCGCTGGTAATTTCGTTGTTTGCTGAGGCTGTAAGCCGGTTTAAGAATAACAATAATGGTAAGCAATATCCAGTAGCTGTGGCCCAGGGGCAGGAACCTGGAAATAATATACCCGCTGATGGTGGTAATACTTACGCGGAGGGAATGACAGAAAATATTTGACTTGAACGAAAGATTATCCTTCAGCAGTTCAAATGAAATATCCTGGTGGGTTACAAACTTTTCATATTCCAGCGAAGCCGTTTTTTTCTGCAGCAGTTTCCTGTCCTTGGTGGTATAAAGCTGCAGCACATGTATCCTGCCGGAAAGGTCTTCAATAGCGTCGAGTATATTGCGGAGACTGATGAATACTTCTATATTTTCCGGCGAGCGGCGTTCATCTCGCAATTGCTCCAGGTAAGAGCGGGTAGACTGCAACTGGCTGGCGGAAGGCGTGGTTTGCCCGGCCGGCACCCCTTCTTTTACGGCAAGGCCAATATCGTCCAGTTCCCGGGCCAGTTCCAGTATAAGCAGGCGGTAACGTTCCAGGATATCCGTATCGTCAAAAAACTGGTGCAGGCGTTCATAATCATAGTAAGACGCCATAATACGTTCAAACAAATCTACCAGGTCTACAAATACCAGCACCAGCGTACGGCTGGTATCGGTCGATTCCTTTACAATGTTACGGGTCTTGAACAGTAGTTCCCGTACCAGCTCCTGCTGCTGGTGTACGGCAATCTGCTGTTCCAGCAGCTGGCGGAATACTGCATCGCGGCCGGCCTGCTTATCGTAAAACATGGCGCGTATGCGCAGGTAATCCGATGTAGCCAGTATGCAGTCTCCCAAAGCCTGCTGCGCCAGCTTATAGGGGCGTATGCTATACAGGGCCAGGCTCAGCAGGGTGTACCATACACCACCCGCCAGCACGTAAAGGGCATTCAATACAATTTGCCAGCCCTGGTAACGATGGCTGAGGTTAAGTACCATGATGAGCAGGGCGCCAACGCCTACCGATATGGCCCGGTTGCCATAAACGCCAATCATGGAAAAAACAAAACAGGCCAGTAAAATAAACCCACCCAGTAAAAACGGGTGGGGTTCGGCGATATCTGTTATTAATGATACCAGGAAGATAAGCAGGGTACACACCATCATACCATTCCTGCGGTGATGGATGGGACCGGGGTTATCGGTGCCGCTCACGCACATGGCCCCGAGCGACATTACGATGCCCGCCGGCAGCTGGTTGAAATAATTGAGGATGATGGCGGGCAGCACCACACCCGCGGTAATGCGCACCCCGCTGGCCAGGTAATGGCTGTTAATAAAGCTTTTATACTCTTTTACATAATCCATAGGCGCCCGGGCGGCGGTATATAATAAATAAAGTCCTGATGCTGTAAAGGTAATACCTTATTGTGAGCTGCCGCCGCAGTAATAGGTTGGTATTCTTTGTAACAGCCGTCAGCAGGAAGGCTGATCAATGTCATAGTTCGGGGAGTAACAGGTCATCTTCCGGCCACCTGCCCCCTTTTAGTTTTGTGTTCGGATTTAGAAAAACAAATACGATAACATAAAACATAGCAACCATGTTACATCAACGAATCAAAAATCGCCTGTTAGCTGCTGTTGTACTGCTGCTGGCTGCAGTCCTGGTATTGCCGGCAGCGGTAAATGCGCAGACAAAATACCAGGCAGCCGGTAATGTTAAAATAACGGTGGAAGGCACTTCCAATATTCACGATTGGGAAATGAATACGGAAAAAGGAACCTCCACGGCTTTTTTTACGCTGAGCCCGGCAGGGGCTATTACCGCGGTTAACTCGGTTGCCTTTGTAATGAAGGCAGAAGACCTTAAAAGCGAGCACAAGGCAATGGACAAGAATACCTATAATGCCCTGCACACCGACAAAAACCCCTCCATCAGCTTTGTATCCGGCGCCGCTACCGTACAGCCTACCGGCAGCAATTCAGTAGCCATTACGGCAAAAGGAAAACTAACCATTGCAGGAGTAAGCAAAGACGTAACCCTGCTGGCCAATGGAGTGGTCAATGCCGATAAAAGCATTACCTGTACCGGCTCTTACAAGATCAAAATGACCGACTACAGCGTTGAGCCGCCCAGCATCATGTTTGGCACCATTAAAACGGGCAACGATCTCAACATCAAATTCACCCTGCAGTTAAAAGCCTCTTAATTATAAAAATTAATAACATTTAATAAAACTCAAAAACTAACAACTATGAATCGCTCATTATTTTATCGAACCGGCAGATTATTATTTGCCCTTTGCCTGGCGCTCCCCTTTGTTGCCGCAGCCCAGGAACAACAGAAAGCAGAAAAAATTACTTACATGCGCCCTTCCTACTGGCGCCCCTATGATAAATCCGGCATCAATGTTTTTGAAACACCCAAAACACCGGACATTGCCCCTTTTGAGGGACTGAGAGTTCGTTTCGGTGCAGGGTTTACACAACAGTTCCAGAACCTGAGCGATAAAAACCCCGATGCGGCAAACAACCAGGCCGCCAACAAGCTGTACCCCATCAGCCCGGGTTTTATGACCGCCCAGGCCGACCTGTTTTTTGATGTACAGCTGGCCGATGGTATCCGCCTGAATGTAACCAGCTATCTTTCTTCCCGTCACCACAACGAAACATGGGTAAAAGGAGGGTTTCTTCAATTCGATAAACTGCCCTTTAAAGGCAAACTGTTTGAAGATATCATGAAGGTGACCACCATTAAAGTAGGTCACATGGAAATCAACTATGGTGATGCGCATTTCCGCAGGTCAGACGGTGGCCAGACCATTTACAACCCCTTTATGGAAAGCTATATCATGGATGGCTATACTACGGAAATTGGCGGCGAAATCTACGTACAGAAGAACGGGCTGCTGGCCATGGGCGCTATCAGCAGCGGTATGCTTAAAGGAAATATTGATTCGCTGTTTAAAACAGACCAGGATGATAACATTCACAAATCGCCTGCCCTTTACTTTAAAGCAGGATTTGATAAAAAACTGGCCGATAACCTGCGCGTACGTCTTACCGGCTCCTTTTATTACAATGGAAGCTCTGGCGGTAACACCCTCTATGGTGGCGACCGTACCGGCTCCAACTACCAGGATGTAATGGAAAAATGGAAAGATGCTACCGGTGCCGTACAGGCTTCTACCGCCATTCCGTTCTCCGGCCGCTTTAATCCCGGTTTTACCAAAAAGATACAGGCGTATATGATCAATGGTTTTGTAAAAGCTGGTGGTTTTGAATTCTTCGGTACGTACGAAAATTCGCAGGGCCGCACTAAAACAGAAACAGCAGAACGCCAGGCGCAGCAATATGGGGTGGATGGTGTATACCGCTTTGGTAAAGCAGAAAACCTGTTCATTGGTCTCCGTTACAATGCAGTTACTGCAAGGCTGGCTGGTTTTACCTCCGATGTTACGGTAAACCGTGTTGCCGCCGCTGCCGGATGGTTCCTTACCAGCAATATACTGTTGAAAGGAGAAATTGTGAACCAGCAGTACAAAGACTTCCCCACTACCGATTATCGTGCCGGTGGACAGTTTAAAGGATATGTTATTGAAGCCGTTGTTGGATTCTGAGTAATATAAAACCGGCGAAGGCGCCGGTTGGTAGCAAAAACCGGGGTGGCGTTTATTCCCCACCCTGGTTTTGATGCTTAAAAGAAACAAGGATCGCCACATACAATAGCGTTGGTATGAAAAGGTTAGCTGTTTACATATTGACCGTTTGGTTGTTGTTACAGCCGGTTCCGGGAATGGAAAACCCCGGTGGCCAGGAAAGCCTGGCTGTTTCCCGCTGGATCATACAGAGCAACAGCGGCATCAGCATCGAAGGTAAATCCAATATCAACAGTTTTATCTGCGATGTAAACGAGTACCTGCAGCCCGATACCGTTACCTGGTTGAATGCCGATAGCCGCGATGCGGTAAACACGCTCCAGGGCGTAGTATCCATTGATATCAACCGCTTCGATTGCCACCAGCGCTTCATCACCAGCGATTTCAGGAAAACACTGAAGGCCTGCGAAGGTTCAAAGCTGAAAGTGCAGCTCTTAAGTATCGATAAACTGCCGGCAGGTACCAACGCCGGAAATGTAAGCGGTTGGGTGGATATAGACCTGGCCGGTGTTAAACGCAGGATGCAGGTCAGCTACCTGGTAAAGCCCATGGGGGCCAACCAGCTGGAACTGGATGGAAGCCGCAACCTGTTGTTTTCCGATTTTAACCTGGTGCCGCCTTCAAGACTGGCAGGGCTGATAAAAATTGAACAGGAAATAAGAGTAAAGTTTCGCCTCTGCCTCCGGCAGCTATAGGAATAATTATTGTTAACCGATATAATCTTTTAAAATGAAAAAAGCGCTTATTGCAGGATTTACCGCGGGTGTTGTACTACTCCTGCTGAGCCTGGGGATGATCTATCTTTCCATTTACCTGTTTCCGAAAATGACGGAAGAATATTTCAGCCCCGTATTTCGGGTATCAGGCAAAGTAGACGGGCTCTTTTATATCCATCCCTTTGTAGTGAGCTTTGCGCTTAAATGGTTCTGGGAAAGATACAAAGGCCTTTTTACCGGTCCCGTACTATTGCGCGCCATTGAGGTAGCGCTGGTATATGGGGTGGTGGCCATGCTGCCGGTGCTCTGGCTAACATTCAGCGCCATCGATATATCGCTGCAAATGGTCATTACCTGGTTTATATATGGTGTGGTACAGGCTTTTGTAGCGGGAATCATTTTCGCCAAACTCAACCCATAGATAACATCAGTTACGGAATAAGCAGACCCTCCGGGGAGATTGCTCCCCTGTATAACCCCAAAGCCTTTCGTGTAAACGAAGGGCTTTGTTATTCCACCAGCTTAATGCCGGTGTCGGTAAAAACGATCTTTTGCTGTTTGTACAATCCGCCGGTGGTCATCTTAAACGTTTTCTTGCTCATGCCAAAAAAAGTATAAATCTCGTCAGGGTCCGATTTATCGTAATAAGGAAGGTAACCGTTGTTTTCTTTAAGCAGGCGCAGGATGGTATCCGCGGCACTCTCCACCCGCTGGAAGCCGGGCTTGCCTGCCACCACATCTATTTTATTGTCGGGACGGATCTTTTTAATAAACCCTTCAAAGCTATCGCCCACGGCAATGCTGCGGTATATTTCATTGTGGTGCAGCACACCGGTATGGCGATGGTTGATGATAACCACGTACCCGATATCGGTGCGGCGATACACGGTAAGATGCACCAGGTCCATTTCTTTTACCGTAAGCGGTTCATTGCTGAGCAGGGGCTCTATTTTTTCCGTGGCGGCTACACGGCCGGTTTGTTCATCAATAAACAGTTTTACCAGGTAGCGGCCGCCCACGCGCATACCGGTTAGCTGTTTGCTGCGCGGTACAAAAAGATCCTTCATCAGCCCCCAGTCCAGGAAAGCGCCCTGGTGGGTAACCGAAACCGCTTCCAGGTAAGCCATTTCACCCACTATAGCATGTGGGCGCTGGGTGGTGGCAATAAGGCGGTCCTCCGAATCATGGTATACAAACACGTTGAGCGTATCGCCCGGTTTGCTGCGGGCCGGCACAAAGCGTTTGGGCAACAGTAATCCCTCATGCCCGTCTTCCAGGAAAGCGCCAAACTCTACCAGTCGCTGAACCTTCAATGCATTGTATTCGCCCACCTTAATTGTCATCATGTGCTGTATTAACTGCGCAAAGGTACGGATTGCCCATTCCAAACATTTTACTTCCTTTGTTGTAGTTAAAGCACATAATCATAAACTACCCGTATGGCAAAGCTGTTTAGCCCAATCAGTATCCGCGAAGTGCATTTCAGGAACCGTATTGTTGTATCGCCCATGTGCGAGTATTCATCCACCGACGGATTTGCCAACGACTGGCACCTGGTGCACCTGGGCAGCCGGGCTGTGGGCGGGGCAGGCCTCGTTATCACCGAAGCCGCCGCCGTATCGCCCGAAGGCCGTATTTCACCGGCCGACCTGGGCATCTGGAAAAATGCGCATATCGATAAGCTGAAAAATATGGTGAGCTTTATCCATGCCCATGGAGCAGTAGCGGGCATCCAGCTGGCGCATGCGGGCCGTAAAGCCAGTTGCCATACCCCCTGGAACGGGGGCCATAAATTAAAAAAAGAAGAAGGTGGCTGGCAGCAGGTAGCGCCCTCGGCCATTTCCTTTAACCCGGCCGACGAAGCGCCCGAAGCATTGACCACGGAGGGAATCCAAAAAGTAATTACCGATTTTAAAGAAGCCGCCCGGCGGGCATTACAGGCCGGCTTTAAGGTAATAGAGCTGCACGGAGCACATGGCTATCTCATAAATGAGTTTTTATCGCCGCTCAGCAACCAGCGTACCGATGATTACGGTGGTTCGTTCAACAACCGCATCCGCCTGCTGCTGGAAGTCATTGAAGCCGTTCAAACGGTTTGGCCGGCTACGCTGCCCCTGTTTGTGCGGCTTTCCTGTACCGACTGGGCCGAGGGCGGGTGGACGGACAACGATTCGGTACAACTGGTGGAAATAATAAAACAGAAAGGCGTTGACCTCATCGATTGCTCCTCCGGCGGCCTGGTAGGCAATGTACATATACCGCTGGGCCCGGGCTACCAGGTGCCGTTTGCCGCAAGAATGAAAAAGGAAACAGGCATCCTTACCGGTGCCGTAGGATTGATAACCAGCGCCGAACAGTCGGAGGCCATCCTGGAGCAGGGGAAAGCCGATTTTATTGTCATTGCCCGCGAGCTGCTTCGCGACCCTTATTTTCCACTGCACGCCGCCCGCCAGCTGGGGCACGATATTCCCTGGCCGGTACAGTACGAGCGGGCCAAGCCAAAGGCATAACTAAGAGTTCAAAGGAGAAAAAGAGTAAAAGGAGGACTTTTTTGCGGGAATGCCTTTTTAGTTACGGATGGCTGGTAAGGCAAGTTTTTAGGGCGCACAGAGCCAACAGAGAAAAAGAGGATTTTGCGGGAAGAAAGCGTGCCACGGTTTGTTTGCTTAGCCAGGGTAACCGTGGCACGCTTGTACAAAACTCTTTCTCTCTGTTGGCTCTGTGCGCCATCCCCTGCCGCGCACCACTCTTTTTCTCTTTTTTCTCCTTTGAACTCTTAGCCCTTTTCCCCAATTTTTATTAATTTGTCGCCCGTGCGCATCCTTTTAAAGCCGGAATGCGTCTTAATCAAGTAAAACCCATTCGTATATGTCACTCATACCCAATAAGAAGAATAAAAAGGACAACAGGCCCAACGGCACTCCTGGCAAGACCAACAGCCCGGGTTTTCCCGCCCCTAATAAGGGAAAGACCAATACCAAGGCAGCCACCCGCAATACCAAGCTGACCGGCGGCTCACAACGGGGTTCCTGAGCAGGCACCCATGTACCTGGTTTGGTAGTTTTAAATTAACACCCTGGCATATTGTTATTTGTTAACTTGTAGTAGTCTCGTTTAAAACGGGAAGCCTAAATCTATTTTGTTAACAATTAAACCATCATTTATGTCAGACAACATCGATGCCACTACAACTGCCGCAAGCGGGTTAAAAGACCAGGCCGCAGAAAAGCTGGAAGATTTGAAGGCAAAAGCAGGTGAAATAAAAGACCGCGCCGGTGAAGCGCTGGAAGGACTGAAAGAAAAGGCCGGTGAAGCCTGGGAACAGGTAAAAGCTGGTAAAGTGCAGGAAGAGCTGGGACACCTGAAAGATGAGGCGGGCGAAAAAATGCATGAACTGGCAGATAAAGCCAAAGGGCTTTGGAGTAAATTAAGCGGCGATCATCAACCGGAAGAAGAAAAATAGTACAACAGCAAAAATGATTCAGAAAGACAGGCCAATAGCCTGCCTTTTTTTGTTGGCAATAAAATGGGCGTATTCTCTGTAAATTGCAGCCATGATGGATTATCTAAGCGGCCTCAATGAACCGCAGAAGGAAGCGGTATTGCATAAAGACGGACCTATTATGATCATTGCCGGCGCCGGCAGCGGAAAAACCAAAGTGCTCACCACCCGCATCGCCAACCTGATGTCGAAGCACCAGGTAGACGCATTTAATATTCTTGCCCTCACCTTTACCAATAAGGCGGCAAAGGAAATGAAGGAGCGCGTTGAAAAAACATTGGGCAACAACGATGCCCGCAATCTCTATATCGGCACTTTTCACAGCGTGTTTGCCCGTGTGCTCCGCTCGGAAGCCCATCGCCTGGGTTACCCAAACAGCTTTACCATTTATGATACCGACGATGCCAAATCGGTGGTAAAGACCGTTATCAATGAACTGAACCTCGACGATAAGCATTATAAACCCGCCACGGTATACAACCGCATTTCATCTGCCAAAAACGCCCTGGTATCGCCGGCGGAATATGCCAACGATTATGCCATCCAGCAGGAAGACATGCGCAGCCAGCGCCCGGCCATAGCCCAGGTATACGATGCCTATGCCAAACGTTGTTTTAAAAACGGCTCGATGGACTTCGACGACCTGCTGATTAAAATGTATGAACTGCTGCGCGATTTTCCCGAGGCGCTGAGCAAATACCAGCGCAAGTTCAAATACATCCTGATCGATGAGTACCAGGATACCAACCCCGCGCAGTATGAAATCATTAAACTGCTGGGCGCCATGCACGAAAACGTATGCGTGGTGGGCGATGATGCCCAAAGCATTTACAGTTTCCGCGGGGCCACCATCCAGAATATATTGCAGTTCCGGAAAGACTACGACGATGTGCACGTGGTAAAGCTGGAACAGAATTACCGCAGCACCCAGAACATCATTAATGTAGCCAACGAAATTATCCGCAATAACAAGGGGCAGATAGAAAAGCGCCTGTTTACCGAAAACGCAGAAGGAGAGAAGATTAAGCTGGTGCGCACGATGACGGACAACGAGGAAGGAAAGTTTGTGGCCGACAGCATACAGGAACAAAAGCTTCGCAATCATTTCAGCAACCGCGACTTTGCCATTCTCTACCGCACCAATGCGCAAAGCCGCGCCTTTGAAGAAAGCCTGCGCCGCATGGCCATTCCCTATACCATGTACGGCGGCACCAGTTTCTACTCGCGCAAAGAAATAAAAGACTTTGTGGCCTACCTGCGCATACTGGTCAACACCCGCGATGAAGAAGCCCTCAAGCGCATCATCAATTTCCCGGCAAGGGGCATTGGCAAAACCTCGGTAGACCGGGCCATACTGGCCGCAAATGAAAACAATATATCTTTCTGGGAAGTGCTGGAGCGGGCCCGTGAGTTTGGCTATAAAGGCGGTACGCTGGAATCCATCGACAATTTTGTGCTGATGATTAAAAGCTTTACCAGCATGCTGCAACAAAAGAATGCCTGGGAAGTAGCCGTGCATATAGGTAAGCAAACGAATATTGTAAAAGAACTGTTTAACGATAAAAGCACCGAAGGCGTAGCGCGCTACGAAAACATACAGGAATTGCTGAACAGCATCAAGCAATGGACGGAAAGCCCCGATACCGAAGAAGGTGAAGTAAACGACAAAGGGCTTGGCGCTTACCTGCAGCAGATTACCCTGCTCACCGATGCCGATGAAAAAGACCCCAATGCCGATACGGTAAAACTGATGACCATACACGCCGCCAAAGGGCTTGAGTTTAGTTGTGTATTTGCCGCCGGCCTGGAAGAAATGCTTTTTCCCAATGCCATGAGCATTAATACCCGCGAAGAGCTGGAAGAAGAGCGCCGTCTTTTTTACGTGGTCGTTACCCGGGCCAAGAAAAAGCTCTGGATTACCTACGCCAATACCCGCTATCGTTTTGGCTCGCTGGTGCAAAACGACCCCAGCCGTTTTATTGAAGAAATACCATCAGAATATTTAGACCGCAGCTATTCTGGCGGCGGCGCCCGCAACCA
>JACXTT010004393.1_pt1 | contig 20958 bp, 22 predicted proteins | sample 9270951 | NCBI WGS metagenome assembly JACXTT01 (sample SAMN15532306, study PRJNA645909) | rock metagenome | isolation source: weathered quartz diorite | place: Puerto Rico | collected 2017-06-21
AGTTCAAGACGCTTCGAGCCTAGCTCGGGGACCATGCGGGACATTCCCGTCACGTTGCCGCCGGGGCGCGCCATACTGGCGACCAACCCCTCGGCGACCGGATCGTCGCTTCCGGTCGTGACGATAAGGATCGTGCTGGTCGCCCGCTTCGCAGCGCCTACCGCAGGGCCGCCCCCGGCCGCGAGGATGATGTCGACCTTCATACGGACCAACTCATCAGCGAGATCGTCGAGCAGCTCGACATTCCAGTTCGCGGCGCGGTACTCGACGGCGATCGTCTTACCGTCGATCCAGCCCAGCTCACGTAAACCTGCGAGGAAGCCCGCGCGCTCCGGCGAAGGTGTTTCGCTCAGAGGAGCGAGGACCATGTACCCGAGACGCGGGATCTGTGCTACCGGCTGCGTCTCAGCCGCAAGCGGCACAGCGAGAACGCTCCCACCTACCATGGCGATGAACGCGCGCCGGTCCATCATTGGATGACTTCGTCGGCTCGGACCAGCAGCGATTGAGGAATAGTGAGCCCCAGCGCCTTGGCAGTCTTCAGATTGATGATCAACTCGAACTTGGTCGGCTGCTCGACGGGAAGGTCGGCGGGCTTCGCGCCCTTAAGAATTCTATCGACGAAGTACGCGGCCCTCCGACTGACGTCGCCGAAGTTAGCACCGTATGACATGAGACCACCCGCCTCCACATAGTCGCGGACCCAGTAGATCCCGGGCAACTGATGCTTGAGGGCGAGTTGCACCAACTTTTCCCGGTGCCGGTACGTGAAGGCGTTGAGAGGAGCGATGATTGCCCCTGCACCATCCTTCTTCGCCCGCGCGAGAGCCAATTCCAAGTTATCGGCGCCGTTGATCTCGATGAACGACAACCTGACCCCGACCTGGTGCGCAGCGGTCTGTAGCTCGCGTCGAATTTCGGGGAACGGACCTCTAGCAGAGGCGACAACGGCGAAACGCGACGCCGAGGGCACAGTCTCTCGCAACAGTTCGACGAATTTCCGGTTCGTGCCTGGCGCCATGCTCGTCAGGCCAGTCACATTTCCGCCCGGGTGGGCCAGGCTTGCCACCAGCCCCTGTTCGACCGGGTCCGGTGCGACGGTCATGACGATGGGGATCCCGGTGGTTGCCCGCTGCGCCGCCATCGTCTCCAGGGTAGCGGTTGTGACGATGACGTCCACCTTCGCCTGCACGAGGTCGGCGGCAAGGCCCGGCAGTTGATCGTCATGACCTTCTGCGAAGGCTCGCCTAACAATGAAGTTGCGGCCTTCCACGTAGTTCAGCTCACGCATCGCCTCTAGAAACTTCTGCCAAAATGCGGATCCCATGGGATCGGTCCCAAGCGTGAGGAGGCCAACCCGATAAACCTTTCCCGCTTCCTGCGCCCAGACAGCGAGCACAAGCGAAACACTGACAGCGAGGACGACCGCGAGCCCGATCCGCCGCATGGGCGCACCTCGGTTTGAATGGCTATCCAGCAGACCCGAATTACTGAAGAGTTTATTCGCTCCTGCGAGGGGCAACACCCAAGGCGCGCCAGAATTCCTGCGTGTCACCCACGACCCACGCGTCACTGATTCTGCCCGCAGCGAAGTGAAAGATCGACGCCGCCACGTACTTCCATTTCCGACCGGTGGGCTGTACACCAAAGATCTCTCCGGTGTGGGTAGCGCCCCATGTCACTCGTGCGACTATCACATCACCGGCATCGATTAATTCATGAATCTCAGAACGCAAGTCGGGAAACGCAGTGCGGGTTTGCTGGAAGTAGTCCTTGAATCCCTGAATCCCGACAGAGCTATAGCCGAGCGACCCTCGGAAGCGCAGGTTGGGCGCGAGGATCTCGTCCGCCACGGCCAGGTTCCATGCATTCCAGAGGTCATGATGAAAGCGGCGCACGGTTACGACATTTGGTGTGTTGGGTGTGACGAGACTCATTCGCCACTGCGCACCGGCAACGTTAACGTGAAGGTTGAGCCCACACCCAACTCGCTCTTCACCCAGATCCGCCCACCATGAAGTTCCACAAACTTCCGACACAAGGTGAGCCCCAGTCCCGTGCCCTCCACCTTCTTGGCCGCCGTCCCCACCTGGCGGAACTCTTCGAAGACCTTCTCCTGATCCTCGGGGGCGATACCGATCCCGGTATCGCTGACAGAGACCTCCACGAATCCATCCTTGGGCACGGCACCCACGTCGATCCGCCCACCTTCCGGCGTGAACTTGATGGCGTTCGACAACAGATTCAGGACGACCTGGCGGACCTTCCGCTCATCGGCTTGAACCTGACCAAGTCGGGTGTCGATCTTCGTGTGTAGGGCGATGGACCGCCGTCCGGCCCTTTCACGGACCAGCATCAAGGCATTCTCGATAGCCGTCGGCAGATCGAATTCCGTCAACTCAAGTTCCATCCGCCCAGCCTCGATCTTCGACAGGTCGAGGATGTCGTTGATCAGAGAGAGCAGATGCGTGCCCGAAGCATAAATGTCCTTCAGGTATTCTTCCTGCTTCTCGTTCAGCTCCCCGAACATGCGGTCCGAGAGGACCTCGGAGAAGCCGATGATGGCGTTCAGCGGTGTGCGGAGCTCGTGGGACATGTTGGCCAGGAACTCGGACTTGTGCTGGCTGGCGACTTCGAGCTGGCGGCTCTTATCCTCGATCTCCCGAAACAACCGGGCGTTCTGGATGGCGAGAGCCGACTGAGTGGCGAACGTCTGGAGTAACTTGATCGTCTCAGACGGGAAGTCGCCAGGGTGGTTGCGCGTTACTCCCAGACAGCCAATCAGTTGGCTCTCGCGGACCATCGGTACGGCCAGGATGGCCCGGACACCGGATTCGATTAGGTTCTCACGCACTCGGCTTTCGTAGGCTCCGGGTACGGTGATATCGCTCACCTGGACTGGCTCCAAGGTGACGGCCGTCCGCCCGAGCGCTCCTTCGCCCTTGCGGTAGCGCACGCCCCGGCGAGCGACTGCAAGGACGCCTCCGGTCTCAGCCGCCGCCCGCTGGACGAACTCCTCGGCCGCCTCGTCATATTCGAAGACCACGCCTCCCTCCATCCCTGTCAATTGGACGGCGCGCGAGACGATGGTGGTCAGCACGGTCTCCAGATCGAGCGTCGAGCTGATCGCCTGGCCGACCTCGCTGAGTGCCGTCAACTCGTTTACCGAGCGCGTCAGCTGATCCGTGCGGGATTGCAGCTCGGTGAGCAAGCGCGCGTTTTCAATGGCAATCACGGCCTGGTCAGCAAAGGTCTGGAGCAGCGCGATCTCATCGTCCTTGAAGCCGCCCGCTTCGCGACGTGCCACCGAGATTGCTCCGACCGCCTCGTTTTGACGGAGTAGAGGCACCAAAACCCAGCTACGAAAGCCACGAGCTCGGGCGCGGGCATGCCCGGCCTCGGGCAGCCGGGGATCGCTCTGGGCGTCGGCGAAGTTTAGCGGCGCACGATCGCGAATGGCCAGGGCGTGCGGCCAGTCGGATTGGAGCGGCTGTGGGAAGGCCGCCTTGATGGCGGCCTCGCCAGCCGCGTCGGTGCGCGTGAAGGCAGCTAGCTCGATGCGATCGTCGATGCTCCGGGTCAACACCCCGGCGTACGCTCCGAGTAGGCGAACCGCGCTTGACAGAATCGTGTCGAACACCGGCTGGACATCCGTCGTCGACTGGCTAATCACGCGTAGGATCTCGCTCGTCGCTGTCTGCTGGTCGAGTGCGGTGGTCAGCTCGCGGTTGCTCGCCTGTAGCTCAGTGAATAAACGAACGTTCTCGATCGCGATCACCGCCTGGTCGGCGAAGGTCTTGACGAGCTTTATTTGCCGGTCGGTGAACAGCGCGACTTCCCGACGGGACAGAGCGATGGCGCCGATTGGGGCCCCCTCCCGGAGTATTGGCACTCCAAGAAATGTCCGAATGCTGAAGACGGGCTGGAGAGCGGCCGAGAGCGTGTAGAGAGGTTCCGCGGTGACATCGGCGATGTGGAGGACATCGCGGCCGAGAATGGTGCGGCCGACAAGCTGGCCGGGATCCGGTCGACGCGGCCAGATTTGGTGCAGGGTATCTAGCGCCGCCCTATCGACGTTGTGGTGGGCGACAACACTGATCATCTCTCCGTCGAACCGGAATACGACGCCATACGCGGCGCCGCATAGCGTGACGGCGTTGGCAGCGATCGTGTCGAACACCGGCTGGACATCCGTCGTCGACTGGCTAATCACTCGAAGGATTTCGCTCGTAGCCGTCTGCTGTTCCAACGCCTCCTTCGTCTCGTTGAACAGCCGCACATTCTCGATGGCGATGACGGCTTGGTCCGCAAAGGTGCGGAGCAGCGCGATCTGCTTCTCGGTGAATGGTCGCGGCTCACGACGCGACACGTTGATTACGCCGATCGGCTTACCGTGCGAAAGCATAGGCACAGAGAGAAATGCACGGTAGCCGAGTTGGAGGCCGAGTTGTTGGGAACGCGGTCCGGTATCGGGGCCCGGAATGGTGACATCACTCACGTGAACCACCTCGCGCCGCAACACGGCGCGTCCAGCCATCGATTCGGGGCCGGGAGGAGTTGGATACGACCGTGCGATGACCGCGATCGCTTCGGAGGGTACATTGTGGTGGGCGAGGATACTGAGCTGACGCCCGTCGTAGCGAAACGCGAGGCCAAAGATGCCGTCGCACAACCGGACGGCGCTCCGCACGATCGTCTCAAAGACCGGCTGAGCGTCAGTGGGTGAACTAGAAATGACGCGGAGGATTTCGGCCGTGGCCGCCTGCTGCTCCTGAGATTCAGTGAACTCCCGGTTGCGCGCCTGGAGCTGCTCCTGCGCCTCCGCCTTATCCCTGAGAGCTTCCGCCAGGCGTTTCTCTAAGTCGCGAATCCTGGCGCCGTCGCTCCTGGGCAACTTGCGGGCAACAGAGGGCTTGGCTTCCTTGGACTTCGCGGGCTTTGGACCCCGGCGCATCAGCCTCTCCTTACCTCTTATGAATCGGCCGGGGACAGGCTAGGCGAACGCGCCGTCTCGGGCAAGGGGCCGGTCGCGAGTGGTTGTCCGGTGGCAGTCATGACTTCACCTCGGGTTCCTCAATCCGCTGAAGCCACGTTTCCCACCCCTTCGCGGCCTTGCGGTCGAACTTGCGCAGCACGATCTTGACGTCGAGATGACCCGGCGTCGGGGCCGTGGGATTCGCGGCCGCGATGCGCGCGTCTCGGGCTTGCCGCTCTTCAGGCGTCATGACGGCTGCACCGGATCTTTGTCGACGAGTCGACACCCCTTCCACGTCCGCTCTTCGCCCCCGGCGGGCTCAACTCCGAGCTTCCGCATCAGCTTCCCCCAACGTCCGGCCTTCACCGGAATCTTGCGGTGGCGTGCGCACCAATCCTCGTAGCTGGCCACGAGGCGTGACGTGCTTTCCGCGAGCGTCGAATGGAACATCAGGCACTCGTCGGCCCAGTCCTTGAGCTCGTTCATCTCTTCCCGATATTCGTTGCTGGCGTTCGCGACGTCCTGCGGTGTCACGAGCTTGCCGCCTTGCGCCCAGTACTTGCCGAGGCCCAAGCACTGCCGAAGAAGATCGCGGCACGATGCTCCGGCGCGGTGACGAGCGCCAGGTACTTCCGGTCACGCTGCGCTTCCGACTCGCGGCCGACCGGGAAGAGGCAACGGCGCAGCCGACGCCAGAACGCCATGTCCTCCTCGTCGGCCTCGGGCTTGAAGTTCGACGCGATCATCAGCTTGAACTTCGCGTAGAACTGGTAGGCCCGCTCGTACTTGCGGTGCACGACGATCGGATCGACGCCGGACGTAAACCACTTGAATTTCGCTTCGTCCAGCTTCGCCTTCTTCCGGCCCTCGACTGCCGTGACTAAACGCGCGCCATCGAGTCGAGCCAGCAATTCATCAGGACCGTCAGTCTCGTAGCGCTTGGCGCAGAACAGCGAGAACGGCGCTGCGACAGCGTAATCTCCCATCGCCGCGGCGAGGGCCGATTGAAACGTGCTCTTCCCGGACCCGCCCGGGCCGTGATTCAGGACGAACAGCTGCTCCGCCATATCGCCCGACAGGCAGTACCCCGCGAACTGCTGCAGGAAGTCCCGGGTCTGCTCGCTCGTGAAGTTCTCTTTGAGAAACGTCTGCCAGAGAGCGCTCTCGGCTCCCGGCACGTACTCGCATCCGGTGATCCGGGTGCAGAAGTACTTCGGGTCGTGTGGGTGTAGCCGCCAGGTTTTGAGGTCGAGATACCCGTTCAGCACGTTGATGCACCAAGGGTCGCGATCGAAGTCCGCGGGCTCGACGTGCAGATCACGCGCCGCGAAGTGCAGCATGGCTTGCGAGCCGTGCTTGGTCGACAGGTACTCGATGCGATCCGTCAGCCACTCCACCTCGTCCTTGTCCTTGGCCTTCACGGCGGCGCGAAGCTCCTGCTGCAACGCAAACAGCACCTCACGAAGGGCGTCCATGAGGTGTTGCTCGCCCTCATCGCGTTCCCACACCTTGCCGGTCCAGGCCACCCACATTTTCCATGCCGCACAGTAGCGGTAGAGCGCACCGTTGACCCGGACGAACACGCTGGCGTTGAGGATGTCCGCGTACTGCTGGCGCTCTCGCCGCAGCCGCTCTTTCACGGCTTTGTCGACGTCGAGCTTGAGGGCCGCCACCGTGCCGCCGCCGAGGATGTTGGCCGCCCGCTTGATCGTACGGGACCGCTCGAACGCCACGGGGACCGCGGCGATCAAGTCTGCGAGCTTGCGGACGTCCACATCGTCGCGAGTGGTGCCGCCACCGAAGTTGACCGCGGCATTCTCCGGCAGGGTCTTGACCCAATCGAGGTAGCGGTACACCTGCTCCAGTGGTGGTGTGCTCTCGTCGAACACGGGCTCAGGCTGCGGTGGTGACTGTGAGCCGTTCGGCGGGATGGCGGTCTCAGCGTGCAGCGGTGCGTGGCTCATCGCGTTGGCTCGTCAGGCTGCTGGGCGTACCACCGCTCAGCCCAGCGTTGGAGGATCTCGTCCCACCGGCAGTTGATCTCGTACTGTGACAGCGGCTTGACGGTTTCAAGCCGATAGCCGAACACGGGCTGCCCGGCCTGTGAGAGGGTGGTCCACTCGTCGTCGGTGCAGCGCCGTCCGGCGGCGAGGAATGCGTCCAGTAAGGTGTGACGCTCTTCGACAGGCAATGCTTTCGCCTGATCGAGGATCGCCCACGGTGAGAGAGCGTTGGTGCTGCTGCTAGCTTGTGGTAGCTTCGTCATAGCGTGTGCGTCTCGTTCCTTCCTGGCGCCGGTCCCCCGACCGGCGCTTTCGTTTGTTCACTGCTCGCGACGGGGTAGCTGGCGAAAGTACCAACGGTGACCGGACGGCGACTTGAACGCGTCGCATCGAGGGATCCGGCCGCTGCGGACCCAACGACGCACCGAGGCTTCGGTCACCCGGAAGTACTTCGCAAGGTCGGCCGTCGTGGGTGGCGGCGTCAGATCCTGCTCTACGTTGTCCGTCGGTAGCTGCATCAGTTCCTCCCGCCACGCTGGCGAAAAAAAAGGGACCTGGTGGTGTTTCCACCGAGTCCCTGTGAAGGGTCGCTCGTCTTCGCGGACTACGAGTCCCGGTTGCCCGGGTCGCTCGCTACTGCGTGATTAGCGTACCGCACGTGCGGTGAAGACCGTCACCAGAATCTTTCTGCGGGCCACGACCGTGCACGGCGTACGCCCCAGGCTGACGGATACGACGCATTTTTGTGTGCTTGCTTTTCTATACGTGTATTTTCTCTTTCTCCTCTAGAGAGAATTTTTTTCGTACGCGAAGTAATACACAAAAATCCGTCGTATCTGTCAGTAGGGTTCGAATCCTTCCCCTCGGGGGACTTCCCCACAGGCGGGCGGCCGCGACCGTCCACTGACCGCCAGCTGCTCACTTCATGTGGTCGATCCTCGTGGCGTTCATCCCCTGGTTTGCACGTCCGCTGCACTCCTGGTGCACCAAGCTAGTGCACTTCGGCCGACAGATCGTTGCCTCCCATACGTCACAATTCAATGCCTGGTATCGAACGGTGCCGATACCTCACACGTACGGCTCACCTCGGAACCCCCGCGATCCGCCTCGTCCGCACCGTGTCAGCGCAAAGGGTTCACTGACACGGCACTGACAAAACCGGGTAGTGCCTGCGCACTCCCCGTTGGAAAGTCAGCCGCTAGGTTATTGAAAAGTCAGCCGTTAGGTTTTTGCGGTAGACGGCCGCGGTACCCTGTCTCTTACACTCGGGATAGGAGGGATCCGATGAAGCTGACGACATGCCTGTTCGCGCTGACGATCGCGCTGACCGGATGCTCGAGCACGACCCTTCCCTTCAAGCCCGTGTCCCAGCCGTCGGGGGCGTACCTCTCGGCGGACTACGTGCTGCTCGCCGACCGACTCCGCGTGGACGTCGACACCTACGGCTATCGGCTGGAAGATGCCATGATCGTGAGGCCCGACAACGCGATCGTCAGGCCGCAGACGATCGAGCAGCCCCCCCCGGCGTACAGCAGCGGCTCGAGCGTCGGGTTTGGAATCGGCGGAGGCGGCTTCAGCGGCGGGCGGGGCGGCGGCACGGCCGTCGGCACCGGCGTGGGCGTCAACATTCCGATGGGCGGCGACACGCGCGTCGCGGGCTACACGGTGCTCTACTTCGCCCTCGACCAGATCGGCCCGGCGCCCTGGCGCCTGAACCTCAAGGTGGCCGAGACGAGCCCGGCCGAGATCGTGCTGCCCCCGCGCTAGGCAGACCCGGCGCGCTCGTCGGCTCAGGCGCTGCGGAAGCGCGTCGTCTTCACGAAGAGGACCGCCAGCATCGGCACGACGAACGTGATGACGGCCGTCAGCACGAGCAAGGTCCCGAGCTGGCTGTAGTCGGCCGGCGTCGTGACCGCGCCCGACGCCTCCCGCACCTGGCGCGTGACGACGAACGCCTGGTTGAGATACTTGGTGCCGAGCTGCGCGGCGGCCAGCGCCAGATTCGTGAACGACGCCATGACCGCGAAGAACGTCGCCTTCAGCCGGTCCGGCGCCGAGTTCGCGATCCACGCCAGCATCGGTACCATCGCGATCTGTCCGAGGGGCGACTCGATCGCCGTATCGATCAGCACGATCATGCGCGCGTCCACCACGCCGCCGGTGTGCGCCGCGGTCCAGTGGTGCAGGCCGTAGTACAGGCCGACGACCGGCGCGCCGATGATCGTGGCGACCACCGTGAGGGCTCCGACGATGTAAGCGATCGACCGCTCGGCCATGAAGCGGCGAAACACGAACAGGCCCGCCAGGGTGAGGACGCTGCCGATCAGTGACAGCTCGGCGAGGAACTGCTGGTCGAAGCCCAGCTCGTCGATCATCCACCACGTGGCGCCGGCGCCCGGCCCGGGCACCGCGCGAAAGACGAACACCAGCACCGCGGTCCCGACCAGCACGTGGCGCGCGTCCGGCTCGAGCTCGCTCGTGATCCGCCACATCAGGAAGAGCACGATCGCCATCGAGGCGCCGAAGACGATCTCCTGCCCGCCCGGGACGTCGCCGATGCCGACGCCCAGCGAGACCACCGCGAAGGCGAGGCCGCCGCCGATGATCCACCAGTTGACGGGCGGCCGCTCGGGGTGGGGATCGAGCATCCGCCGCACCTCGCTCTTCGCGAAACCCTTCGCGGCCAGCCGCCGCGCGTCGCGCCACTTGAGGACCCTCCCCAGGACGACGCCGAGCACCGAGATCACCGGGATGGTCAGCGAGAGGTGATAGACGCGCAGATAGGCGAGCGCCTTCTCGGCTTCGGGCAGGTCGCCGACGCCGCGCAGCAGGTACACGTTGGCCAGCGAGACCAGGACGGTTCCGCCGATGATCGCGACGCGGCCGAGGGTCTGCACGGTCGTGTTCATCGATTTGCGCTCGGCCATCCCGGTCGGCCGGCCCTCCGCGTCGAAGCGCGGCACCGCCTCGACGGTCATGGCGTCGGCGACGACGTCCTGCACGACGTAGCCGATGGGCGCCAGCAGTGTGGAGAAGACGAACCACGCCTCGATGCTCCAGAGCGCGCGCATCGACTCGGTGTGGCCGAGCAGGCCGACCATGACGGCGATGCTCGCGGCGATCATGCCGGCGCCCACGAAGACCAGCGCCCCCTTCCAGCGCCAGATCAGATCCACCAGATGGCCGAGCGGCACCTTGAGCGCCCACGGCAGGCCCGCCCAGAACGCGAGCCCGGCGAGGAACTCCGCCGAGAGCCCCAGCCGCTCCTTGATATAGAACGTCGCGACGATCGAGGTGAGGCCCGAGATGCCGGCCGCGACGTAGACCATGAGCGGCGGCAGGTACGAGAGCCGCATCTCGCGGCCGAGCGCTACGAAGTTTCGATCGACCCAGGACCAGGCGAGACCGATGATGCCCGGCGCGGAGGCGGGCGGCGCGGAGGCCATCACCAACAGGGTATGCAGGAATCGGCGCGCGGGCAATGTGATACCTTCTGCAGGCGCCGCGCGCCCCGCGGGCGCGGCGCGATGCCAATCGACGTGGAGGACACGATGAGCGACAAGGTCGACGGCAAGACGGCGAGCCCCTACGGCTATCCCTTCTGGGACTGGATGGCGAAGGAAGATCCCGACTACGTCCGGGCGCGCGGACCGCTGAGCGCCGTGTCGGTCGGCGAGGGCAAGGAGCTCTCGATCAAGTACCGCGAGATGGTCATCATCGGGATCCTCGCCTACCGCGGCCTCGAGAACGGCGTCGTGACGCACATGCGCCGGGCCATCCAGCACGGCGCCACCAAGCGCGAGCTGCTCGAGGCGATCGAGTCGGCGGCGGTGCCGGGCGGCGGGCCGACCCTGAGCGCGGGCGTGCAAGCGCTGATGCAGCTCGACCACGAGGGCGCGTTCAAGAAGTAGCGCGCCCCTACACAGGAGATCCGTCATGGCAAAGGCGTACTGGATCGCGTGCTATCACGCCATCAAGAATCCCGACGCGCTGGCGGCGTACGCGAAGCTCGCGGCGCCCGCCATCCAGGCGGCGGGCGGACGCTTCCTCGTCCGCGGCATGCCGGCGAAGACGTACGAGGCCGGGCTGACCCAGCGCGTGGTCGTGATCGAGTTCGACAGCGTCGCGCAGGCGACCGCGGCTCACGACAGCCCGGGCTACCAGGCCGCGCTCAAGGAGCTCGGCAACACCGCCGAGCGCGACATCCGCATCGTCGAAGGAGTTTCCTGAACCCGACTTCATACTGGGCCCCGGCGGTTCTGCAATCGGGAACGCCGCCGGGGCCTCTTGCGCCCATCCGTTCACCGGCGTATGGTCCCGGCACCATGCGACGCGCGACATTCGTCGTCGTTCTCCTCTCGGGAGTCCTGCTCGTCCTTCCGCCCCTCGCCCATGCCTGCCCGACGGACCCGACGTGGATTCCCGGCTTCTACGACGACAACGACTACGACGACGTCATCCTGTTCATCACCGGAACCGTCGGCGCCGTCGACTCGCGCGCGGTAGACCCGGTTGGGCCCGTCGTCTGTCTCGGACTGATCGCGCCGAGCAAGCCGCAATCGAGCGCGGCTCGCTCGCCCGAATCTCTCTCCACGCGAGCGCCGCCCTCCCTGCTCACCTGACGCCGCACCAACGCCGGTCGCAACGCCGGCGGGGATAGCGGCGCATCAAGTGGAGATGGGGCAGTGTGGCTCACACGCAACGCCGCACAACTGGAGGCCTCGCAATGAAGCGAACATGCTCGCTCATGCTCTTCCTGCTCCTCGTAGTCACGGTTCCCGCCCTGGTTCTCAGTGCGGCGACGGCCCTGGCCGCATGCACCGGCCCGGGCGCACCGACGACGACGCAGACCAAATGCCTGACCGCAGTGCAAATCCCGGACAACCCGCTCAGGTCGTACGACATCAGCTGGGTCAACCCGGACCGCGCTGAGTACTATCTGGCCGATCGCTCGAACGCGGGCATCGATATCATCGACACCCGTCACAACACGTTCAAGCGGAGGCTCGGCGGTTTCGTTGGCGTCGTCCTCAACAAGGGATCGGTGACGCCGGCCAACCCGTTTGGGACGGTCAACAACAATCTCTCCGGACCCGACGGCGTCGTCTCGCACGGCCGATGGGTCTATGGCGGCGACGGTGACAGCACGCTCAAGGTGTTCGATCTCGATTCGCCCCCGGCGTCGGCTCTCAAACAGTCCGTCAGCACCGGGGGAACCACGCGAGTGGACGAGATGGCATTGACCGCGGACGGCAAGCTGCTCTTCGCCGCGAACAACGCCGAGGATCCCCCGTTCGGCACCCTGTTCAGGGCGAACGGCGACAACTCCACGAGCGCGGTCTCGGTCCTGACCAAGGTGGTGGTCGATCCCACGATCGTTCCGGCCGGCGCCGGTCTGTCGATCGAGCAGCCGACCTGGGAATCCAGCACTGGGCGCTTCTATACATCGATCCCCGTCATCGCCAACAACCCGCCCGGCTGCAACTACGGGCAACTGGCCGGCGCCATCACGTGCCACGGGGGGCTGCTGGTATTCGATCCGACCAATCTGCCGCTCGGGCACGCGACGATCGGCGCGTTCGACCCGGCCACGAACACCGGGGTGGTGAAGTTGAACGCGTGTGGACCGAACGGCGCGACCGTCGGACCACATGCCAATATCCTGCTGGGCTGCACGCCGCAGAACAATCCCAGCGACACGACCACGCTGGTCATCAACGCCAAGACGAAGAACTTTGCCAACATCGGCAACATCACCGGCTCGGACGAAGTCTGGTTCAACGCCGGTGACAATCGATACTACACAGGCTCCAGCCGAGACTGCGGATTGGCGGGCGGCTGCCCGAATGGTGGCGCCGTGCTCGGCGTGATCGATGGAACGAGCGTCCTGATCGAGAAAGTCCCGCAATCGTCGGGCTCGCACTCGGTAGCGGCCGACGCCAAGCGAAACAAGATTTTTGTTCCCCAATCGGCACCCGCTGCGGTGGTCGGTCCCGGTGGTGACACCACGGCCGTGGGCGCTGGAATTTGCGGCAGCAACAACGGGTGTGTCGCCGTCTACGTCCACGATGTCGACGAGGACAAGGACGATGACCGGGACGACCATGACCACGACCGGCGTGACCGTTGACCGTCGATAGGTCGCCCGTTCGCGGCCCCTAGACAGTAGCCCCTAACGACTCGTCGGAGGGCGCTCCCTCGCGGGGGCGCCCTCCGCCGGGTCGTGCAGACGACCTCCCTAGTCTTTTGGAATGCGTCGCGCCGGAACGGCAGTCCCGATCTGTTCGCTCGTGACCGACGCGCTTTCGGGCGGCCTCCAGGCGTTTGGCTTGCTCAGAAAGACCTCCAGCAGCTCATCGGCTCGCCTGATCAGGACACGGTCCCGCTCGATGCGCTCGACCCGCCCACCCGCCAGATCGTCGCCGACCCTGTACGTGCCGGTCCGCCTGGTCCGGGGATCCTCGACATAGGCAAGTCCCGATCCCGGATCATCACTCAGCACCACGCCGTACAGCACCGGCTTGGCCTGCGATGCCGCGTCTTGAACGCGACGAGCAGAGCGCGACGGCTCCGCTCGCGCGGGATCGAAGAGGTTCTGGGCGACTATCACATCCCAGCGAGTGGACGCCCGAGCTCTTGTTCCGCTTGCATCCGGAGAGGACGTGATGGCGACGACCGGACGGGGTATGGGAACCGGCGGGAGCCGATCCGACGCCACCAGGGTGCGGACGAGAGAGAACAGGAGCACCGCGGAGACGCCGACCAGAAACGCGTCAAGGAGGAAGAGGGGCGAGAGAACTTCCGCGATATCGAGGGCAGTCACTCTCCGCAGGGTCTTCCATACCACGCCGAGCGGCTTTGCCCACTCGCCTTGCATGGCGCTGAGTGTATCTCAGTTACGGTCGACGTGAGGTTGCGGGCTCGCCCACGCACTTGACGAGGCCCGAGGCATGTGCGAGACCTGGGCCTGCCGATAGGCACGAGCCCCAGCGGCGGCAGCCTCGTAACTGGAACAAGGGGAGGAGCGAACCATGGCACGGATCAAACACATCGCATTGTCGACCGACGATCCCGTGAAGACCGCGGAGTTCTACAAGAGCCAGTTCGGGTTGAAGGAGCTGCGCCGCGAGCCCGCCGCCACCGGCGCCGACGGCGTCTGGCTGAGCGACGGCTACATCTACTTCGCCATCCTCAAGTACGGCGGCGACGACACCCCCAACCTCGGTGAAGGCCCGTCGACCGTGAAGGGCATCCACCACATCGGCTTCCACGTCGACGATCTCGAGAGCGCGTCCACGTCGCTCGCCGAGGCGAGCTGCACGGAATGCCCGGGCAGCAACAAGGTGAACCGGAAATTCAAAGGCCCCGACGGGGTGATGATCGACGTGCGAGCCAGAGGCTGGGACGAGCAGATCAAAGCGCGGATGCAGCTCTACCAGCTGACCCCCGTTTCGTCGTAACATCTGTCCATCCTGGCGAGGGAGGGCTCGAATGCGCTACACGCGGATCTCGGCCGACTGCCACATCGATATGCCCTGGATCCCCAACGACCTGTTCACGGCCAACGCTTCGGCGGCGCTGCGCGAGCGCATGCCGTTCGTCGTCGACGGTCCCGACGGGCCTCACTGGACCTGCAAGAATGGGACGTCGTTCGGCCTGGTCGGAGGCGTCGGCCCCGGCGGCGCCAAGCTGGTGCCCGGGCAGAACTACCGCGTCGACAAGATGGCCGCGGTCGGGCTGTATGAAGACGGCAAGAAGGGCATCCGGCGTCCGACGGATCCGCACCTGCGCCTGAAAGACATGGAACTGGACGGCGTGCAGGCCGAGGTCATCTTCGGCATCCTCGGCGCCGCCACCCGGCTGAACGACCACGAGGCGGCCAAGGAGATGTTCCGGATCTACAACGACTGGCTGAAGGACTTCTGCCGGCACTATCCCGATCGGCAGATCGGCCTGGCCTGCTTGCCCTACGGCGACATCGACGCGGCCGTGCAAGAGGTCCGGCGCGTGGCGAAGATGGGCTTGAAGGGGCTCGAGCTCTCGTGCTCGTGGGACATGGATCCGATGTGGCATCCCGTATGGGAGCCGCTCTGGCAGGCCGTCAGCGAGGTGAACCTGCCGCTCCACTTCCACACGTTCCCGAGCACGCCGGCCAGCGTCCGCGAGAAGGCCACCACCCCGCTCGCCCGCCGCGCCGCGCTGTTCCAGGGCGTCTGCGGCTTCCAGATGAATCTGGTCAATATCCTGTCCGCGATCGTCGGCTCCGCCGTGCTCGAGCGGCATCCGACATTGAAGATCTCCTTCGGCGAGAGCGGCATCGGCTGGATCCCCTACGCGCTCGACCGGATGGACTTCGAGTGGGAAGACCGCTTCCGCGACCTCGGCCTCACCATGAAGCCGAGCGACTACTGGCGGCGGCAGTGCAAGGCGACGTTCCAGTTCGACCGCATCGGGACCCAGATGATCCACGAGATGGGCGCCGAGACGCTCATGTGGGCCTCGGACTATCCGCACACCGACGGCGTGTGGCCGGAGTCGTCGAAGTACATCGAGGAGCAGTTCGGCCACCTGCCGGCCGACGTCGTGCGCAAGATCACCTGCGAGAACGCGGGCACGTTCTACGGTCTGATGAATTGATCTGATGGGGGGCCTCGAAGGGCGACAAGGGTCCTTGCGTGTACAGGCTCCCCTAGTCGTGCCGTTCACGGGGATTGTAGCGGCGTAGCCTGATCGTCCTCACCTGAGTGAAGTTCATGCGCCGGGGTGCCCGTGGCCCCGGCGTTCCTTTTCAGGAAGGCTCGCCTGAGATCACCGGGCGACTCGCAACAGCCGGGCTCGCACTCGTGCTCGTCGTTCACTTGGACATCATCGCCCAGGCGTTGCGGCCCGGTCAACGGCACCCCGTCCGGGAACGCCCCGGTGCCCTTGGCCGGAGCGGGCCGGGTCGTACTCGGACCTCGACAGGTGCGGTTTTGACTTTGCGTCTGCCCCACCCCTAATGTTCCTGGGATAGACGGGTTAGTGTCTCCTGGCGGGTCTCGGGAATGCGAGGCGACCCAAGAGACATGCAAACTAAAACGTAGGAGGGGATCGTGGCACAACCTGATCTCACGCCCGCTCAGCAATCGCTGATGAAGGCCCTTGCAGATCACGGAAGGGCAGAACTCGTTGACCGCGATGTCGATGCGACGCTCGCAACCATGACGGACAACCCCTACATTTTCCCTGCCCCAACGCTTTCGGGCGGCGAAGGAGTCGTAGGTGTGCGTGAGTTCTACAGGCGTTTCTTGCTGGAGCAGCTTCCGCAGGATTTCAAGCTGACTGCTCTCACACGGACGATCGGCAATGATCGGATAGCCACCGAGTTCATTCTCACGTTCACCCATGACGTGGCGATCGACTGGTTGTTGCCTGGCCTTGCTCCAACGGGTCGGCGGGTAGAGACACCGATGGTCATCATCTGTACCTTCAAAGATGACAAGCTGGAGAGTGAACGACTTTATTGGGATCAAGCGTCAATGCTGATGCAGCTTGGATTGCTCAAGCCTGATGGACTCCCAATAGTCGGCACCCAAAATGTCAAGAAGCTACAGGAATTGATGAAGCATGAACTCTAGGATGGGTGGCAAACCATGATCCCCCCTGTGTTCCTAGCCCAGCACGCTCACATCCACTCTGCGACGACGCCAGGAGCCCCGAGTGTCGAAGACCGCATTGTGACCGGACTTACCGAGGCTCAATTGCGTCAGTGCCCCGACCACCACGATTCGATCATCTGGCTGCTCTGGCACATCGCTCGGGTCGAGGACTTCATGATCAATACTTGCGTGCGCGGCGTCCCTCAGGTGTTAGATCGAGACGGCTGGCAGGCACGCCTCGGGGTGTCGCGGCGCGACATCGGGACTGGCATGAGCGCCGAACAAGTCGCTCAATTCAGCGGCCAGGTTGATGTGGCGGCCGTACGTGCGTATCGGGCCGCCGTTGCTCATGAGACGCGGACCGGCCTAACGGCACGCGACTTCGACGATCTTGACAAACCCATTCCCGGAGCGGGCGAGCGAGCCCTCGCGTCGGACGCTCTCGGTCCCGGCGCAGAATATGTCCCCGACATGGTTCGGACACGACCGCGTTGGTTCGTGCTTTGCGCTGAGGGAATAGGCCATAGCTATGAGCATCTGGCACTAGCGGAGCACGTGAAGCGCCTCCTTGGACAACCGGGGCGCTGACCACTGATTCGTAGCGCGTGCTGGCCCCGCGCCCCGGTGCTGTCCTGGCCGGGGCGCTGGTGTGTAAGCTTGTGTCTCGGCTAGACTCCCCGGCAGTCGTTATCACCAGGAGGTCACCGATGAACCTGGCCTTGGCTCTGCTCACGTCACTCCTGATTCTCGGCTGCCCATCACTAACGGCGGCGGGTCCGAAGGAAGATGTTGCTGCGGCGACGCAGGCGTGGATTGCTGCCATGACTAGCCACGATCCCGAGCGAGTTGTCGCCCTCTATGACTCTGAGGCTGTGTTGTGGGGCACGCGGTCTCCCACGCTTCGTGACAGCCCCGCGACAGTTCGTGAATACTTCAACATACTGCGCACGGTCCCGCCATCGTACAAAGCTGTCCTGGGTGAGCAACGTATTCGCATCTATGGCGACATTGCCCTCAACACTGGGACGTACACCTTTTCAGAGACCCGCGACGACAAAGAAATCACTCGCCCGGCACGGTTCAGTTTTGTCTACCGGAATCGCGGCGGGCGCTGGCTGATCGTGGATCACCATTCGTCCGCTGTACCTGCACCCCCTCAGTAGCGGTTCAAGCAAGATTCGGTCTCAAAGACTGGCTCGCGGTTCATCGTCCGGGCGGGGTGGCCGACAATTCCTCTAAACAGAGGGGAGACTTTTACGGATGCGTGGTGGCCGGGCTCGGGTCGAGGCGCCCGGCGCCCCGGCGCGTGCCGACTATGCTCGCGTCTCCAGGAATCGCAGCGCCACCGCGACGTGCATGGCGATGCCGTTGACGAGCGCCGACTCGTTCACCAGCATCCGCGGTGAGTGATTGGGAAACGCCTGATCCGCGTCGGGCCGCGTGCTCAGGTTCGCGATCGTGCCGGGCACGCGCTGGAGCACGTAGGAGAAGTCCTCGCTCGCCATGATCGGATGGCTCGCCTCGTGGACCGCCTCCGGGCCGAGCAGCTCGCGCGCGGTCTCGAGCACGAAGCCGGCGAAGCCCGCGTCGTTCACGGTGACGGGATAGCCGCGGATCAGCTGCACGTCGGCCTCCGCGCCGTGCGCGGAGGCGACGCCCTGCGCCACGCGGCGCACGCCGTCGAGCACGCGCTCGCGGGTCGACTCGGACACCGTGCGGATCGTGCCGAGCAGGCTCGCGGTGTCCGGGATCACGTTGCGCGTCGTGCCCGCTTCGATCTTGGCGACGGTGACGACGGCCGGATCGAAGACGTGGACCCGCCGCGTCACCACCGTCTGGAACGCCTGCACGATCTCGCAGGCGATCGGGATCGGATCCAGGCAATCGTGCGGCGCCGAGGCGTGGCCGCCCTTGCCGCGCACCACGATCTGCAAGGTGTCGCCCGACGCCATGGCGGCGCCCGGGCGCGCCGAGATCGAGCCCGCCGGCATCCGATGCGTCACGTGCAGCGCGAAGGCGCCGCTCGGCGCCCCCGCGCCGTCGAGCAGCCCTTCCTCGAGCATCACGCGGGCGCCGTGGTAGCCCTCCTCGCCCGGCTGCAGCATGAACAGCACCGAGCCGGCCAGCGAGTCGCGGCGGCGGGCAAGCAAGCGCGCGGCGCCGACGAGCATCGCCGTGTGGGCGTCGTGACCGCACGCGTGCATCCGGCCTTCGACCTCTGAGGCGAAGGGCAGCCTCGTCTCCTCCGGCATCGGCAGCGCGTCCATGTCGGCCCGCAGCAAGATCGTCGGGCCGGGCCGGGCGCCGGTGAGCCTGGCGACGATCGACGTGGTGCGCTGGCCGGTCCGCACGTCGAGCCCCAGGCCCTCGAGCGCCTCGAGCACGGTCGTCTGAGTCCGCGGCACGGTCAGGCCCACCTCCGGGTGGCGGTGGATGCGCCGTCGAAGCTGGATGGTGTCGTCGAGGATGCTCTTGGCGTCGGCGAGGATCGCGGCGGTATTCATGGGGCGGATTATACGGTGTATGCTTCCGCGTCGTAGCACCTGGATCACGCCAACAAGCAACGCTTTCGATAGAGAGAACGGAGGAAGCTGTGAGGGTCTCGCTCGCCCTGCTCGTCACCGTCCTGGTCTTGATGCCGCTGCCGGCCGCCGCCACGCCGGAGGGGCAGCTCACGATCGCCGCGCACGTCTCCCTGGCGCCGGCGTGGTTCGATCCCGCCGAGACGCCGGGTGTCATCACGCCCTTTCTGACGCTCTACGCGCTCCACGACGCGCTCGCGAAGCCGATGCCCGGCAACGCCTTCGCGCCCAGCCTGGCCGAGTCGTGGACGGCCTCGAAGGACGGGCTCACGTACGAGTTCGTCCTTCGAAAGAACGTCAAGTTCCACAACGGCGACCCGGTCACCGCCGAGGACGTGAAGTTCTCGTTCGAGCGCTACAAGGGCGCGGGCGCCTCGACGTTGAAGGCGCGGGTCGCGTCCGTCGAGATCGTCGATCCGCTGCACGTCCGGTTCCGGTTCAAGCAGCCGTGGCCCGATTTCATGACGTTCTACGCCACACCGGCCACCGGGGCGGCCTGGATCGTCCCGAAAAAGTACGTCGAGAAGGTCGGCGACGACGGCTTCAAGAAGGCGCCGGTCGGCGCCGGGCCCTACCGCTTCGTGTCGTTCAATCCTGGCATCGAGCTGGTGGTCGAAGCGAACGAGGGCTACTGGCGCAAGACGCCCGCGGTGAAGCGCCTCGTCTTCAAGTCGGTGCCGGACGAGGCGACGCGTCTGGCCATGCTCAAGCGCGCCGAGGCCGACATCGCGTACTCGATCCGGGGACCCAACGCCGAGGAAGTGAAGCGCACGGCCGGGCTCACGCTCAAGCCGACGTCGCCGACCTTCACGGAATGGATCGTCTTCACCCAGCAGTTCGACCCGAAGTCGCCGTGGGCGGACCAGCGCGTGCGGCTCGCCGCGAACCTCGCGATCGATCGCAAGACGATCAACGAGGCGGAGTACCTCGGCTACGGCAAGCTGGCGTACTCGATCATCCCGCGCGACTTCGAGTTCCACTGGGCGCCACCGGCCTACGCGTTCGATCCGGCGAAGGCCAAGCAGCTGCTCGCGGAGGCCGGCTATCCCAAGGGCTTCGACGCGGTCGAGATGGCGACCGACGCCGTCTACGCGCCGGAGGCCGAGGCCGTGATCAACGGCTTTCAGGCGATCGGGATCCGGACGCGGCTTCAGCCGATGGAACGCGCCGGGTTCTACAAGGCCGACCAGGAGAAGACGTTCAAGCACCTGGTCCGCGTCGGCAGCGCGGCCGCCGGCAACGCGTCGACCCGCATCGAGGCGTTCGTGATCTCCACGGGCATCCGCGCGTACGGCGGCTATCCGGACATCGACGCGCTCTTCCGCGATCAGGCGGCCGAGACGGACAAGAAGCGCCGCGAGGCCATGCTGCACAAGATCCAGCAGCTCATGCACGAGCGGGCGATGTTCGCCCCGATCGTCGAGCCGGCGCTCCTGATCGGCGTCGGCTCGCGGCTGGCCGAGCAGCCGACGATCGCCGGCCATCCGTACCTGTCGCCGTACGAGGACATGAAGCTCAAGGCGCGCTGAGCACCCCTCACGATCGAGGAGGTTCGCCATGGCACAGACGATGAAAGCGTGGTTCGCGGTTCCCGGCCCCGAGGGCGCGGTCTTCGAGCTGCGCGAGACGCCAGTCGCCGCCCCGGGCCCCGGCCAGGTGGCGGTCGCGGTCCGGGCGGCCGGCACCAATCGCGGAGAGCTGATTCGCGGCGCGGCGCTGAAGGCGGGGAGCGCGCCGGCCAGCCCCGCGCGCGCCGGCAC
>JACXTT010004394.1_pt1 | contig 20956 bp, 17 predicted proteins | sample 9270951 | NCBI WGS metagenome assembly JACXTT01 (sample SAMN15532306, study PRJNA645909) | rock metagenome | isolation source: weathered quartz diorite | place: Puerto Rico | collected 2017-06-21
CGCCGGCCGCCGAAGTGGATCTGCATCTGGATATATGTTGCCAGGGAAAGATGCAGCATCGAAATTGCCAACCGACTGATCGCTACCATAGGCCGTTTCTTCCCGCTTGCCGGCTTCCCGTAGGACGTTCGCGGGGAGAAGATCTCGCCGCAGGCTTGCGGTGGGGCAGTATGTCATTTCAGTTGGAGTCGCTTTTCGGCTAGCTCAAGTAGACTGCGGCCGGCTGGATGCCTGCCCCATTGTTGCGATCGGCAAATGCGGAGCGACACAGGGCGAGAACGCCTCACAGGCCGATGGCGTTGGGGAACAGCTTCTGGTAGCCGTTCTCGATGGCCCAGATGTCGAGCGGCAGCGCGGCGATCTCGTCGGCTTCGGGGAAGGCGTGCGGGTCGCGGGCGCAGTCGATCACGTGCAGATAGGTGTGGCAGGCGTCGCAGGCTTGCGTCTGGATGTGCTCAAAACCGGGCGCGGAGTAGAACGAGACCTTCTCCTTGCCCACTTCGCCGCAGGACGGGCAAGTGGTCCGGCGGAACGGCCACTCGCGGCAGCAGAGCGAGCAGACCAGAGTGAGCGCCGAGCCGTCGGCCAGTTTGCGCAGAGCGCCGGACTGCGGCGGGTGGCCGCAGCGGGGACAGAGATTCGGCGCCACTTCGAGCGGCGGCAGTTCGGTTTGCGACGCCCAGACTTCCAGCAGGATGCGGGAATGAAACTGGGCCGGATCGGGGTGGCGCAAGTAGTCGTCGAAGGAAGCGGGCTGAGCGTTTCGCAAGGGCTCCGGGCCGATGCGCAGGATCAGGTCCACCAACTCCGGCAGCACGGCGGGCAGCATCTCCGGGATCAGCAGACGTCCGGCGTGGGTGGCCTGGAAATCCGAAATTGCGGCGTAAAAATGCAGAACTTCCCGCGACGCGGGATATTGGTCGGCGAGCACGCGAGCCCGTCCGGCGCGTTCGGTCGCTAACGCCGCGTAATCTCCCGATACCATTTGGCGTGATGTGAAGCAGCCCAGGCCGGGCGAACCCAGCCCCGGACCATGGCGCGGAGCGCGCCGGGAACCACCAGCGTGCTCATGTAAATATGGACGATGATGCCGCCCAGCGCGGCCACCGCCGCCAGCGGGTGGATCGCCACCGCCGTCAGGCGTAGCGGCCGCGGCATCGATTCCGGGAACCATAAGACGAGGCCGCTCAGGAAAAGCAAAGTTGCGCTGGTCGATTGAAGCCAGAACAGCATCTTCTGGCCCGCGTTGAAGCGTCCGGATTCAGGCAGTCCTTTTTCCTGGTGCGTCGCGTACTCGCGCGACATGGCCAGCCACTTGCGGTCGTCGGCGTCCACGCGCATTTGCCCGGCCCAGTTCCGAAAGACCCAGGACAGCGCCAACGCGAAAATTACGCCACCCCAGGGATGCCACGCCCGGACGGTTTCGCCGCCGCCGAGCATCCCGGCCAGCCAGAACATGCGATGGGACCACAACGCGTACCCGCTGAGCGCGGTGTAGAGGAAACTCGCGGCCACCATCCAATGAGCCACGCGCTCGTTGGGCGTAAATCTTTCGATGTGGCGCGTGTCGCTAGTCATGGGTGTCCTGTTCCGTCTCGTGGCTGTCCTTGGGGCCGAAGCGGATGTAATGGATCGCGGCGGCAAAGATACCGCCGAAGAAAATCGTGTTGCCCAGCCACTTGAGCGGGCCTTTCCAGATGCGCACGCTCCATGGAATCCGAGGGTCCCGCGGCAGACCGTAGTCCTGCGGCGTGTCGCCGTATTTCAGCACGTAGATCACGTTCGTCCCGCCCACGCCGGGCCCGGAGTAGACGCCCGCCTCTTTGTGGCCGTCCTCCCGCAGGACCTCGGCGCGGCGTTCGGCCATGTGTAGCAGGTCGGTCCGGGAGCCGAAGCTGAGGCAACTGGTTGGGCAGGCCTTGATGCAGGAGGGCTCCAGCCCCACCGCCACGCGGTCCGAGCAGAGCGAACACTTGTAGACCTTCTTGGTCTTGGGACTCAGGCGCGGCACGTCGAACGGGCAGCCGGTGATGCAGTAGCCGCAGCCAATGCAGTTCACGCTGTTGAAGTCCACGATGCCGTTTGCAAGCTGCACGATGGCGCCGGGAGCCGGGCAGGCCTTGATGCAGCCGGCGTCAGAGCAGTGCATGCACTGGTATTTCGCCATCAGCCAGGCCGGGCCGCCGTCGCGCTCCACTTCGTTGAACTTGATCAGGTTCCAGAAGTTCGGCGCCAGATCCGGCATTGTCTGGTAGCTGTTGGCGAAGACGCCGAGCGTGAACTCCTGATCGTTCCACTCCTGGCAGGCGACCTCGCAGGCCTTGCAGCCGATGCAGACCGAGGTGTCGATGAGCTTGGCGACCGTTTGCATCAGATGCGCTCCACGTTAACGAGGAAGCCCTTGTATTCGGGCGTTCCGGAGTTGGGATCGTACGCGGACGGAGTCAGGTTATTGACCAGCGGCCCGCGCACGCGTCCGACGAAGCCCCAATGGATGGGGATGCCGACCTGGTAGATGGTCTTGCCGGCGACCTTCAGCGGACGGATCCGCTTGGTGACCAGCGCCGGCCCATCCACGAATCCGCGCGCCGAGCTGACGCGGATCTGGTCGCCTGCCTTGATGCCTTTCTCCAGCGCCAAGCCTTCGGGAATCTCCACGAAGAAGTTGCTTTGCAGCTCGCTGCCGGAGGCGACGTGCTTGGTCCAGTAGTGGAAGTGCTCGGTGAGGCGGTAGGAGATGGCCACGTACGGATATTTCGCGGCGTCGCCGAGCTTGTCGTTCGGGCCGTGGAACTGCGTGGCCATCGGGTTGGACGAGACATTTTGATGAAGCGGATTCGCGACCGGCGATTCCACCGGCTCGTAATGCTCCGGGAAGGGGCCTTCGACAAAGTCGGCGGCGAAAAGTTTGGCGACTCCTTCCGGCAGCATGATGAAGGATCCCAGCGCATCGGGGGGAGCGTCGGCCTTATAGTCGGGCACGTCTCCGTTCCAGCGCGTTCCGTCCCAGCGCGCCGGGGCGCGGTGCGGGTCCCAGGGTTTGCCGTTTGCGTCGGCGGACGCCCGGTTGTACAGGATGCGGCGGTTGGCGGGCCAGCTCCAGCTCCATCCGGCGTAAAGGCCGAGGCCGGTGGGATCGTCCTGGCCGCGCCGCGCCATCATGTTGCCGGCTTCGGTCCAGGAGCCCGAATAGACCCAGTTGCCGCACTGCGTAGAGCCGTCGTCTTTCAATTCGCCGAAACCGGCGAGCTGCCGGCGAGTGGCCACGTCGCGGCCGTTGAGCTCGCGGGCGACCTCTTCGAGTGAAGGGTTAGCGGGGATGGCGTAATCCCAGCGCATGGCCGCCAGCGGCTGCGCGCCCTTGCCTCCCTCGGCCTCATACAGCTCGCGGATTTTCAAGAACAGCGTTGCGATGATCTCCTGGTCGACCCTGGCTTCGCCGGGCGGAGGCAGCGCGGCGCGCTTCCATTGCAGCCAGCGGGAGGAGTTGACGAACGCTCCGTCCTTTTCGGCGAAACAGGCGGCGGGCAGCAGAAACACTTCCGTCTGGATCTGCGCCGGATCCACGAATGACGGATAGAATTTCTCGCCCAGCTTTTTGGCGTTCCAGAATGACGCCGTCTCGGTCTCGAAATTCTCGGCCACCACCATCCACTTGAGCTTGGACAGCGCGTCGAGCATTTTCGGGGTGTTGGGTCCGTTGGCCACAGGGTTCATGCCGAAGGAGATGAAGCCTTCGATACCGCCCTTTTGCATTTTGTCGAAGAAGAAGCCCCAGCTCAGATTTTCGCCTTCGTTGAGTTTGGGAATGTTGTGATAGCCGAAGCCGTTTTCCTTCTTCGCCTCCGCGCCGTAGTAGGACTTCAGCAGGCTGACCGCGAACTTGGGCGTATTTCCCCAGTAGTTGAGCGAGTTCGGCCGCAGGGCCTTCGGCGTCACGGCCTTGAGATATTCGTCCAGCGACGTATCGTTGGCGTGCGGCATCTTGAGGTAGCCGGGCAGAGTATTCCATCCGCCCATGTCGGTGGCGCCCTGAATATTGGCGTGGCCGCGCTGCGCATTGATGCCACCGCCCGGCATGCCGATGTTTCCGAGCAGGAGCTGCATCATCGCCGCGGTGTGGATCAACTGGACGGAGTGGCTGTGCTGGGTCCAGCCCAACGCGTAGAGGATGGTCCCTGAGCGGTCCGGCTTGCCGGTGGAACAGATGATCGCGGCGGCGCGCTGGAATTCCTCCGCCGTGCAGCCGCAGATATTCGTCACCGCTTCGATGGTGTAGCGCGAGTAATGCTTCCTGAGCAACTGGAAGACCGAGCGGGGATGCTCCAGGGTGGGGTCGACCTTGGCGTGGCCTTGCCCGTCCAGTTCGTATTGCCAGGAATCTTTGTCGTAACGCTTCTTCGCGGTGTCCCAGCCGGAAAAATAGCCGTCCTGAAAGTCAAAGCCGTCCTTCACCAGAAACCCGGCGTTGGTGTGCGTCTTGACGTATTCGGCTTGCTGCAGGTTGTTCTCCAGGATGTAGTGGATCAGGCCGCCGAGGAAGGCGATGTCGGTTCCGGCGCGCATCGGCGTGTAGACGTCGGAGACGGCGGCGGTGCGGTTAAAGCGCGGATCCACGCACACCAGCTTGGCTTTACGGCTTCGCTTGGCCTCCATCACGAAGCGGAAGCCTACGGGGTGGTTCTCGGCCGGATTCCCGCCCATCACCAGGACGACGTCGGTGTTAGAGACGTCGGTCCAGCCGTTGGTCATGGCTCCTCTTCCGAATGTGGCGGCCAAACTGGCCACCGTTGGGCCGTGTCAAAGACGGGCCTGATTTTCGTAAGCCAGAATGCCGAGCCCGAAGCGAAACTTGCCCAGCAGATAGTTCACCTCATTCGAATCCGTGCAGCCGCCGATCATGGCGACGTTGCGGAGGCGGTTGACGGTGCGGCCCTTGTCGTCGGTCTCCTCGAAGCCGCGGTCGCGCGTATCCTTGAGGCGGCGGGCGATTTTGGTGAATGCCTCTTCCCAGGTGATGGCGGTCCAGTCCGCCGCGCCGGGCGCGCGGTACATGGGATGGGTCAGGCGCCGGTCATTGACTACGAATTCTTTAAGCGAGATTCCCTTGGAGCAGAGCGTGCCGCGGTTCACAGGGCTATCCGGATCGCCTTCGATGTGGACCACGGTCGGCCGGACGTTCCGCGCCTTGTCCCCCAGCGTATGGATCACCACGCTGCATCCGACGGCGCAGTACGGGCAGACGCTCTGCGTTTGCGTCGTGCGGGCGATTTTCAGCTCCCTGGCTGCGGCCGCGGCCGGGCGAAGGTCGAAGCCGAAGGCCGTCGCCGTGAGAGCTGCGCCATTGCGGAAAAATTCGCGACGCGAAGGAGCCATGGGGTGAAAATATCACAGGTAGAGATAGAATCGTAATTGCAGGGAGAGAAATGCGCACACTGCTGTGGCTGCTGGCTGCCGGGATCGCGGCGGCGCAGCCGGTAAAACTCGACTTTCAGTGCAGCGAGGAGGACATCGCGTCGTTCGGGTTGAGCTGTACGGCGGAAGAACCCTGCGCGGTATACCTGGAGCTGTCCGCGGTCGAGCCGGTGGGCGCCCGGCTGTTCACGATCGGCAATATCCATACGGATTCCGCAACGTTGTATTCGGTGCTGCTGGCCTCGGAGGACGGGGGCAAGACCTGGAAGGAGCCCTTCGAGCGCGTGCGGGGAGCGGTTCTGGACCAGATCCGCTTCGTGGATTTCGAGTACGGATGGATTTCCGGCCAGCTCGTGCAGCCCCTGCCACGCGACCCATTCGTCCTCATCACCAGCGACGGAGGCAAGACGTGGAGGCGGAGACCGCTGTTTGAAGACGGGCGTCCGGGGACCATCCTGGAGATGTGGTTCGGCTCGCGCGCCGAGGGCAGCGTGGTGGTGGACAAGGGCCAGTCCGCGGAAGGCATGCGGTACGAACTCTACGAATCGCCGACGGGCGGCGAGAGCTGGATGGTGAAGGAAGCGGCCGAGCGGCCGATGCGGATCAAGCGGGCGGTCCTCGCCGGCGCCGCCAACTCCGACTGGCGTGCGCGCGCGGACGGGCCCTCGAAGTCTTTTCGGATCGAGAAACGGGAGGCGGGGAAGTGGACTGCGGTCTCCAGCCTGCTCGTCAGCCTGGATGCCTGCAAGCCAGCGCCGCGCAAGGAACTGGAGCCTCCGCCCGAGCCCGCCGAGCCTCCGGCGGTGACGGAGTTCGTGTTTCAGGACCCGGACCGCAAAAAGCCTAGCCCGAAGAAGAAAAAATAATGCGCCGCGACCCGATTGAGCTGGAGCTGTTCCGGCACCTGTTCGTGTCGATCGCCGAAGAAATGGGCGTGGTTCTCCGGAAGACATCGTTTTCGGCCAATATCAAAGAGCGGCGCGACTATTCCTGCGCGGTCTACGATGCGGCCGGCGCCACGGTGGCCATGGGCGATCACATGCCGGTGCACCTGGGCGCGATGCCGCTTTCGGTGCGGTACGCGCTGGACGCCTTCCGGCTGCAGCCAGGCGACGTCGCGCTGCTGAACGATCCGTTTGCGGGCGGGACGCATCTCCCGGATATCACGGCGGTCGCGGCGGTGTTCCTGAAAGGCTCGGCGCGGCCGGCGTATTATGTCGCGAACCGCGCGCATCACGCCGACGTCGGCGGAATCAGCCCGGGGTCCATGCCGCTGGCGCGCGAAATCTATCAGGAGGGCATCCGCATTCCTCCGATTCTGCTGGTGCGCAAGGGGCGGCTGGACCGCGATCTGCTCCGCCTGATTCTGGCCAATGTCCGCACGCCGGAGGAACGCGAGGGCGACCTGCGGGCCCAACTGATGTCGATCGAGCGCGGCGCGGGCCGCTTGCGCGAGGTCACGGCCCGGTACGGCTATGCGCGGGTGAGCCGCAACATGCGCGAGCTGCAGGACTATTCGGAGCGCATGACGCGCGCGGCGATCCGGCGGCTGACGCCGGGCACGTACCGCTTTGAAGACTGCCTGGATAACGACGGCGTGTCGCGGCGTCCGGTGAAAATCGCGGTGGCGATCACGATCCGCGGCGGCGAGGCGACGGTGGATTTCACGGGCAGCGACCGCCAGGCCGCCGGAAGCGTCAACGCCAACTACGCGGTGGCGGTGGCGGCCACGATGTACGTGTTCCGCTGCCTGGTGGCCGAGGACGTGCCGTACACCGAGGGGCTGATGCGTCCCATCCGTGTGATCGCGCCGGAGGGCACGGTGGTCAACGCGCTGGCTCCGGCGGCGATGGCGGCGGGCAACGTGGAGACATCGCAGCGGATTACTGACGTTCTGCTGGGCGCGCTGGCGCAGGCGGCGCAGGAGCGGATCCCCGCGGCTTCCTCCGGCACCATGAACAACCTGAGCTTCGGCGGCTGGGATGCAAGGCGGCAGTCGCGTTTTGCCTACTACGAGACCATCGCCGGCGGCATGGGCGCGTCGGCCGCGGCCGAGGGCGGAAGCGCCACCCACACGCACATGACCAATAGCTGGAACACGCCGATTGAAGCCTTCGAGCACCAGTATCCGGTGCGCGTTCGGGCGTACAAGATCCGGCGCGGATCGGGGGGCGCGGGGAAGCATAGGGGCGGCGACGGGCTGATCCGGGAACTGGAATTTCTGGAGCCTGCGGAAGTGACCATCCTTTCGGACCGGCGCGAGCGAGGGCCTTACGGGCTGATGGGCGGGAAAGCCGGGATGCCGGGGCGGAACACGCTGCGCCGGGGCGGGCGAGTGCGGGGCGTCGCGGCCAAGGCGAATTTCGACGTGCGCGCAGGGGATGTTCTGCGCATTGAGACGCCAGGGGGCGGCGGCTGGGGTGGGGCGGCTGGGGTGGGGCGGCGGAGCAAGCGTTCGCGTTAACCCGGCACCCACCGGAGCGCGCCGGCTATTTCGGATAGCCGGGGGACGCCTTCACTTCGTTGATCTGCTGCGTGTGGCGGTCGGAATGAGCCGCCAAAAATAAAATCCACTGATAGGCATCCAGGGATTTGAAGACCGGGTGGGGCGCGGAGTGTGCTCGCAAATCTTCCAGCGTTGTGTCTACGTAGGCGATGGTCCGGTCGCGGCGCCTGCGGAATTCCTCCGCGGCGGAGCCAGGCGTCGGCCACTTGCCGGACACCGGGCGGAGCATCTCCGGGGCCTGGGCCTTGTGGGTCCTATCGGCCGTGGCTCTCAGGATCTCCACGTCCCGGTCCTTGGTATTCGGCTGCGGAGCCGACGCCGGCGTGCCTTTCAGAATTTTTTCGGTGGCGATCTGAAACAGCGCTTCCTCGGAGAGCAAGATGTGCTCGGCGCATTCGGCAATCGACCAGCGGTCGGGACCGGCTTTGAATCTCCACTGGGCATCGCTCAGGCCGGCGAGCGAATCGAGAAACATCTTCCGCGTGGCGTGCAATTCGCTCATGGCGCGGTCGCGCTCGCCGCGTTCGAGCGGAGCGCCGGCAAGCGGAAGTACCAGCAAGGACGCGCAGAGAAGCAGGCGCATGGACGAAGATCCTCCTCGAAAGCTCAAGTGTCCCACAGTAAGGAACTGCGTGGCGCGGCCCGCGCGGCACGAAAAGTGACCTATTCCTCATCCGAGTGACGACCTATCTCCCAGGATGAGTTGAGAACACTGGTCAATGCCCCGATAGCGCCGATAAGCCGAAAGAACAGTCGTGCTCGGAAGGGATTTGGGGAACATGGGGGACGGGAATTTGCTGGCGGTCTGGGAGACTTGGCCGCGACATCTGTCCGGCGCATGGAACGAAGCGCTGGAGGATCAGAAGCTGCCTGCCCTGGTGGTGCTGGCGGCGCCGACGCGGGAGAACCGAGCGGAGTTGACTACGGCGATGGAACTGCAGCCTTACCGGCTGGCCGAAGCGGACAGCTATGAGGGTTTGCTGCGGCTGGCGCGGCTGGGGCCGGCCGACCTCATCGTAATCTGGGGTTCGCTGGGCGATGGCCATGCCCTGGATTGCTGCCGGAGGATCCGCAGTTCGCCGACTACGCGGCAGGTGCCGATCCTGGCGGTGAACGAAGCCCGGTCGAGCGAGTCGGCCGGCGTGTGGATCGAATCGGGAGTGGACGAAGTGATGTCGGCGCCGGTGAACCCGATCGCGCTGCGCATCCGGGTGCGGTCGCTGATGCGCTACCGGTCGAATCGGGAGATAGTGGACGACTCTGAGTCGATCCTGTTGACGCTTGCCCGCACGGTGGAGCAGCGGGACTGCGGCACGGCCTTTCACTGCGAGCGGCTGGCGCTTTTCGGCGTGGCGATGGGCGTGGCGATGGGCTTGACCGCGAAAGATCTGCTGGCTTTGAAGCGCGGCGGGTACCTCCACGACATCGGCAAGGTGGCCATCCCGGATTCGATTTTGTTCAAGCCGGGAGCGCTGACCGAAGAAGAGCGGCGCGTGATGCAGACCCATACGCTGCGCGGGGAGGCGATCTGCCAGCCATTGCGAACGCTACAACCGGTTCTGCCGATTATCCGAAGCCATCACGAGCGCTGGGACGGATCCGGGTATCCGGACGGCTTGCGCGGCGACCGGACTCCGTTACTGGCGCGGGTCCTCCAGTGCGCCGATATTTTCGACGCGCTGACGACGGTGCGGCCGTACAAGGGCGCGATTTCCAATCCGGACGCGATCGAAATCATGCAACGGGAGACGGCGAGAGGCTGGCACGATCCACATCTGATGGACCTGTTCGCGAGCCTTCCTCACATCGAGTTACAGCAGGCGGCTTTGCAAACTGCGACGGGGAACGATGAACAATCGCTGCGGCGTTCGCTGGGCCGGCTGCGCCTGGCGGTGGGCTGAGGCGTGTCGGCATTCAGCGGAAGGCCTTGTTGGGCCGTCACGGGCGGGGATCGATTCGGACCCGCTCCTCAAGTCGTTCCGGCGCGCGGCAGGATCTTATGCGGTCAGGTTTATTTGCTCAATTCCGGCGCAGCATACCACCCTGTCATACGGCTGCGCTGCACCCACTCTATGACCTCCGCTCGGGCAAAGGCCTGAACCTGGCAGTACGCTGGTTCTGTCTCTCAATGGCGCCCAACTCCCATCAAACCCGTGGGTCGCGGCGGGCCCCCGCCTCTCCCATACATGCCGAAACATTGAGGGATCGGCATTAATCGGGGAAATGAAAAAGCGAACTCCCCCTCCCGCAGCGCGGCCCTAACCCTAGTCTATCCCCGGAATTTTGCCTTAGGGCCTCATTCCCAGACCTTCTCCCGTCGATGATCCGCTCGATTGACTGAGAACGGGGCGGAACTAAAAGCAAGCACTGTCTTCGTCTGCGAGGCCCAACCGATCGTGATCGAGGGTCTGAAGCGGGTGCTGGATCCCTGCGCCGACATAAGGTTAATCGGCGAGAGTCCGACCGTCGCCGAAGCCCTGGACGCCATCGAATCCTTGCAGCCGACGATCGTGCTGGTGGACTTGAGCATCGGGACCAAGGCTGCCTTTGAGGTACTTCCCAGGATTCGCGTCCGCAGTACCCGCTCCCACGTCATTCTCTGGGCCACTAACCTCACCGAGGTCGAATCGTTCCGCGCGCTGCAGATCGGCGCCCGCGGCATCCTCAAGAAAACATTGCCGGTCACGTCCGTAGTGGACTGCATTCGCGCGGTCGGGCAGGGCAATATCTGGATTGAGAACTCGATTTCCAATCAGGTCGTCGGCTTCCTGAACCGCAGGAATATGCCCCGGCTTACTCCACGCGAGCAGGAAATCGTCACGCTCATCTGCCGCGGCATGAAGAACCGCCAGATTGCCGAAGCCCTCTCCATCACCACAGGCACGGTAAAGGTGCACCTGATGCATATTTTTGAAAAGACCGGCGTGAAAGACCGGTTCGAGCTAGCGCTGGAGGCCCACAAGCTGGTCGGACCCGATAAGGAAGAAGACCCGGCCACCAATCTGCGCTCCGCTTAGGCGTACCTTCCCCTACTCGAAAACGATTCGATTCCACATCTCCAGACGATGCCTCGTGTAGCGAATGTTTGGATTACATGACGCAAAACAGCGGCGAATCACTCTCCGTTAGCTGGCTTCTAGACTAGTAGCTCTCCAACCGTACTGCGGGAGACGTCCATAAAGGTTAGGCTTCGGGAGGCCGATTTGATGGAATTAGCGGTCTGGAGAGGCGCGAAAATCCTTTATGTCATCTGCCATCATAACCGGCGCTCACGGTCTGGTCGGCTCCGAAGCGGCGGCGTGGTTCTGTGAACGCGGGCTCGATGTCATCGGCATCGATAACGACATGCGGGCGCGCTTCTTTGGGCCCGAGGCGTCCACCACGTGGCAGGGTAAGCGCCTGCGGGAGGCTTTTCCCAGATATCGCACTGTCGACCTGGATATCCGCGAAGTCTCGCAGATGGAGCGACTTTTCCAGGAGTACTCCTCCTCCGTCGATCTGGTCATCCACACCGCCGCCCAGCCGTCGCACGACTGGGCCGCCCACGATCCGCATACCGACTTCACCGTCAACGCCAACGGCACCCTCAACCTTCTGGAATGCACGCGCAAGTACTCGCCCGCGGCGACATTCATCTTCACCTCGACGAACAAAGTCTACGGCGACCGGCCAAATGAGCTGCCGCTGATCGAACAGGATCTCCGCTGGGAGATCGATCCGTCTCATGCATACCAGGCAGGCATTCCCGAGGACATGAGCCTCGATCAGACGACACATTCTCTGTTCGGGGCATCCAAGCTCGCCGCGGATATGCTGGTGCAGGAATACGGACGCTATTTCGGAATGAAGACGGGAGTTTTCCGCGGCGGCTGCCTCACTGGCCCTTCCCATTCCGGCACGCAGCTTCATGGATTCCTGGCTTACCTTGTTAAGTGTGCCGTGAACGGGACTCCGTACCAGGTATTCGGCTACCGGGCGAAGCAGGTCCGGGATAACATTCACAGCCACGATCTGATCCATGCATTCTGGCATTTCTTTCAGCACCCGCGCGCGGGCGAAGTCTATAACATCGGAGGCGGCCGTCACAGTAACTGTTCAATGCGGGAGGCAATCGCTTTGTGCGAAGAGATCGGGGGACGCGGCCTGGAGTGGAACTACACCGATCAGAACCGAAAGGGCGACCACATCTGGTGGATCAGCGACGTGCGGAAGTTCCGGTCGCACTACCCTGCCTGGGAGTATCACTACACGCTGCGCGACACCGTGGAGCAGTTGTTTGAGAGCAACGCCAGCCGGATGCCCAAGGCGGAAATAGGCGTGTGATGTTGCTTTCCGTAGTCATCCCCGCCCGCAACGAGGCCGGATGCCTGTCCTCCACGGCTACGGCGGTCGTCGCCGCTGTTCTCCCGGAAAACATTCCTCACGAGATACTGGTTGTCGGGATCACGAAGAAATGGCCGCGCTGGCCCTTTGTTCCTGCCTCCTGAGAACCATGAGCACTCAACCGAGTTCCGCGGAGTCCACTGAAGCCCGGCGAGCCCCGGATGCCCCGAGGATTGCCGCTTCCACTCTCGCGAGGGGGATCGGCCGCGCTCTGCTGTTCGTATGGACCATCCTGGTCGCCTGCCCCGTCCGCTACTGGCCGATCGAGAATACTACGCTCGACAACACCTGGGTCTTCGCCATGAATTTTGGAGCGGCACATGAGCTCAAGCTCGGCCGGGATCTAATCTGGTCGACCGGCCCGCTGGGCTACCTGGCGTTCCCCAACGATATTGGAAGCAACCTTTCAGAGGCGCTGGGATTCCAGTTCGGCATGTGGGCCATCCTGATAGCCATCTTCGCCGACTTGTTCTATCGCGGCCGTCTGGCGCTGCGCAATCTGGTTTTCTTCTCTGTTTTTTTCAGTCTGTCGGCGCCCCTGTACTGGTTCAATCTGATGGGGCCGGAAAATCTGCTGGTGGCCGGGGTTCTGGTGCTGCTTGCGGTGGAACGGCAGCGGGGCGGACTGATGCGTTACGCTATCGCGCTGGCATTATCCGGCGTGATTCCGCTGATCAAGCTGTCCGCCGGAATGATTGCCGGCGGCGCGATCCTGGGATTTCTCGCGGAGCGCGCCATCCGCGCCCGAGGAAAGATTGCACTCGAGGCCGCGCTTGCGATAGGAATCCCGATGGCCGTTGCGGCTTCCCTGTGCCTGCTCTTCATGCCGGCCGACGCGATCGGCCCTTACCTCAAAGGCAGCCTTGAAATCGCTGGCGGCTACAGCTCGGCGATGTCGGTTACGGGAGACGCGATTGAGTTCGCGGCCATGGCTGAAGCGCTCATCGGAATCGGCGCCTACCTGTTTGTGCGGACCAGGATGAACCGTTCCCTGGTCAGGTTCCTGGTGGCGCTTCTGGCGTTACCCCTTCTTTTGAGCGTGAAGCACGGGTTCGTCCGGCAGGATGTCCATGTCCTCAATTTTTTCTGTTTTGCCGGGCTGGCCCTGGCCCTTATCTCGATCCTGCTCCCCTTAGCCGGGGAAAGGGGACTGGTCGCGATGCTGGTCCTGCTGAACTTCGGGATCATCTCGATGGTATACCAGGGCCCGTACCTCGGGTTTGAGGAAATGCTGGGAAACTCCAGCGGATTCCGGGCCGCGTCAATGGCATGGGGAGCGCTTCGGCTGAGCGGGACGAGAGCCGCGATTGCCGGCGCTGAACGGAACTACTCCGCGAACGAACATGTGGAGCCGGCGCTCCGGGCTATCATCGGGGACCAGCCTTTGGCCCCCATGTCCAACGCATATTCCCGGACGTATCTGGAAGGAGTGAACCTGCGGTTGTATCCCGTGGTACAGAGATACGCGGCCTTTACCCCTTACCTGGACGGATTGAACGCCGCATGGATCCGCGACAAAGGTCCGCGCTTCCTCCTCTTCGATGGAAAATCCATCGACCACCGCCACCCTTGGGCCGAAACGCCGGCCATGTGGCTGGAAGTTTACCGCTGGTACGACACACGCCTCCTCGGAGAGCGCAACCTGCTGCTGGAGCGCCGATCAGCGCCGCGGTTTCGGCAGTGGAAATCCCTCGGGCATATCAACCAGCCGTTCCCCGGCGAGTTTGAAATGCCCGCTTCAGCGGGTTCGGTCTTTTGGACGATGCGGTGCCATACAAATGCCGGGGGCACTCTCCGGAAGCTCCTGTTCCGGGTCGCCGAGGTTCAAATGGGACTCGATGAGCCGGGAGGAGCGCGTAAGTCCTATCGAGTGATACCGGAACTGCTCGGTTCGCCCCTTCCCGGCAGCGTATTGCCTGGAAGCCTGGCCCAGTTCGCCTCAATGCTGGATTCTAGTGTTACGGCCAAGCCTCAGGTGCTCAAACTTTCGTTCTTTGGTCCGGGTATCGATTCCTATTCCAGTATGTGCGACGTCGAATTCCTCACCCCCACCTTGTAGCCAAGTATTGCGGGTAACCGACTGACGCTAAAGAGCAAAACGGCTAATAGGGAAAGCTCTCAGTCCTCCGACCACCTGTTGCGCCGTCTTACTTGCCGCCCCCAAACGTTCTACCATCCCTGGATTCCGCGAGCGCCAAGACGGAAATTGAGGGGCTTTTGGATGAGCCCCGCCGGGATCTGGACAGCCTCAGCGCCAGCCCGCTTGCGGGTTGAGGCAATTTTTTGCCTTAGAGACTGATTTCCCTCCTTCGGCCCGTCGATATCTTCTCTCATTGGCTGGCACTGTGCGGAACAAATTGGCCCGAACGGCGGTGTGGGAATCGGGCTTGTTCACCTCTGGCAGCCGGAGGCTTGGCCGGATCGCCAGGTGCACTAAGGAGACCCCGGGTCAAGGACGGTTTCGAGCCTTCAAAATGAGGCCACAAACCCGTTGAAGCCGATAAGAAGGAAGGCCGACCGCCAATCTGCGATCGGCTTAGCCCGGTTACCTAAAGTCCCAGTTGAACGCTACCGATTATACACGAGACGTACTAGGACAAGTGTGGTAGGGTTGGGTCTTTGGTAGTATAGTGCCGGTTGTCCGGCAGTAATACTAACTTGTTCGCACAAGTCATATATGCAGGGAACGATCACGACGGTTTCGGCCGATACCGCCATGCGAACAGGGCGCCGCAATCTTCTTGTTCCGTCGCTTTCGGATGTGCTCTTCGTGGCGTTCATGATTTGGATCTTCGTGACCGGCGAAGGCTGGAAAGGCTTGCTTGGCGACGGGGACACCGGGTGGCATATCCGAACCGGCGACTACATTCTGCAAACCGGAACCGTCCCGCGGACAGACATATTCTCCATGGCCAAGCAGGGGCAGCCCTGGTTTGCCTGGGAGTGGTTGTCGGACGTGGTGTTTGCCCTGCTGCATCGCGCCTGGGGGTTCAAGGGCGTGGTGGTGCTGGCCGGGCTGCTGCTCACCATGACCTCGACCTTGCTGTTCCGCCACATGATGTGGCGGAAGGCGAACCTGCTGGTCTCCCTTTTCCTGACCTTGGTGGCGATGAGTGCAGCGAGCGTGCATTTCCTGGCCCGTCCACACGTCTTTACGATCTTCTTTGTAGCTGTCAGCCTGTGGATCATCGACCGCGACCGGCGCGAGTCCACGCCGCTGCTATGGCTTCTTGTTCCGCTGTCGGTGCTGTGGACCAATCTCCACGGAGGGTTCGTTGCGCTGATCGCCATCCTCGGCCTGGTGTCGGCTGGATCGGCTCTGGAGGCCTGGACCGGAGCCCGACAGTTCTGGCGCGCGCGCCGCTACGCACTGGCGGCGGGGGCCTGCGCGCTGGCCACGCTCGCCAACCCGTACGGATACCACCTGCATGTTCACGTGGTGGAGTACCTGCGGGCGAGTTGGATTTTGCAAAATGTCCAGGAGTTCCAGTCGCCGCAATTCCGGCAGGAGAACATGCTTCACCTGGAAGCGCTGCTGTTCGTGGGCATCGGTTTCGCCTTCGTTCTGATGGCCCGCAAGCGCTTCGTGGAACCGCTGCTATTGCTGTTCTGGGCGCAGTCTTCACTCACCGCCGTCCGGCATGCTCCGCTCTATGTGGTGGTAGCGGTTCCCATCATCGCCATGGAACTGACCCGCCTGTGGGACGCCTGGGTGGACAACAAATCCCGGAAATCGATTCCAGGTATTCTGCGCGACCTGAATCACGATGTTGCGCGCGTTCCGCTCTACACGAGCCTGTGGACTCCGGTCGTTTTCCTGGGCATCTGGATGACCGGCAACGGGCGATGGCCGGCCGATTTTCCGGACATTACCTTCCCCTCCGCGTTGACGCGGAAGTATGCCACCCAACTGGCGCCGGCCTCAGGGCCTATTCCGCGGATCCTCAGCTCGGACCAATGGGGGGACTATCTCATCTACCACTTCTATCCCCGCACCCGGGCTTTCATCGACGGCCGCAGCGACTTCTACGGAGAAAAGTACTGTCAGGACTTCCAGAAGATGGCTTCCGGCCGCAGGGAGTGGGAAGAAATCGTGGATAGATACCAATTTGACTATGCCCTAGTACCTTCGGACTGGGCTCTGGAGCAGCTTTTGCGGCGGAAATCGGACTGGAAGCTATTGGAACAGGACAAGTTAGGTTCTCTATTCCAGAGGCGTACACCGGGCCTAATGAAACCGGGCGATTCAGACGAAAGATTAGGGCGGCGGCAGTCTGAAAGGGCATCCGCGCCGGCAGGGGGAGTGTAGTTGAGGAGACAGAGCCAAATCACGGGTATCAGTCCGGCCGCGACGCTGTACGAGCGCTGCGGCGGCCTAGTCTCCAAGACCTCTGAAACGGGGGTGTCATGGATCTGAGAGCCTGGCTGGTCCTCCTGGTGGGGGCGGCCGCAGTCATACAGGATCTCCGCACCCGCCACATTTCCAATTGGACATCCGCGGGAGCGCTGGTGGCCGGCTTGGCCGTTCACGGCTGGTACAACGGCTTCCGGGGCCTGGGTTCGGCGGCCGGGGGCGCGGTGATCGGGTTCGTGGTTTTCCTGATCTTCTATTTACTGGGCGGGATGGGTGGCGGAGACGTGAAGCTGATGGCCGGATTCGGCTCCCTGCTGGGCAGCGATTTGATAGTGCACGCGGCCTTTTTGACCGCTTTGTGCGGCGGTGTAATGGCGGGTGCGACGCTGGGGGTTCGCGCCCTGCGGAGCAGGTTGGACCGGGCGGCGCCGGCGGCTGCTCTGGCGGGAGCAGCGCCGGAAGCGGAGGGAGGCGTTGGGAGCGCCCCCCGCAAATGCAGTGAAAGTATCCCATACGCGCCCGCGATCACGGCGGGGTCATGGTTGGCATTGTGGATGGGACGATAAGCAGCGACGAAAGGGATGAGCTATGGACCGCAGGTTTCTGACTGTTCTGGGAATGAGCGTCATTCTGGCGCTGGTGGTGGCCGGGATTTTTTACCAGATCACCTCAAGCGCCTCGAGCCGGAAGCCGGTATCGGAAATGAAGGATCTGGTGATCGCGGCCGAGCCGCTGAATCTGGGAGTCAGCATCAAGCCCAACCAGCTGAAGGTGGTCAAGATCCCAGTTGAAGCGTTTCCCAAGAACGCCTTCACCAAGGTCGAAGAGGTGATCGACCGCCCGGTCATCAGCAACATCCTGGCCGAGGAGCCGATCCTCGAGGGGCGTCTGGCCCCGCGCGGCTCGGGTATCGGCCTGGCGCCGAAAATCCCAACCGGTATGCGCGCCCTGGCCATCCGTGTGAACGAAGTGGTGGGCGTGGCCGGATTCGTGCTCCCGGGAATGCGCGTCGACGTGCTCGTGACGGGCCGCCCGCCGGGAGCGTCGGTGGAGGACATCACGACCACGGTTCTGCAGAACGTGGAAGTTTTGTCGGCCAACCAGCAGGTGCAGCCGGATTCCCGGGGCCAGGCGATTGCCGCCACTGTGGTCACGCTGCTGTTGACGCCGCAGGACGCCGAGCTGATGACTCTGGCGGGCAACGAGGGCCGCATCCAACTTGTGCTGCGCAACGCCGTGGATCAGAAAACAGTAGCGACAACGGGTAAGATGACCGGAGAGTTGTACGGGCTGCGCAAGCAGCGCCCCACCCAGGTCGGCTCATCCAGGCCGCGGCGAAAAGAAGTGGCTGCGCCTCCTCCGCCTCCCCCCGCTCCGGTCGTGGTGCCGGAGGAGATCATCATGATCCGGGGCAATCAGAAGTCGGTGGAAGTGATCGGTCAGAAGAAAGTGCAGCCGTGACCGGAGGACCCGCTGGGGTGTTGAGTTCTATGAGCATTGCGAAACAAGAACGCTGCCGTTTGAACGAGGAGGCGGTGCTGGCCATGAAAAACACGCGCGCGAAGAGACAGAGCGGTTGGGTATGGGGGTTCGGCTTCCGATGGGACCACGGCCGGGGGCGGGACCTGGGCCGGAAGCTGGCCACGGCCGTCTTTATGTGCCTGGCGCTGGCGGCAATCGCCGCCGCCCAGTCGGGCACGCAGGAGCTGAAATTGACCGTCGGCAAGAGCGTGGTCATCGATTACCCTGCCGACGTTGGGCGGATTTCCACCAGCAATCCGGAAATCGTCGACGTGGTGGCGATTACGGCACGGGAGATCCTGCTGAACGCCAAGGCCCTCGGGCAGTCGACGGTGGTGGTGTGGTCGAAAGCCGGAGAACGCAGCTTTTTCGCCATCTCGGTCGAACCCAACGTGGAAGGGCTGCAGAAGCTGATCCGAGAATCGTTCCCCAACGAGAACGTGGAGGTGAAGTTCTCGCGCGACACGGCGGCGATCGTAGGCCGGGTAAGTTCACAGTCGGTGGCCGACCGCGTGGCGGCGATGGTGGCGGCGGGCTCCAGAACGGTGATCAACAACTTGCAAGTGATCCCGCCGGGTGTGGAAAAACAGATTGTGCTGCGGGTGAAGTTCGCCGAGCTGAACCGCTCCAAGGCCTTTCAGTACGGATTCAACCTTGCCTCCACCGGAGCGACAAACACTATCGGAACGGTCACTACGGGTCAGTTTCGAGGGCCGGGGGCGACTACGCTGAGCGGCGCCATTGGCGCTCCAGTTCAAGGAACCTCCACTCAGTTCACCATCACCGACGCGCTCAATATCTTTGCGTTCCGTCCCGACCTCAATCTGGCGGCCACGCTGAAGCTCCTCCAGTCCTATAGCGTGCTTCAGATTCTGGCCGAACCGAACCTGGTCACCAGCAATGGGAAAGAGGCCAGCTTCCTGGCCGGCGGCGAGTTTCCGGTGCCGATCCTGCAAGGCGGCGGCAACGCCGGCGCGGTGACGATTCAGTTTCGGGAGTTCGGTGTTCGGCTGACTTTCCTGCCGCAAATAACGCCGAACAACACGATCAAGATGCACCTCAGAAGCGAGCTTTCCGCGCTCGACCTGGCCCGGGCGGTCGTCTTTTCCGGGTTCACCATTCCGGCCTTGTCGACCCGCCGCGCCGAGACCGACGTGGAACTGGCGGAAGGCCAGAGCTACGTGATCGCCGGCCTGTTGGATGACGAGGTTACCGATCAGTTGTCGAAGCTGCCGGGCCTGGCCAATATTCCCATACTCGGCACGCTCTTCAAGAGCCGCAGCCTAAACCGGCAGAAGACCGAGTTGGTGGTGATGATTACGCCGGAGATCGTCAATCCGCTGCAGCCGGGAGACCCCAAGCCTGCTTCGCAGATGCTGGTGCCGACCCAGATCCCGGCCTATATGCAAAATGCTATCAAAGGACAGGCCGAGCACGAGGCGGCGGTAGGCGGGCCGCAACCGAAGGATTATAACATCGGCTCCATGTCCGGACCCGCGCCGGCGAAAGAAGCTAAGCCTAAGAAAGAAAAGAAGCCGAAGGAAAAGAAGCCCAAGGATAGCAATTAGAAGCGCATCGAATCAGGAACCCGACGCGACATGGACAACGCTCGCAAAGTACGGAACCAGGCCGAACTGACGGCGCTCATGATCTGCCCTGATCGCGAGCTGTCCGCCCAGTTCCAGGCCACCCTTCCAGCCACGCGGGTGTTCCACATTCTGGCCGAGCTCAAGACTTACCCCACGCAGCAGGCGCTCGACATACGTCTGCGCCAACTGCGGCCGACGCTGGTCTTCGTGGACCTGGCGACCGACCTGGAGCAGGCCACCACGCTGGTGGAATTCGTGGCCGCGGCGCAGCCTCCTGTCTTCGTGGTCGGGCTGCACTGGCAGAACAGTCCGGAGGCCATTCTGCGTTCTCTGCGGGCGGGCGCGACGGAGTTCATGTTCGTGCCGTTCGATATCGACATGCAGCGGGAAGCCATCGGACGGATCACCCGGCTGAAGCGTCCGACGGCCAACGTGGAAGTGTCGCGGGGGGCTCTGGTCGGGTTCACCAGCTCTAAGCCTGGGTCCGGTGCGTCGACGCTGGCGGCGCAGACCGCGTTTGCCATCCGCCGCCTGACCTCGAAGCGCGTGCTGCTGGCCGATTTCGACGTTTGGGGCGGCACGGTGGGATTCTTTTTCAAGGTGAGCCACTGGTATTCGCTGGAGGACGCGCTACAGCAGATGCGGACCGGCGATGTGGATTGGGCCTCGCTGGTTGTCAATCACGACGGGGTGGATATTCTTCCCGCTCCGGACGTGCCGGCCGGCGCGCCGCTGGAATCTCATGGGCTGCACGACCTGGTGGAGTACGCTCGCACCATGTACGACTACACGGTGGTGGACCTGCCCAGCGTTTTCGACAAGCTGACGCTGCTGACTCTGCCCGAGACGGACTTTGCCTATGTCGTAACCACGGCCGAGCTGCCGAGTCTGCACTTGACCCGCAAGGCGGTGGCCTACCTCGGCAAGCTGGGGATCGGCCAGGCGCGCTATCAGGTCCTGGTGAACCGGATGGGGAAACAGGAAGGCGTCACTACCCAGGATATGGGAAAGATTTTCGGAGCGCCGGTGCACAAGACGTTTCCAAACGATTATCTGGCGCTGCACAAGCGACTAACTGTCGGCCAGCCGCTGGCCGCCAAGACCACGCTGGGGAAGCTGATCGAGGATTTTGCGCAGCAGTTGTCGGGGCAGGCGATACCGAGCGCCGCCAAGAACTGAGGCTCTTTT
>JACXTT010004395.1_pt1 | contig 20956 bp, 21 predicted proteins | sample 9270951 | NCBI WGS metagenome assembly JACXTT01 (sample SAMN15532306, study PRJNA645909) | rock metagenome | isolation source: weathered quartz diorite | place: Puerto Rico | collected 2017-06-21
GATCCAGGGCCAGTTCCTGCTCAAGCCCGAACCCGTCGCCGTACCCGTGCTCACCGCCAACCGACTGAGCCTGCTGCGCCTGATGAAGGCGCTGGAAGAAGGCAATCCCGGCCCGGTCGAGATCGGCCAGATCGTGCGCGACGATGCCATCCTCAGCTACAAATTGCTGGGCTGCGTGAACTCCGCCTATTTCGCCCTGCCGCGCCAGCTGAAATCGGTGCAGCAGGCCGCGATCTTCTTCGGCGCCACCCGCCTGCGCAACTGGATCTACACCATGGCGCTCGGCGGCGTCGGCGACCGTCCGCCCGAACTGCTGCGTGCCGCGCTGATCCGCGCACACATGTGCGAAAAGCTCGCCCAGCACATGCCGCCCGAACAGCGCGAAATGGCCTTCACCGCCGGCCTGTTCTCGCTGCTGGACACGCTGATGGAAGCCCCGATGGACTTCGTGCTGTGGCACCTGCCCCTCGCCCGCGACATCAGCAGCGCCCTGCTGGAGAACAAGGGCCCGTTCGCCCCATTGCTGGAACAGATCCGCGCCTGGGAAGCCGGCGACCTCCGCGGCGGCGAAACGCAGCCGCAGGTGATTCGCCGGATGGCCGCCATCTACCTCGAAGCGACGCAGTGGGCCGACCATGTGTTCGCGTTTGCGGACCAGCGCCCGAATTGAGCGAGGCTTGCTCTCCCTGCATGGGAGACGGTCGAGATAGGCACGGTGCTTGCGAAGAGCATCAGGTGATGCGCGCTCCGACGGGGGCGTTTCCGCAAGAGTGGCCCCTCAGCACCATCTCGGTGGCAGTGCCCCAATCCTCTCCCGGAAGGGGAGAGGGAGAGAAGCGGGACACTGCTTTAAGTCCTCAGCACCAAGGCGCGTTGCGCGGTAGCCGCGCGCCGTAGGCGAAGGCGGTCGCAATCCGGGCTCCGGGACCTCCCGGGCTTTTCCCTGCAGACTGCTGCCAGCTCTCGCGCTGAAGGTCGTTTTCTTTGGGTTGCTTTCGACGCGAAGCTAATCCCGTGGGACTTTGACTCCGGGCATCCTGCCCTCCGCCCTTCCTCGCTCCTCAAAGCCGGCGCCATCCATGGCGCCTCCCCGCGTGCGGGCCGGCTTCGCCGTTCGCACGCGCTCCTGCGCGTGCGTGGACCAGCAAGAGAAAAGTGACTCGAGCTTCCCACGGGGACTGGCTTCGCGTCGGCGGCAGGAGATCGAAACGCCCGCTGCGTAAGCGGCAACCTGGCGGCAGCGCCACATCAAGAAGCCGAAGCTGTGCTCACCTGCTTACGTTGTGGCCAGCGGCAAGAACCGCACCCTCACCCCAACCCTCTCTCCCACAGGGACTATCTTCGGGTCGCCGGAGGGAGAGCGAGCTAGAACTCTCACAGCCATACCCCGGGGCGGCGCGCACAGGGTGCGCTCCTGCAAGTGCGGGGGTGGGGTGAAGGGGCGCCCCCTCAATGCGCCGTCGCGCGCAGCCGCCACATCGCCAGCACCAACCCCACCAGCGCCAACCCGAACCACGCCGCCCCCACCTTCATGTCCGTGCCCAACCACATCACGCACGCCAGCGCCCCCATCAGCAGCGCACTGGCGCCCGCCGCCAGCAACACGTCGTGGTGCGTACGCGGACGCTCCGGCAGCAACAACAGCGCGCCGAGCAAGCCCAGCAGCACGGCCGCGCCACGGCGCAACCACACGAACGAAGGCGACTCGGGCACATCGGGCACCACGTCGACCAAGGCGCGGTCGCCTACCTGCACGTCGTAACCCTTGCCATCGGCCGCATGCGCCGCCGGCACCAGGTGCTCGCCGTCCACCTGGGCGAACACGGTGACCTCCTGCGCGGGTACCGCCTCCCAGCTCACGCGCAAATCGCCCAGGCGCGGCTGCGCCGGCTTCGCGCTCGTCGTCAGGTAACGGTCATTGAGGGTGAAGCTCGCGGCGAGGTTCGGCGGCACGGCCTTCACGTCCGGCACCAGCTCGTCACTGCCCGGCAAGGCGTGCAGCACCCTGGGCGACAGCACATAGCCGCCCACGCGCACCTGTCCCGCGTCGAACTGCTTGCCCTGCACCGGGAAACGCTCGGGATTCGTGTGCCCCGCCGGCTGCGCGAAGCGGCTGGAATCCACCGGGCGATCGACCCAGTCCAGTTCGTAGTGGACGTCCCCGCCCAGGCGTACCTCGCGCCACTGGAACATCTCCACGTGGCGGATCAGCACGGGCACCGGCGCCCGCTGACCGAACTCGGCATCGAACGGGTTCTCCACCACCTTGATCGGACCGGCCACGCGCACCAGGTAGCCGTGACCGGCCTGCGCTTCGTCGCTGGCGCCAAGATCGAGGATCTGGCCACCGTGCTTTTCCGAAGCATGGTAGTGATCGAGCAGCACCTGCTCCGTCATCGCCACCAGGCCGACGCCGGCGAGCAGCAACAGGGCACCCACCACGCGCCGTATCCACTGCCGCATATCGATTTCTCCCCCCTGCCCCCAGCCCATCATCATCGTCCTCGCAGCTCACGGACCTCGTCGGCCGTGCCGTAACGACCGCGCTCGTCGCGCACCACGCGCGCCGCGGCACAATCGTGGTCGTGCGTGAAGAACAATCGCACCCCACGCGCCAGCTTGTCGTCGAGGAAGTCGCGCTTCTCTTCGATGAGCATTTCAGGATATCGGTCATAGCCCATGGTGATGGGCAGGTGCACCCAGAAACGTCCCGGGATCAGGTCGGCGCAGAACACCAGGCCCGCGACCTCGGCCAGCATCAGCCCGGGCGTATGGCCGTCCGAATAACTGAAGCGCACCGACTCGCCAAGGGCCTTCGAATGCTCGCCTTCGACCAGCTCAAGCCGGCCACTGCGTTCCAGCAGCGGCTGCAGCTCGGGCACGAAGGAGGCGCGGTCGCGCGGGTGCGGATTCAGCGCGCGACGCCAGTGCGCGGCTCCCACCAGGTAGGTCGCCCTGGGGAACAGCAGGCGTGGCGGCTGGCCTTCTTCCCATGCGGCCAGCAAGCCGCCGGCGTGGTCGAAGTGCAGGTGCGAAAGCACCACCGCATCGATGTCCTCGTGGGTCAGCCCCGCCTGCGCCAGCGAATCGAGCAGCACGTGGCGATCTTCCACCACGCCGTAGCGTTCGCGCAGGGCCGGCTCGAAAAACGCGCCGATGCCCGTCTCGAAGAGCACGTTGCGGCCATCCAGGTCCTTCACCAGCAGGCAGCGGCAGGCCAGCGGGATGCGGTTCTCCGCATCCGGCGCGATCCAGCGCGACCACAGCGCCCGCGGAGCATTGCCAAACATGGCGCCGCCATCCAGGCGTTGCGAGTTGCCGGTGAGCGACCAGAGTTCCATTACTGCACCTTGCCGAGGCCGGATTCGCGACGCGGGTCGCTCGCGGCATCCAGCTTGTTGTTCTTCAGGTCCCAGGTCACCACGTTCATGTAACCCCACGGGTTGCGCCCTTTCAGCGTATGCCCCATGCGCGTGAGGCCTTCGACCGTGGCCGCGTCGAACGCGCCCGGCTCCATGTCCACGCGGTCCGGCATGTACTGGTGGTGGAAGCGCTTCTGCCCGGCGACGCCCGCCGCATCCTTGCCATCGATGAAGGCGAGGATGCCCTCCAGCACCTGGGTAATGATGGTGGAGCCGCCCGGCGAACCGATCACGCCCACGCGATCGGCGCCGAACACGATGCTAGGCGTCATCGACGACAGCATGCGCTTGCCCGGCGCCGGCGCATTCGCATCGCTGCCCAGCAGGCCATAGACGTTGGGCTTGTTCGGCACCAGCGCGAAGTCGTCCATCTCGTCGTTGAGCAGCACGCCGGTACCGGCCGCGACGAAGGTCGAACCCATCGTGTAGTTCACCGTCTGGGTGATGGAGGCGATGTTGCCGTCCTTGTCGATGATCGAGAAATGCGTGGTATGCATGCCCGGGTCGGTGCCGGCGCTCGCCGGCAGCATCGACGACGGCGTCGCCTTGTCCATCAGGATGGTCTGGCGCAGGCCCGCCGCGTAGTACGGCGACAGCAGCATGTCCATCGGAATCTTCACGAAGTCCGGATCACCGAGGTAGTCGTTGTGATCGCGGAACGCGCGGCGCATCGCCTCGATGACGAGGTGGGTGCGATGCACGTCGTCGAGCTTGGTGAGGTCGTAGCCCGACAGGATGTTGAGGATCTCGGCCACGGCCACGCCACCGGACGATGCCGGCGGCGCCGTCACCACGCGATAGCCGCGGTAGTTCACCACGATCGGCGTGCGCTCCTTCACCTGGTAGCTTTCCAGGTCCTTCGCGGTCCAGTTGCCGCCGGCGGCGCGCACCGCGTCGACCAGCTTCTTGCCGACTTCGCCACGATAGAAACCGTCGAAGCCGTGCTCGCCCAGCAGTTCCAGCGTGCGTGCCTGGTCCGGGTCGCGCCACACCTCGCCCGCCACCGGCGGCTTGCCGTTCGGCAGGTACTTGGCGGCGGAGGCCGGCCAGCGACGGATGTCCTCGGCGCGCTCGCCGATGGCATTGATCAGGCGGCCATCCGGCTGGAAGCCCTCGCGTGCGATACGCACGGCCGGCGACAGCGAATCCTTCAGGGGCAGCTTGCCGTAGTGCGCAGCGAGCCAGGCCAGGCCCGCCGCTTCGCCGGGGATGCCCGCGGAAAGCGGCCCGTTGAGCGCGGTGTCGCGATTGGGGGTGCCGTCCTTGTTGAGATAGTCCTTCGTGTTCACCGCCGCCGGCGCGGTTTCGCGCGCGTCGATGAAGACGTCCCGGCCGTCCGAAGCACGATGCAGCACGGCCATGAAGCCGCCGCCGATGCCCGAGCTTTCCGGCTCGACCACGGAGAGCGTCGCCGCGACGGCAATGGCGGCGTCGAATGCGTTGCCGCCCTTGGCGAGCACTTCGTGCCCCGCTTCGGTGGCATGGAAGTTGGCGCTGGCGATGCCGGCGCGGCCGGGTCGCTCGGTGATGACGTGCGCGGAAGGCGCGGCAGGCGAAGACGTCGGACGGCTGTCGGCGGCGTAGGCGGCAGGAAGGGCAAGCAGCAGGCCCAGCAGCGCCACGCGCCAGTTCAACGGAAACGTCATGCGTCGTCCTTTGCCATGAGATGGTGATACTTCAACTCGAGCTGCTCGTGCGTCTCGGTGTGCTCGGGATCGATGATGATGCATTCGACCGGGCACACTTCCACGCACTGGGGCTGGTCATAGTGACCGATGCACTCGGTGCACAACGAGGGCTCGATCACGTAGTACTCCTCGCCCAGCGAGATAGCCTTGTTGGGACAAACCGGTTCGCACACGTCGCAATTGACGCAGGTATCGAGGATTTTCAGGGACATTGGCCCAGTTTACATGCTGAGGCCGGTCGGTGCGCCGCAAGATTTTCCCTGCAGGAGCGCACCCGGTGCGCGATCGCAGAATCGCGGGATCACCGCTCCGCGACGTCCCCTTGGGGGATAGGCATTTCGCGCACCGGGTGCGCCCCTGCAGGAGCCTGGCGGCCGCAAAAAGAAAGGCCCGCGGCAAATGCCGCGGGCCCTCGTGTCCACTCCGGCAAGGCCGGAACTTACATGTTCACGTAGCGGATGGTGGCGCCGGTCGGCTGCAGCGAGGCGGTCACCTTGTCCTTGTCGGCAGCGTCGCCGATCACCAGCACGATCACGTCCTTGAACGAGCCCGGCTTGGCATCCTTGAACGCATCGGCCACGAACTCGGCGGTCTTGCCCGAATCCGGACCGGCGAACACCAGCATGTTGCCCGGCAGCACGCCGCGGGCCACGGTGTCCTGCACCTGCTCGAGCTGGCGCTGGCGCACCGCATTGGCGTCGTCGCTGTCGCCGGCCGGCACGAGGTACGGGAACGGACGGTCGGCCGTCATGCCCTGCATGTTCTTCTGGACGATCTGGCCCAGGTAGGTGTTCCACGCCTTGCTGTCGTTCGGATCGGTCGGCTTGGTGGCGGCCGCGACCTGTTCGGTCGGCTGCTGGGCTTCTTCCTGCTGGCTGCAGGCAGTGACGCCGGTGAGCGCGAGGGCGGCGAGGAGAGCGTACTTGTACATGATGGTCACCTTGGATGGTGGAATTCTTGAAATGACGAATCCATTGGATGACGGGACCACCCGGTCGTCGTACGACGGAGCCGGTGAACCGGGAGCCCGGTGAGGCGACATGCAACCCCTCGTTCCCCTGGTCCGCGGCACGCGACTGTCCTGTCCGCAGGATGCCGCGAGGATACACGACGAAAGCGCCCGCCGACACCGCGAGGCGTGCTGCAGTGCGACGCGCCACCCGTCCCCGGATCCTTGTGGGAGCGCACCCTGTGCGCGACGTGCGGGGGCGAGACGCCGAGGCCGTGGTCGCGCACGGGGTGCGCTCCCGCAAAGTCGGCCGGAGCTCAGCGCCAGCGCTGGCGCATCGCCTGCTGCACGGCCGGATGCACGAAGCCGGTGATATCGCCGCCCAGACGGCCAATCTCGCGCACCAGCGTGGAGGAGATGAAGCTGTACTGCTCGGCCGGCGTGAGGAACAGCGTTTCCGCCTGCGGAATCAGGTGGCGATTCATGCTGGCCAGCTGGAATTCGTACTCGAAGTCGGACACCGCGCGCAGGCCGCGGATGATCACGCCGGCGCCCATCTCTTCGACGAAATGCGCCAGCAGGCCATCGAAGCCACGCACTTCCACGTTCTTGAGGTCGGCCAGGGCAAGCCGTGCCAGCGCGATGCGCTCGTTGAGGCTGAAGCCCGGCCCCTTGCCTTTGTTGGGGCTCTCGGCCACGGCCACGATGATGCGCTCGAACAGCGGCGCGGCGCGGGCCACCAGGTCCGAATGGCCGTTGGTGATGGGGTCGAACGTGCCCGGGTAGACGGCGAGGCGCTTGTTGACCGGAGGCTTGTTCACGAGACGGGTCACCGGGGTGCAGGGGCGGCTAGCTTAGGCTCGTTCGCGCCCATCGCCTAGGGCCTGCTGGCGCTATCGGCGTGACTCACGCCGGAGCTGTTTGCCCGGCTGGCAAGTGAAGAGCGAGGGAGGGCACGTTCGTGCACGACCGAGCGATGACGCGGCATGGTGTGCAAGCAGCCCCGGCCCTGGAAAACCATACGCGACCGTCAGGTCGCTGCCGCGGTCCGGCGAAAGAGCGCATAACGGACGTCACCGGCCACGCCCTCGCGATGGACCGTCCACGAAGCAGGCAAGGCCGGCGCGGCCTGGCGGGGCGACTCGACGTAGATCCAGGCGGCGGGCGTGAGCCAGCCCCCCTGCTCCAAGCGCTGCGCCAGTGGCGTCCACAGGTCCTGCGCGAAGGGCGGATCGAGGAAGACCAGGCCGTAGGGCTGGGGGCTGCCCTGCAGGAAGGCCAGCGCATCGGCCGTGGCCACCTGCCCGCCCGGCGCCTTCAGGCGCGCCAGGTTGTCGCGCAGGGCCTGGGCCGCCCGCGCGTCACGCTCCACGAACTGCACCCCGCCCGCACCGCGGGACAGCGCCTCGATGCCCAGCGCTCCCGTGCCGGCGCACAGGTCCAGGCAGCGCGCGCCGGAGATCACCGGCAGCAACCAGTTGAACAAGGTCTCGCGCACCCGCTCAGCGGTGGGCCGCAGGCCCGGCAGGTCGGGAACATCGAGGCGGGAGTTGCGCAGGTGGCCGCCGATGATGCGGATGCGCCCGGGCGCGCGGCCGGTCATGGACGCCATGACTCAGCGGTCAGTACAGGTGGGGGTGGTAGCATGCCGCCCATTGTCTTTGAATCGTCGCCGCAATGCTCAAGTTCTGGAAGAAGAAGCCCGCCGAGACGCCACCGGACCAGCCTGCCGCCCCTGCGGCGGACGAGGCACCGGCGCCGGGCTTCGCGCACGACACGGACGCCACTTCGCTGGACCACGCCACGCCGGCCCTCGACGAGGCGCTGACGGAAGCCCCGCCGCGTCCGGACGCTCCGGCCGAGGACGAAGCCTTCGAGCGGACCGCAATCGCCGAATCCGCCGAGCCGGCCAGGCGCAGCTGGCGCGAGCGCCTGTCCGGCAGCGCGTTCGCCCGCGGCCTGTCATCGCTGTTCGTCCGCCATCCCAAGCTGGATGACGAACTGCTGGACGAACTGGAAACCACGCTGATCACCGCCGATGTCGGCGTCGAGGCCAGCACCGCTCTGGTCGAGGACCTGCGCAAGCGCATGCACAAGCGCGAGTTCGCCGACGCCTCGGCGCTGCTGGCCGCACTGCGCCAGTCGCTGGTGGCCCTGCTCAAGCCGGTGCAGCAACCGCTCGACGTGGCCGGGCGCCAGCCGTTCGTGGTGCTCACCGTGGGCATCAACGGCGTGGGCAAGACCACCACCATCGGCAAGCTGGCGCGCCGCTACCGCGACGACGGCCGCCAGGTGATGCTCGCCGCCGGCGACACCTTCCGCGCCGCGGCGGTGGAGCAGCTCAAGACCTGGGGCGCGCGCAACAACGTGCCGGTGATCTCGCAGGGTCAGGATGCCGACGCCGCCAGCGTGATCTTCGATGCGCTGCAGGCGGCACGCTCGCGCAGCGCCGACGTGCTCATCGCCGACACCGCCGGCCGCCTGCACACGCAGGGCGGCCTGATGGACGAGCTGGGCAAGATCGCCCGCGTGATGAAGAAGATCGACGCCGAGGCGCCGCACGAGGTGCTGATGGTGATCGATGGCACCACCGGCCAGAACGCGGTGAGCCAGGTGCGCCAGTTCCGCCAGATCGTCGGCGTCACCGGCCTGGTGGTGACCAAGCTCGACGGCACCGCCAAGGGCGGCGTGGTGTTCGCGCTGGCACGCGAGTTCGGCCTGCCGATCCGCTACGTGGGCCTGGGCGAAACCGCCACCGACCTGCGCGTGTTCGACGCCGAGGCCTATGTCGACGGCCTCCTCCCCGCCAGCCTCGGTCAAGGCTGAGGGGCCCGGACCGGTGCCGCGCTGGCTCCGACTCACCTTGCTGGTCGCCAGCAGCGCCACCCTGGTGCTGGTGGCGGCGGCGCTGGTCGCCGTGCACTTCCTGCTGCAGCCCGAGCGCATCACCGCCATGTTGCAGTCGCAGGCCCGCGACGCCGGCCTGGACCTCAATCTCGCCAGCCCTGCCACGCCCGCCCTGTTTCCGCGCCCCGCGCTGGAACTGCAAGGCATCACGCTGAGCGCGCAGGGCGCGAACATGCCGATCCTGCTCGCGGCGCGCGGCACGCTCGCCTTGCCGTGGCGCACGCTGTTCCAGGGCGAGACGATCATCTCCCAGATGCAGATCGACTCCCCGCGCGTGGACCTCGACGCGTTGCAGTCGTGGCTCTCCGGCCTGCCTTCCGGCCCGTCCACGCCGCCGGCGGAAATTCCACGCATCGTTGCCGGCGTGCACATCACGCGCGGCAGCGTGGTGCGCGGCAACCAGATGCTGCTGGGTGACGTGGAGCTGGACGCCGGCTCGCTTGCGCCGCAGCAGCCGTTCCTGCTCAACATCACGGCGAAGGACGCGCGAGGCACGCCCACGCAGCTGCGCCTGTCGCTGACGCCCAGCGTCAACCACGGCGCGCTGCAGCTCGACAACATCGCGCTGCACCTCGCGCACAACACCACGGTGACGCTGCAGCTGAGGGGCAACGCCCGCTGGCGCGGCGCGGCCGATGCCTCGGCGCATCTCGACGGCAAGCTCGACCATGCCAACTCCGGCACCTACGCCACCTCGATCGAACTGACGCCGGCCAACGAGAACAACCCGCTGACGCTCGGCCTGAAGCTGGACGGCCCCGACAACCATGCCGACCTGCAGGTGCCGCCCCTGGCCTTCATCGAATGGTGGTCCCAGCTCGATCACGACGAAGGCCCGCGCCTCGCGGTGCCTCCGGGCAATGGCCACGCCGAGATCGCCAGGATCGACACCGGCGAGGTGAGCATCGAAGGCCTCACCATCCAGGCCGGCTCCGACGTGCCGGCGTCCGCCTCGAGCAGCGCCGCGCCGGCGCAGCCCAGCGACGCGAAGCAGGCACCGGCGAAACCCGCGGCCAAACGCAAGACACCATGAACCCGTTCGCTACCGCACTGCTGGCCTGGTTCGACGACCACGGCCGCAAGGACCTGCCTTGGCAGCACCCGCGCGACGCGTATCGCGTGTGGCTGTCCGAGGTGATGCTGCAGCAGACGCAGGTGGTCACGGTGATCCCGTACTTCCAGCGCTTCGTGACGGCCCTGCCCACCTTGCGAGACCTCGCCGCCGCCGACGAGGACACCGTGCTCGCCCTGTGGTCGGGCCTGGGCTACTACCGTCGCGCCCGCTTCCTGCAGCGCGCCGCACAGATCTGCGTGGAACAGCACGGCGGCGAACTGCCGCGGGACTTCGATGCGCTGTCCGCCCTGCCCGGCATCGGCCGCTCCACCGCCGGCGCGATCCTCGCGCAGGCCCACGGGCTGCGTTTTCCCATACTCGACGGCAACGTAAAGCGCGTGCTGACGCGACATCTCGGCATCCACGGCCATCCGGGCCAGGGCGCCGTGGAGAAGCTGTTGTGGCAACACGCCGATGCACTGACACCCGCCGAGCGCGCCGCCGACTACACGCAGGCCATCATGGACCTGGGCGCCACGCTCTGCGTGCGCACGCGTCCGCAATGCGACGCCTGCCCGCTCGCCGCCGACTGCGTGGCAAAACGCGACGACCTCACCGCGCAACTGCCCAGCCCCAAGCCGGGCAAGGCGATACCCACGCGTGGCACCGTGATGCTGATCCTGCGCGACGCGCAGGGCCGCGTGCTGCTCGAGCGCCGCGGCCCGCAGGGCGTGTGGTCGGGGCTGTGGAGCCTGCCGGAGGCGAGCGACCACGACGACGCGTGGCGCACTGCGCAGTCGCTCGCAGGCATCGACGACGCACAAGCCCTGCCCTCGTTCGTGCACGTGTTCAGCCACTACCGCCTGCAGGTCGAGCCCCTGCTGTTCGACGAGGCGACAGCACACGCTCGCATCGCGGATAATCCCTCCCTGCGCTGGTGCGGCGCCGACGAAGGCGCGGCCCTTGGGCTGCCGGCCCCCGTCCGCAGCCTGTTGCAGGATCTTTGAACCCACATGAGCCGTATCGCATGAGTCGTATCGTTCACTGCGCCAAGCTTGGCCGCGACGCCGAAGGCCTGGACTTCGCCCCCTGGCCCGGCCCGCTGGGCCAGCGCATCTACGCGGAAGTCTCCAAGGAAGCGTGGCAGCAGTGGCTCGCCCACCAGACCATGCTGCTCAACGAATACCGCCTCAATCCGCTCGACCCCAAGTCGCGCCAGTTCCTCAGCGCCGAAATGGAGAAATTCCTGTTCGGCGGCGGCGCCGATAAGCCCCAGGGCTACGTCTCCCCCGACACGGAGTCTTGACGAAGCGCCCCGCTTCCGATTTAATGCACGGCTCCACGCAGCATCTTCGATGCGCGCAGCCATTCTGGCCGGGTAGCTCAGTTGGTAGAGCAGGGGATTGAAAATCCCCGTGTCGGCGGTTCGATTCCGTCCCCGGCCACCATTAGAAGCATTGATCGAGCCCATTCCGTCGGAGTGGGCTTTTTCATTTGGCGGCCCGGCGATCACAGGCGCGCGGCTTGGCATACATCTCCTGCGCGAGCGCAGGGAAGCATGCCATGCCGCGGGGAATTGCTACCACGCGGCGCCAGTGGACTTCGAATGCGCGGACTTCTTTCCCCGACGTCCTGGTCGTCGACAGCGACAACACGCGTTCAGGGCATTCGAAGTCACCATGCGGGACCTACACCATCGAATACAGCTTCTCGGGCAGATAGCCCCGGATCTCCGCGGCATTGTGTTGCACGAGGTTCTTGTCGACTTCGAGCGTGACGCGTTCGCGCGTCGGTGCGTCCAGGCGATCACGCAAGGCCCCTAGAAACGCCGGCGCAGCGATCAACACCAGGGCATCGAACTTCCGGTCGCAACGCGCCTTCTGCAGGAAGCGACTCAGCTGCAGGGCAAAGTTGTTCGCTTCCTGCTCGGTGGCCGCGGTATCGGGGTCTTCGGCATGGCGACCGGAGCCCAGGCTGTCGAAGGCACGGCCAGGACGATCGGAGACCAGGTCGTGCTCCTGCAATCGACCTTCGGGATGGATGAAGGCGTCGAGTTCTTCAAGCGGGCCCATGGCCTGGCTGGCCTGGAACAGGCGCGCCGCGGCGCGATTGGCAACCACGATCCATACGATTTTCTTCATCACGCGCTCCCAGGATGATGTCACCAGGAATGCCGTGGAATTCGGCGTCCGGCCTTCACAAGCAGGCGTATGTCCACGCTGCGCAGGTTCCACGCGCAGCCGTCAAGCCAGCGTGAGCGATCCCTGAAATGCGATGGACACGGCCTCCGCACGGGCATCCGGCCACGTGCGGCAAGTGCATGTCAGGCAGCGGATGCCTTGCGCAACGGGATGCGCTCGAGCACTTCGAATGCCGCGCCCGATGCACGCTCCACGCAGATCGAAAGCGCGTCGACGCGCGCGGCGGGCACCGCGGCGGCGCGCAGCGCCAGCCAGCGCTGGAGCGCATGCTCCTCCTCGACGGTGGCCGGGGCGGACAAGGTCATGTGGAAACGGTAGCGTTCAAACACGTAGGGATATCCGTAGCGTTGAAGGTAATGGGTTTCGATGGCATCGAGTCCACGGACGCGACGCTGGAATTCGGGTTCGACCAGGGGCGCGCGTAGCGTCTCGACGGCCTCGGTGCAGGCGGCCGCCATCGAGTTGACGGCGGCAATCTCGCCCACCGGGCGCAAGGCAAGGAAGCCGCCCAGTCGGCTCAGGCGCAAGGTAATGGTGCTGGGCGAGAACGACTGCGCCACCACGGCGATGGTGCGCCGCAGGTCGTCGTACTCCACATCGGGCGACAAGGTGAAGGGCGGACGCATGGTGGCGTGCCAGCCATAGCGCCTCACGTCGGCCAGCAGCTCGTTCCAGCGCGGCAAGGGAATGCCGGGGATGCCGTTCGGCGCCGCTTCGCCGCCAAGCCAGTCGCGACCCAACGCTCCCAGGGCGCTGGCAGGGGCCGGGCAGAAATAAATCGCGTAACGCATCAGCCGCCCACCGTCAGCACGTGCCACCCGCCCTGTCCATCGACAGGCCGATGGCCGATCCGGTACTGCAACACCACATCATGTTCCCCCTTGCCCCACTCCGGACCGACGTTACTGCCGTGCATCACCCCTAGGACGCCGCGCGGCCGGAAAGCGCGACGCCGAAGTCGTCTAGATAACTAGACCAATGTGACAACACGTCGAACCGTGCCCCCTCAGGCACGGCCCGTCCTTGATGCAGCCCCAGGCGCGCACCTGCCTGCGTCGCCCACCTGCCGACGTCAGGACCGCGGCCAGATGGGCCTCCGCCGCGCGATCCCATGGACCGCAGCGCCCCACAGTTCAGCATGGATGCGCCGCCATGGCCGCGATGCAGTGGGCAGATTGGAACGCCAGGCCCGGCGGCATGGCGGCATCGGTCCGGTGCGGCGTAACGCCTGGCGCGCTACTTGTCGCGCGAGGCGCCCTTCCCGTCGGCCCAGGGCCAGAGCTTGCCCCATTGCGCCATGATGTCGTTCCAGGGTGCGTTCGCCATGCTGCCCAGGTCGGACATGCCTCCCAGCGCGCGGGCCGTGTCCTTCTGCCAGGTCTGGATCGCCTCCTGCAGCCCCTGGGCGAAGTGGGCCTGGACACTGGCGGCGATCTGGTTGGTGACGTCGGCGTCGCCCAGCCGCTGCTGCAGCAGGCGACCGAAGGTTTCGGCGGGCATGCTTGCCAGCGCCGTCCAGTCCTGCGCCCTCAGCAGTTGCTCCACGCGCGCCTGCGATTCGGCGATGCCGTCATCCATGGCGCGGGTGGAAAGCTCCAGCCATTTCTTCCAGTTCTCCATCACCAGCTTGTTGATGCGCAGCTGGAGTTCACTGTTCGCCTTGTAGAGGCTCAACGGCAGGTCGCCCTGGATGCTCATGGCCATGCTCTCGATGAAGTGGATGGGACCTGCACAAGCGCACCATGCGCGCGAACCGTGTCCCTGCGACGTGTCCGGATCGATCGCGCTGGCGGCAACAGCGGGAAAACTAGCGTTCAAACCGTGATGCGGATGTAACGGCCCCGCGCGGCCACGCGCGCGTGCCACGCGCCGATTCAGCTCGCGGTCCGGTTGTGTTCACCGCATGTTGTTTCGGATCGAACAACACTCGAGATCTCCCAAGAAGAGGCACGCCCATGAAGAAGATCGCTTCATTGACCATCGCCTTGGCCCTGGGCGTCTCCGGCACTGCGATGGCGCAGCAGGCCCTGACCGAGCATCAGGTGGAGAACTCGCTGCAACAGCAGGGCTACACCAAGGTGCATGACCTCAGCTTCCGCGACGGCGTTTGGAAGGCCAAAGCCCGCAGCGCCGATGGCCAGCGCGTCAAGGTGCGCGTCGATCCCCGCAGTGGCCAGGCCTTTCCCGATGAGCGCGTTTCGCGGCTGAGCGAACGCGACGTGCGGGCGGCGCTGTCGACCGAGGGCTATACCCACGTGCACGACGTGGATTTCAGCGACGGGCTCTGGACCGCCAAGGCCGACAACACGGCGGGCGCCAGCGTGCGACTGCAGGTGGATCCGGAAACGGGGCGGGTGATCGGAAGCGACCGGCACTGAGCGAAGTGCCTGTTTCGGCCCGTTGGCACCGGCGGGCGCCGGTTCGGGCTTCAGATGCGGCCATTGCGGCCGGCACGGTATTTCCAGTGACCATCAGGTGCGGCGCGGGCGCCGCACCTGATGTTTGATGCTATCGAACAGCTACGATCAGACCGCAGCGTCCTTCAGCTTCTTCAGCGCGCGGACCTTCAGCTTCACCGTGGCCGGCTTGGCAGCGAACCACTGCTCTTCCTTGGTGAAGGGATTGATGCCCTTGCGCTTCGGCTTGGCCGGCACGTTGACGGCGGTGATCTTCAGCAGGCCCGGCAGCGTGAAGTGGCCAGCGCCCTTCTTGTGCACGGAAGCCGTCACGGCGCCTTCGAGCGAGGCGAGCACTGCGCGCACGTCCTTGGCAACCACGCCGCTGGCTTCAGCGATGTGGGCAACCAGGCCCGACTTGCTCAGAGCTTCCTTGATCGGCTTGTGAACGACTGCCTTTGCGGCGGCCTTCGGAGCTGCCTTCGGAGCGGCCTTTTTCTTTGCTGCTGCTTTCTGCGCCTTCGCCATACATTTCCCCGTGGTCATCAAGATGATGTTGTTGAATGCCTCTCGGCATGCGGAATGTATGGCATGGCAGGGCACTACGCCAAGCTGCAGGACGGAAAAAATGCGGTTTTTTTGCCGCTTTGGCCTGACTGGGGTGAAGAAAGTCACTATCTGCCCCTTCCGGAGGCTGTTTTTCAGGGCTTTTCCCGCGCCTTCCATGCCCTGCCCTTGCACCCGGCCTTGCGAGGCTATGGACCCGCGGCGGCGCCGCTCTCTACTATCGGGGCTCGTTTAGCCGCCAGGTCCCGTCCATGAAGCGTTTGGCCTTATCCCTGCTTGCCCTGTCCGTGTCGTCGGCGTTGTTTGCCGCGACCGCCCCGACCATCGATCCGCACCGCTTGTCGGACGACGTCAAGACCCTTTCCTCCGACGCCTTCGAAGGCCGTGGCCCGGCCACCGCCGGCGAGAAGAAGACCATCGACTACGTGGTCTCCCAGTTCAAGGCCGCCGGCGTGCAGCCGGGTGGCGACCTCAAGAACGGCAAGCGCGAATGGACCCAGGCCGTTCCGCTGCTGCAATCGGATATCGCCGGTACGCCGTCGCTGTCCTTCACGGTCAACGGCAAGACCGAGAACCTCACCCAGGGCAAGGAAATCGCCGTGCGCGCCCCGCTGGACGGCTCCAAGGCGGTGTCGTTGAAGGACGCGCCGCTGGTCTTCGTGGGCTACGGCGTGAAGGCGCCGGAGCGCAACTGGGACGACTTCAAGGGCGTGGACCTCAAGGGCAAGATCGCCGTCGTGCTGATCAACGACCCGGACTTCGAAACCGGCGTGGGCGACTTCGGCGGCAAGGCCATGACCTACTACGGCCGCTGGACCTACAAGTATGAGGAAGCCGCCCGCCAGGGCGCCGCCGGCATGCTGATCGTCCACGAAACCGCGCCGGCCTCCTATGGCTGGGCCACCGTGGCCAACTCCAACACCAACACCCAGTTCGACGTGGTGCGCGACCATCCCGCCAGTGCGCATACGGCGGTGGAAGCCTGGATCCAGCGCGACGTCGCGGTGGACCTGTTCAAGGCCGCGGGCCTGGATTTCGAGGCGCTGAAGAAGCAGGCGCAGACGCGCGAGTTCAAGCCGGTGGCGCTGAAGGGCGAGAGCTTCTCGGCCAGCTACAAGGTCAACTCCAAGGTCATCACCTCGTACAACATCGTCGGCCGCATCGAAGGCACCAAGCGCCCGGACGAAACGGTGATCTACAGCGCGCACTGGGACCACCTGGGCGTGGGCGCACCCGATGCCAAGGGTGACAAGATCTACAACGGCGCCGTGGACAACGCCACCGGCACCGCCGCGCTGATCGAGCTGGCCCGCGCGTTCGCCAGCCAGCCGAAGCCGGAGCGCTCGGTGGTGTTCCTCAACGTCACCGCCGAGGAAAAGGGCCTGCTGGGCTCGGAGTACTACGCCTCCAAGCCGCTCTACCCGCTGGGGACCACGGTGGCCGACATCAACATGGATGCGCTCGATCCGCACGGCCCGGCGCGCAACTTCACCATTTCCGGCAGCGCCAAGCTGGACCTGCTCGATGAACTGACCGACACCGCGAAGAAGTGGAGCCTGGTGTATTCGGCCGATCCGAAGCCGGAAGCCGGCCACTTCTTCCGCTCCGATCATTTCCCGTTCGCCAAGCGCGGCGTGCCGGCGATCTCGTTCGGCTCGGGCAATGACTGGGTGGATGGCGGCCTCGCCGCCGGCAAGGCCGCCGAGGACGAGTACGTGGCCAAGCACTACCACCAGCCGTCCGACGAGTGGCAGGCAAGCTGGCCGTTCACCGGCATGGCTCGCGACCTGCAGATCCTCTACACGCTGGGCAGCGATCTCGCCAATTCCGATACCTGGCCGAACTGGAGCAAGGACTCGGAATTCCGCGCCGCCCGCGACGCCACGGCCGCGCAGCGCAAATAAGCAAGGCGACAACCTGGCAAGCGAACGGCCCGCAGCGATGCGGGCCGTTTTTTTATGCCGGGAACGACAATTTCACGTCTTGCTGAATCGTGTGACACCGCAACACAAACGCAGCCTGACCGTCATCCCGCGGCGGGCCGGATGCCACGCAATCGTCGCGTTGGAATAACGGGAAAGTCATGCGCCGCAGGCAGTCTATGCAGACCCGCCGTAAAAAGAACGACTCATACCATGCTGGCGCAATACGTTTACCCCTCGAAGCTTGGCCTGTTCCGCATCATCCGCCACGGTCGCCAGTGGCGCGTGCTGCGGGAGGAACAGGAGATGGGGCGCCACGACACTGCCGAGGCCGCCCTGATCGCGATCCGTATCGCCTGCCCCAACGCGCGCCTGCCGGGCGAGCTGGACCAGTGGCGCTACATCCCCGAACTGGCGCTGGCCCATTCGCGCGTGTCGGCGGAGGGTACGCATTGGCCGTTGGCGGGATAAGCGTCTTCTCCTGCAAGGGAGAAGACGCATGAAAATCATTCGTTCGCGTTGATCACCGCCAGGAAATCCCTGCCGTAACGCTTGAGCTTGGCCTCGCCCACGCCGCTGATCGCGCCCATCTCCTCTTCGTTGGAGGGCAACGCGCGCAGCATCGCCAGCAGGGTCGCGTCGTGAAAGATCACATAAGGCGGCACGCCATGCTGCTTCGCCAGCGCCGTGCGCAGCTTGCGCAGTTCATCCCATAGCGGCTGCTCGTAGGCTTCCACCCCGAGGCTGCCGCCGGTCACCAGCTGGCTGTCGCGACGTTTGCGCGAAGCCCGCGCCGGGCGCGCATCCTCGCGCAGGCGCACGGTCCGGTCACCCACCAGAACCTCGCGGCTGTCCTTGGTGAGCCGCAGCGTGCCGAAGCCCTCCGCGTCCGCCTCCAGCAGGCCCATCGCCAGCAGCTGCCGGAATACGGAACGCCATTGCTTGTCGTCCATGTCGGCGCCGATGCCGAACGTGGACAGGCGATCATGCCCCAGCTCGCTCATGCGCGAGCTGTCCTCGCCACGCAGGATGCTGATGACATGGCCCGAACCGAAGCGCTGCCCGCTGCGATACACCGCGGACAGCGCCTTCTGCGCGGGCACCGTGGCGTCCCACGTCTTCGGTGCCTCGATGCAGTTGTCGCAGCGTCCGCAGGGTCCCTGGAAGGTTTCGCCAAACGCCGCCAGCAGCCGTTCGCGGCGGCACCCCGTGGCTTCGGCATAGGCCAGCAGGGATTCCAGTTTCTGTCGCTCGACGCGCTTGCGGTCATCGGCCGATTCCGACTGCGCGATCATCTGGCTCATCGTCACCACGTCCGACAGGCCGTAGATCATCCAGGCATCGGCTGGCAGGCCATCGCGACCCGCCCGCCCGGTCTCCTGGTAGTAGCCCTCCATGCTGCGCGGCAGGTCCAGGTGCGCCACGAAGCGCACGTCGGGCTTGTCGATGCCCATGCCGAACGCGACGGTGGCCACCATCACCAGTCCGTCCTCACGCAGGAAGCGGCGTTGATTGGCATGGCGCGTGGCCGCATCCAGCCCGGCGTGATACGGGAGTGCGTCGATGCCGGCCTCGGCCAGCCAGGCGGCCGTCTCGTCCACCTTGCGGCGACTGAGCGCGTAGACGATGCCGGTTTCCCCGCGGCGGCGCTCCAGGAAATCCATCAGCTGGCGGCGTGCGTTGTGGCGCAGGCCCACCTGGTAGCGGATGTTGGGGCGATCGAAGCTGGAGACGAACTGGCGGGCCTGCTGCAACGCCAGGCGCTCGACGATCTCGTCGCGGGTGCGCCCGTCCGCCGTGGCGGTGAGCGCTATGCGCGGCACCTCGGGGAAGCGCTGGTGCAGCACCACCAGCTCGCGGTACTCGGGGCGGAAATCGTGCCCCCACTGCGATACGCAGTGCGCCTCGTCGATGGCGAACAGCGCCACCTCGGTGCGTTCCAGCAGGCCGAGGAAGCGCGGCGTCAACAGGCGTTCCGGCGCCACGTACAGAAGGTTGAGTTCGCCGGCCAGCAAGCGCCGCTCCACCTCGCGCTGGTCTTCGGCGGCAAGGCTGGAATTGAGGTAGGCCGCGGCTACGCCAGCCTCGCGCAAGGCGTCCACCTGGTCCTGCATCAGCGCGATCAGCGGCGACACCACCAGCGCGGTGCCCTGCCGCACCAGGGCGGGGACCTGGTAGCAAAGCGACTTGCCGCCACCGGTGGGCATCAGCACCAGCGCATCGCCACCTTCGATCAGGTGCTCGACGATCGCCTGCTGCTGTCCGCGGAACTGGGTGTAGCCGAAAACACTGTGGAGTATGTCGAGGGGCGAGGAAGGCATCGGGAAATGCTAGCAAATGGCGCCCGTCCCCCGCGCCTCGCAAGACCACCACCGCCTGTAGGAGCGCGCCCAGTGCGCGGGAGCCTGTCCCCCGGGGGATGTCGCGGAACGTGGATGCGATGGCCGGCCACCGAGGCAGCGGGCGACGCCGCTGTCGCGCACGGGGTGCCTCCTACAGGAAGCGAGGGCTCAGCCGGGCATGCCCCACAACGCGCGATCCAGGTTCGCATCGAGCCCGAAGCTGGCCAGCGGCACGCGGCCGTTGCGCACTTCGACCCCTTCCGCCTTCAGGCGCTTGCTCTGCTCGCGGAAACCGCGGCTGCCGGGGGGGAAGGCGATATGGCCGCTGGAACGCAGCACGCGGTGCCAGGGCAGTTCCATGCCGTCGGGCGTCTCACCCAGGGCCCTGCCCACCAGTCGCGCACGCCCGGGCAACCCGGCCCGCGCGGCAATCGCGCCATAGCTGGCCACGCGCCCGCGCGGGATCGCCGCGATGGCCGCGAAGATGCGCGCGTAGGCGTCGTCAAGGCTGCGTTCCATGATCTTGAACAGGCTCTTTACACCGGGTCGTGGCACAGTATCCGGCCTGGATTCGCCTGCCAAGGAGATCGCACCCATGCGCCATTTTGAAGCCGTGCGCTCCCATGTCGGCAGCTTGCACGAGCTGCGCCACAACGACCCTTACCTGATCAGTTTCGACCTGTCCCTGCCCCACGATCGCCACCAAGGCATCTATCTCGCGGAGCTGGAAGACGAGGCCGGCCGCCGCTACCTGCGCATCTCCACGCCGGTCGGGCCGCTCGCGGGGGCCGACCCCCGCCGCTGCCTGCGCTTCAACTGGGAGCAGCGCAAGGGTTTCCTGGCCGTGGCGGACCTGGACGGCTCGCCCTACCTGCACCTGTGCGAGAACCGGCCGTACGAACTGCTGGATGCCGCCGAGCTGAAACGCCTGATCGAGGAGCTGGGCGAACTGGGCGACCAGTTGGAGAGGATCGTCGCCGCGGGCGGCGACGATCTGTAACCTCATTCCCTGGTGGGAGCGCACCCTGTGCGCGACGGCAGGGTCTCGTCGTACCTCAGTGATCGGTCGCCGCACCGCCTTACAGGCCAGTCGCGCACAGGGTGCGATCCCACAGGTGCGCCGCGGGAATGTCAGAACATCCCGGCCAGGCGCACGAAGCCGTAGGCCAGCAGCGCGGTGATCGGCAGCGTGAGTATCCATGCCCACACCATGCGCTCCACCACCGACCAGCGGATCGCATTCCAGCGCTTGGCCGCGCCCACGCCCATGATCGAGGCGGACACGTTGTGGGTGGTCGATACCGGGATGCCGAACGCGGACGCGGTGAGGATCACCGCCGCCGAACTGCCTTCCGCCGCGAAGCCGTTGATGGGATGCAGCTTCACCATCTTGTGGCCCAGCGTCTTGATGATGCGCCAGCCACCACCGGCCGTACCGGCCGCCATGGTGAGCGCGCACACCACCGCCACCCACGCCGGCACGTCGAACCCGCCGCCCGGGGAGCCGT
>JACXTT010004396.1_pt1 | contig 20953 bp, 23 predicted proteins | sample 9270951 | NCBI WGS metagenome assembly JACXTT01 (sample SAMN15532306, study PRJNA645909) | rock metagenome | isolation source: weathered quartz diorite | place: Puerto Rico | collected 2017-06-21
GTTGCTGGTGAAAATCAAGGCCGAAGGCAAGACTGTGCTGCTGATCGAGCACGACGTCAAACTGATGATGGGCTTGTGCGACCGCATCACCGTGCTCGAATACGGCAAGCCGATTGCCGAAGGAATGCCGGCCGAGATTCAAAAAAACCAGGCTGTCATCGACGCCTACCTGGGAGGCGCCCACAAATGAGCGACAACATCCTGAAAATCGCGGGCCTGAAAGTGGCCTACGGCGGCATCAAGGCCGTCAAGGGCATCGACCTCGAAGTCAACAAGGGCGAATTGGTCACCCTGATCGGCGCCAATGGCGCGGGCAAGACGACCACCCTGAAAGCCATCACCGGCACCTTGCCACCGTGCAGCGTCGAAGGCGTGATCAGTTACAAGGACGCACCCCTGACGGGTGTGCACTCTTTCCAGATGGTGCAAAAGAAGCTGGCCATGGTGCCGGAAGGGCGGGGTGTGTTCACCCGCATGACCATCCACGAAAATCTGTTGATGGGCGCCTACACCCGCGACGACAAGACGGGCATCGAGGCCGACATCGAGAAATGGTATGGCGTGTTTCCCCGCCTGAAGGAGCGCACGGCCGCGCTGGCCGGCACCCTGTCGGGCGGCGAGCAACAGATGCTGGCCATGGCGCGCGCCCTGATGAGCCACCCAGAGCTGCTGCTGCTGGACGAGCCCTCGATGGGCCTGTCGCCCATCATGGTGGAAAAGATTTTCGAAGTGATCCGCGACGTCTCGAAACAGGGCATCACCATTTTGCTGGTCGAGCAAAACGCCAAGCTGGCGCTGGAAGCGTCGCACCGGGGCTATGTGATGGATTCCGGCAGCGTCATCATGACGGGGGATGCGGCGGCGATGCTGCATGATCCGCGGGTGCAGGCAGCTTACCTCGGGGAATAACACTGCGCCAACAAATACAAAGGGCTGACACCGCAAAGTGTCAGCCCTTTTTTTTAAAACCGCTGACTTATTTGGCAGCAGCCTTCGTCGCCATCGTCTGCGTAGCCTGGGTGAACTGGTTCACGGCGGCATTGACGTTGGTTTCAATGGCCTGGGCAGCCTGCTTGGCGGTCTTGCTGAACTGCTCGTAGCCGGCGTTGGCGTTGCCGATCGAGGCTTTGAAAGCGGCCACGACGTTTTCGGAACCGGCGGGGGCGTTCTTGCTCATTTCGTCAACCAGGCTGATGACCTTGCTGTTGGTCTCGGCCAGCTGGGTTTCAGCGGCGCGGGTCAGCTCGGCCTGGGTGCCGGCAGCGATGGCGGCGACCTGGCGGCCGTAGGACAAGGCTTTCTCGGCGTTGGGCTGGACCTGGGCGGCGGAGAGCGACAGGAATTCCTGGGCATCCTTGGCGGAGAGCAGCTGGCGCGTGGCGGTAGCGGACTCTTCCAGAGTGGCTTTGGCGGCCGTGATGTTCAGCTCGACGAGCTTCTCCATGCTTTCCAGGGCCTTGTTCGTCAAGGAAGAAAAAATGGCGAATTGCGATTCGAAGTTGGCTTTGGTGGCGTTCGAGAACTGCTCGGGAATAGCAAACATGTGGTTCTCCAAAAAAGTGATGGGATGAATGTGCTGAAATCGGTGAAGCGAGGTGGTCAAATGCCACTGCAGCGAAGTATTGTGCAGCGCAACAGGAACCTATTTTACTGAGTTTTAAAGCGAGGTCAAGCGGTTTTTGTGCGTCGCAACAAATAATTTTTATGAAAATTATTGCGCTAAATCAAAAGCTTACGTGAACTGCATAGAACAACTGTGCTGCCGTTGCGAGTTTGACCCGGGAAACTTTAAACCTGACCGCATGCTAGACTCATGCAGTTGCGCTTTTCCCAGCACCCGCCGGGGCGGCGACCTGATCAATCCATCCCAGCCCCGATGTCTTCGACTCCCACCACCGCATCCGCTTCCAGCCCCTGGCTATCGCCCATCCCCATTTTTTTCGTCCTGCTGTGGAGCACCGGTTTTATTGTCGCCAAGTTCGGCCTGCCCTACGCGCCCCCGCTGACCTTCCTGATGATCCGCTGCGCCCTGGCCGTGTGCGTGCTGGTGCCGATGGTGCTGATCTGGAAGGCGCCGTGGCCCCGCGGCAGCGCCATTTTCCACATCGCCGTGTCGGGCCTCTTGCTGCAAGCGGGCTACCTGAGCGGGGTCTGGTGCGCCATCAAGCTGGGCATGCCGGCCGGCCTGTCCGCCTTGATCGTGGGTATGCAGCCCATCTTGACGGCCGCCGCCGCGCCCCTGATCGGCGAAAAGGTGCGGCCGCGCCAGTGGCTGGGACTGGCGTTCGGCCTGGCTGGCGTGGCCCTCGTCGTGGCCGCGAAGATCAAGCTGGTGGGGCTGTCGCCGTGGGCGATTGCCTTTTGTGTGTTCGCGCTGTTTTCCATTACCGTGGGCACCATGTACCAGAAAAGTTTCTGCCCCCGCTTCGATTTGCGCACCGGAACCGTGGTGCAATTCTCCGCCACCGTGATCGCGCTGCTGCCGCTGGCCGTCCTGTTCGAACACTTCAACTTGCCGCTGACCACCGTCGACTGGACGCCCCGTTTCATCGGCGCCTTGCTGTGGTCGGTGCTGGCGCTCTCGATCGGCGCCATCTTCCTGCTGTTCAAGCTGCTGCGCCGCAGTGAGGCCACCCAGGTGACCAGTTTGCTGTATCTGACCCCGCCCACCACGGCCATCATGGCCTGGCTGGCCTTCGGCGAAGTCTTTAATCTGCTCGGCATTGCCGGCATGGCCTTGGCGGTGCTGGGCGTCGTGTTTGTCGTGAAAAAATAGGAGACCCGAAGTGATTTCAAATCCTCAACAGGAACATGTCGATCAGGCCATCCTGACGCGCCGCTCGATCCGCGCCTTCCTGCCCACGCCCGTGGCCCAGGAAGACATCGCCGCCATCCTGCAGGTGGCGGCGCGGGCGCCTTCCGGCACCAATATCCAACCCTGGAAAGTGACGGTACTGACGGGCGCTGCGCGCCAGCGCCTGGTCGATGCCATCATGGCCGTCTACCACGACAAGGACGCGCTGGCCCAGCACACCGAGGAGTACGCCTACTATCCGCGCCAGTGGGTGTCACCTTTTATTGAACGGCGCCGCAAGGTGGGCTGGGACCTGTATTCTCTGCTGGGACTAGGCCGCGAGAACAAGGCGGGCATCGCCGCCCAGCACGGCCGCAACTTTCAATTTTTCGACGCGCCCGTCGGCATGATTTTCACTATCGACCGCGTGCTGGAGCAAGGCAGCTGGCTCGACTATGGGATGTTTTTGCAAAACATCATGGTGGCGGCGCGGGGCAGGGGACTGGACACCTGCCCGCAAGCGGCGTTTACACAATTCCATAAAATCATCGCGAAAGAACTGGACTTGCCGGACAACGAGACCATCGTCTGCGGCATGGCGCTCGGCTACGCGGACATGAGCAAGATCGAGAACACGCTGGTCACCGAGCGCGTTCCGCTTGCGCAGTTCGCACGTTTTCTCGCCTGAGTTGCTACACTGATCTTGAAACGACGCGTGAGCGAAACAGCGTCGCCACGATCCGCGCCGTGGTAGGGAAAAACGCTTGCCATTGCTGAGTGGTTTGCTACACTGCAACGAGTGTTTGTGTCTGCCTCAAAGGATTGCCCGATGTATAAGTACGCGCTTGCCGCACTGTTGTCCGCCGTGTTCACCCTGAGCGCGACCCCCGCGGCGCAAGCGGCGGCGCACAAACACAGCGTGTCGAAAAAGCACGCTGTCGCCCATGCGGCGCCGGCCAAAGCCCGCGCCGGCCGGGTCATCATCCGGGTGCGCAATGGCCGCCGCGTGGTCAGCGTGCGCCCCGTGCGCAGCGCCTATGTGGTGCCGCGCAGCGCTGGCGACGTCGCCGGCCTCAATCTCACGCCCGACCAGGTGGGCCTGGCGTCCAACGTGGCCCTGGTGCTCGACCAGACCAGCTCCGAAGTGCTGTTTGAAAAGAATGCCAACGTCGCCTTGCCGATCGCCTCGATCACCAAACTGATGACGGGTCTCGTCGTCGTGCAGGCCCAGCAGGACATGCACGAAGTCATCACCATCACCGACGCCGACATCGACCACGAAAAGCACACCAGCTCGCGCCTGGCTATCGGCGCCCGCATGACGCGTGGCGATCTGCTGCACATCGCGCTGATGAGCTCGGAAAACCGCGCCGCCTCCGCCCTCGGCCGCAACTACCCCGGTGGCCTCAGCGCCTTTGTCGACGCCATGAACGCCAAGGCCCGCCAGCTGGGCATGAACGACACCCATTATGTGGACTCGTCCGGCCTGTCCAGCCGCAACGTGGCCAGCGCTCGCGATCTGGCCAAGCTGGCCATGACGGCCTACCAGGAACCCCTGCTGCGCGAATACACCACCGACCCGAAGTACCAGGTCGATGCGGGCGGCCGCATCATGAACTATTCCAACACCAATTACCTGGTGGCCAGCCCCGACTGGGACATTGGCCTGCAAAAAACCGGTTTTATCAATGAAGCAGGGCGCTGCCTGGTGATGCAAGCGATGATTTCCGGCCGCGCCGTGATCATGGTGTTCCTCGATTCCAAAGGCAAGCAATCGCGCACGGCCGACGCCGGGCGCATGCGCCGCTGGCTCGAGCAATTGCGTCCACCCGGCCTCGGCTAAGGACGCCTGACAAAACCCCCATTGCTGCGTTGCTCCGGCTCGCCGTACAGTCGTACTTCGCCGTCGCGCCTTGCCCTGGAGATTTTGTTGGGCGCTGTATAACTTTCAGTGGAAAAAAGCCCGTTATGCGAGATTGTGCATAACGGGCTTTTTTGCTTCAGCTTCCGTCCACCTGAGTCAGACCGGGGCGCTGCGTAAAAGTTCAATATCTTTTACGGGGCCGGGGTGTAACCCAAGGTCGATGAAATCCGTGCCGCCGTCTGCACCAGGTCTTCCAGCCATTCTTCCTGCAGCCGGTCGGCGGGGGCCGAAATCGACAGGCCCGCGATCAGCTTGCCGGAATCGTCATGGATGCCGGCCGCCATGCAGCGCACGCCCAGCTCCAGCTCCTCGTTGTCGCGCGCATAGCCGCGCGAGCGCACCAGGCTCAGTTCGCGTTCGAGCTTGGCCAGATCCGTGATGGAATTCTTGTTGTGGCCTGCCAGCCCGGTGCGGGTGGCGTAGGAGCGGATGGCTTTGGGATCGTCTACCGACAGGAACAATTTACCGGTCGAGGTCAGGTGCAGGGGACCGCGCCCGCCGATGGCGCGCACCACCTGCATGCCGGAGCGCTCGGAAAAGGCGCGATCGATATACACGATTTCATCGCCCTGGCGCACCGACAGATTGATGGTCTGCTGGGTTTTCTTGTGCAGCGAGCGCATGAAGTCGAGCGCGGCTTCCCGCACCGAGAGCCGGCTCTTGACCACATTGCCCAGTTCCAGCAAGCGCATGCCCAGGCGGTAAGTGCCCGGCTCGACCCGGTCGACAAAGCGGGTGATCACCATGTCGTTGAGGATGCGGTGGGCCGTCGAAGGATGCAGGCCGGACACCTTCGACAATTCCTTCAGGCTGACGGGGTCGCTGTAGGTGGCGAGGGCATCGAGCAGGGCCACCATGCGCTCGATCACCTGGATAGAGGTCTTGGCTGGCTCGGGAGCAGGGCTTTCAAGTTTCATGATGTGGTTGGTGCAGTGCAGTAGCAATGCCCCGTTATACCATGATGTGAAAAGCGATGGCAAGCCGGACCTCTCCCGCGGCAACAACGCGCATAATGGCGCTTTGTCACTGCGGGGTATTACATGGTCGAGCCAGTCAGCCAGTTCAAGAGCAAGAGTGGATTCAAGCGCATCATCGGTGCCTTCGGGTATTCCATCGACGGCTTCCGCTCAGCCTGGCGCAGCGAAGCGGCCTTTCGCCAGGAAATGCTGCTGATGGTGGTGGGCACCATTTCCGCCTTGAGCATGCAGATCTCGGCCTTTGAAAAGTTCATGCTGATCGGTGTGCTGGTGCTGATGCTGATCGTGGAGCTGATGAATTCGGCCATCGAGGCCGTGGTCGACCGCATCTCGCTCGACCAGCATCCCCTGTCCAAAAATGCCAAGGACTTCGGCAGCGCGGCCGTGGCCCTGTCGATCGGCCTGGCCGCGACGGCCTGGGGCGTGGTGCTGTTCAACCGGTTTTATTGATATAAGTCAGAGGCATAAGCTTGTGACAATCGCTTCGTTGGCGATTCCGGCTTGCCGCCGTATCGTGTGATGAAGGAGGCCAGATGGCGCAACGAGCATTTGAAAACGTACAGATCATCGTGGTGCCGGGGTTGCACAACAGCAGCCCGGACCACTGGCAAAGCCTGTGGCACGCGCGCCACCCCGAGTTTTACCGGGTGGAGCAGGACGATTGGGAGCATCCCGATTTGGCGGCCTGGGCCGCGCGGGTGGACCAGTTGCGCGCCGCCGATCCGCGGCCCAGCCTGTTCGTCGCCCACAGTTTCGGCTGCCTGGCGACGGTCGCCAGCATTGCGGCCCATCCCGCCGGGGTGGCCGGCGCCTTGCTGGTGGCGCCCGCCGATCCCCGCAAATTCGGCGTGGCCGGCGACCTGCCCCACGATCGCCTGGGCGTGCCCAGCACTCTCATCAGCAGCCGCGACGATCCCTGGATGAGCGAGCAGGAAGCGGCCCGCTGGGCGCGTCGTTGGGGCAGCCTGCTGGTCGACGCCGGCGCGGCCGGCCACATCAATGCCGCTTCCGGCCTGGGCGCCTGGCCCCAAGGCTGGGAAACATTGCAATTATTGTATGAGCGAGCGCACAATGCTGGTTCGGCCAATGAACTTGTGGCCTGCCTGGCAATCCAACCAACCTGAATCCGGAGACCACCATGACTTTACGTTTGGGCGACACCGCCCCCGATTTCGAACAAGATTCCTCGATCGGCCCCCTGCATTTCTACGAGTGGGCAGGCGACTCGTGGGTGGTGCTGTTTTCCCACCCCGCCGATTTCACCCCCGTCTGCACCACCGAACTGGGCCTGACCGCCAAGCTCAAGCCCGAATTCGACAAGCGCAACGTCAAGGCCCTGGCCCTGTCCGTCGATCCCGCCGATTCCCATAAAACCTGGATCGCCGACATCGAGGCGACCCAGAAGACCGTCGTCGGCTTCCCCATCATCGCCGACCAGGACCGCAAGGTGTCCACCCTGTACGATATGATCCACCCGGAAGCGTCCGCCACTGCCACCGTGCGCTCCCTGTTCGTCATCGACCCCGCCAAAAAAGTGCGCCTGATGATCACCTACCCCATGAGCACTGGCCGCAACTTCGACGAAGTGCTGCGCGTCATCGACGCTTTGCAACTGTCCGACAAGTACACGGTGGCCACACCGGGCAACTGGAAGGATGGGGATGATGTGATCATTCCCCTTTCGGTGCAGGATCCGGCCGTGCTGGCGGAAAAATTTCCTAAAGGTTTCAAGGCGGAGCGGCCTTATCTGCGGCTGACGCCTCAGCCTGGGAAGTAAAAAAGGGGACTGGCACTTGCTGCCTGTCACCGGGTTTGGTTCGGTGGCCTCAAACCCGGTGACAGGCGGCGAGCGCCAGTCCCCTTGCGCCGATCAGCGCTAATAGCCATCCGATCTTAGCAAATGACGATTACTTCGTTTGTGTTATGAGGAAACCCTGCGATTATCGAGTTCTCATAGAAGAATCCGTAATAAGAGGACCGCATGGTTTCCGCAGTATCCCCTATCACAGGCGAGGTCGCGAGCGCAGCGCCGGCGCGGCGGGGCGCACCGTTTCGCGTCATGCCGGGCTTCGGCCTGTCGCTGGGCTTCACGATTTTTTATCTCAGCCTGATCGTGCTGATTCCCCTGTCGGCCGTCTTTTTCAAGACATTTACGCTCTCCTGGGACGCCTTCTGGAACGCCGTCACTTCCGACCGCGTCGTCGCCTCCTATAAGCTGTCTTTCGGCGCCTCCCTGATCGCCGCCTTCATCAATGTGATCTTCGGCGGCATCGTCGCCTGGGTGCTGGTGCGCTACAAGTTTCCCGGCAAGCGTTTTGTCGACGCCCTGGTCGACCTGCCCTTCGCCCTGCCCACGGCCGTGGCCGGCATCACCTTGACGGCCCTGTATTCCACCAACGGCTGGATCGGCCGCTATCTCGAGCCGCTGGGTTTGAAGATCGCGTTCACGCCGCTGGGCGTGGTGGTGGCGCTGACCTTCATCGGCCTGCCCTTCGTCGTGCGCACCGTTCAGCCCGTGCTGGAAGAGGCGGAGCGCGAACTGGAAGAAGCAGCCGCCAGCCTCGGCGCCAGCTCCTGGCAGATTTTCGCGCGGGTTGTGTTCCCCACCATCATGCCGGCCATGCTGACCGGCTTCGCGCTCGCGTTTGCCCGTGCCACGGGCGAATACGGTTCCGTGATTTTCATCGCCGGCAATATGCCGATGGTGTCGGAAATCACGCCCCTGTTCATCATCACCAAGCTGGAACAATACGATTACGCGGGCGCCACCGCGATTGCCGTGGTGATGCTGCTGGCCTCGTTCGCGATGCTGCTCGCCATCAATTTGTTGCAGGCCTGGACCCGCAGCCGCGGAGGCAAGAAATGAGCGCCGTTCTCACGCCTCCCATCGGCGCGCCCGCCGTCAAACCGGCCCGCCGCGGCGAATTGCCGACGGCTTCGAACGTGTTCGAGCCGCCCTGGATCCGCGCCGTCCTGATCACCATCGCGCTGCTGTTCCTGACCCTGTTCCTGTTCGTGCCCCTGGTCGCCGTGTTTGCGGAAGCCTTCAAGAAGGGCGGGGAAGCCTACCTGGCCGCGATCACCGATCCGGACGCCGTCTCGGCCATCAAGCTGACCCTGATCGCGGCCGGCGTCGCCGTGCCCCTGAACCTCGTGTTCGGCATTGCGGCATCCTGGGCCATCGCCAAGTTCGAGTTCCGCGGCAAGAGCATCTTGCTGACCCTGATCGACCTGCCGTTTTCCGTTTCTCCTGTCATTTCCGGCCTGATCTATGTGCTGCTGTTCGGCGCCCAGGGCTGGTTCGGTCCCTGGCTGCAGGCCCACGACGTCAAGATCCTGTTCGCCGTGCCGGGCATCGTGCTGGCCACCGTCTTCATCACCTTCCCATTCGTCGCGCGCGAACTGATTCCCCTGATGCAGTCGCAGGGCACGGAAGAAGAAGAGGCGGCGCTGGTGCTGGGCGCCTCCGGCTGGAACACCTTCCGCCGCGTCACGCTGCCCAACATCAAGTGGGGTCTGCTGTACGGCGTGATCCTGTGTAACGCCCGTGCCATGGGCGAATTCGGCGCCGTCTCGGTGGTGTCCGGCCATATCCGCGGCGAGACCAATACCATGCCCCTGCAAGTGGAAATCCTCTACAACGAATACAACTTTGCCGCCGCCTTTGCGATTGCCTCGCTGCTGGCCCTGCTGGCCCTGGTCACCCTGGCCATCAAATCCTTCATCGAATGGCGGCTGCATCAATCTCAACATACCGACGATGAAGTGATCATCCAGGAGCACAGCGCATGACCATCGAAGTCCAACACATTCGCAAGCAGTTCGGCCAGTTCACGGCCCTCGACGACGTCTCGCTGAATTTCCCGGCGGGCGAGCTGACCGCCTTGCTCGGCCCTTCCGGCTGCGGCAAGACCACCCTGCTGCGCATCATCGCGGGCCTAGAGCATCCCGATTCGGGCCAGGTGCTGCTGGACGGCCAGGACGCTTCGCACCGCCACGTGCGCGAGCGCCAGGTCGGTTTCGTGTTCCAGCACTACGCCCTGTTCAAGCACATGACCGTGTTCGAGAACGTTGCCTTCGGCCTGCGCGTGCGGCCCCGCAAGGACCGCCCGTCGGAGCAGCAGATCCGCCACAAGGTGCAGCAGCTGCTCGAACTGGTGCAGCTGGACTGGCTGGCCGACCGCTATCCGCCCCAGCTGTCCGGCGGCCAGCGCCAGCGCATCGCCCTGGCGCGCGCTCTCGCGGTCGAACCGCGCGTGCTGCTGCTGGACGAACCCTTCGGCGCCCTCGACGCCAAGGTCCGCAAGGAGCTGCGGCGCTGGCTGCGCCGCCTGCACGACGAACTGCACGTCACCAGCATCTTCGTGACCCACGACCAGGAAGAAGCGCTGGAAGTGGCCGACCAGGTGGTCTTGATGAACAAGGGCCACGTCGAGCAGCTGGGCACCCCCGACCAGGTCTACAACGCGCCCGCCTCGCCTTTCGTCTATGGCTTTCTCGGTAACGTCAACCTCTTCCACGGCCGCATCCACGACGGCGTGCTGGCCACGGGCGACGCCAGCTTCGACGTGCCCGATCATGCGCTGGTCCAGGATGGCAAGGGCATCGCCTACGTGCGGCCCCACGACCTCGACATCGACCGCGGCGCACCGGGCGTGGACGGCATTGCCGTGCGCCTGCGCCGCGCCCACGCCATCGGCCCCCTGGCCCAGCTGGACCTGGAGCGGGCCGACAACGCCGAATTGATCGAGGCCGTGATCCCGAATGAACGCTTCCGCCAGCTGGGTTTGAAAGAGGGCGAGAGCCTGGTGGTGCGCCCCCGCCGCATGCAGGTGTTCGTCGATGAGGGCGCCGCCATATGAATTTTCAACAGCTGCGCTCCATCCGCGAAGCGGCCCGCCGCGGCTACAACCTGACGGAAGTGGCCAACGCCCTGTTCACGTCGCAGCCTGGCGTGAGCCGCCAGATCCGCGAGCTCGAAGATGAACTGGGCGTGGTCATCTTCGAGCGCAATGGCAAGCGCCTGACGGGATTGACGGACCCCGGCAAAGGCATATTGAAGATCGTCGACCGCCTGCTGGTGGAAGCGGAAAACCTGCAGCAGGCCAGCCTGGAATATGCGGGCAAGAAGACCGGTACCCTGTCGATCGCCGCCACCCACACCCAGGCCAGGTACGCCTTGCCGAAAGCCGTGCAGGCCTTCCGCAGCAGTTTTCCGGACGTGCGCATCGCCCTTCAGCAAAGCGCGCCGGATCACATCGCCGAATGGGTTTTGTCGGGCAAGGCCGACATCGGCATCGCCACGGAAGGCCTGTCGCAGTTCCCCGACCTGGTGTCCTTTCCCTGCTACCGCTGGAGCCACCTGATCGTGGTCCCGGACGGCCACCCGCTGCTGAACCAATCGCCCATCAAGCTGGAAGACCTAGCCTTGTACCCGCTGATCACCTACGACGTGGGTTTCACGGGCCGCGGCCACATCGACGCGGCCTTCGTCGATGCCGGCGTCACGCCCGACATCGTGCTCACCGCGATGGATTCGGACGTCATCAAGCAGTACGTTTCGCTGGGACTGGGCGTGGGCCTGGTGGCCTCGATGGCCTTCGATCACGGCCGCGACAAGGGCCTGCGCGCGGTGGAAGCCTCGCACCTGTTTGCGCCCAACGTCACCCGCCTGGCCGTGCGCCGCGGCGCCTATCTGCGCTCGTATGCCTACCACTTCATCGAGCAGTTTGCGCCGGAGCTGACGCGCGACGTGGTGGATCGGGCGTTGGTGGAACAGGCAGCGTAGGCGGGGATAGCGTCGGGGACTGGCCCTGCGGGCATGTGGTGGCCCGGCCTGTCCCAATTTTCAGAACAGAAGCAAAGCCGACATGGGACAGGCTCGCATGCCCGTCCTTCTTTGATATCCGAAGCAAGGTCACAATGGGGACAGGCCCGCAGGGCCAGTCCCCGGGCTTCGATCAGCTTCCCCGAACCGCCGCCGCACACTCCCTCACCAGCGCCGGCCCCGCATAAATCAAGCCGCTATAGAGCTGCACCAGCGCCGCCCCCGCATCCATTTTCGCCTTCGCATCCTGCCCCCGCATGATCCCGCCCACGCCGATGATGGGCAGCTCGTCGCCCAGTTCCGAGCGCAGTGCGCGAATCACGCGGTTCGACAGTTCGAACACGGGTGCGCCCGACAGACCGCCTGCTTCCAGGCCGTGCGGCATGCCTTCGACGGCCGTGCGCGACAGGGTGGTGTTGGTGGCGATGACGCCGTCGATACGGTGGCGCAGCAGGGCGCCGGCGATTTCCTTGACCTGTTCGCCGTCGATGTCCGGCGCGATTTTCAAGGTCAGCGGCACGTAGCGCTTGTGCTGCTCGGCCAGGCGGGCCTGGGCTTGCTTCAATTGCGCCAGCAGGGCGTCCAGTTCGGACGCGCCCTGCAGCTGGCGCAGATTCTTGGTGTTGGGCGAAGAGATGTTGACGGTGACATAGCTGGCGAAGGGGTACACCTTGCGCAGGCACTCCAGGTAATCGTCGGCGGCCCGCTCGATGGGGGTGTCGGCGTTCTTGCCGATGTTCAGACCCAGCACCCCTTCGCGGTTTTGATAGAACTTCGAGGCCTGCACGTTGGCGACGAAGGCATCGACGCCGCCGTTATTGAAACCCATGCGGTTGATGATGGCCTTCGCTTGCGGCAGGCGGAACATGCGGGGCTTGGGATTGCCCGCCTGGCCGCGCGGGGTGACGGTGCCGATCTCGATGGAGCCGAATCCGAGCGCCGCCAGGCCGTCGATGTAAGCGCCGTCCTTGTCCAGACCCGCCGCCAGTCCCACCGGATTGGGAAAGCGGATCCCCATCACCGTCCGCGCATCCTCGGCGGGTGTCGGCAGGGCGCGCGTCAGACCCAGCGCGGCGGCGCGGCGCAGGGCGGGCAAAGTCAGGTTGTGGGCGCTCTCGGCGTCGAGCGAGAACAGCAGGGGACGGGTGAGGGCGTACAGCAGTTTGTCGGACATGGAGGGCGATCGAAGGGAGGTGGTGCGGCGGATGGCGTATTTTACCAATCCCGCATAGGCGCGGCCTATCTTGCGATTTATCAAGGTAGAGCCCATCCATTCAGAGTCTGATGCGAGATGCCACAAGCCGCTGGCAGATTCTTCGGAAGGATGTTTGACCATGAAACTTATGCGACGTGTCGCCCTGTGCATGCTCGTTACCGGCAGCGCCGCGGCGGCCAACACCTGCACTGGCACCTATCCCTCGTACTGGCAGGATGCCGCGCCCAAGTTCGCCGCCATGTGGCAGGGCCAGGCCATCAGCAATGCGCCCACCGGCGCGTATCGCGGCCCCGTGTTCCGCCTGTCCGACGCCTACCCCCGCCGACCCGTCGACGAACGGGCCAGCCAGCCGTGGCGGTCGCCCCGCTTCGATGCGCTGTTCGATCCCGCCACGGCGCAGGACAAAAAACGCGCACTGGCCCATGAATATGCCCAGCTGGTGTTCGATTACGCCCTGGCCGGCAACGTCAACCAGCCGGGCCGCGCCGACTTCGATGTCTGCGACAATCCCGTGCGGCCCTGGTTTCACATGCCTTTCCAGACCTACGATGCGGCCAGCGGCCGTGAGTTCATCCACGGCTTGACGCGTGAGGCCCCGGTCACCTTTTCCACCCGCAGCGGCACGGGAAGCGCCCGCACCACCATGTGGGCGCTGGGCCTGTTCAATCGCACCGCTGCTTACACCGTCGGCAGCGTGTGGCAGGCCGACGGCACGGCGCGTATTCCCGCAACGGGCGTGCTGTTCAAGGAAGGCGCGGTGATCGCCAAGCCCCTGTTCAACACGGCCACCGTGGCGGAGGCGCCCGTGCTGGCCAATATGCCGGTCTGGAATGCCAACATCTCCGACCCCGCATTCTGCGGCTGCGTGGCGGGCGACGGCAAGCAGTGCACCCTGGTCGAACAAAGCCAGCAATGCCCGCGCAACTACGCGCGCTGGAACGACGTGCGCCTGCTGCAGTTCGATATCGCCATCCGCGACAGCCGCGCACGCGGCACCGGCTGGGTGTATGGCACTTTCGTCGCCGACGGCCGGCGCAAGGCGGCCGTCAAGGACCCGTGGCGGCGCCTGTCACTGCTTGGCCTCATCTGGGGCAACGACACACCGCCGCCCGGCCAGCTGGCCTACGACTACCCGCCCGACCCGCGCCGCAAGGGCTTCAAGGAAGGCGTGGTCTTCTGGGACGTGGCCGATGAATTGAACAGCGCCGGCGGCACCGGCAGCATCGAACGCATGGGCCACCTGGGCTCCAACCAGCGCTTGAACGGCCCGGCCGACAATGCCAACTCGTCCTGCCTGTCCTGCCACGCCACCGCTTCCGTGCCGGATGCGGCGCTCAACACGCCGCCTTTGCTGGCGCAGTTTTCGGATCTGACCAAGCAATCGGTGGCGCCCTTCATCGGCATGCAAAGCCAGGGCCTGGACCGCAGCGGCGCGATGGCGGTGGCGCAAAATGGCGTGGGCTTCGCCGACATCGACGGGATTTATTTTGCCAACGTGATGGCGGGCCAGCCTTTTCAGATGACGGCCCAATCGACGGGCAAGAGCGTGCTGCCGGCCGGCGTGCCGACCTATCCGGACGGGCAGAAGGGCAGCTGGATTTCGCTGGACTACTCGCTGCAGCTGTCGTTCTCGCTGCTGCAGTGGATGCAGTGGCAGGCCGACGAAGCGGCCCGCACCCCGCCGACGGAACGCAAGGTGATCAAGGCGCTGCGGAGAAATCAGTAAGGAGCTGCGGTGTCTATTTGTCGAGCAGGCGCCAGGCGCCGCCGATGCGCGCTTCCAGGGGCTTGAAGTTGGTCTTGTAGGCCATCTTCGGGCTCTGTTCTATCCAGTAGCCCAGGTAGACGTAGGGCAGTCCCAGCTCGTCGGCCTGGGCAATTTGCCACAGCACGTTGTAGGTGCCGAAGGAGGCGCCCTTCACGTCGGGATCGAAAAAGGTGTACACGGAAGACAGGCCGTCCGACAGCACGTCGATGATGGAGACCATGCGCAGGGTGCCGTCCTGTTCGCGGAACTCCACCAGGCGGGTGTTGACGCGGCTTTGCAGCAGGAACTGGGCATACTGGTCGCGGCTGTCCTGGTCCATGCCGCCGCCCACGTGGCGGGTGCTCTGGTAGCGCAGGTAGAGCTCATAGTGCTCGTCCGAGAAGCCCAGGTTGGCGACAATGGCGGCCAGTCCCGCATGGCGCACGGCGGCGCGGCGCTGGGTGCGATTGGGCTTGAATTCGGCGCTGCGCACGCGCACGGGGATACAGGCCTGGCAGCCGTCGCAATAGGGGCGGTAGGTGAAAATGCCGCTGCGCCGAAAGCCGCTGCGCACCAGTTCCGAATACACGTCGGCGTTGATCAGGTGCGAAGGGGTGGCCACCTGCGAGCGGGCCTGGCGGTTATCGAGATAACTGCAGGGGTAGGGCGCCGTCGTGTAGAACTGCAGCGTCGAGAAGGGCAGATCGTTCAGGTGCGTCATGCGGACACTCGCGAAGGTGCGTGGTTGCGGCCGGGCTGCCCGTCCAATGGGCGCGCTCCCGATAAGCTATTCTAGCGAAACTTTGGCCGCCGCACTGCCTCCTTGCGCTGCGCGTGCAGGTGACAGAAGGGGAAGCGGTGAAATCGGCGTCCAGTCGACGATGGCCGGTGCGGCGATGGCGCGCCGCACGTGCTCCAGAAAGCGCGCCCGTGAGATCGGGCTCGCGCCCAGCGAGGCCAGATGCGAGGTCTCCTGCTGGCAGTCGATCAGCTGCACGCCGTGCGCCCGCAAGAACGCCACCAGGTAGGCCAGGGCGATCTTTGAACCGTCACTGACCCGGGCGAACATCGACTCGCCATAAAACATGCGGCCGATGCAAACCCCATATGCGCCGCCCGCCAGCACGCCATCGACCCACAGCTCGGCCGAGTGGGCATAGCCCATCTCGTGCAGGCCCGTGTAGCCGGCGATGATGTCTTTCGAGATCCAGGTGCCGGGACCGTCCTTGCGGGGCGCCGCGCAGGCGCGCATGACGGCCTCGAAGGCGCTGTCGAAACGCAGCTGCCAGCGGCCCCCCTCCTGGCGGCTGCGCTCCACCTTGCGCAGGGTCTTGCGCAGGCTGTCGCTGACGTGGAAGCTGGAGGTGTCGAGCACCATGCGGGGATCGGTGCTCCACCACAGGATGGGCTGGCCCTCGGAAAACCAGGGGAAGATGCCGCGCTGGTAGGCCGCCAGCAGGCGCTGGGGCGACAGGTCGGCGCCCGCCGCCAGCAGGCCCGGTGCGTCCACCGTCAGCGCGCTGGACACGTCGGGGAACGGGGTGCTCGTTTCAAGCCAGGGGATCATCGTGCGGCCGGCCGGGTATGCAAGCGGAATCAGTCAAGACCGGCGCTGCGCATCGGCTTGACGATGTCGTGTTCATGAAAGCCGTAGCTGCCACCCTCGCGCACCTTGCGGCGGTCGGCGAAGAACAGTTCGAGCGTGGTGCGGATGGTGGGAAAAGCCAGGTCGGCCCACGGCATGTCGCGCTCACTGAACAGCTGCACGTCCAGGCTCTCGATGCCGGCCGCGTAATCGAGGTCGATCAGGCGGGCCAGATAAAACAGGTGGACCTGGTGGACGTGGGCCACGTTGAGCATGGTGTACAGGGGCCCCAGCTCGATGTTGGCGCCCGCTTCCTCGACCGTCTCGCGGATTGCGGCGGCGGACGTGGTCTCTTCGTTTTCCATGAAACCGGCGGGCAGGGTCCAGTAGCCGTAGCGGGGTTCGATGGCCCGTTTGCAAAGCAGAACCTTGAGCTCGCCATCGCCTTCCCAGACGGGCAGGGAGCCGACCACCAGCTTTGGATTTTGGTAATGGATGGTGCCGCAGTGGGTGCAGACGTGGCGGAGGCGATTGTCGCCTTCTGGAATGGCCAATGCGACCGGGTGGGCGCACTCGGAACAAAATTTCATGGGGACCCGAATAGTAGTGTTTCGCCTACTTTACACCGATTGGCCGCGCTCCGCCGCATCGCCGCGCGGCTGAAGTTTGCTGCTATCGCACATCGGCCGAAGATTAATATTGTCTAAATCGGCCCCAGCGCGTACAATGACGGCACAGACGCGGGGTGGAGCAGTCTGGCAGCTCGTCGGGCTCATAACCCGAAGGTCACAGGTTCAAATCCTGTCCCCGCAACCAGATTCACGCATGAAGCCGTTGACTTGAAAGAGTCAGCGGCTTTTTGCTTTTAAGCACGTAAATGTGATCTTCCGTCGATCTGGCTCAAGTTCGACCTGCTCTGCCCGCACTGTCTCCCGCTTGCCTTGTCCAACAGGTGTACGGCGAAGGAGGGGCAATGACGACGGTAGACGACATCAACGAATTCTGGGGCTGGACGGGCTTGATCGCCGTGGAAGTGCTGGCGGAAAACGATTTCGGCAATCTGCTCATCCGCGACGAAGCCGATGGCGTCTGGTGGCTATGTCCCCAGGAATTGCGCTGCCGCCAGGTGGCCGGCCACCGCGCCGCCTTCGACGCCCTGTCCTACGACCAGCATTTCCTGCAGCGCTGGTACGCGCCCGACCTGATGCTGGTGGCCCAGGCCACCCTGGGGCCGCTGGCCTCGGGCCGCAAATACTGCATGACGGTGCCGGCGGCGCTGGGCGGCGTGTGCGGGCCGGACAATGTCGCGACTGCGCCGATGGGGGTACTGATCCGCTTCAGCGGGGAGGTGGCGGAGGCGATCCACAGTGCCCGCTGAGCTCACTCACTGAAATTCAAGCTGGCCCACAAATGCGCAGCCGCCATGGTGCGATGGGGCGCCCACTGTGCAAGTAAATTTTCGGTGCGGGCCATGTCAGGCTTGCTGTCTTCGCCCAGCAGGCGCTGCAGGGCGGCGCGGATGGCGACGTCGCCGTGCAGGGAGCAGTCGGGGTAGCCGTAGCCGCGCAGCAGGGCGTAATTGACGGTCCAGGGGCCGATGCCCTTGACGGCCAGCAGGGCGGCGCTGGCGGTGGCTATGTCGGCGTCGCGCTCGAGCGACAATGCGCCATCGCTGACCAGGCGGGCCAGGCGCAATAGCGTCTCCGCCTTCGAGCGGGAAAATTTGCGGCTGAGGAGTTCCTCGATGTCGATGCGGGCCACGTCCTGCGCATCCGGGTAGCACAGCAGGCCGCTGCTGTGGGCGATGCCGGCCACCTGGATAAAGCTGCGGCGCAGGGCGATGGCGAAACTCAGGTTGATCTGCTGGCCCATGATGGCCCAGGTCAGTGCTTCGAACACGGTGGCCGACTGCACGATGCGCAAGGGGCCGTGGCGGCGGGTCAGGGCGCCCAGCAGGCTGTCCTTCTCTGCCAGCGCCATGAAGGGGGCGGGATCGATGCGCAGGCCCAGGATGTTGAGCAAGGCGTCGTGCACCAGCGCCGTCGCGCGCGCCGTCATGGGCGCATCGGCGTCGATGTCGCACAAGGCCTCGAACGGCGTGAAGGCCACATCGAGCAGCACCGGCACGCCGTCCAGTACCACGGCTTTCAAGAGGCGTTCGCCGTCGATGGCGCGTTCGCTTACGCCTTCCGCATCGCGGCTGTGAAAGGTCAGCACGGCGGCGCGGTTGTAGTCCGCCGGCAGCGGCAGGGTCACGCTGGTGCGCTGCATCGTCAGTCGTCGTGCACGCAGGCGTTGGCGCCATCGGCGATGCCGGCCCTGGCGAGGGCTTCGGCGTGGCTCAATTGCTGGGAATCGGGCACGCCGTTTTTCACGGCCGTCATTTCAGCCAGAATCGAAATCGCAATCTCCGCGGGGGTCTTGCTGCCGATGTAGAGGCCCACCGGGCCATGCAGGCGCGCCAGCTGTGCCTCCGTCACGTCGAACAGCTTGAGGCGCTCGCGCCGGTTGGCGTTGTTCACGCGCGAGCCGATCGCGCCCACATAAAAGGCCTCGGATTTCAGCGCTTCCATCAGCGCCAGGTCGTCCAGTTTGGGATCGTGGGTGAGGGCCAGCACGGCGCTGCGGGAGTCCAGGCGGCTCTCGAGCACCAGGTCGTCCGGCATGGCGTGTACCAGCCGCACGCCGGGCACGGACCAGCCGCTGCGGTATTCCTCGCGCGGGTCGCACACGGTGACCTTGTAATCCATCGCGCTGGCCACCTGCGCCACGAAGCGCGACAGCTGGCCGGCGCCGATGATAAACAGGCGCCAGCGCGGACCGTGCACGCTGGTCAGCACGCCCTCAAGCACGGCCAGGCCCAGGCCCGGTGTGGCGGGCGCCAGGGTGACGGCGCCGCTGGCCAGGTCGAGGTGGCGCGCCACCAGTTCGTGGCGGTCCAGCCGCGCCAGCAGTTCGGCGATGCCGCTGCCGGCGCCGAGCGGCTCGATGGCCAGTTCAATGGTGCCGCCGCAGGGCAGGCCGAAGCGATGCGCCTCATCGGCGCTGATGCCGTAGCTGACGATCTCCGGCAAGGTGCGGGCGATGCCGACGTTGCGCACTTCGGCAATCAGGTCATCTTCGATGCAGCCGCCCGAGACGGAGCCGACCACCTGGCCTGTTTCGCAAATGGCCAGCAGGGCGCCGATGGGGCGGGGACTGGAGCCCCAGGTCTTGACGACGGTGACGAGCTGGCATCGCAGGCCTTCGGCAATCCAGCCGGCGGCGGTCTTTAATACTTCGAGGTCGATGCTGTCCATGGGATCGAATATACTGGCCGCCTGACACAGGCCGGCGAGGGGATGAGTGAAGATGGACCATGATACAAAAAAAGCGGGCGACTCGCCGAAGTTCGGACGTCTGCTGGTCGTGCTGGTGCTGGTGGTGGCGTTTTGCGGCTTGTTGACTTACGTGATGGGGACGATCTTCCCTGATTTTCCCAACTTCTAAGCAGCACCGGGGACTGGCCCTGCGGGCCTGTCCCCATTTTGGCTTTCCCGAATGCTGACGCGAGGTCGAAATGGGGACAGGCCGGGCCACGAATGGCACCTGCGGCGCCAGTCCCCGCCCTCCGTTTACGGCACCAGCGGCTTCTTGGAAGACTGCTTCGCCTTGATCTCCGCCACCACCTTTTCCATCGCCGCCACCCGCGCCGGGGTAGCGGGGTGGTTGGCCACAAAACCGTTCAGCACCGTGGCGGGGTAGGTCTTGGCGAGGCGCTGCCAGAAGGCGGGGGCGGCGCTGATGTCGTAGCCGGCGCGGGCAGCGAGGTAGAGGGCCAGGCGGTCGGCGGCCATGTCCGTTTCGGCGCTGAGGGCCTTGATGCCGCCGCTGCCGATCAGCATGGAGGTGTCGGGCTGCACCTTGACCAGGTTGTCGATGATGCCGCCCACGGTGCCCGCGTAGCGCTGCGAGGCGGGGTGGCCCAGCAGGCTGTGGGCCATGCCGGTGGCGAGCAAAAACGCCAGTTCGTCGTCGCTGCGCACGAAGCCCAGCATGCCCCGCGTGACCATCACGCGGCTGCCGTCGTTGTAGGCATTGACGTTGTCGGCGTTGCCCAGTTCGATGCCGAAACCGCAGGCGCGGGTGACGGGCACGGTCAGCTTGCGGTTTTCGCCGTCACGCTCGATGCCCAGCGCCAGCGATGGGCTGGCCGCGAGCAGGGGGCCGAACACGCTGCCCGCAGTGGTCGATGCATTCGGCCCGGTGGGCAGCTTCTTGCTGCCGGCCGTGAGCAGGCGGTCGCCCCGTTTCAGGCCTGCCTGCGCCGCGCCGCTGCCATTGAGGACGCCGGTCACTTGCAGATGCTCGCCCATGCCGAAGGCGATGTGGGCGGCCTCGTTGTAGTCGCCCGGGTAGGAATAGCGGTTCTTGGCCGTGAAGCCCAGCAGGCTGCGGGCCTGGCCCTTGCACAGGTCGGCGTTGTTGATCAGGAGCGGCGCGGCGACCCGGTACAGGCGGTCCTGCATGGTGGCCATGCGATTGAGAAGTTCGGCTTCCTGCGCCATGCGCGGGGTGAGCACTTCCGGCGGCGGCTCCTGCTGGACGACGGGAGGGGGCGGCAGGGGCGCGCTCTGCATGACGGGCGGCGTGCTGCAGCCGGCCAGCACGGCCAACAGCAGCGGCGCCCCGAGCAAAATAGTGCGCTTCAAATGCAGGAACGACGGAGTGGAAGTGGATGCGGTGGGACGCAAGGCCGTGGTACGCTGCATGGTAACTCTCCTGTTTTTATTGTTTGCCGGTGCTGCCGAAGCCGCCAGCACCGCGTTCGCTTTCCTTGTCCGAGTCGAAATCATCGACGACGTTAAATCCAACCTGCATGACCGGCACCACAACGAGCTGCG
>JACXTT010004397.1_pt1 | contig 20951 bp, 16 predicted proteins | sample 9270951 | NCBI WGS metagenome assembly JACXTT01 (sample SAMN15532306, study PRJNA645909) | rock metagenome | isolation source: weathered quartz diorite | place: Puerto Rico | collected 2017-06-21
CCATCTTGTGCGCGGCCAACTTGCGCAATTCCTGATAAACTAGGGGGAGCAATTCTTCTGCGGCCTTAGGATCGCCGCGTGCGTGAGCTTCGAGAATACGGGTTACGTCGTTGATGAGAAGTATAATACCACCCTTTCATGTAGGATGTAAGCCACGAGAATCGCGGTGCGTGCGGGCACGCCGCCGCTCGACTGATTCATCCAGTGAGCGATTGGAGAGGCAACCGGTTAGTAGAATGCAAAGCGAAGTCGTACTGGCGAAGACCGGAACCCAACCATTGGCAGAACGTCAAATCCGGCGTGACAAACTCCGTAAGTATTTTATAACCAACAGCTTTGGAGCCAATGGCCGGGATTGCTCAAGGCAGGCTCGATTTGACCCCTGATTTTATTGGGTTTTATTCGCTATTCAAGAAATTTGTTTCACTATGAAAAACTATTTTTTCACTATGGTTTGTTAGCCATTTTGTTAGCCATTGTTAGCCACTCACGCGAGGCAAATTCCCTTCCGTGGGTCCGGTTGTTCTGCGATTATCATTTCGATGGATCGAATTTTTCAAAGACAGCTTGCGGCGCTCGATTATGTGGACCCGGAGGATCTGCTCCGCGAAATCAGGCCTTCGGTGGTCGGCATCCTGCAGAAGCCGGAGACCGTGAAACATCTTTCGCAGGCTGAGAAGAACGTGATACTGGAAAAGCATCAGGCGGGATACTTGGCGCTGCTTTCAAAACGCCACAGCGAAGGCTTCGGTGTTGACGTGAAGGTGGCGTACGGGGAAATTGCAGATTGCGATTGTGTCATCCGAGCCGTGGACCCGGTGCGTGGAACGGTTTACAAACTGACGCAATTGAAACAACTCCCGCCAGAGGAGGTCAATCCGAGTGCCACTCTCCAGCGGCTCATGGATGGGTTCAAAGCGCAGTATCGAGACCCGAATAATTTGATCGTAGCCGTCTGGATCAATCGGAACAGCAAGGTGAGTTTCGAAGAGTTGGATTTTACCGGGGTTGGGGTTGAGCAGCTCTGGTTCTTCGGAGACTCCGTTACAGGGGATCTCACATTGGACGGCGGGCAAGTCGCGGATTTGTTGCTGGGTTTGCGCTGGTCTTCCCGACTAAATGGGCTGGAGTTGCAGATTCAGCCGATGCGTTTTAGGCCGCTCCAGCCGGCGTAGCCGAAGAAAACGGAGTTTTCGGTGCGCTGCCGGCGCGAGAGGCTAGAGGCAATCGGCGAGCAGAAAGTAGAAAGCAGAAAGCAGAAGGGGAAAGGCGGTGCGGAGAAAAGGGGGCGGGCATTTTCACTCTAAAGGAACTTGGTGCAATGTGTGGATCGCTTGAAGAAGGAACCCCAAAGCTTATTTGCGTGGTGCGCGGAGGGAGAATTTTTTGGCGCGGACGGCGGAGAGGGAGCGGTTGGTGCGGCGGGCGACTTGGCGGTCGGGCATGGTGCCGATGAGGGCGAGTTCTTTCGCCGTCCACTTGCGGTAGGGACCGAGGAGGTCGAAGCGGCGGCGGAGGCGTTCGGACATTTTGCGCCGCCACGCTTTGGATTTGGGTTGGCGTTGGATGCGACGCAAGAGTGCGCGGTCGCGAGCGGATTCGGTGGAAAGTTTGCCTTCCCTGGCAGCGGAGAGTTTGGCTCGGGCTTCAGGGGTGCGTGCGGATTCGATGATGTATTCGCGAAATAAGCGGTGCGAGCCGGGGTTGTAACGAGGGATGTTCAATTGTTGCCGGTAATAGGAGACGATTGCTCGGGAGAGCCCCCAATGGTAGGAGACTGCGTAAACGGATTCGGTTTTCAGCGCGCGGAAGAGGTCGCCGCAGATGATCAGAGAGCGCCGGCGCCATATTCTTGGCCAGGGGATGGGCGCGTCGCTGTAGCCGCCAACTTTGACTTTTCCGCGAAGCTCGCAGACAAGGAACCGGCCCCGCGCGGTGCGGGGCGCATAGTACGGGCCGTCGATGAGCCGGAACCGATCGTCGTCGGCAGGAGTAGGATCGCGGGGAACCGCAAAACGTTGAGAGTTGAGGGTTGAGGGTTGAGTGGCTAAACGGAGCGATTCGAAGGTGGCGCGGGAGGGTCTTGGATTTGAAAGGATGGATTTGGTTTGGCGGGTGGCCTGCTCACGCTCGAGAATGGCGCACCTGCTCTTGATTGCACTTTCGCTGCGGCCGAGTTGGCGGGCGATTTCGGCATGGGGAGCTCTGCCGACAAGTTCGTCTTCGGCTGGTGTCCATTTGCGGAAGCGGAGTGCGGGTTGCTCGATGCCAAGCGCGCGGCGTTTCTGCCAGACAGTGCCGAAGGTACGTCCGGTGAGTTCGGCGGTTTCGGCGTCGGGAACTTTGCCGAGCAGCGAGATTTCCTTTTTTGTCCAAGGCCTGGGTTTTCGCTTCATGCGTTACGCAGATCAAAACGTGGGCTTTGGAGGAGCCTTTTCTAAAAGATGCTTTCGATCAAGTTTCCGTTGCGACAGGGTCCAGCGGCGGAGGAACCTCCGGTCTGACCCTTTTTCTTTTTCATAGGCTTGCTGGGGCGAGGGTGGAGACATTCCTGCTCGCCGAATTTAGGATCCGAAGTGGAGAGCATTTGCAGACGCTTCTCCATGAAGGGCTTGTGGCGCGTTCGAGTTTTCATACGGTCACAGGCAGCATGAATTGATTCCTTTCGACTCTCAGAGCTTGGTCTTCCCGGCCCTTTCGAGTTCCAGCAAAGCGCGGAGGCCGTAGTAAAAGCACTCTTTACGGTAAAAGAGTTCCCATTCGCGTATGTAGTTTGCGGCGTCGAGCTTTCCCGCTTTCAGCAGACGAGCAAGCTCCTTCTCGCGTTTCTTGCGGGACTCGCGCGAACGCTCGAGCCAGGCGGGTGGGATGTTAGCCCCTTGTTCCCGCAGCAAAAGATAAGCGATCAGGAGGCTTCCGTCCGTTGCTTCGAATAGCTCTGCTTGTCTTGGCATAGTCAGAGTCGGTTGTCAGGTGTTCGTTCAGAGCTTCGCTCGCAGGTCGGCCACAGTGAGGGGTCTCATGCGGTGCCATTTGTGGGCGAATACTTTCTCGCGATCAAGGTCGAGGTCCCGAACGGTCGTTAGACCCTTGCCGGGTTTGCCGGAGGGTTTCTTGACCACGAGTGCCGTGAGCGGAGGCAGATGGTTTCTTTGGCAGTGCTTCATCAGGTGCTCGAGATGGGGCGCGAGACCCCAGTGCGGGACTCCGATCAGCTTGCCGACGATCTCATAGTTGAGGACCTGACGGTGGTGGGCTGCGCCAATCAGGACCTGATGGATCTGAATGGCGCGTTCATAAGTAGTCATTGATGGCATATGGTTTTCCTTTCTTTCGGCTGGGGTGGATTCGGTCGGGCTGGATGGTTAAAGGGCGGGTCAGTCGTTTCTTTCTCACGCACTCAGAGAGCCTCGTCCATAGCCGTCAGGGATGTTCTTAGTTTTACCTTTGGCGGCGATGAGTTTTTTGACGTCGAGATAGATGCGGTTCGGGCCGAAGAGATGTTTCGAGACCTGGGCGATGCCGGCTTCGAGTTGTGCTTCCTCCTCGAAAGGGTCGTTGGCGTATTGTTTGTCGGATGTCCAGAGCATATATTGCGATTCTTTGTGAGCGGCAGCGTGAGAGAACTACCAGCCATCCATAACCGGTTTGGGTTTGGCCTGGGGTGTGCCGCCGCAGAGGAGGGCGCTGATCTGTTGCAGGTCCGCAGGGGTCTTGGCGGAGAGGACATCGCGCGAGGGTGAATCCTCGATCATGAGGGCGCGGTGGGCTTCGATTCCGGTGACGAAAGCGGCTTGGGTTGTCTTGAGACCGCCGGCGCCATTAGCGGCGAGCTGCCAGACTTGTTGCGTTGTCAGGATGTCGTTGCACTTCATCGTAAAGGTGAAGGCCTTTCGGTCGGCGAATGCCCAAAGGGCGCGGTCGAATGAACTGCGGAGGAGGGCCGCGATTTCTGGCAACGGCGGGGGTTGGACGGTAAGGAGTTTGCAGGCGCAGTTGAGGGCGAGGTCGTCGGGCAGCGCCAGTCCCTTCAGGGCTCTTTCCCGCAGCTTCTCGTTGTCCCCGATGATGTGGACCGTGGCGGAGCGCAATTCCGAGTCGAGACGCTTCATCCAGGATGTTTGCTGCTCCAGGAGGACCTTCAGACGCGAGACTGCGCCATGAGCGCGGCGAGCCTCCTCGCGCGTGGGGCGGGTGGGGTCGTTGTGGCAGAGGGGATTGAGGATGTAACGGCGGCAGATCTCGATCTCTTCTGCGAGAGCGGGATCAACGAGCCGATGTTGTGGCTTAAACTCGAAGCTCTTCACCAGTGGCCAGAGGTCTTCCGCCTTGTATTCGTGCATTTGGCGCTTCAGCGGGACCTTGAGCTGCTGGTGTGTCTCGCAGAAAGCTCGCATTACGTTCTCCCAAGAGGTGCGGAGGTAAACACCGGCAGCTTTGAAGTCGCCTACCTGAAGGTGACTCCAAGCGCGGTCGAGGTAAGGAGCGTCTGATTCCAGGACGGGCACCTCCCAGCCGGCTTCGTGTGCCTTCGCATAGAGGCGAAGCTTGGTCCATGACGCCTGGGGCAGGTGGTCGCTAGCCATATCGAACCAGTTGGCGTCGTAGGTCATGAGGAGGATCTGCCAGCCTTTGAAGTCGTCTCCGTTGAGGATGTCGAGAAGGGGCAGGCGGTGTGCGAGGTCGAGCCCAATCAGGGCATCGTCGAGGACCAGCAAGGGGCAGACGTTACGCGAGGAGGCCTTCGGGATGGTGGCGAGGGCGGCGCCGAGGTAGAGGGCCAGGGCGATGGCTGTGAGGCGGGCTTCGTTGAAGAAGATTGCTGGGTGATCAATGGGCTTGCCGCCGAAAGTGGCGCGCAATTTCACGTCCTCGCCTACGAAGGCATGTGGCGGGAGGGTCCTCCGCATGTCTGCGGTGCTAAGCGTGGGGGTGCCGACTTCGAGGGAGATTGCAAGCGCGTTATTGCCGGTGGCAGGATGGTGAGGTGGGGGAGAAAGGGCCCCGGAGAGCGTTTCTAGCAGCTTGTTCGTCTTGGCCAGTACCCCAACTCTGTCCGCGTTTAGGAGGTCGTTCAACTGGTCGCGAAAGGCTTTGGCAAGCCCGTTGATGTGCCGTCTTCGGGTGTCTCTTTTGTCCCTTCTGCGGCGACCGGTCCCATAATAGGACCAAACGCTTTGCCAAGCCTCTCCAACGGTGCGTCCGTCCGGGAACTCGGCGTGGCGGAGGAGGGTTCCGACGAGCAGGTGGAACACGTTAATGTGGTCTTGTTGCTCGTGGAGAAAGCTAGTCTGAAGGAGTGCCTTGTAGTCGAGGAAGGTGGCCCGGCGAGCGAGTTCGAGAAAGGAGGCGTCGTTCTTGTCTTCGGATGGGTGGGGGTTGCCCGCGTCCCAGCGGTAGTCGCTCGGCGTGCCGGCGGTTAGGTCAATCGCAACGACGCCCGCGGTTGTGGCGTCACGTTGGGCGAAGATGTGCTGGAATGCCGTAAACCCCTTGGGTGGTTTGCTGGGGCTTAGAAGCAGTCGGAGGGCCTGGAAGACAGAAGTCTTGCCCGCGCCGTTCTCGCCGTGGAGAAGCAAATTCCTGCCGTTTTCAAGTTGGAAGGCGTAGGGGGCACCAGGTGGGAACCCACGGAAGTCGCTGATGGTGATGCGAGAAATTCTGACTGGTGGCGGGGGCGGTGCTGGCGCGGGGGGTGGCGTAAACATCAGTGGCGTGGGGGCGGCATTGATGTTGATCGCTGAGGTCATTCCGCTCCTGGTGTTGATGCCTTGGCTGATTCCTCTGACTGCTGCTCGATGATCCGCACGACCTCCAGGGAGCGGAGCGAATAGAGCATGGAGCGGATGGTGGCGTTGCTATCGTAAGCTTGCTCGAAGAGTTCTTTGAGCCCTAGCAGCTTCTGGGCCTCGGAGAGTTTGTCGAGCGCCGGGAGCGCTAGTTTCGCGGTTTCGTCGAAGAGGCGGAGCTGGCGAGCGTGGAGTTCACCGGTGAAGAACAGCTCATAGACCAGGCCGTTGAGCCACTGCTCGAAGTAGGCCGCCATCAGGGTGTTTGGCGCGCTGCCACCAGACTTCTTCAGCACTGCGGGAGAGTTCAACCAGATGAGGGCCTCCGCCAGTCGCTCGCAGCATCGCTGCTGGTCGGCAGTGGCGGGTGGAATGGGGAAGGATTCCAGACCATCGGGTTGAACTTCGTACCAGCCGCCTTGTTTCTCGACAAAGACCCTCTTGGCATAACCAAGAGATAGGCTGGAGTTTAGAAGGGCTGCTAGGTAGAGGGCACTGGATTGAACGGGCAAAAAGTAAGCGGTGTTCCCGAGGTAGCAGCCCGTCGTCTCCAGCGCGAATGTTGGCCGAATTGAAACTTTGGTGGAAATCAGCTTGACGCTCTCGAACTGTTGCCAGTATGCGCAAGCGCGCAATTCCCAGAAGTAGTGGCCTTGGTCATACCGGTCGACTAGCGCCTTGCGGAACTGCTCGTGAAAATTTTGAATCGCCGGGTACATCTTAGCAAATATACGCTCTGCCTCTGCTTTGCTCTTTCCCGACCAGGGATGTGAGCAATTCTCGGAAGACGGAATCTTAATCAGGAATTGGCCGTCGTGTTGTGGAACCCAACGTTCAACGTCCTTGCCTCTCAGGTAGGGCCTGAGGAGTTCGGCGGAAGACTTGTGCTCCTTGATCAGACGGTCGCGGATAGATCGGTTCACAACAAATGCTGCGTTCAGGCCTGTTGTGAGGCCACGATAGACCCGCTCACCCGCGTACTCGCGAAGCGGCTTGCCTGCTGCACTGATGCGTTCAAGCAACCGGATGCCGGCGGGGCTTTCGAGCTGCCAACCGGTCGGCTTTAGTTCGCGCTGTGCGAGTGGGAAGGAGTCTTCGTCAAAGATGGCAGGGAAATCGCGGATGGGTGGTCCGGGCGTCCAGGTCATCACGCGGAATTTGCGGTCGGGCGAGAGGAGATGCTGTTTAATGCGGTCGGCCAGTTTGAACTCCTCCGGCCTAGGCAGCTCGCCCCTACCTACGTGGCGCACCTTTTGCGCGACGAGGATGCACGGGTAGGCGACGGCGGTGAACACCGGGCTGTCGCCGAAGTCGAGCACAACGCGCGGGTGGGTTGCGAAAAGCAGGTAGGTGCGGAGACGCTCGCCGTAGGCAGCGCGGAAGTACTTGTTGCTCGTGATGAAGCTCAGGACACCGCCCACGCGGAGCAGTTGGAATGAGCGCTCAACGAAATAGACGTAGAGGTCCGCGGTGCCGGTAAAGCATTCGTATTGGCCCTTGAGGATGTCCTTGAGAGGGCGTTCTTCGCCGTTGCTATCCTGAGCCGTTTGGTTCTTGAGTTCCTCCTGTCGGACGTAGGGTGGGTTGCCGGTAAGCATATCAAAGCCGGCGTTGGCGCCGTCATTGGATGGCGCGCCGATTTCCATCTGGCCGGGTACCTGGTTGATGAGACCCAGATTGCCCCGCAAGGTGGTACGGGCTGAAGCGGCGTCGCGGCGGCGTCCGGCCGCCAGGCCGAACATCCAGCCGGGGTCGAAGAAGGGCGCGGGCTTGTTGGTGTTGTAGGGGTTCCATTCGGCGAGGCGTTTGGCGTCGTAGGTGGTGCATTCCCCGCTTTCCGCGAGGGCGGTGGCCAGTTCGGCGCAGAGCTCGCGGTCTCTGGCGCGGAGGGCCTTTTTGTCCTGGTAACGGCGGGCGGTGAAGTAGTCGTGGCGGACCTGTTGAAGCTGTCGCTCGAGCGCGCGCACGCGATCAGAACCGAGGAGGAGCTGGCCGCGTTTGAGGCCCATGAGTGTGTTGGCGGCGACGATCTTGGTTTCGAGGTTTGGGAGGGCCAGAATTCCGTAGTTCTCCTCGCGCGGGGCGATTTTTTGGTCCACAACGAGGGCGATGAAAAAGCGGAGTTTGGCGATTTGGACGGCGACGGGCTGGATGTCGACGCCGTAAAGGCAGTTCTCGATGAGGTAGAGCTTGCGGCCGTAGTCGTCGTTGTCACGGGTAAAGGCGTGCTCGATGGCTTTGAGGGCCTCGCCTCGGGCGGTGGCGCTTTCGATGGCGTCGGCGGCGGCTATCTGGCGGGCCTTCCAGCGTTGGTTGCCGGGGTCGAGTTTCCGGAGGATGAGGACGAGCTTTTGCAGCAGGCCCATTGGGAAGGCGCCTGAGCCGCAGGCCGGATCGAGAGCCTTGAGGGAATGGATGGCGTCAATGAGGACTTCGACTTCGCGCTCGGAAAAGCCGTGCTGAGGGCCATCCCAGGAGAGGAGGTCGCGGATGCGGGGCTCGAAGTCGGATTTGGGGTTGCGGATGACGGACCTCAGGGCGGAGTCGAGGTGGACCAGGAGGGCTTCGTCCACCATCCAATCCACGACGACGCGAGGCGTGTAGAATGAGCCGGTGGCTTTGCGGGCGACGGTGCCGGTTTCGGGGTTGTAGGCCGCGAGCAGGTTCTCGAAGACGTGGCCGAGCAGCTCGGGATCAAGAGCGACTTCTTCTTCGATCGGGGTATTTTCGGTGAGTGTGAATTTGTAGCGGCGGAAGATCTCCAGCAGGGGGCGGACGTTCTCGTGGGAACGAGCGGAGTCGCCGTAGGCCTCGGCGAGGTTTGCGGGGTAGGTTTCTTCGTAGGTCTTACCGAAGAAGAGGCGGTTGGGGAGCCTGGGTTGCTTTCTTGGATCGGAAGAAAAACCGTCGAGGCGAACTTCCTTCGTGTAGGGCGATCTTCCCTGCTGGACACGTTCATCGAGGCACTCAAACAAGCCGCCGTTGAGGAATGGAATGCGGCGGAAGAGGGTCTCGAAGACGGCGGGGTCCTTGAGTTGCTCCGCGTGCCGCCAAAGCTGGTGGACCATGTGCTCGTCGCTGCGCTGGCCGTCGCGGGCTTCGAGAAAGCGGCGGTTGGCTTTCGTGTCGGGCGCATCCATCTCGGTGTTGAGCGTGGCGAAGAAGAGATTTTGCAGAATGGCGGTGTAGTAGGTGCCGACGGTGGGTGAGGAGTCGCGAAGCAAGTCGGGGATACGGCGGAGATCGAAAAGCTCTTCCGGGATGAGGCCCTGGCCGGTGTCTGGGTTGGTCTTCTCGCGCAGGAACCAACAGAAGATAAGCCGCGTGAGCAGGCGGATGAGGAAGAGCGAGGCATCGGCTTCGGTTTCGGCGTCGGGAGGGAGCTTGAGCTGGCTTGCCTTCCACTGGTCGCGCGCCCAGAAGTACCAGTTCGCGACCTCGTCGTAGAACTGGCGATTGAGCAGTTGGGCGGATAGGGATTCGCGCCAGGCGTCGTCGAGGTCGGCGAAGCTGCGAATCTCGCGCTGGCGGGCCTTGCTGAGGGCGGCTACGGAGAAGTCCTCAAGGATTGAGAGGTGGCCGGGGTGGGGTTGGGCGCAAGCGATGTCCTTAATGAACGTGACCTTGCGTTCGATGACATCCCGGGACTGGTCACGCTTGCTGGTGCGACGATAGGTGATGGCGAGCGAGATGCGCGTACCGTGGCGGAAGAGGACGAGTACCGGCTGCGAAAAGAGGGAGTTCAAGGCTCGGGCGGCGTCCGCGAGTTCGGTGCGGGTAAAGGAGCGCTCGGCAAGTGGGACGGCGATGAAAAGATAGGAGTCGAAGTTGCGCTTGATGCTGTCGCGCGTGTCCGCCTCGCTGGATCTTCCCAGTATGAGTTGGCCCGCGGAGTTGCCGGAGATTTCATCGCTCGTAAGCTGTTGGACGAGAACGGGCTCTGGGCGGGTAGCGACGGCGGTATCCGCGAAGCATTTGGCGGCTCTACCGTCCTGATCGAACTCGTTGAGACATGCAAGGAGCGATGGAAAGACAAGTCGACGCTGGGTTTGGTAGCCGAGGGAAGCGAACAGGTCGCTGGCGGCGTCGGGCAGCGGAAGGCGCGTAAAACCGGAGAGAGCAACGTCGATACGGTGTCGGAGGTCTTGGCCGTTCATTGCGCCTTGATGACGAGCCACGTGACGAGTTCGAACTGGGTGGAATTGGTGGCCTGCTCGTGCTGGTTCGGAATCACGAAGTCGCGACCGGACTGCAGGCCACCTGCTAAGCGCTTTCGGAAGGTGGCCACGATGGAGGCGACGGCTTTCTCGAGGAGAGCGTTGTAGTGGGCCATGTTGCTGCCGTTAGCAGTTTCCTGGTCAAACAGTGCGCAAAGCGTTTCGAAGGGCGTGGCCTTTTCGAGGCAGACGAGGCGATAGATCTCGAGGAGTTGTTTTGGCTGTGCGAATCCGAAGCGGACGTTTCCGTCCGCTAGGACATAGACCAGGAAGTAGGGTTGGAGCGGGTTTACCGTAGAAGTGGCTGAAGCCGTACCTTCGCCCTTGGCGTCTTTTGAGTCTGGTGCAGGGGAGGCGGGAGCTACGTCGTCCTCGCCAGAATTGAGCTGCTTCAGGCAGAAGATCACACCGGGTTGAATGGACCTGAACTGCGGGTGGGGGGGCACGACAGTGTAGAGTCCTGGCGGGGCGGCCTCCAGTGCCTCGCGGTTTGCTTCGAGGTATCTGAGCAGGTCCATCCGAAAATCGTCTAGGGTGAAATCGGTTAAGGAAACGTTGTCGTTGAGATCTTCGATGTCGAGGATCTCCGCTTTCATGCGGAGGAGTTGCCGGTCGCGATAGCGTAGGTTCTCGTGGATCAGGTCTTCGATGTCGTCGCGCTTGAGGAGGTTTTCTTCTAGGGTGGCGGCTACGTCCACGAGCGCCATTCGGGCTTCGACGCGGTTCTTTAGGTTGATGTACTTGTTGAGATCGTCCGTGGGCCAGAAATTGACGAGTTGCACCGTGTGGTTCGCGCTGCCGATGCGATCAATTCGACCGAATCGCTGGATGATCCGGACGGGGTTCCAGTGGATGTCGTAGTTGATGAGGTAGTCGCAGTCCTGGAGGTTTTGGCCTTCGGAGATGCAGTCGGTGGCGATGAGGAGGTCTATCTCTCCCTCCTGGGGCATGCCAGGGATTTTAGCGCGTTCTTTGGACCGCGGTGAGAAGTTAGTGAGGATGTCGGGATAGTCGGTTTTGCCGAGCGTGGTTTGATTGCCGCCGCCGCCGGTGACGAGCGCGATGTGGATGTGCACGGTTTTGTGCGCCCAGGATTCCAGGTTTTGGTACAAGTAGTTGGCGGTGTCGGCAAAGGCGGTGAAAACGAGGACCTTGCGGTTGGGTTCACCGAGCTTGTTTGTAGTGGGCTTGGTCGCCTTGGCCTGGATCAATGATTTGAGTTCGCGGAGTTTGGCGTCGGAAGGCGGCGTGACGTCCTGGGCGGCGCGATAGAGAATGCGAAGCTGATCTTTGTCGCGTTTCAAATCTTTGAGCCATCCTTTTTCGCCGTCGAGGCGGAGGTGCGCTAGTTTGTATTTGCGCTTGCCACCGACCTGTTGAGGGTCCTCCAGTTCGTCGTCGCCTTCGCTCTCGGGGATGTCCAGTTCGAATTCTCCACTGGCGGCGGCCTTCTTGTCCTGTGCTTGGAAGGCTTTGATCTTGTTCTCGAGGTCCTCGATCTTCTGGATTGTCCGCTCCATCGTAATCTCGAACGCTTTTACGGAGCTTTCGAGGCGTTTGAGGAAGTTTACCTTCATCATTCCGATGAGGAATTTTTCGCGATCCGCTTGCGTGAATGGGTCGTGCTCCGGCGTTTGATAGAGGGGTCGAAATTGTAGCTCGACGTACTTCCAGGGGTTGAACAGGGAGAGCTGGTAGCCGTCGATCTCCTCGCTCAGCTTGTCGTAGGAGAGGAAGACGCCGTGCGAGTCGGTTTCTGACGAGACAGAAATTGGTTTCATACGCTCCGGGAAACCACCGAGTTTGGCGATGGTGTCCTTGTAATACTTTTGGACGTGCTTGCGTGAGCGGGCGATGCTCAGTTGATCCAGGAGTTTGAAAAAGTCGGAGCCGAGGCGTCCTAGGAGATCGCTGGTCTTGCGTTTCTCCGAGGGATGCTTCGCCCAGTTGGTGAAGTGCTGTTGTGCTTGCCGCAACGTTTCCTGGAGGCTGGGGACGCCCAGGCTCTTTTCGAAAGCCTGATCGTCGTTGCCCGTGATGAAGTAGATCTGGTTACGTAGGTCGCGGAGGTTGTTGTTTACGGGCGTAGCCGAGAGGAGGAGGACCTTGGTCCTCACGCCTTTGTTGATGATCTCGTCCATCAGACGCTGGTAACGGCTTTTGATGACGTTCCCTTCCTCGTCGCGCCTGCCTGGGGCGTTGTTTCGGAAGTTGTGCGATTCATCGATGACAATGAGGTCGTAGTTGCCCCAGTTGAGGGTGGCCAAATCGATGCCGCCCGACTGACCGCGCTGGCGGCTGAGGTCTGTGTGGCAAAGGACGTCGTAGCGGAACCTGTCATCCTGAAAGCGGTTGAGAAGGCTGTTAGAGCGATAGACGCTCCAATTGTCGCGGAGCTTTTTGGGGCACAGCACGAGGACGCGTTCGTTCCGGAGCTCGAAGTATTTGATGACCGCGAGGGCTTCGAACGTTTTGCCGAGGCCGACGCTGTCAGCCAAAACGCAGCCATTGTGTGCGAGAATCTTGTTGATGGCACCCTTAACACCGTCCTTTTGAAATTCGAAAAGGGCTTGCCATACCTGCGTGTCAAACAGCGTCGTTCGCCCAATGTCGGCGTCGGTTTTACCTGTGTCGCCCAGGTACTTCTCGAAGATGTGGAAGAGAGTCTTGAAATAGATGAATTCGGGTGCGTGGTTCTGGTAAAGTTGTGCAAGCCACAGGAGCACGTCGGCCTTCACGTCGCGGACCAGTTTGGGATCGTTCCAGAGTTCGACGAACCACTGCTTTAGCTCCTGGCGGTCGCGATTGCTGTCCACGACCAGGTTGAGTTCGATATTGTTGTCGCCCTCGCTCAAGCCGAGGCCACGGACGGTAAAATTGGAGCTTCCGAGGATCGCTTCTTCGACGCCGTTGTTGGAGACGTGGTACATCTTTCCGTGGAGGAGGTTGGATTGCCGAATTGTCTTGATGGAAACTTTTCTCTGGATCCATTCTGCACATTCTCGGGCGACGCGCTTTTGTTGGAGGGCGTTGGCCAGATGCAGTCCCGATTCCGTTATGAGGAAGTGTTTGGTCTGGGTTTTGGCGGGGTCGAGACGATTTACATACGACGGTTCACCAAACAGGAAGTCCAGGTGCTCAATTCGGTCGAGGTACTCTTTCAGGGCGTCGTAAGCGTAGATGGTGAAATATGCGGAGACGATCGAAAGCTTGGAACCATCTTGGATAGTGTGTCGGAGGAAATCGGCGACCAGTCCTCGCCGGCAGTTATCCCTGATGCCTGAACTGGGTGGCGAGTTGGGCACGGCGAGCTGGGGTTGTCGATGGGCTAGTGGCATTGCTTGGCGATCCTGTTTAGCTCTGGGCATCGATGAGTGGATCTAAGGTAGAGTGGTGGTGCGGCCCGCGTTGGACGCCTGGTGGCCGAATGGTCGTTGTGTCTGTGCCGCCCATGACGAAATGTCGCCCAATGGTGCGACGGAGGGAGAGAAGTTGAAAGCGGAAAGTTGAAGACGGTAGTGAGGACGACGGAGGCGTCATCGGTGTCCGATACCGCCAAAGAATTGGTCGAGAGGTGAAGGTTTTGTCGCGTGGCGTGGTGAGGCTCGGTAGGATTGCCGGCATGTTGAGGATGCTGATAGGCTTGGGTGGCGGGGTGCCCATTGTGGTGCTCGTGGCGGCGGTTTTTGTTCAGAAGTGGTTTCGACGGCGTAGGGGTGTGCGGGTGCCGACCGAGGAGCGGTTGTTGCGGCCAGCCGGGTACAGCCTCGCAAAACGAGTTGAGGCGATTAGTGACGAGTATACGAATTTGCTATTCGCGGCTTTCATGTTTGCGCTGGTTGCTGTTGGAGCTTTGGCGGCGCCTTTGGCAGGCCGGGGTGAGGAGTTCGTGTTTCTGACGGTCTTTGGATTGGGGTCGGCTTTGTGCACGGTTGTCGCCTGGAGGAAGTTGCAGAGTCTGCGGGCATGCCGGCTGGGGCTTTTAGGGGAGCAGACGATGGGCGACTTGTTGGGTCGGCTGGCGAGGATGGGATATCGGGTCTTTCACGATGTTCCGGGCAGTGGGAAGTGGAACGTGGATCATGTAGTGGTCGGGCCGGGTGGCATTTTTGCGATCGAAACCAAGTGCCGGTCGAAGCGCCCGTCGAAGGGCGGCAGGCCTGCGAGCGAGGCGGTTTTCGACGGGGAGGCGATCCGATTTCCTCGGTATTCGGATGTGGAGGCACCGGCGCAGGCGCGTCGGAATGCTGAATGGGTGGCCAGAGAGATGTCGAAGGCCGTCGGCGAGGAGGTGGAGGCGCGAGCGATCGTGGCTCTGCCTGGCTGGTATGTGCCGAGCGCAAAGAAGGAGTGGGAGGTGTGGGTGCTGAGCGGGAAGATGGTTCCGAGTTGGATCGGGCAGGAGCCGAGGCGGTTGTCGGAGGAGTTTGTTGGTCGCGTGGCGTACCAGTTGGACCGGCGATGCAGGGATGTGGAGCTCTAGGGGGGAAAAAGCTGAAATTTTGAAAGCTGAAAGCTGAAACCACGGAGGGCGGGGAGGGAGGGGGAGACGGGCGATGCGGGTGGAGCGGCGGGGTGGCCCACCAGAATCTGAAAGGATTTCCTTGCGCGGAGCTCTGCTTTTCTAATAAGAGCGGTTTGTCTGCAGATTTCATTTTCGTTGGCTGAAGCAGTTTGCCCTGCAGAGCGTTGGAATGAGGGTGGAAGGGCCATCGTTGGCAGGTTCTTGCTCACGCGGCTGCGTCGCACTATAAGTCCCCTTATGGGCTTGGAAAATATTGAGCATGTTGTGGTGGTGATGTTTGAGAACCGGTCATTTGATAACCTGCTTGGCTGGTTGTACGACAACGATCAGAACCGGCCGAAGTTCAACATCCCCGCGCCGGGTCCGGGCGAGCAGCCGAGGTACGAAGGACTGAGCAAAGATAATTTTTTCAACACACTGGTTGTGCCTCAGAGGGAGGAAAAAGTGTACGCCGTTGAAGGCACGTCTGCCTGGCCCTCTTGCGGAAACAAAAACCAGGTGCCGACGCCTGATCCGCACGAGGAGTTTGAATACGTCACGCAGCAGCTATTCGGTAAGAGCAATCCTGGCCCGAACGACCGAGCGGACATGAGCGGATTCTTGCAGAATTATTTTACGACCGACGCTGGGGCTAACTCGTGCGGCCAGATTATGCAGACCTACGGCCCCAAGGACGCGAATGTGATCAATGATTTGGCGAGGGCATTTGCGGTGTGCGATGGTTGGTTTGCCTCAGTGCCGAGCCAGACGTGGCCGAATCGGGGATTTGTGCACAGCGGGTCATCGGACGGCCATGTGGACAACGATTCGTATGAGTTCTATCACAACAAAACAATTTTTAACGTGCTTGAGGCGCAGGGGATTCCCTGGAAAATATTCTCCGACACTTATACTGCATGCCTGACGTACCTTCAGTTCTGGCAGAATGGAGGGTTGCGCGATCAAGTGCACCGGTACTCAGCTTTCGAGGATGCGTGTTCGGCAGCGGTAGATGCCGATCCGGAGGATAAGCTCCCAAGGTACTCTTTTATCGAGCCGAGATTTCTCGCCGAATTGTTTAACTGGCCGAATGATTATCATCCGCCACACAACATTTGCCGGGGGGAAACGTTTCTTGCCAGAGCATATGAGAGTGTCCGTAAGAGTCCTTACCGGGACAGAATATTGCTGATTGTCACGTTTGATGAGCACGGTGGTTGTTACGACCATGTCCCTCCGCTGATGGGTGCGGCGCCTCCCGATCCTCATCCGATTTCGCTGGATGGGAAATTCAAATTCGATCGTTTCGGGGTGCGGGTACCGGCTGTGGTGGTGTCGTCGTATGTTGAACCGGGGACGGTGTTCCGAGCGCCAGGCGGCCAGACACCTTATGACCATACATCGATTTTGGCGACCTTGCGGGATTGGTTGAAGTTGGAGCAGGGACCAGGCGGTTTCCTGCCGAGCCCACGAATTAAGGCCGCGCCAACGCTGGACCAGTTGCTGACGCGAGCAAAGGGGAATGAAAACAAGGATTGGCCTGAGATTACTGCCAAGTGCTCGATTGATGGCAGTGATGAGTCAAAGGACATCCCGCTGAGCGACCTGCAGAAGAGTATCCTGGCGCGGGCGAAAGCGCAGCAGGCGAACGTTCATCCGGCGGAGGCGGCAAGCCAGGCGAGGAAGTTGGTTACCTATGAGCATGGGGCGATGTTTTTGCAGCCTGATAATGCGGCGCCAACGAACCCGGCGGGGTGATATGAGTAGGCTGAGGCGGGGCGAGCTGAGTTTTTGAGAGCACGGCCGGATGTGGCGAATCGGCGATCGGGCGAGGGGCAGGGCGGGTGGCGTCTTCCGCGCTGACCTTTCGGTCGTTAGTTGGAGAGCCAGAGGTTGATCGAGTTGGCGAAAGGCATTCTGCGGGTGACGATGGGGTTAAACAACATTGGGGAGGTGGAGAAATTGGTAATGGGATTTGGCACTCATGCGACGGCCGTGAGGCCGAATGTGCTAAGGGAACGGCTTAGGAGGACGGGGGAGGAGTTTGGGAGGAGGTATGGGGCGGGTGGTAGTGATGCGTGACAGCGCTGTGGCGGTCAATTATCAGCTGCTCAGCCAATCTGCAACCTCCTGCCAAGTCCACCGGCGTTGGGCCTTGCCGTTGGCTGGGCGCCAGCGCAGGCCGCCTACGCTCACGGTGAGCTCGCCGACCCTCTTATCTTTCCGTGCCCATTTCTCCACCACTCTGAATCTGAACCCGGTTTTGTCGACGTACAACCACTGGTCAACGCTGGCACTAACCCATTTGGTAGGACGGCCTTTTTGTCTGCCTTTCATAGGTCGTTATACATTCAAGAGAAAGGCTGGGCTGCGCCCGCGAACAGGCGCTCTATCTGTTCGTAGAAGCGCTGAAAGACAAGATCGCAAAGTTGCTGGTTGTCGTACCTTACCCCTTGGGAATCCTGCCATTGAGTGGATTGTTGGGCAGTCATCAGTGGAGTAAATAAATTATGTGCGAGGCAGGAAGGCTCGGCTTGTAGGGCGAGGCGGTTTCGGTTGATACGAAAAATGTCCAACGCACACGATGCGTGATCCACTGAGCCGCTTCCCGGACGGCTCGCCTCCAGTATCATTTGGATGCTCCCCTGGGCTTCAATTGTGAATTGCATGAAGTTTCGTGGGAAGCACTGGACTTCCGCCGATCTCGTGTGGCGGAGCTGGAGGGCTGGGGTTTCGCTGGTTAATCGCGTGGCTTGTTGGACCAGGAGATCGAAAAGCTCATCCTGCGCACGCGTAACGAGATTAGCGCCGGCGGGTGATTCTGCTAATGCGCGAGCGGTTTGAGTTGAAGTTAGTCTGGTGCTCAGATCGGCAAAATTGGAAACGACTGTTCCGGTGTGAACGAATCCGTCCTGTTGTGCTGGCGATTTAGTTGCTTGAGAGACAAAGACTGCGACCGCCTGGACGCCGTCGTTTGCATTGACTGCGCGCCTGTCGACGAGGATGGGCGAAAAGTCGCGAACTTCTTCAAATGTGACGTCTTTCCAGACCGGAATGATGCGGCGAAGCGTGGCGCTCTCGCGAGCGAAGAGGCCGCCGAGCTCCGCTTTTGTCCACTTTTTGGTGAAGAACGGTTTGCTGAGAACGACGACGCCAAAATCGCAGGCCGCCAAACCGGCAGAGATGCTCTGGAAGATGCTGGCGCCGGGCGGCAGGGAATACTCGTCGTACCAGACGCGGAAAGAGCGCGATAAGGCTTCGGCCAGCTCGCGAACGAATGGAACCTTATCTTCAGTCGCGTGGCTCAGGAACAGCTTTGTCAATTCGGTGGCCATGAGCGAACATAGGGGACGGTGCAGCCGGCTGCAATTGTTTTTGAACACCTGTCCTGCCCGCGTAGTCACGAGCGCTTTGAGTCGCCGATTAAACGAGCACGGCCGGAAGAGCCGTTGAGATTTTGTCTTTCGGCGGGACGAAGACGACTTCGCCTTTCCAGTAGCCCGCTTGTTTGAACACGCGGCACATGCGAGCTTGCCCTTCGTCTCGGGTGAGAAAGCGTTCGCAGATGAGCGCCGAGCTGACGTATTCGGCGTCGTAGAGATTGTTTGGCGCCTGCTTAAGGAAGCGGAGTTTCTCTTTGGGGGATGCGCCGGGCAACATGAAGGTGGGGGCGAGGAAAAAGGCAAGGCGGCAGTTTATACACGTCAGCGTCACATAAAACTGTGTGAAAGTGTCCGGTGTGAACTGCGCGAACGCTTCGTCGATCGGTGACTCTCTGTGGCGTCTGCGGAAGACCACACCGAGGATGTGTTCGAGCATGTCTTTCCTTTGCTGAGGGTCGTTCAGTCTTCGCAGAAACTCGGAACGCACCACGTTGAATAGTTGCGCTTCGCTCCGGAGCTCGGTTCTGTACGCTGAGGCAACAAGTCGCTGCTGTTCCGTCCTCCAGCGGTTGTGAGCCTCGCGCGTATCTTTTCTGCGTTGGGTGACCCATGCCTTTAGCGATTCATCGTCCAGTCGGAGTCTAAATATTTCGGATGCCATAGGGTCGGCGAGCGGGGGCAGCGTGGTAAGGGGTTTGCATTCGACCAGCTCCCTGAAGGCAATTTCGTACATGTCCTCCAGCCAGCAAGATGAGTGAGCAGCAACCTCTCGGATGAGTTGCTGGATTTCATCCAGGGGTTTTGTCCCTGGTGTGACCGCGTTGACCACTGTCTCTTCGATCAGCACTAGTGGCATGACAAGTTGGTATTTTTCGTGCAGTTTGTGCCACAGGTCTTCGAGCGTGGTAGCGTCCTGAATTTTGCAAAGTTCATGGAACAGCGACTTGTCGACGAGTGCCGATGGCTTGCTCATCTGGGTTTACCTGCCCGCTCTGGGTGCACGAAAAGTTTAGCTTCGGTGGCCATCAAATTGACCCATGAGCGGTGGGGACCCGGTCGCCGCGGGTGTAAGCGTGACAGATTTCGATAGTTCTGCGTCCCAGGTGGTTTTTCCGTATTCGAGAGCAAGGGGGCAGACGACGAGAAACGTTGATTTAAATCGTTCGGGCGCTGGCGCTCGCTTTTCCGCGAGGTGTCGCTTAAACCGAGCGAAGGCGTGTTTGAAGTCTTGCAGGAAAGGTTCGATGATCAGCAACGTTGCGCCGGACTCGTGGTGTTCGAGGTGCCTAGCGGGATCTATGTTGTCCTTGATCTCCGAGGCCAGGAAGAATCCGTCGCCAGGACGGAGTTGGTGAATCAGGGGACCTCGCAGGACTTGAAAGAACTTCTTTTGATTATTCCGGTAACGTTGGTCTTTGAAGAACTCGGCGAGCGCGTTCGTGAACCGCTGCTCGCAAAGGGCGAAGTCTCCAAGGTCGCTGTTGTCGATGGATGCCCCCATGACTTCTATTGCTTGGCAGATCACAGAAAATGCGTAGTAGTGCAGTTGCTGGGCAGCCATCTTGTCCAGGTCTGGTATCACGAGCTGTTCAATAAACTCTGGCAGGTTGTACTGTATCATGTGGGACACGTACCCAGGCTGAGGATGAGTTGCGAGGAGAAAACATTTTGACCGGTGGTGCTCCGGGGGCGCCTTGCCCCTTGAAAGAGATGGCGGGTCGAGGGGTGCCAAGTCCTGGCAGGGTCGGGGGCGGAGCCCTGGTTGAAATGATTGATAGTTGATTGTTGAGGGTTGATGGACGGACCATATCGAGTCTGGGAGGGGCGGGAGTCCAGAGGGTCTAGACCCTTTGGCGCGGGGCTGGGCCGGCGTGAGGCCCGGAAAAGTTGATGGTTGATGGATGAGGGTTGAGAGTCGGGGGGGATTGAGCGTGTTTTTTGAACGAGGTGGCGGGTCGAGGGCTGCCAACTCCTCGCGGGTCCAGGGCGAAGCTCTGGTGTTTTTGAAAAAGCTGACTTCGCAAGGCACAGAGTCGGAACGACAAACCGGAACGCTATCGCACGTCGCCTATCTCTGGCTCTTCGGCGGGGTGGCTTGACAGGCGGCGTGATTTGCTTAGGCTGTGCGAACACAGCCGAACACTATGGCGACGTCCAAAATCCTTTTCTCGTTATGTGTGTCTTGCTGTGTCTACATCAATGAGGGTCATTACGCAGCGGCGCGAGGTTCCCTTTTGTCGATGTGTCCCAACGGGAAATTAGGACCGTTCCGCCATAGCACGGGCTGTTTCGGTTGCGGCGTATCCAAAACCGTGTCGCCTTACTGAAAGGAAGAATGAACGAGCTTATAAGATCTAAAGTTTTCGTCATTTGTTGCGTCGTCTCGGCGTTTTGGATAGTCGGTTGCGGCAGCGATTCCAAAGCGACGTACGAAGGATCATGGAAAAAGGTGAAAGGCGATGCCTCAGCGGATATTCGTATCACGAGCAGCGGATCCGACTATTACCTTTGGGAGGGTCAGGAGAGGGTACCGGCGACCCTTAAAGACGGCAAGCTTGTGGCAGGGGGCGGTATGATTGAAGTTTCCTACGACAAGAGCACGAAACGGTTGATTCTTTTTCACAGTCTTTTGGGGACGGCGGAATACGTTCGAGCGGAGTCGAAGCAGGCGGACCCGCAGAAAATGCCGTTCAAGCAGAAGGAGTTTCGAATGCCAGGGGAAGTGTCCAAACCAACAGGAGTAGGCGTGCCAAGTAATTCCGGCGATGAGAAAGAGCGATGCCGGGACAAGCTGAAACAGATCGGATTGAGCTTTAGGAAATGGAGTCTTGACTATGGGGGTGAGTTTCCGTGCAACGTTAGCAGGAGCCAAGGTGGTGTGAAGGAAATGTGCTCTGTCGGAGCCGATGGGTTTGACGCCAATGGCTACCTGCACTTTACCGCCTTCCCCCCTTTTCTTGGACCCTGCACAATTGGTTTTTCTCATTGTTATTAGTTTGTGGTTTCGTAGTCCACAGGTGATTTGTAGCCCAGAGAGCTGTGGAGCCTCTTCCGGTTA
>JACXTT010004398.1_pt1 | contig 20949 bp, 20 predicted proteins | sample 9270951 | NCBI WGS metagenome assembly JACXTT01 (sample SAMN15532306, study PRJNA645909) | rock metagenome | isolation source: weathered quartz diorite | place: Puerto Rico | collected 2017-06-21
GCGGCTATGACCGCGTGCTGGACCTCCTCGCGCGTCGCGCCAGCCGCCAACGCCCGCCGCGTGTGGCTATGCACGGCGCCTTCGGAGCGGATCGCAGCCGCGGCTCCAATTTGCACGAGATGGCAGGTCTTTTCCGTCAGCGGTCCTGCGTGGGCCGCCGCCTTGCCCAGTGCATCGAGGGCCGCCATGAACTGCGGATATTGCCTGGCTATTGACTGGTAATTCTTCGGTGTCGGCTTCTTGCTGGACATGTGCATCTCCCCCGCAAATCAGAGTGCCTGCGGTCTCTCCGGTACCAGAAAGACGGAGTACGTATTCGCGCCAGTCCGCGATCAAGGAGCGAATGCGCATCCACTGGGCTCGCGCACCCGAAACCGCGTGTGGTCGACCGCCGATTTTGGGCTACCTGACCGGTAGTCACCACCGCTGCTACTCGCTAACCCAGAAAATGTCGTAGGACCGATCGAACACGACGGTCAGCAGGCACGGGGTCTTTCCAACGCAGGAAAACTGATGTGCCACCTTGCTCTGCATCACTGCAAAACCCCCGGCTCCGAGCGTAACCGGGCCGTGAGCCTCCATTTCCATTTTCACCTCACCGCGAATGACAATCGCCTGCTCCTGCGCAGTATGGAAATGCCACGGTACGATGCATCCCGCTGGCGCCTTCAGTATTAAGGTTGACGGTCCCTTGGCCGCATTTCCGGTCTCGAGTGCGGACGACAAGCACTTAACGTCCTCATCCTGCTCGAAATGGATGGTGTCGAGCGGTTTGACCTCTCCTTTCATCTGATCACCCGCCACCGGCTCAGACGCACCGGCAGGCAATTTCAGGAAGGCAACCAGCGCTGCGGCGGCGACTGGCGGTAACAGGCCGACCTCACGATTGGGATTTTCCGCCCTTTGGGCCGACTGCTCGATTTTCTCGATGCGGACATCGTCATCCAAGCTATCCTCCTCCCGAAACTGTCGCTCGTTGTACTCTGGTCCCCACCCCAGCGGCTCCGTGCCTCAGAAAACGGGGCTTTACTAGCGATGCTTCTTGGCAAAAAATCCAACGATTGTGGCGCGCGTCCCGGGCTGCCACTTGTTGGCTCAGTGTAGCTCGGTGTCCCACAAAAACTAATTGCAGTGTGGCTACGAAGACCAAACATCTGCCACACCTCGCGAAACACTCTGTCGGAAAGGTCAGCCATGAGTGAAGTAAGCCGCCCCTCGCAGCCACAATCGCAAGGTGGCGTGACGCGCCGGGATTTCCTGATTGGCGCCGGAGCAGTGGCCGCGGGATCGAGCTTGACGGTCACGAGTGCGCGCGCCGAGTCCTCGCGAGACTACGATGTGATCGTGCTCGGTGGCGGATTCTGCGGAGTGAGTGCGGCCCGCGAGTGTCGCCGTGCGGGATTGCGGACCGTGATTCTCGAAGCCCGCCATCGACTCGGCGGGCGTACTTTCACCGCCGAATTCAATGGACACCTGACCGACCTGGGTGGCACCTGGGTCCACTGGTCCCAGCCCCACGTCTGGACCGAAATCCGCCGGAGTGGCCTCGAGCTGCGCGAAACTCCTGGCGCCACTGCTGACAAATGGATCGTTCATACGAGCATGGGCCAAATCTTGACGCTCTCCTACGCGAGGATCGCCGAGCGCTTCGAGAACGCCGTCGCCGCCTATATGGGCGACTCGCGAGCGCTGCTGCCGCTGCCTCACAATCCGTTCGGTTCGGACGAGTACCGCAAGGTTGATCAGGTCTCGAGCGCGGAACGCCTGGCAACCTTGAAAAACAAGATCCCGCCGCTGTACAGAGACCTAGTCGACGGCTACATGGCCGGCCAGGGCCACAACTACTCCGAGCAGTTCGCATGGCTCGAGATGGTGCGCTGGTATGCGCTCCCTGGGCACAACGTCACGGACATGAACGACGCCATCGGACGGTTTTATTTTAAGGACGGCACGGTCGCGCTGCTCAATGCAATTCAGTCCGAAACTCATCCGGAGGTACGACTGGGCACGCACGTCAAACGCGTGGTGCAGGATGCGGCGGGTGTCGGCGTTGAGACCGCCGCCGGCGATGAATTCCGGGGCCGTGCCGTTATCTCCACCATCCCCCTGAACGCTCTGCAGGATCTCGACTGGCAGCCCGGATTGAGCGAGGCGCAACTCGCCGCCTCTCGCCTGACGCACGCAGGAGCTGGCACGAAGCTGCACCTACTGCTCGAAGGCGACTATGGAAATATTAACTGCGTGGCGCCGAGTCACATGGCCTTGAATTCTCTGGCTACCGCAGCGGTTGTGAATGGACACACGCACCTCGTCGGCTTTGGACCCAGCCGGGACTTACTGGACGTTAACGACACCGATTCGGTGCAGGATGCAGTGCGGCTTTTCCTCCCGGATGCCAAAGTGGTCAAGACCTTAGGCTATGAATGGGTTCTCGATCCGTACTCCAAGGGGACCTGGTGCACATTGCGGCCGGGTATGTGGTCCCGACATCTTCGTGAGCTGCAGCAGCCGCATGGCCGCGTCATTTTCGCCAGCGCCGATTGGGCGAACGGCTGGCGGGGCTTCATCGACGGCGCCATTGAGCAGGGGCTCGAGGCCGGCAGGCGGGTGCGGCAGATGCTAGCCTGACTGGCACGGATCGCGCCCCGATCCTTCTCACTTCCTCGGAAAGCGGCCACTCCGGAAGGTGCATCTTGACCAATGAGCTCGTGCTCATCTCGCAGCTATGACAATCTACGGCTGGCTGATCTTCGCACTCTGGCTCACTCTCGTCGCGTACTGGGGCCTATCGGCCGGTGCCGTGAAGCGGCGTATCGGCAGCAGATGGATATGGTGGCGTGAGATCGCGGTACGCTTGGGCTTCTTCGCCCTTGTTGTGCAGGCATTGCGACTTGCGGTCGTCGGCCATACGTTGCCGAACGCGCGGCTATATGCGCTCAGCACGAGCACGCTGATGGGCCTCATCGGTTTCGTGTTCTCCGGGCTTGGCATAGGGCTTGCCATCCTGGCCCGGGCCTACCTTGGCCGGAATTGGGGCATGCCTATATCGAATGAGCAGAATCCCGAGCTGGTCACGACCGGCCCATACGCCTTTGTCCGCCATCCGATCTATACCGGAATGCTCCTTGCCATGCTCGGCTCGGCGATCGGTCAGAGCGTATTCTGGCTAATGCCGCTGATTGTGTACGGGCCTAATTTCATCCTCAGTGCGCGGCGCGAAGAAAAACTCTTGATCGAACAGTTTCCGCAACGCTATCGGGCTTACATGAAGCGAACGAAGATGCTGCTGCCCTTTGTGCTCTGAATCAGAACCTCAGTTGTGACCAACTGAACATCCGCTTCTTCAGGCTCTGGCCGGCAGCCATTGAGCGGCTTCACCAGCCCCGGCAGTCAGACAGTCGTGAGAATCCGAGCAAGGATTTTGGGATCGATGTTGCCTCCCGAGATCACCGCCGCGACACGCTTACCGCCGCAGCGTGGCGACCGTGCCGCAGCAAATGCGACCGCACCCGCACCCTCTGCGATAAGGTGCTGCCGAAATGCCAGCTCGCGCACGGCGTCTTGCGCCTCGTCAACAGTAACTACAATTACGTCATCAATGAGTTCCCTCACTAGCGGCCACATCTCAGTCAAAACGCTGTTGGAACCAATACCGTCGATGAACGAGGGCCGACGTTCAACGCGGACCGGCGTCTTCGCCGCGAGAGAGGCAGCTAATGGAGCCGCGGTCTCGATCTCGCACGCCACAATGCGCACCTTCATGGACTTCGCGCGCAACGCAAGTGCGATCCCACTCGCAAGCCCGCCGCCACCGAACGGAATCACAGCGGTGTCTAGTTCAGGCCAGTCTTGCGCTAACTCCAGACCTATGGAGCCATTGCCGAGAATCACACCAGGTTCGCAAACCGGATGAATGAAGACACCGTCCTGCGTGCCGGTTTCTCGGGTGGACATGATGGTCCACCAGTCCACGAATGAGTGCACCACCACCCGAGCGCCCAATTCTCGGATGCTAGCCAGCTTGACGCTCGCCGCGTTATCTGGAGCGTGCACTGTTAGAGCGACTCCGCGACGCCGGGCCGCGAGCGCCAACCCCTGGGCGAAGTTGCCTGCGCTGGCTGTTGCTACCCCCTGCTCGAGAAGCGCGGGGCTAAAAGCGTTCAACACGCTAGCTGCCGCGCGAATTTTGAAAGAGCCAAGGGGCTGAAGGCACTCCGCTTTCAGGCGGATGGCTCTGGCTCCATCTGTGTAGGTCAGCAATGGTGAATGGATGGCGTCCTTGCGAATTCCGGCCTGGACGTGCACAAAATCGTCCAAACGCGCGTTTCGCACAGCCGCAACTAGCTGTGACTCAGCGTTCACAAATACGCCCCGGCGACACACTCATTCTCGCGTCGGCTGTCAATGGCTTTGGAGTCGGGCTTTGGCGAGCGCCTCATCTAGCATTTTGACAAGCGTCGTGCGGTCATAAGCGTAAGGCTGACCCTCGTTGAGCTGCACGAGCTGCTCAATTTGCTTGCGGATTGTGATCTCAGCTTCTTCCTGATTCGGAACCACCATGTACCGGCGCTTCGGCTCTGGCTCAAACAGCGCCTGCTCAACAGCTGCAGCCACTTCATCGGGCTCCTTATAATTGGATCGATCGGCGTGTACCACATAGCCCGGCGAACGAGCCCCCGGCGAGTCCGCCCCGATTCGCGCTAACGCGCTCTTGCCGATGTCGGAGTTGTAGTTTCCGGGCTCAACAACGCTGACTCGGACTCCGAGAGCACCTAGCTGGCCCGCGAGGGAGTCGGTTAGTGCCTCGATGGCGTGCTTGCTCATCGAGTAAGCCGCCAGATTCTGTGACGCGAGTATGCCGGATATCGACCCGATATTAATGATGCGTCCTTTCTGCTCGATGATCAGCGGCTCGAATGCTTTGATCATTCTTACCGGTCCGGCGGCGTTCACATTCATCACCAGTTCGTACTCTTCAAACCTCATGTCGGCAATTGTTCCCACGGTCGCGATCCCCGCATTGTTTACCAGCCCATACAGACCGCGACCGGCCTTGCTGATTGTTTCAACAGCCGCGGCGATGTCCTCAGGGTGAGTCACATCGAGCGGCAGGGCTTGCACGTTCTTCATGACGCCGAGCCGCTTCAAGTCTTCGGGCTTGCGCGCCGTGGCGTAGACAAAGTACCCGTCAGCGGCGAGGCGCTCTGCGATTTTCCGTCCGATACCCGTGCTGGCGCCCGTCACGAGCACAGCCTTCGGTGACGGGGATTCGGCAGACTGCACCTGATTGAATGCGGCAACGCCCAGAAGGGTCAAGAACACCGTCAGCAATAGTCTCATGACACACACCTTAGCCTTGTTGTATGACGCGGCGACGAACCGAGACTCGCGGTTTCGCGGTGTCGACGGCCGTCACAATTGGCTTTCCGCTTTGCTTTTCAGACCCGCGGTCCACGTCGACCCAGCGAACCCCCACAGCACGGCGCCCGCGCAAGTGCAGATCACTTGTGCAGGTCGTCGATCCAGCGGATGAGTTCCGGGACCTCAACGGGCGTGATGTCCAGATTGATAACCAGGCCTTGCTGCCCACTTCGCGCGACCACGCAGTGGAGCTGAACATCGTCGCTCGCGTTGATCTCCTGATGCGGCACATAGGGAGGTACGTAGATGAAATCGCCCGGTTCCGCCTCCGCGACAAACTCCAGATGATCGCCCCACCGCATTCGAGCCACGCCGTTAACCACGTAGATGACACTCTCGAGATCGCCGTGGTGATGCGGTCCCGTCTTTGCCTTCGCGTCGATGGTCACGGTACCAGCCCACAGTTTCCTGGCGCCGGTTCTCTGAGTCGTCACCGCCGCCCGCCGGTGCATCCCCAGGGTCTGAACGGTCGCATCATCCAGTTCGTTCGCTCGAATGATGTGCACGCCATCCGTTCGCCAGCGCCTCAGGTTCCCGCTCATTGGTTAGTCTCGCTTTATTTCGATACGCCGCCAGCAGCCTCACCCGGGGCCGGCAAGCTGACTCTCCGGCACGATTCCGCGAAGCGCGAGGCGTCTTTGTACCGCAGAATGAATGAGTCATACAGCAAGAAGCCAATGCCCGGATCACGGTTGCTCCAGGCCCGCTCGAGCCGCCCCCGCCCGTCAGTCCCGAAAAGGATGCGCCCGCAGTGCCTGCAGCAGCAACTCCCGGCCCTCACCCTACATCTTGAGGAGCAGGTTCAGGTAGTACTGCCGCCCGTTGACGTAGCAGGACGAGGGTGGGTTGTGATTCGCGGCATAGGCCCTCTCGACCGGGTTATTGAGGTTAAGCAGATTCAGGCTCAACGAAAGGTTGTCCGCGAAGTTGAGCCGAGCGCCGTGGCCAGATTGGCAAGGCCGTACTGGTAAGCCGGGCTGGCGTTGTACAGGCCGGTTAAGTACGTCGAACGGTACGTGTAGTCGATGTGCGCGTTGAAGCGCCGGTTCTCGTAATAGGCACCTAGACTGTAGGTGTTGCTCTACACAGGCGGTGACTCGCGGCTCGTCGCCGCGCTATAGCTCGGTCACGTCATCCTCGGGCACCCACCCGACGATATGCCCGACCGTCAGGTAAATCACCCGGCCGCTGTGGAACTGCACTTCCTCATCGTCGCGGTCGTCCTGCGAGGGGTCATAGCGACGGATGTTTCCGTCGCAGAGGCTCAGCATGTAGCCGACGGTGTGCAGCTCCTGATTCACGATCGCATCGGAAGCGGAAAAGAAGTCGGCGAACGAGCGATTGTGGACCGAGCAGATATGCGTGTGGAAATCGGCCACCACATCGGGACCGTAGAACTCTGCCAGGTCCACGCCGAACGGTCGTTTTGACGAAATTAGTGCCGTCGGCTCGAATCCGCCGTCCACCGCCCGCACGACGCCCCCACACTCGTACCGCGGACTACAGATGGCAGCCGCATGTTTCAGGCCGCTGATAGCGGCCTCGTCGATGGTCGCGAATACCGTTAAAGCAAACAGGCTAACCATTTGCCCACTCCGAACTCGCTAGCGCGGTGCGAAGCGTCTGCGCACCTGCGCGGGCCAAATCACCGACCTCCGCACTGCGCGATCGCGAAGTAACTCAACCGTAGCGCGGCGCGTCGAGCGCGTGGCCGCGGGACTTCACGATCTGGCCGTCTTCGTCTGGGCAGTCGGTCGCACAATGGCGGAACACTGTCGGACGGTGCTTGGCTAAGCGGCATTCCGCTCGCGATGAGCTGCGACGAACCGTGACGGCGGTCAAGTCTCCACTGCGGCGGCTGAACCTATGTCAAGTTCGACCCGCCCGCTACGCACGGCGTTCCGTCAGCGAAGGGACTTCAGTGTCGACTTGAAGACCACCCCATCCTTCATCACGAATCCCACGCTCTTCAGTTCATTGATGTCGGCGAGGGGATCGCCCGCGACCGCGATCACATCCGCATACGCTCCAGGTGCAACTACCCCGAGCTCCGCAGTCTTGCCGAGCAACTCGGCGGCCCGCGAGGTCGCCGACTGAATCGCCTGCATGGGTGTCATTCCGAACTCGAGCTCGCGGGCAAATTCCTGCGCAAGGGGCTCACTCCACGGAAACCCCCCGGCGTCGGTGCCGAACGCTATTTTGACGCCGGCACGCAGGGCTTTCTGAAACGAGACGCCATGAACGGCTACGCGCTTACGATCCCGCTTGCCGCTCGGTGTCTCGGGCGGATCCCAATCGTAGTAATAGACGGCCAGCGTCGGCACCAGCCAGGTGCCCTGTCTGACCATTTGCGCAATCTGTGCGTCAGTGAGCTCGAGACCGTGCTCGATGGAGTCGCAGCCCCCGTCCAGCGCGCGCTGCATGCCGATCCCGTTGTAGGCATGGCAGGCGACCTTCCTGCGCCAACCGTGTGTCTCATCGACGATGGCCTTGAGCTCCTCGACGGTCAGAGTCGGTTGTGAAACGAGCGCGCCCTGCTCATCGACCCAGGACCGGTGCGTCATGTAGACCTTGATCCAGTCCGCGCCATGATCCAGCTGCTCGCGCGCCGCCTTGCGGGCCTCGACGGGGCCGTCGATGAGCTGTGCTCCCTTGGGCACCTCGATTTCGGGCGCATACCCTTCGAGCACGTAGCCGCCGGTCGTCGAGATCGAGCGCGTTGATACGAACAGCCGCGGCCCCGGAACATACCCCTCGTCGATGGCCTGCTTGATGCCGACGTCGCCGTATCCGGCGCCCTCGGTCTCCACGTCGCGAATCGTCGTGAATCCCTGCTCCAGCGCACGCCGCGCCGCTAGGATCGCGCGCGCCACCCGGTAGGAAGCCGGGAACTTCAGCAATTGCACATCGTAGCCGCCGGCGGCAGGTACCTCGCCCTGCAGGAAAATGTGAGTGTGACAATCGATCAGCCCAGGGAGAAGGGTTGCACCACCCAGATCGATCACTTCCGCGCCCGGTGGCGGCGGATGGCTCGCGGCTGCGGAGACCTCGACGATGCGATTGCCGCGGATCAGGATCTCGGGATTCATGCGCGGCGCGGCGCCCGTCCCATCGATCAACGCCCGGGCTTTAATCACCGCGACATGAAGTGGTGCGGCGGCGATCGATACCGGAGAGTCCTGCGCCAGGCCCACGCGCGCGAGGCATGTGATGACGACGCCGAGGTAGGACATGAGACGCATGGAGATACCCCCGTCTTGACCGCCCGATCACCGAATGCTCGAATGGTACGCGAAGCGTCCACGGGTCCCCACCGTGACCCCGCAAGCTTATTCGGGCTCGTGGCAGGTAAATTCCACCAGACGCCCGTCGGGATCGCGCAAATACGCCGCGTAATAGTCGGCATGAACCTGCGGTGCGAGAGCCGGAGCCCGGTCAAGAGCGTTGAACGCTCGACCCTGCTCGTAGCAGGCACGCACCGTCGCTCTCGTCGCTGCTCGAAACGCATAGTGGGCGCGACCGACCGGCTCACCCTCGACGAGGAAGAAATCCGGGCCGCGCGCATCGCCGAACCCCTTGGCAGTCGCATCGACAATTTGCGTGTAGCCGAGTGGAGCCAGCACCGCCGCGTAAAACCGCACGCTGGCCGACAGATCGCGGGTCTTCAGTTCAATGTGGTCGATCATCTCGCTCCCCTATCGCAGTCGTAGCTATTGCGCGTAGCATGTAATATACTGCCTATTACCGGCAAAGCAAGCAGGTGTCTCCATGCCCCTACCCTTGACGCTCGCGCGGGTCGATCGGGAGCCTTCCCGCGAGCTCATCTATCGGCAGCTCAAGTCCCTCATTCTCGATCTCACTCTGCAGCCGCTCGAGATCCTGCGTGACACGGATCTTGCGGCGCGACTCGGCGTAAGTCGCACCCCCGTTCGCGAGGCGCTGCGCAAACTCGAGGATGAGGGCCTGGTTCAAAGTCAGCCCAACCAGTGGACACGGGTCAGCGCAATCGACTTGCACCATCTCCTGGAGATCTATCCGGTCGCGCAAGCACTGCACGTCACCGCGCTGCGGATCGCATTCGACCGCCTGGAACGCGCCGACATCCAGACACTGCGGATCACCAACGACGCTATGGAGGAAGCGATAGCCAAGCACCAGCCCGCCGAGGCGTTGAAGCTCGACGCCAGCTTCCACGGCCTCATCGTCGCCCGGGCCGCCAACCCGGTGCTATCGCACCTCGTCGCCTCACTCACCGAGAAGCTGCAACGAATCGAGCTCGCGCATTTCAGTCAAGTGCAGTCGGGAACCGCGTCCGCGGCCGAGCATCGGGCTCTGATTCGGGCAATTCGCGCCAGGGATCTCGATGAGGCGATTCGACAGATGACCCTCAACTGGGATGGTCCCGACGTGCCCGATGTCCCTGCCCCCACGCGGACCGTCTCCTGACCCATGTCGATGCACATTCGAGTGCGGAGGCACGCGTGATAGATGTATTGGCAGCGAGGCTGGACACACCGGGCTGCCTCGAGGTCAACCATCTGAACAACGCGGGCACGGCCTTGCCCCCCAAGGCAGTGAGCGAAGCGGTCCTCGCCTTCACGAGCCAGGAAGCGCTTCTTGGCGGCTACGAATTGGCGGAGCGGGCTGCAGAGGAGATCGAGTCGACGTATGACGCGGTCGCGGCTCTGGTGAACGCCGGCAGGCGGCAGATAGCCCTGGTGGAAAACGCCACCCGTGCCTGGGACATGGCCTTCTACGGCATACCATTCGAGAAAGGCGACCGCATCCTCACCTGCCGGTCGGAGTACGCCAGTAACTATCTCGCCTACCTGCAAGCCAGTCGCCGGTACGGGGTCGGTGTCGACGTCATACCCGACAATGAGTATGGCGAGCTGGACCTGGTCGCGGCGGCGAACATGCTCGATCGGCGTGTCAAGTTGATCGCCATCACCCACGTTCCGACGAGCGGCGGATTGGTCAATCCCGCTCGTGAGGTTGGTGAACTGGCGCGCTCGACCGGCTGCTACTACCTGCCCGATGCCTGTCAGTCGGTCGGCCAAATTCCCATCGACGTCGCGGCGATCGGCTGCGACTTCCTGTCGTCGACCGGCCGCAAATTCGTCCGCGGACCTCGCGGGACGGGATTTCTATACGCGAGCGATCGCGCGATCGTCGAAGTCGAGCCGCCGTTCATCGACGGCCACGCCGCCACGTGGACGTCTGCCGATTCGTTCGTGATCCGCGACGACGCCCGACGCTACGAGAATTGGGAGTTCAACCACGCAACTCGCATCGGCCTCGGGGTCGCCGCCCGGTACGCGATGCGAATCGGCATTCCATCGATCTGGGCGCGGGTGCGCATGTTGGCGAAGCGCCTGCGAAGCGCCCTCGCCGCGATCGACGGCGTGCGACTATGCGATCAGGGGCGGATTCAGTGCGGAATTGTCACCTTCGTCTGTGCAGGCCGGGCAGCGCCCGCCGTGAAGGCTTTTCTGCAAGGCAGGAAGATCAATTGCGGCGTCATCGATGCCTCCTGGACGCGCATCGACATGGATGGCCGCGGCATTCCGGAGATAGTGCGGGCATCGGTTCACTACTACAACACCGAAGGCGAAATCGACACTCTGGCCGAGGCGCTCGCGGAGCTCATGAGTGGCTCGGCGAGCGCGCCCCGGGGCCTCCCGGCCTGAGGACGCCTGGACATTGAGCTCGCGGCTTCCTGCTTGATCTTCGCCGCTCAGGCGTGCATGGTGTGCGCCCTCAGGTTCTCAGGTTCACATCTGAGTGCCTTTACAACAACGAGGCGCAACCGCAATCAAGGGGATCAACATGAAGAGAGCTCTCTCACTCATCGCGCTCGCAGGGGTATTGTTCGCCGGCCCCGCCCTCGCAGCGGATCCGATCGTCGGCACCTGGAAGCTGAATGTGGCGAAGTCGAAGTTCAGTCCGGGCGCGGAGTTGACCGCCGGTACCCGCGTCTACACCGAAGCGAACGGGACATACACGCTCGAGCAGAAGTTCACGGGCAAGGACGGCAAGGAGACGACGAGCCGAGTTCAGTACCGCGAAGGCGAAGACCTGAAGCAGGCGTCACCCGTCGCGGGCGCGGACACAACGCACGCGAAGAAAATCGACGCGAACACCTGGGACTTCGAGCTGAAGAAGGACGGGAAGGTCGTGGGCCATGTGCATCGTGTGGTTTCGGGGGGCGGCAAGACGCTGACCGTACACAACACGGGGACACGGTTGAACGGCGCCACAGGCGACGAGACGCTCGTATTCGACCGGCAGTAAGGTCGGCGACTCCTCGGCGCGCACAGGGAGGTGCGCGCCTCAGCCGGACCCGATGATGGCCCGTCGTCGGCTAGCAGAGGCGGCCCGGGGCGAAGGCTCCAGCTTCCCTGCTGTAACGGCTTCCGAATAGCGTTCCTTGCCGGTCAGAGTCAGAGTCAATTCTGCTGAGCCAGCACGGCCTGTGGCAGCGGACACGGGGGTGTCTGGGCCGGCAGGCATGCGAAGTTGCTGGTCGAGTTCGACGTACTCAGCGTGTCGTCGGTGTAAATGATCGCCGGCGCTCAGATCTCGCTTGCGCCCGCTAGCGACTCAAACGCTCGTTGCGCGCGGATCGTCAGCCACGACGTTTCAAGTCTGCGTCGGCTTGTCGCGTCGCAGCCTGCGCCGCGCGCTTCGAGTCAGCGTCGGGTTTGAGCTCGTGAATCGCCTTGCCGAGACTGACGGCGCCCGAGCCTGTCAGCTTCGTGCGCAGCGTGTCGAACGGAATGGCGAGATTCTTGCTGACGTGCGCGGCCGCAACGCAGCTCCCCAGATTCTTGAAACCGGCACACGCCTGCTGCGCGTCCGTGCCTGTCAGGTCCTTGATCTGTGAAGAGAGTTTTGCGTTGTCAGCCAGTTGATCACTGAGGCTGTGTCCTTCACTCGGTGCGCCCGACTGCCGCTCGGTAGCATGACCCATATCGGCGTGGCCGCCGGGCGTCGCACCGGGCATTCCACCGCCCATGGGTCTGCCACCACCGGGTGGGGCCGCGGCGCTACTGAGGGCAAACAGAACCAGGGCGGAACCTGCCAGGATCAGAGTCGATATCTTCATCGTAAGCCTCCATTCGCCGTCCGGGGTTTCCTTCTGCCCAGACGTTCTCGGCGTATTTTCGCAGTTCCGGCTATCTCGCGAGCACTGTTGCCGGGCAGCGACGGCGATGCTCCGGCGCGAGGGCCCTGCCGCGCCCTGGCTAAAGTACGATCACGTTCAGGCCGGCCTGAGAGGCTTCGCGCGTACGGCTTTCGAACGTCAGCCGTCGGTAATCGCTACCTCGTGGCCGTTACGGCCCTCGTTATGCTACATGTAGCACCACCGTAGAAGGCCGAACCTGCCACTCGAAGACAGCCTGGCCACTGAGAATGAGTCCCGCCCGAAGCTTCCCCTCCTCCCGCCGCCTGCGTGCCGGTATCGTCGGCGGTGGGCGCGGCGCCTTTATCGGCTCGGTCCATCGCATTGCCGCCGAGCTCGACGGCCAGGCACAGGTGGTCGCGGGTGCGATGTCGTCGGATCCTCGCACCGCGCGCGAGAGCGCGGCTGCCTGGCTCCTCGAGCGCACCTATACCTCTTATGAGGACATGGCATCGTCGGAGGCCGCGCGCGAAGACGGCATCGACTTTGTCATCGTCGCAACCCCGAACGATCTGCATTATCCCGTGGCGCGAGCCTTCCTTGCGGCGGGCACGCACGTCATCTGCGACAAGCCCCTCGCGCTGACGGTCGCGGAAGGCGAAGAGCTGGTTCGCCGGGTTGAGGCCGGCACGACCCTGTTTGCCCTCACACATGCCTACACGGGCTACCCCGCGGTGCGTGAGGCGCGTGAGCTGGTGCGTTCCGCTCGGCTCGGCGACATACGCAAGGTGATGGTCGAGTACACGCAGGACTGGCTGATGGAGCCCGTGGAGACCCGCGGCAACAAGCAGGCCGCCTGGAGAACCGATCCGGCTCGCGCCGGCCTCGGTGGCTGCGTGGGCGATATCGGTACCCACTGCGCGAACCTGGTCGAGTTCTTGACCGACCGTCGGATCGAATCCGTGTGCGCGGACCTCAGCACGTTCGTGGCGGGCCGGCGGCTGGATGACGACGCCAGCATTCTGCTGAGGCTCGAGGGCGGGGCCAAAGGGACGCTTATCTGCTCGCAGATCGCCTGCGGCGAGGAAAACAGGCTCTCGATCCGGGTGTATGGATCCCGGGCGAGCCTCGAGTGGCATCAGGAGGATCCGAACACACTCCTCTATAAGCCCGCCGCAAGTCCGTGGGCGCGGTTGCGTACAGGGCAGAGTTATCTCAGCGCGCCGGCCCAGGCGCTGACGCGGGTACCGGCGGGACACCCGGAGGGCTACCTCGAGGCTTTCGCGAACCTCTACCGCCGCTTCATGGAGGATGTGCGCCGGGTGGGGCTGGGACAGCCGCCGGTGCGTGACTATCCGGGCGTTCGGGACGGGCTGCGGGGCCTGCGCTTCATCGCCCAGGCGGTTGCCAGCTCGCAGGCGGGCTCGGTGTGGCTGAGGATGGCTCAGTGACCGGACTCACGCGAGCTCGTCTTTGCACCATGATGTTTCTCGAGTTCTTCATCTGGGGCGGATGGTTCGTCACGATGGGCAGCTATCTCGCCTCCAATCTGCACGCGAGCGGAGCGCAGACCGCGCTCGCCTATTCCACGCAATCCTGGGGCGCCATCATCGCCCCGTTCATCGTCGGGCTCATTGCCGATCGCTACTTCAACGCCGAGCGGCTGTTGGGAGCCATTCACATCGGGGGCGGCATCCTGCTGTATGCGCTGTACCGCGCTCAGAGCTTCGACGGCTTCTATCCGAGCGTATTCGCGTACATGGTTCTGTATATGCCGACGTTGGCGCTGGTGAATGCGATCTCGTTTCGACAGATGGACGAGCCGGCGAGGCATTTCTCGAGCGTCCGGGTGTGGGGCACGATCGGCTGGATCGTCGCAGGGCTCGTGATCAGCTACCTGTTCGCCTGGGACTCGCGTCCCGCCATGGGCCAGGGCGCACTTCGGAACACCTTTCTGATGTGCGCGGTCGCCTCATTCGCACTCGGCGTGTACAGCTTCACCCTGCCGCGCACGCCGCCGCTGCCCAAGCCGGCCGAGGAGTCCCGGCTCCGGCAATTCCTGGGCCTCGGTGCTCTGGTTCTGCTTCGGCAGAGGAATTTTGTCGTATTTTTCCTCGCGTCGATCCTGATCTGCATTCCCTTGGCGTTCTACTATCAGAACGCCAACCAGTTCCTGACCGAGATCCAGGTGGCTAATGCCACCGGCAAGCAGACCATCGGCCAGATGTCCGAAGTGCTGTTCATGCTGCTGGTTCCGGTGTTCCTCAAGACCTTCGGCATGAAAACCACCCTGCTGCTCGGCGTGCTGGCGTGGGCGTGCCGCTATGTGCTCTTTGCGCTCGGCGATGCGCACGGGGTCGCCATCCTGCTGATCCTCGGCATTGCGCTCCATGGCGCCTGCTATGACTTCTTTTTCGTCTCCGGCCAGATTTACACCGACTCCAAGGCCGGTGCCCGGCACAAGAGTGCGGCCCAAGGCTTGATCACACTCGCCACGTACGGCGTCGGCATGCTGGTCGGCTTCTGGGCCGCGGGCCGCATCGACGATCTGTATTCTGTCCATGGCGTCCACGACTGGAAAGCCATCTGGCTCTACCCGGCCGCCTTTGCCGCCATGGTGTTTGTGCTGTTCGCCGGGACGTTCCGGAATGAGACGATCGCCTATGCCCACGCACGGTAAATCCGAGTTCAGGCCGAGGCCGATGAGGCTCAGCATACTGACCGCAGCGCTGCAGGAGCTGACTCCCCGTGAGCGGCGCGATCCCGACCCGGACCTGGCGATCGAGGAGTGGCTGCAGTTTGCCCGGCGGATCGGCGCGCCGAATATCGAGCTCTCCGCGGCCCTGCACCCCACGGAAAGCGATGTGCCAGCGGCAGCGCTTCTCGATCCCGTGGCCAATACCCTCGATCTGCGAGAGCCCTTCAGCGCAGCCCGCGCGGCACGGGTCCGGCGGGCCATGCAATCGACGCGCGTCGGGCTTTCCGATCTCGCCTACTTCGACAACATGCTGGTCGCCGACGAGTCCGTGCGGCGCAGGAAACACGAACTCATGCTGCGCGTCTTCGATGCCGCCGTCCTCCTCGGAGCCGATGCCGTCGCCGGCTTCGTGGGCCGCAATCCGCGTCTGGAGATGGACGCGAATCTGGTGATGTTCGAAGAGGTGTTCGTGCCGCTCCTCAGGGAGGCCAAGGCACGCGGGCTGACGTATCGGGTCGAGCAGTGTCCCATGCCCGGATGGAACGTGAGCGATACATGGCACAACAACATCGCCTATGCGCCCGGTCCATGGATTGCACTCCACCGTATCTGTGAACGGCACGGCGTCGGCGACCAGTTCCGTATCCACTACGACCCCTCGCATGCCGTCCTCATGGGGCAGGACTCGCGCTCCGTATTCCAGTATCTGAAGGACGTGGGATACAACTTTCTGATCACTGGCTTTCATGTCAAAGGCCAGGTCATCGATGCACGCGGCATCTCTGCGTGGGGCTATGGGGGGCAGACGATGCAGCGCGGGGACTGGCATGGGGATCAGCCGAGCACCGATCCCGCCGAGCACCAGAACGCCTGGAAGAAGCAAACCGTGTTCTGCGAGCACGAGCTGCCGGGCACCGCACGCCACGATCCGCTCGCCTATCTGCAGAACCGCACGGTGGACTGGCTGGACCATCAGCTCGCCGCACGCGAGCTGCTGGGCATCGACCCGGAGAAGACTTTCCTGGTCGTGGAACACGAATACCCCAAGGCCCGCGTGCAGGACAAGGCGCGGCTCGCGCCCATTCTCGCGGCATCACTCGCCTTTACGCGGGCGATCGACGAAGCGGCGGCGGCGATGTACGCCCTGCAGCATGAAGTGCTCGCCGCCCAGGGGATCCCCGCGCAGGGCGTCGGGCGCGAAGCCTACCGATCCTGAGCGGATCGACCGACTCGTCAGGCGCCATGCCCTTCGTGACGGCCAAGTCTCAGCGCAGCCCCTACGACGTTATCGTGGTCGGTTCGGGAGCGGCGGGTGGGCAGTCGGCCTACACGCTCTCCATGGAGGGCGCGAAGGTTCTCATGCTCGAGGCCGGGCGCCGATACAACCCGGCAACCGAGACGCCCATGTTCCAGACACCGGACCAGGCGCCGCTCCGGGCCGTCAGTACCCCGCAAAAGCCCTTCGGCTTCTACGACGCCACGGTCGACGGCGGCTGGGAGGTGCCCGGAGAGCCTTACGTACGCGCGAGCGAAGAGCCTGCGCATCGCTTCGAGTGGTGGCGGGCGCGCATGCTGGGGGGTCGCACCAACCACTGGGGACGGATTTCGCTGCGCAACGGCCCCTACGACTTCAAGCCCTACAGTCGCGACGGACTGGGGTTTGACTGGCCGATCAGCTACGAGGACATCGCGCCGTACTACGACAAGGTCGAGTTGCTGATCGGCGTCTATGGCAGCAACGAGGGCCGGGAGAACACGCCGGATTCGCCCCCCGAGTGTTTGTTGCCGCCGCCCAAGCCGCTCGTCAGCGACCGGCTCATGGCACAGCGAGCGCGGCGCCTCGGCATCGCCGCGATACCGAGCCACAAGGCCGTGCTCACGCGCCCACTCGATTACCAGCGCTCCCCGGCCCGCCTGCACCCGGGTAACGCGCGGGCGCAAAGGATTCTCGCTGAGGATATGCGCGCCCGGGCGCCGTGCCTGTGGGCGACGCCCTGCGGGCGAGGCTGCTCCATTCGCGCGAACTATCAATCGACCACGGTGCATCTGCCGCCCGCCCTCGCGAGCGGCAACCTCGACATCGCGACCGACGCGATGGTCTACGAAGTCACGCTTGGGCGCGATGGCCGGGCGAACGGCGTGAGCTTCATTGACCGCACGACCGGAAGGGAGCAGCACGCCAGGGCGCGCGTGGTGATACTGGCGGCGAGCGCGTGCGAGTCGGTCCGCATCCTGCTCAACTCCAGAAGTGCGCGCTTTCCGCACGGGCTCGCCAACTCGAGCGGAAGAGTCGGCCGGTATCTGATGGATACCGTAGGCAGCAGCGCGAGCGGGCAGATTCCGCTGCTCGAGAGCCTGCCGCCCCTCAATGAGGACGCCGCGGACGGTGACCAGCTCTATGTTCCCTGGTGGCTCTACCGCGAGCAGCGCGCCGGCAAGCTCACCTTTGCCCGCGGCTACCACATCGAATTCGGCGGCGGCAAGCGCATGCCGGGGTACGGAACCGCGGCGGGCCTCGAATGGCTGACCGGCGGCAGCTATGGGGTGAAGTTCAAGCAGGACGTGCGCCGCTATTACGGGTCATTCGTCTATTTTGACGGACGCGGCGAGATGATCCCCAACGAGCATTCCTATTGCGAGATCGATGCGAACGTCAAGGACAAGTGGGGGATCCCCGTGCTTCGTTTCCATTGGGGATGGTCGGAGCACGAGCTGCAGCAGGCGGCATACATGCAAAGGACCTTCGCGGAAATCATCGACGCGATGGGCGGCCGGGTTCACCGCGGAGCGGAGAAGGATCCTGCGAAGGCCATCGCTCCCGGCGGCTCGATCATTCACGAAGTCGGCGGCGCGATGATGGGAGCGGATCCCAGGACCTCGGTCACGAATCCATGGTGCCAGACCTGGGACGTGCCGAACCTCTTCATCACCGACGGCGCCGTGTTCGCTTCGAATGCGGACAAGAATCCGACTCTGACGATCATGGCTCTCGCGTGGCGCGCGGCTGACCATATCCTCGAGCGCATGCGACGCAGGGAGCTCTAGTGGATCGGCGCACCACCATCAAGTGGGTGCTGGCTGCGAGCGCGGCCGGGCCGCTGCTCGGCATGCGTGCGCGCCGCGCGCCCGGGGCACTGATGGTGCAGGGTTACGGAACGGATCCGAATCTGCTCACGGCTTACCACCCGGGCGAGCTGTGGCCGCTGACCCTGACCGCGCCGCAGCGGCGCCTCGCGGGCATCCTCGCAGACATCATGATCCCTGCCGATGAGCGCTCGCCGAGCGCCTCCGCCGTGGGCGTGGTCGAGTTCATCGATGAATGGGTGAGCGCACCCTACCCCACCCACCAGCGAGACCGGGCGGTCGTGCTCGACGGGCTCGGCTGGCTCGATGCTGAGGCGACGCGGCGCTTTGCGAGGGGGTTCGCCGATCTCGATGCCGGCGAGCAGAGAAGCATCTGCAATGATATCTGCGACGAATCGCGCGCGGCGAGTGCGCGGCGCGGCGCCGCGCGCTTCTTCGCGCTCTTTCGCGACCTGACCGCCGGGGGGTTCTACTCGACTCCCGCGGGGCGCAGGGACCTCGGCTACATCGGCAACGTGCCCATGGCGAGCTTCGACGGGCCTCCGCCGGAGCTGCTGAGGAAGCTCGACCTGTCGTGAAGACAATCGATCACGGGTGTGAATCATGAACAAGACACGTCTCTACGCCATGCTGGTCCTCGTCGGGTGCGGGACGCCGCCGCTCGTCGCCGTGGAGCCGACCGGCCCCGGGCCCTGGCGCTCGCTGTTGCAGGAGGACAGCGCGCCCGACTGGCGCGGCTGGAGAGAGCCCGGATTTCCGGCGGGCTGGCACGTCGCCGGCGGGGTGCTCTCCAAGGACGGCGAGGTCGATGACCTCATCACGAAGGAGAGCTTCGGAGATTTCGAGCTCGAGCTCGAGTGGAAGCTCGGCAAGGGCGGCAACAGCGGCGTCTTCTACCGCGGCACGCGCGAGTACGATCACATGTACTGGAGCGCGCCTGAGTACCAGCTCCTCGATGACGCGAACGCACCCGACGGCCGCAGCCGCTTGACGGCTGCGGCGTCCGCCTACGCGCTCTATGGCCCGCCGGCCGGCGTGGTCCAGCCCCACGATCACTGGAACAAGACGCGGCTCGTCGTCATGGGCACGCACGTCGAGCACTGGCTGAACGGCCGCAAGGTGGTTGAATACGAGCTGCAGAGCGCCGACTGGAAGAGCCGGGTTGCGGCGAGTAAGTTCGCGGCCTACCCCCATTACGGCCTCGCGAAAAGCGGACTGATCGGGCTGCAGGGCGACCATCCCGGGACACTCGCGATCCGGCACATCCGCCTGCGCGAGCTGCCTTGAAGCCTGGGGGGAGTCGCGCGCACCATTGACCCGCAACGGACAGGACGGCGGCGGATGGCCGGGAAATTCAATCTCACATTCACGCTCGGGAAAGGGGCTCAGCCTGCCGCTGCGCAACCGATCCCGACGGTCTCGCCGGTGCTCCGGTCGGCCGATCTCTTTCCGACTCGGATCTGGCAGGCTCAGCTCGACCCGCTCGAGCCGTATCTCGAGCGATGGGTGAAGCACGTGCTCACGATGCGAGCGGCCAACCCCGAGCCCGCCGGCCGGACCGTCCGTCAGGGTTGGAACAGTGAAGACATGTCGGTGCTGGAGCAGCCCGAGTTCGCCGCCCTGCGATACGCCATCCGCGCGGCGTGTGCCAGCGCGCTCGCCGAGATGGGTCAGGGAGAGCGCGACTTCTACCTGCAATCGTGGGTCAACCTGCATGACCGGGGGGGATTCAACTTCCTGCACATGCATGAGGGGTCGCTGCTCTCGGGCAGCTTTTACCTGCAGGTACCTCCCGGCTCCGGAGAGTTCGTGTTCCGCGATCCGCGTCCCGGAGTGCTCCACGGCTTCATCAAGGGAGGCGTGCCCAACGGGCACGCCGACATCCATCTCACCCCGAGCGCGGGGCTCCTGGTGCTCTTCCCCTGTTGGATGGAGCACTATGTCGAGCCGCACGACAGCGACGAGCCGCGCATCACGATCGCCTTCAACGCCAACTCGCCCGACGGCGAGCCATCAGCGACCCGTTGAGCCTCGCGCGGAGCGGTGCGCATCAGCGCGGCTGCCGCAGTCCCTCACCGCTCAGGCACCGCATCGAACGCCACGGTCAGCCGGGCCTGGTCGCTGTGGAAAGGCACCGTCCCGTGCCAGAAATACGACGGGAACAGCACCAGCATGCCGACCGCGGGACGCACCGAGTATTCGGCGCTGAGCGCAGGCGTGGTCACGAGGCTCGGCTCGCCGAAGGTGAGCACGCCCTCCTCGCTCCGGGTATCACTCATGCTGTCGGGTAGTTCGATATAGCAAGCCGAGGAAATCCAGCCGCGGGGATGGACGTGGTGGGTGTGAAACCCCGAACTGTGCAGCCGCACCGACCAGCTGCCGTTGAAGCGCCAGCGGCCGTTGTTGCGGCGGCGCAAGGGATCGGACCCGTGGCCGATGTGCTCGAGGTAGCGACGGATGGGCGCGGCAAAGGTGCCGAACAGCGCGCGGAGCGCCGGGTCGGCACTGCGCGTCAGATCGGCGGTGGTCTCGGTGCCACGGCGCAGCGATTGAAAGAGCAGCGCATGGCCCTTGGGGTCGTGCAGACGGTTGAGACTCACCGTGACGTCGGCGAGGAAAC